>Ga0210041_1000037_pt1 | contig 160552 bp, 181 predicted proteins | sample CryGeymeta201503_FD_183973 | JGI IMG/M metagenome (GOLD analysis project Ga0210041, IMG submission 183973) | Groundwater microbial communities from Crystal Geyser aquifers in Utah, USA - Crystal Geyser metaG 2015-03 (SPAdes) (version 2) | ecosystem: Environmental > Aquatic > Deep subsurface >... | reverse complement strand
AACCTCGCGAAGAAAAAGAGGTTGATAGAATTTTAGATATTGCAAAAAAAGAGTCGTGGAAAGTCATGGAGATCAAAGAGACGAAAGCAAAGCGTTCGCCTTATGCACCTTTTATAACTTCGACTCTGCAACAAACTGCTTCGACTCGTTTAGGCTTTTCACCGTCTCGCACCATGGCACTAGCACAGAAATTATACGAGTCAGGACATATCACATACATGAGAACTGACAGCATAAACCTGAGCAAGCAAGCCATCGCCCAAGCTGCCAAAGTAATCGAGAGTGAATTTGGAAAGGATTTAGTCACTGTTCGCGCCTTTAAATCAAAAGCAAAAAATGCCCAAGAAGCCCACGAAGCGATTCGCCCATCAAATCTAGCCAAAGAATCTGCCGGAAATAATGACGATCAGAAAAAACTTTATGAATTGATTCGAGCTCGAACTCTGGCTTCTCAGATGGTGGACGCACAAATCATGCGAACAAAGCTCGTCACAAATGTTGAGAGCAAAAGCATTCCGAACTTTACCGCAAACGGTTCTAGGGTTTTATCTCCTGGGTGGCTATTGGCCGATCCGAGAGCTCGCGGCGAAGACACAGAAATTCCAAAAGTATCTGAAGGCGAAGCGCTTGATCTAATTTCAATCGAGAGCGAAGCTAAACAAACCCAACCACCTTCTCGCTACACCGAAGCAGGGCTTATCAAGGAATTGGAAAAGCGTGGGATTGGTCGCCCTTCTACTTTTGCGTCTATTATCAGAACTATTACCGATCGTGGTTATGTCGACAAGGAAGGCCGCACCCTGATTCCGACTGACACCGGTGATGTTATTTCTAGTTTTCTTGAACAAAATTTTGAATATTATATTGGTGACGAGTTCACTGCAGAGATGGAAGAGAAACTGGACAAGATTGCAGGTGGTGAAGAGAAATATTTAAAAGTGATGAAGGACTTTTACGGACCTTTTCTAAAAGAAGTCGAGTCGAAAGAAAATATTGAAAAGCTAACCACTCTCGGAGAGGCCGATCCAAAACACAAATGTCCAAAATGTGGTGCGAAAATGAATATTAAACTAGCGCGCACCGGAAAGTTCCTGAGTTGTTCTAAATTCCCTGATTGCGACGGAGCTTTGACTATGGAAGGAAAAGAGGTAAAGCCTGATGAGCCAATCGGAAATCACCCAGAAACTGGTGAACCTATTTTTGTAAAGGTTGGTCGTTTTGGCCCTTATGTTCAATTAGGAGAAGGTGGCAAAAAAGATGAGAAAGGCAAGAAAATTAAACCAAAGATGTCTAGCATTCCAAAGGAAAAAGATTTTGAACAAGTTACCGTCGATGAAGCAGTTCGATACCTAAGTGTTCCTCGCATTCTTGGGAAACATCCAAATACTGGTGAAGATATAACCGCAGGAATTGGTCGTTTTGGCCCATTTATCGTTCACCAGAAGGATTTTAGATCGCTAAAGGAGGATTCTGTATATGACATTACACTGGAGCGTGCTCTGAAGATTTTATCTCAACCGAAAAAAGCTCGAGGTAGCAAGAAAAAAACTACAAAAAAGACTAAGAAAAAGTAAATCATTTTTTAAATAAACTAAATGCAAAAAACCAAAAAAATTCCAAACAAAAAATTTGGTGGCAAACATACAACAATAATTCCTGTCGCAAAAAGAATCACAAATATTTTAGCGAAAAGTGAATTAGTTAAAAAAATATCTCCAGGGATTATAAAAAGTTATCGTGGCAAAAGTGGCGGGCGCAAACATATAAAAATATTAGACGACGAATCATCTATCTTGATCAAGGTGACAGATAATAGTAACAACCAGCAAGTCAGAATTTACACCAATGACTCAGAAGCGGTTAAGGCGCTGATTATTAAAAAATCAGAAGAAAAAGGATTTACAACTTCTTAGATATTAAATACAGGAGCAGTAGTCGGAATTATTGAAACCATCACATACCGAACCCCCTTCATAATCACAAACAAAATCATCTCCGCCGAGTGGCTTACCAAAAAAAGAAGAATCGCAACTACTACCACCCTGAACAAGCTGACAGATTTGCGTTGGAATAATATCTTCGTTTGAAGAATAAATTTCATCATTTGAACACCAACAATAATCCAAATAGTACATATAATGGTAACATACTTGGTTACTATTTAATTCAACTTCTGAGCATGAAATATATAATTCTTCCCATGGACTAGTACAGCTTATAAAATTTATCTCGTTCTCTATCACCTCACAACTATTAGTGTTAGAGCCACCTGAACCACCAGAACTATCATTATTCAAAACAGCAGCGAAGACTGACTCTTTTGTGTCATCTGTTGCTAGATAACTGTATGATTGTCCACTAGGTGATGTTGGTATCTCTGGTATAAGTTTTTCTGCAACTAGTTGTTGCATAGCTGATCTGTATTCTGTTGGGTTTTCACTTTCTGAAATCATAGAACCGGCAGTATAATTTCCTTCTGTTGGTATCGGCACACTACCTGTTCTTTGTCTGTATTGTTCTACTGCGTTTCTTACTTGTTGCACTTCTGTCTTCATGTGAGCGTCTTCTGCTTTTTGTCTAGCTTCTCCCATTTGGGCATTAACAATAGATGCTACTAGTGATATTACTGCTGTTACGATTAGTACTTCTATTAGGGTGAAGGCTTTGTTTTTTGAAATTTTGTTCATAATGATTAAGTTTATTTTAAAATTGGTTATGTAGATATTATAGCAAACAATTAAATATTAAAATTCTTCACAGAATAAGAATCGTCATCGCTATCATCATCTTCATCATCTGAATAATCGGGAGTTTGAATATCTTCTTCTGGAGTTTTTTCAGATTCTAAATTTTGATTTTCATCAGGATTTTGCTCTTGCCAAATTTCAGGATTATCGTCAATTTTGCTTTCGACATCAACATCTTCATTTTGACTAAAATTTTGATTCTCGTCGTTAATAACATTTTGCTCACTTTCTTGCTTTTCCTCCCTTTCGTATTCACCACCAATCTCCCCGCGCGAATTTACAACACTTCCGACCAAATCCTTTTCAGTTATTTGATCTTCTTCGGCGCGATTCTCATTAATAACGTGCATAATCTTTTGAAGCTCTTCTTTGCTGAAATAATCAATACGAATTCGACCACCCTCGTCCTTTGGCTCGATGGTGACGCGTGCACCAAGTCTCTTGCTAGCTCCCTCTTCCATCTCAACTAATTCAGGATCAAACATTCGCTCTTTTTTGCGAACTTTGTCAAAGGCAATTTTGCGGGAAATTTTTTCTGCATCACGAACCGTCATCCTGCGAAGTAAAATTTCCTTGAACAAAACCTCTTGTTGTTCAGGTCGATCAGAAAGCATCAACAGAGGACGTGCATGCCCTTCAGACAACTTTTTACTAGATAAAGCCGCCTTGATCTCGTCAGGGAGAACTAATATCCTAATTGAGTTAGAAACATATTCGCGACTCTTTCCGACTTTCTTGGCAATCTCTGCATGTTTGAAACCGAACTTTTCAGCCAACTGTTGAAAAGCCTGTGCGCGATCGACCGGATTCAAATCTTCGCGTTGAAGGTTTTCAATTATTGCAAGTTCAAGTTTTGTTTTGTCGTCATCTTCTTTGGCACGAATAAGGGCTGGGACTTCTCGCAGTCCTGCGATCTTTGAGGCGCGCAGACGCCGCTCTCCGGCAATTAATTCATATTCTGTGGTCAATCCCCCATCTTCTTTTAAAACCTCTTTACGAGTCACGACCAGAGGTTGCAGAACCCCATACATTTTTATAGATTCTGCTAAATCTTGTAAGCGAAGTTGGTCAAATTCACGCCTTGGCTGATAAGGATTTGGGTGAATTTTTCCTGTTTCAATAAAAAATACTGCGTTTTTGTGAAAGTCTGAACTATTTGAATTCTCCATATTCCACTATTCTAACATTGATTTAAATTAAAAAAAATATTAAGCTCTATGTATTGAGTTAATGCGAGATAAAAAATTTTTATCTCAAATGCTGGAGTGGTGGAATTGGTATACACGCACGACTCAAAATCGTGTGCCTTCGGGCTTGCGGGTTCAAGTCCCGCCTCCAGCACCAAAACATGAAGCGCAAAAATACACTTAAAAAAATAGCGCACAAAATATTTCCTTTTTTAAACAAAGAAAATAAAAAGCCAAAAATTATTGTTGTATTAGGCCAGACAGCGACCGGCAAGAGTGATATGGCTGTGGAGATTGCCAAGGATTTTAATGGTGAAATTATTTCTGCTGATTCTAGACAAGTTTATCGAGGGCTTGATATTGGCTCTGGCAAAATTACCGAAAGTGAGATGCAGGGTGTGCCACATTATCTTTTAGATGTTGCTGATCCAAGAGATGTTTTTACCGTCACCGACTTTCAAAGAGAAGCTTATAGTGCGATAGAAGACATTTTATCTCGCGGTAAAGTTCCTATCATCGCTGGTGGAACCGCTTTTTATATTCAATCAATTGTTGATGGATTAGTTTTTCCTGAAATCAATGAAGACAAAAAATTACGAAAAAATCTAGAGCAAATGCCGCTAGAGCAATTACAGCAAAAATTAGAGGAATTAGACCCGAAAAGATTTTCAGAAATTGATCAAAAAAATAAGGTCCGCCTTGTTCGCGCAATCGAGATTGCGACTTTGAATAAAAACATTGATGGCGAATCAAAAATACCCGAACTTAAAAAAGAGCCGAGATACGATGCCTTGCAAATCGGTCTGCGGTGGCCTAAAGAAATTTTAGACAAAAGAATTCATGACCGCCTCATCGCGCGCATGAGTGACGGAATGATTGAAGAAGTCGAACAACTACACAAAGACGGAGTTAGCTGGCGACGCCTAGAAGAGCTAGGATTAGAGTATCGCTATATTTCGTATTATTTAAAAGGTGAAATTTCCAAAGAAGAGATGTTAGAGCAACTAGAAAACAAAATCCGACAGTTTTCGAAACGACAGATGACATGGTGGAAGAGGGACGAGAGTATACGATGGTTTAGTCCTGGAAATTACTATGATATTAGAAGAGAAACAAAAAATTTAAATAAAAACTCTATTTTGGATTGAAGTTTTTATTTATTTAAGACTACTACAAGAATACGAAGCTTGTAAATCACCATTAACATACAAGTCCCCAAAAACATTACTGTTCGATTTTGTCTCACCGTCATCAGATATATAAAAAACAAAAGCATCTCCACCATCAACCCATTTATCACAACTCATGATATACCCACCACCTGTTTCTATGTTATCAAAACTTGCTAATCTATGCCCATCTGGTGTTTCTGATAAATCACCACTATATAAACCGCTAGAATTTAAAGTTTCTAGCAGCGCCCCAGGAGAATTAAACGTAACATCGCTTGAAGCAGGCCATTCACCATTATTTTTTTCTCTATATAATTGGGTAGCGGTTTTAATTTGCAATATCTCCTGATCAAACTTACTCCAAGCAGCCCTCTCTCTTGCAGAAGAAAGCGAAGCCAAAACAACAGAGGCAAGTAAACCAATTATAGCAATAACTACCAGCAACTCTATCAATGTAAAACCTAATTTTTTATTCATTTTATTTTTCATACTTTTATTGGTTGTTTCTTTCGTATTGTATTCTTCTAAAGTTGTCTTCTGGTAATTGAAGGATTTCTTCTTCTGTTAATTGTTGTTGTGGTTGACTATTTGATGAACCACCAAATGTATCAGCTAGTAACACCCATGCTATACCAAAACATACAACTATAATTAATATTAAAATACCTTGAGCTGTTTTTTCGCTCTTTGCTATTCCCTTTGATCTTAACCATTTAACCATTCCTGATTCCTTTTTGAATGATGGTTTCTTGTGTGGAAGACCGGTTTCTTCTTCAAATTTAAAATCTGACATGCGATTATTATAACAAATTTTATTTGTTGAGGGGGGGGTGGGAGTTTGACTGTGGATAAAACTATTTTATGCGGGTCCACGAGGACTCGAACCTCGAACTTCGGTTTTGGAGACCGACGTTTTACCATTGAAACTATAGACCCTATTTATTACCTGAATCAATATTAACCAATGAGACGTTTTACTTCAACAAGTGAGGAGCGAGTAAAATTTTAATTTTACATCGTCCGAACGAAGTTGAAGCAAGATGCGTAGCATCTTACCATTGAAACTATAGACCCATATTTGTAACACTTTTAACAAATAAAACAAAAGTGCTAAGCAATATATTAGCACATTTGTTTAAAAATTAGAAAAACCAAATCGGGAAATAAATTATTTCTTGGTTTGCTTGAAAGTAATGTATTTCTTCAGTTTTTTACTGAATTTTTTAAGCTCAAGTTTTGTATCAGTGATCTTTTTATTGCGACGAGACCAATAAACTTCACCTGTATCCTTGTTCTTTAGTTGTATCAAATTATCTTGTGACATGTGTGAAAGATTACTATAAAACTTAATTTTAGGCAAGATTTTGAGAGAATTTTCTTCCATTTTGGAAAATATTATTTCATTTTACTTCCATGACAAAATTCAAGGATTTTGGTTGACATAAAGCATTTTATATGTAATAATACTGCAAATGTCAGAAAACACACAAAAATACAAACCAATAATATTAAAGTCATTATTTATCATAATGATCTTGGTGATTATCGTGTTGCTTGCTTTTGCTGTAATACGCTTTATTCCTTTTATGTTTTCATCTTTTGCCTCAGTTGGAAGCTCTGTTAAATCCCCTTTCAGTAGTGATGTAGAAATCAGATTAAGCGAAAATGACCTTAATTCTAACGAGGCTTTCAGACTGTATTGGGAATATAAAGGGTCAAAAGAAGGAACTTTTAATTTAAATTATGAATGTGCTCCAAACCTTGGTTTAGTTGTAGTTGATGAAAATAATACTGAATTAAAATGTGATACAAATTATCCGTTATCAGCTAGCGACAAATTTATCGATTTAAAAGCTGTATCAGCTAGAGAAAACACTTATACAGAATCTAAAATATCTGTTGCATACATAGACGGAACAGGAGAAGAAGTTTCAAGCGCTTCTGAAGCTTTTTCAGTAACAAATGAAGGAAGCGCCCCCGTTAATGATTTGTCAGGCAGTGCCACAATTTCTAGCCAAGGTGTAAATACAGGTGGAGGTGATACAAGTAATAATGATAATGTCGACACTGACGACTCTACGAATTCAAATACTCCAAACAATAATCAAACCGTTTCAAATGTTCCTGCTGATTTGGCTATATTTAATGCTCGTGCTATTAGCGACACTATAGTTGTTTTTGATGTAACTAATATCGGTGGTCGCTCTAGTGGTAATTGGAACTTTTCTTATACAATTCCTGGCGAAGGACTACAAACTTCTCCCCTACAATTATCTCTAACTCCTGGTGCAACTATTAGATACACACTTACCTTTGATGATATTCCATCGGGTAATGCGGTTATCTCTGTAGACCCAACAAATTCAATCAGAGAGAATTCAGAGACTAACAACATTACGACTGTCTTTGTTCGAGGAGATGGCGGAAACGGAGATTCATCTGACAATAATTACGATTCTGACGACGAGGCTGACTTGATTATTAGAAATCTAGAAGCTGGATACATGAGCGGTTCTCGTTTTAGAGAAGATGACGATATAGATGAAAGAGACGACGCGGCGATTCGTTTTGAAGTTGTAAATATCGGTGGTGAATCTACAGGCACATGGAGATTTGAAATAGACGGCACTCCTTACGATGACAGTAATAATGATTATCGTTCAGGCAGACAAAGCTCTCTACGCCCTGGTGAGTCAAGAATAATAACTGTTGAATTCGAAAACCCCGACGCAGGTCGCTATAATATCGAAGTAGAAGTCGACTCAGACGATGATGTTGATGAGGAAAACGAAAGAAACAATGATGATAGTGTGAGGTTGAGAGTTAGGGATTAATCTTTCTCAATTATTAACCTTCATTATATTTAACCCAGCCATTTTCAGCAAATATTTCCATTTCATTATCACTATAACTAAAAAGACCCGAACCATCTAATATCATAAGATCATGGAATGAATCTCCATCATCTATAGATTTGACCCAACCATTTTCATTTTTATAACCAATGTACAGATATAAATTATCATAAAAAGGGACTTCTGGTAATTCAGGCATATAAACACCTAACACATTATTTTGTATTGGGTATGGGTCACCACCATATGCGGGGTGATCATTAGAATAGTACTCTATACCACCAACACTATCTCTGTATAATTGAATAGCTAATTCAACTTGCCTAACTTCTTCATTGAATTTGGTAATTTGTGCATCTCTTCTTGCGTCGTTAAGTGAAATCATAACAACTGCAGCAAGCATTCCGATAATGGAGATTACAACGAGGAGCTCTATTAATGTAAAACCTCTATTATTTTTTATTTTCTTTAACATATAATAATTATATAACTTTTAATAAAAAAAAGGGGGTATATAATTTTACTTTGAGGATAATTTAGATATCCAGCTCTGCCTCTTTGGCGTTGTTTGTGATAAAAGATTTTCTAGCTGGGACATCAGTTCCCATCAGCATATCAAAGACTTGGTCGGCCATTTCTCCATCATCAACTGACACCTGTTTCAAGACGCGGTTATTAGCATCCATAGTAGTTTCTTTAAGCTCATCAGCGTTCATTTCTCCGAGACCTTTGTAGCGTTGAATTTTCCATTTTGCTACGCGTTTTGGTTTTGTGCTTTCTTCTTCGTCGGAATCTGAATCCGAATCATCGTCAGAATCATTGTAATCATCATCGAAAGAGTCGTCATTTTCCTTGCCAATTATTTTATCTTTTTCTTCATCAGTGAAAACATAGTGAATTTCTTTTCCTTTTTGAAGCTTGTACAAAGGAGGTTGTGCGATATACAAAAATCCACCATCAATAATCGGACGGAAATATCTATAAAATAGTGTTAGAAGCAAAGTTCTGATATGAGCACCGTCGACATCGGCGTCGGTTGCAATAATAATTTTGTGATAACGAAGCTTTTCAATATCAAATGTATCACCAATCGCTGCACCGAGTGCCACAACTAGATTTTTAATTTGTTCAGAACCAAGCATACGATCAAGACGCGCCCTTTCAACATTCAATATTTTTCCACGAAGTGGCAAGATCGCCTGTGTTCTACGATCGCGCCCAGTTTTTGCAGTACCACCAGCAGAGTCTCCCTCTACGATAAATAATTCTGATTCCGCCGCTGATTTAGACTGACAGTCGGCTAATTTTCCAGGAAGTGTCATTCCCTCCAATGCACCCTTTCTCAAAACAGAATCCTTTGCAGCTTTGGCAGCCTTACGAGCGCGTTGTGCCATTACAACTTTGCTGATAATTGATTTAGCGTCATCAGGATTTTCTTCTAGGAAAGTTGCGAAAGCATCAGAAAAAACAGAGTCAGTAGCGCTACGAGCCTCGGTTGAACCTAGCTTTGCCTTGGTTTGCCCCTCGAACTGAATTTCTGGCATCTTGATAGAAATAACGGCAGTAATTCCCTCCAAAACATCGTCTCCGGTAAATCCACCATCAGTATCCTTGATTAAATTATTTTTCTTCCCATAAGAGTTAAGGGTTCTAGTTAAAGCGGTTTTGAAACCTGTAACATGTGTTCCACCTTCTGGGTTGTAAATATTGTTGGCAAAAGCATTCAGGCGAGGTGAAATATCATCTACATATTGCAAAGCAATCTCAACCGAAATGTCTTCTGTTTCTTTGTCGATATAAAAAATATTTTTATGAATTGGTTTTTGAAATTTGTTCTTGAACTTTACAAGAGAAGCAAGCCCACCTTCGAAGTAGAAAGTTTGCGAAGGAGCCTCGATGTTTGAATCTGAAATGTAATAGATGTTTTCAAAATCGATTTTTTCTTCTAGCTCACGAGCATCAATGACAGTAATCCTAACACCCTTTACCAAATAAGCTTGTTGACGAAGATGCTCTACGACCCTCTTGAAATCGTATTCGACTGATTCAAAAATTGAATCATCGGCTTTGAAAGAAATTATCGTCCCGTTTTCATCAGTTTTACCGATCTTTTTAACGGGTGCTTTGCTTTTCCCAATGTTGTATTCTTGGAAATATTTATTACCTTCTTTATATACCTCGGCGAATGCGTGAGTAGAAAGAGCGTTAACAACAGAAGCACCAACACCATGAAGACCACCGGAGACTTTGTAACCAGAATTCTCTCCTCCGAATTTTCCTCCGGCATGCAGAGTTGTCATAATTGTCTCAAGTGCAGAAACTCCAGTTTGGCGATGCTTGTCAACAGGAATACCACGACCATTATCGACGACACGAACATACCCGTCCGGCAAAAGTGCCACCTCGATACGATCAGCGAAACCACCCATGGCCTCGTCACGAGAGTTATCGAAAATTTCAGTAATTAGGTGATGTAGGCCGTCAGGACCAGTTGTCCCAATATACATACCAGGTCGCTTACGAACCGGCTCAAGCCCTTCTAGAACTGTGATTTCATCAGCTTTATATTTATGATTACTTTTAGGATTTTTCGGCATTTGTAAGGATTATTTTAGCAAATTTTAGGGGGTGCGACAACTTGTTTTAAGAGCGATTGAGTGGCTTTTGAAGTAGGTAAAAAACTGCAGACTATGACTGTGCACCGACAAAAATCAAGCCGGAGGGTTAAATTATTTTAAATACAAGAGCAGTAGTCGGAGTCTGATGTTCCGGAGCAAACTGCACCGCTAGCTTCAAATTCACAGATATATGATCCTGGAGCAGTTACAAACTGACCAGGATAACAGCCTTCAGCATTACACATAATGTTATTAGAACAAATGAAATCTGGAAAATCCTCATTCAATGAATATGCTCCATCACAATTTTGTAATAAATAATTATCATCATAAACATCGAAACATTCAAATCCCTCAACACCTTCATAATCATTACAATTTTCAATTTTTGTATTTATCTCACAGGAATTCCCCCATGTATATTCAACATTACCTTCAATTGAATCGCACACATTTGAAGGACTAGACCCACCGGAACTAGAACCACCTGAACTATCATTATTCAAAACAGCAGCAAAAACAGCTTGTTTTTCATCTGTCGTTGCTAGATAACTATATGATTGACCACTAGGTGATGTTGGTATTGATGGTATAAGTTTTTCTGCAACTAGTTGTTGCATAGCTGATTCATACTCATCAGTGCCTTCTGAGACCATGGCACCTGTATAATTACCACCTTCTGGTCTTTGTGGTATCGGCACACTACCTGTTCTTTGTCTGTATTGTTCTACTGCATTTCTTACCTGTTGTGTTTCTGTCTTCATGTGAGCGTCTTCTGCTTTTTGTCTTGATTCTGTTACCTGCGCACTGACAATAGATGCCATTAGTGATATCACCGCCGTTACAATCAAAACCTCTATCAGAGTGAAGGCTTTGTTTTTTGGTGTTTTGTTCATGGTTTTTAAATTTATTTGTAATTGATTATATGAGTATTATAGCAAGAACAAGAATAATTAAAATACTATCGAGAATCTTTGCAGGACTTCCTTTCTAATAAAACTGAGTCCGAAACCAATTCGAGAGAGTATTTAAATTATTCTTGTTTCTGTTTTTTATAAATATTATATACTACCGAATTTCCCAACCTTTCAATTCAATTTCTAAATTAATAGAATCCATTATTTTGTTCACTTCGTCATCAGTCAAAGTCTTTTCATAAGATTGAAATACTAAACGATACGCATAAGAAGTTCTGTCATCTTTTTGATAGACATCAAATTGACGAGGTTCTCTAATTAATAGCTCCCCACCTTTTTCTCTTAAAATTTCTGTAAGCTCGTCAACGGAAGTTTCATTAGGCAGCCAAACAGCAATATCGCGCAAAACAAAAGGATACTGCGAAACAGGAGTATAACTATTATTTTTGATAGCAGGAAACTCAGGATAAGAATCATTTTTTAACAATTTATCTGAATCAGCAGATTTATAAATTTCCTCCAAATCAATTTCAACAACATCAGAATTTTCTAAATTATCTTTTATTTTAAATTCAACACCAAAAATTTCAGAAAGTTTTTCGATTGCTTGTTTTTTAAATGTTGCAGGATTTGGTTTTTTGACTCCTTGCTTGTTGATAGTTCCGATTGCTAGAACTGGCTTTTCATAATAATTATTTGGCTCGCCATCAAAGACTTTTCCGATTTCAAAAATATTAATATGATCAAGTCCTAATAAATCAGCATTTCTTTGATTTAATTCTAATGATTTTTGCATTCCTGGTTTAATTGAATCACGCAAAAATTTCTTGTCTTCTGCGATTGGCTTTTCTGGAGACAAACTTCCGCTTTCAATAAAAGAATAAGTGACAACTTCTGAAAAGCCTAAGTCAATCAGAATTTTTCTAATCAAAGTATTCACCCCATACTCTTTGTTGATTTTGGCTTTGAAATCAAAATCCGGCAAATCTTGTTCTGTGATTTTGTCATACCCATAAATTCGACCGATCTCTTCAATCACATCTGTTTGCATGTTCAAATCTAACCTCTCGTATGGTATTGATACTTTTATCAAAGAATCTGAAACCTCATTTTCAAAAAGTAATTTATTTAAAATTTTAGAAATGTCTTCGGTAGAAAGCTCTGAACCCAAAAGTGAATTAACCCTGTCAGTCGAAACATCGATAGTTTTTTCTTCGACTGGGTTTGAATAATTATCTACAACCTCAAAGACTTCGGTGTCGTCATTACCTGCAAATTCAAAAATTAATTCGGTCGCTCTATCGATCGCCTTTAAAGCCAACTCGGGTGTGATTTCATTTTCAAACCTTTTTGAAGAGTCAGTTTTAATTCCAGTCTTAACAGATGTTTTTCGGACTAGAACTGGATCAAAATTAGCTGATTCTAAAATAATATTAGTTGTCTGTTCATTGACCTCTGCCTTCTTTCCTCCTTTGGCACCCGCAATCGCGAGTGGGCTCTTGTCATCGGCAATTACAGGAATGTCCGTGCTCAACTTTACTTCATTATTATCGAGAGTAGTTATTTCTTCCCCCTCTTTCGCAAATCTAATATTAATATCTCCATCAACCTTGCCAGAATCAAAAGCATGCATTGGCTGGTTCAATTCAAACATGACCAAATTTGTGATATCAACAATATTATTAATTGACCTTTGACCAATTGCCTCAAGTTTTTGCCTAAGCTTTAGCGGACTTTCCCCAACTTTTACATTTTTAATCTGGCGCCCAATATATCTACGACAAAAATCTTCTTTTACATTAATTTTAATTTTAGGAGATAATAGATTTGGAAATATTTTCTCTTCAATATTTTTAAGTTTAAGTCCTGTTATAACAGAAATTTCTCTCGCCATTCCATAATGGCACAAGGCATCGTGCGCTCGATTAGGCAAGACATCAATATCGATTAGCCAGTCGTCACCTACCTCTTTAATTTCACTGCTTTCAAATGTTTTTCTCTCGACGCCTTCGATTTCAAATGAATGCACAGTCAAAAGTTCTGCGACAGTTTCTGCTGTGGGCAAATCTTCTTCAAAATATTCTTTTAGCCAATTATATGAAAAAACCATAAATTAAAATTGATTAATCATCCTTAGGTCACCATCGTAAAATTTACGAACGTCATCAATACCATATTTTAACATTGCTACACGATCAAGACCGATACCGAATGCGAATCCACTGTATTCCTCTGAGTCCAAGCCACAATTTTTCAGAACATTAGGGTGAACCATTCCTGCACCCAACATTTCTATCCAATCACCATCACCTCTTTTCATATCAACCTCGACACCAGGCTCGACGAATGGGAAATACCCTGGGCGCAAACGAGTCTCTACATCATCTCCATAGAATTTTTTAACAAAAGTGTTCAGTGCCTTTTTAAGGTGCCCTAAATTGATTCCTTTACCAACAACCAATCCTTCAATCTGATGGAACTGAACTTCGTGGGTTTTGTCAGTTGCTTCATAACGATAGACTTTTCCAGGGGCGACGATTTTGAAAGGTGGTTGGTTTTCTTTCATGTAGTGAATCTGAACACCTGAAGTATGAGTTCGCATTAGATGACCAGGAAAATCTTTTAGCCAAAAAGTATCCTGCATATCACGGGCTGGGTGATCTTTTGGAACGTTCAAGTCATCAAAATTATGTTTTTCATCTTCTATTTCTGTTCCGGTTGCGACTTCAAATCCCATTTCAGAGAATATTTCCACAATATCAGAAATTACCCTATTAAGAGGATGAATAGACCCTGACACTGTCTCTGTCTTTACGTTTTGCTCTGTATTCTTTTTTTTGTTTTGCTCTGACATTTTTAAAATTTAAAATCTCATTTCATAAAAAACTAAATCATCTTTGACAACTATCTGATCTCTTATACTTTTATTAAAATCTAAATCTGATCCGAGATATATTGGTTGAATATTTCTATCTGATCTTCCATCGGCTTCGACTGCGTAAATTCCATCAGCAATCATAGCAACAAAAACATCCGAACGACCAGGCAAGAAATCAAATTTTAATATTTCATCCTGCCAATCAATGGTAATTTCTGTTTCGCAATCATTCAAATCGAAACAATAATAATATGGAGGTTTTTCATCATTAACCCAAATTAATTTAATATCTCCATTTTCCAACCAACTTATTTGATTTGATGTAATAATTAAATTTTCTAAATCATTCGGATTTTCTATACCTAAATCAGTAAAATATTCTGGAATGATTTCTTCGGTTGAAGTGGAAATTGGTTCTTCTCCTAATGTAGGTATTTCGTCATCGGTTACCTTTGTAGAAGTAGAATAAACATCTACAACTCTATCACTAAAAGAATTAACTAATTCTTTGTAAAGTGGGTTTGTAGGAATATACCCATCAACAAGAAAATCGTCATCCACTTCTGAGCTTTGTATAGCGTCTTCACTTGGAGTTGTTGTGCCAACTCCTTCTATCTCGAAAGGAAATATTTCTCTTTTTTCAATTTCGGTTGGTAGCATCAAGAGTTTCGCCTCTGTGACCAATGATTCATATACCGGCAAAGTTTTTCTCCAATCGTGCCTTCCCTCTTTTTGAGCAACAATTGTGTGGGTAGTATCTGGCTTTAAATCTTGAATCAATGTATTTTTTATGAAAAGTCCACTATCTTTTATATATTCATCATCAACATAAATTTGAACCCCTGATATATCTGATGCGACATAGATTCCACCAGTCTTAACAAAAGTAAAAACATCTTCGATTTTTTCCCATTGATATCCAAAAGAATTAGCCAACAATATTGGCGCAAGAATAACAAATACTATCCCTAATAATATTCCAGAACCTAATCTCATTTTTTTTGAAAGTGGTTTCATAATTTTTATTTTCTATGTTTAGGTGTTACCCAGAACTTTCCGACATAACGACCAAGCATTAATCTAGTTTGTGAAAGCAATCCTGGCAACGACCCGAATACAATAATTGTAAACGGAACTAGCGCCCATTGCAAAAACATAATAACCCAACGAAATCTTCTTCTCTTGTATTCTTGTGGCATTTTAGGCACAAGGGTTGTTGCAATAATAGCAGAAAGAATAAGTCCGCACATAGCAATCGTCATAAGATAACGAGTAATGTGAGGTAAATTATATGAAAGAACTGTCTGACGAAATGCTTCTCCTCCAATTACAATCGGTAGCCAACCCAAAACCATAATCATGATTGGATTTGTAGCCAGTGACCAAAAACCTTCTAATTGAACAATCGTATGATGAATTTTTTTCTTTAAACGAATTTTTTTGTTTTTAATAAAGCCAAAAATCATATATGGTAAATTCTCGACCCCCCACATCCAGCGAGTATGTTGCTTGAAAATATTTCTAAAAGTTTGGAAAACGGTTGGAGCAAGATTGGCGTCCATAGAAACAGGATAAGAGATAGGAACCGCCTTATAATTACCATCATTAGCCATGTATAAATTCCAGAAAATACGAGAATCGTCAGAGACCATGTTTTTTTGCCAATAACCAACTTCATAAAGCGCCTTGAACGGAATTGCATGAGATGAAAAAGTAACTAGCTTTTCAGGCCTTTCTTGTTGGATCATTTGCCAAAAAGAACTAGTCAAAGCAGCAACACGCGAGATCGCATGTGTTTGCCAAAGATTATTATTATACAAAGGAACAGGTTGGAAAGATGATCTTTGAGGATCCTCAACTGTTAGGAAATGCCAAGTCAAACATGAAAAATATTTTGGCCAAACGACAGTATCAATATCAAAAGCTGAAACCAAAACATTTTTATAATCAATTCCTCGAGAATTTAATATTTTCCTACGAGCTTCTTCAGCAGCATAAGTAATATTTGGCCCCTTGCCCATTATCTCACCCGGAACACCAGTAGGATGAGTTGTGATCAAAAAATCACCAAAAATATCTTGGTATTTATTTTTTAATTTATTTGCTAGATCTTGCGCTTCTTGGCCTGCTCTTTCTTCTGACGCCAAGACAATCAATATTTTTTTCTTGTCATATTCAGAACTAACCAAAGCATCGATTGTATTCGTAATGACCTCTTCGCTTTCATTATAGAATGGTAAGAGGACTAGATGATAAATATTTTCGTATTTTAATTTAGAAAGCTGCTTGTTCCAATCAAGTTTTATATTATGTTTCATTCTTCGCCAATTGTGAAAATGATGAAAACTAAGATGAGCAGTTTTCAAAAGCCAAAACAAGTCAAAAATTATAATGAAAATCGCTGCCCAGACAGGCTTGTAGAAAGAAAGCAAAATGACACCAATAAGAGTAGACCAAGCTAAAAAGCCCGGGATTATTTCCAAAAATCTATATAAAATTTTGTTCCAACCTGTTAAATCTCTAGCATGCGCTACATGAAAATAAGGTTTGTTTTTATAGTCCATTGATAGATAAAAGATTACCTTTTTTAAGACTTTTTTTCAAGCAAATTTTCAAACGAAAAACCTAGGAGAATTCCTAGGTTTTAATGGAGCCACCTATCAGATTCGAACTGATGACCTACCGCTTACAAGGCGGTTGCTCTAGCCAACTGAGCTAAGGTGGCAAATATTTTTATTCAGTGTCTTCTTTTTTTCTGACTTCACTGACTTTTTGCCAGTAAATTGATACTGAACCGCGATTATCGCTTGATTTGTTTTTTTTGATTTTTTCGAAGTAAAAATCTACTTTTCTTGATACAGCTTTCCAAATGTTATGAACTTGGTGCAAAAACCATTCGGGTAATTTTTTGACACTATTGGAAAGTCTGTTCAATAACTTAATATTTTTATTGAAAAAAGTCAAAACTTTTTTATCACAAGACAGTCTCTTCTCATCGGAAATTATTTTTTTATTAGATGAAATCTCGTAAGAACGATAGGATATCATTCCAACAATAACAACTAATGAAATTGTAATTAACCAGATGGATAAAGTCATAAGACTATTGTAATATAGCAAATCTTGAAATTCTACCTATTTGAATTTTTTCTCCAAATTTTTGAACACCTTCTTCAATCAAAGTGTTAACTGTTTTTTCAGGGTCTTTGATGTATGATTGTTTCAAAAGTGTTTTTTCACCAAAATGTGATTCTAATTTACCTTCAATAATTTTTGCTTTTATATCTTCTGGCTTTCCTTCTGCTTCTCCAGCAAAAATTTCTGTAGCTTTTGCTTTTATTTCATCGTCAATTTCTTCACCTGTAATATATTCAGGATCAGTAGCGGCAACTTGCATAGCAATTTCGCGAGCAAGCTCCTGGAACTCTTCATTTTTAGAAACAAAATCAGTTTCACAAAGAAGTTCTACCATAGAACCAACAGAACCGCCTGCGTGGATATAAGAAGATACAACCCCTGCACCTAATTCTCTGTCAGATTTTTTAGAAGCTGATTTCGCGCTAGCTTTACTCAGGATAACTTTTGCTTTGTCCATGTCACCTTCGGCCTCTTCAAGAGCTTTTTTACATTGCATAATAGAAACACCTGTAGCGTCTCTCAACTCTTTAATTTGTTCAGTTGTAATTTCCATAATAAAAAAATTAAATTAATAAATTAAAATCAGTATGAAGAATATTTTAACACAAATTCGAAAATTATTTAGTTTGTGCTTGAGCTTGGTTTAAACCTTCTTCGTATGCATCGGCGATTTCTTCTGCAAAGAATCGAATACTTTTCACAGAAGTATCGTTAGCAGGAATAGGATATTTGACTTTTGTCATATCACAATCAGATGACATAAGGCTGATTACTGGTATTTTATTTAGATCAGCTTCATCGCGAGCAATGCTCTCTTTGTCAGAGTCAATAATGAAAATCGCTGCTGGTTTCTTGTCCATTGATACAATACCACCAAAACGCTCTTGTAATTTTTCAATTTCTCGATCGATCATTAAACGCTCTTTTTTAGTATATTTTCCAAGTTCTCCTTTTTCTTTTTGAGAAGTTAGGTCTTGTAGTTTTTTAACTCTTTTCTTGATTTCTTCAAAATTAGTTAAAGTTCCTCCAATCCAACGACCTGCAACATACGGCATTTCAATTTTTTCAGCTACATCTTTGATAATTCCTTGTGATTCTCTCTTGCCACCAACAAAAAGGATTTGTCTTTTTTGTGAGGCGATTTTTGAAACAAATTCTTTTGCTTCTTTTAGCTTTTCCTCGACTTTTTCTAAATCAAATATCTCGACATCATTCTTTTTACCGAAAATAAATGGTAGTGCAGATGGATGTCTACGTGACTTAGCAAAACCAAAATGGGCTCCTACTTGGAACATTCTGTCGATTAAGCTTGTTTTTGTATTTTCTTCTGTTTTCATGTAGGTCAGAGTCTAGCAAATAAGGGTTATTATGGCAAGTGATTTATTGTGAAAGTCGATTTTAATATTGATTAAATGCAGGAGCAGTAGTCGGAGTTTGATCCGCCTGAGCAGACACCACTAACTGTTTTTTCACATTGCCAAGGTGTCGACAATAAAATTAATGCACAAGTTCCATTTGAATTTCCCCAATGTGCGTCACATATTTCTTGAGGAGTATCACCTATAGCTTCTGCCACACAAGAATCAAGAACCATTGTACTTGAATCACAGCCAACACCATTATTAGAAATATTAGATGAAAAACATGCAATATTTTCTGTTTCAGTACAAGAAAAAGCATCTTTTTGACAATTACTATACACAACAGTGGCATCAACCACTTCACAACTATTAGTACTAGACCCACCTGAACCACTAGAACTATCATTATTCAACACAGCAGCAAAAACAGCTTGCTGTTCATCTGTCGTTGCTAGATAACTGTATGATTGACCACTAGGTGATGTTGGTATTGATGATATAAGATTTTCATCAACTAGTTTTTGCATAGCTGTTCTATATTGTGTTGTTCCTTCTTGAACCATAGATCCTGCTGTATAACTACCTGTTGGTATCGGCACACTACCTGTTCTTTGTCTGTATTGTTCTACTGCGTTTCTTACCTGTTGTGTTTCTGTCTTCATGTGAGCGTCTTCTGCTTTTTGCCTAGCTTCTCCCATTTGGGCGTTAATAATAGATGCTATTAGTGATATTACTGCTGTTACGATTAGAACTTCTATTAGGGTGAAGGCTTTGTTGTGGTTTTTCATGTGTTTATTATAACAAGAAAAATAATAATTTAAATACTACAGAGAATCTTTGTAGGACTTCTTTTTTAATAAAACTGAGTCAGAAGCCAATTCGAGAGAATATTTAAATTATTCTTTTTCTTGATTTTCGTAAAAATCTTCTACAGAATTTAAAATATCCTCTAAATCACCTGCCATAGTTGTTTCGATTGTATGCCAAGACTTGGAGATTCGATGATCGGTAATTCTGTTTTGTGGAAAATTGTAAGTTCTGATTTTTTCTGATCGCGCACCAGTTCCAACTTGATCTTTACGATTAGCAGCATATTTGGCTTCTTCTTCTTCTCGTCTTTTCTGCTCGAGCTTGGAAAGCAAAATCGACATCGCACGATCGCGGTTTTTCTGTTGACTACGCTCTGCGGTAGAACGGACATCAATACCTGTCGGAATATGGATAAGACGAACAGCAGTTTCAACCTTGTTAACATTTTGACCACCAGCACCACCTGAGCGAGAGAATTCGACTTCTAGTTCATCATCCTTAATCTCGATATTAATCTTTTTACGAAGGGGCAAAATAGCTACAGAAGCAGTCGAAGTGTGAATTCTACCCTGTTTCTCAGTAGCAGGAATTCTTTGGACGCGATGAACACCTGTCTCGAAACGAAGCGCTTTGTAAACTCCTTTACCATGAATTTCAAAAGTAGCTTCTTTGTAGCCACCCGCTTCGCTTCCTGATTCTGAAACTTTTGAAATTTGCCAACCTTTCTTCTCAGAATATCGTGAATACATCTCCGCCAATTCATAAGCAAAAAGTGAAGCTTCGTCCCCTCCTGCTCCTGCACGAACCTCTAAAATGATTTCGTTAGGAAAATCATCCTCCGCTTTTTCATCTTCGAGAATTTCATCCATTTGTTTTTTAATAGCATCAGCTTGAGATTCTATGTCTTTAACCTCTTCGAGTGCCATCTCTTTCATCGTTGGATCTTCTTCGCTCTCAGACATTTCCAAAGACTCCGCTTTTCTATTTAAAAGCTGTTCGTATTGCTCGGCGTAAAAGCGAGTTTTTTGATTGTTTTTGTAGTCTTCTAAATTCATTAGCTATTTGCCAGCTTGGGCTTGACGAGCTTTGAATTTTTCAACACGACCTGCTGTGTCGATGACATTTTCTTTACCAGTATAAAATGGGTGTGAAGCACTAGAAATTTCAACATGAACGACTGGATATTCTTTACCGTCTTCCCATTTTTCTGTTTTATCTGATTTTGTAATAGAAGGAATTAGGAATTTCTCGCCTGATGAATCATCGACGTAAATTACTTTTCCATATCCTTCTGGATGTATATCTTTTTTCATTGCTTGATAATTTAACAGATAAAGTTTTAAAAATCAACTAAATTTAAAATATAAAATAATCTATTAATAGTAACTTATTCAACTTCACTCAAGAAATCAATTTGTTTTTGAATTTCAACAGCGTGAGACATAACACTGTTTGCATAGCCACGACCATATAAATTCCAATTACCTCCTGCATAATATCTACCTGCAGCTTCAAATTCTGATGTATATCCACCGTTAGCTGCCCCATTATCCCTCAAAAGCAATGCGGTTCCCATAATAGCCTGCTCCGGTATCCACGGATCAGGATAAGTGCCAAATATTTCTTCAAGTTTTGGAATAAACATTTTCCAAGTTGATGGAATGAATTGAGAAGGGCCTATGGCACCACCATAACCAACACTTTGCGGACAAGAAACTCTTGTATCTAATGGATTTCTGCCTAAATTAGGTAGGATTTCTTTTAGAATCGGCAAATCCCTAGTTGGGTGTATACCATTATCAAAAATTGTTCCATAATTAATACTTTTAGTTTTACCACTTTCTAGATCTGAAATGACACAAGATCCGTCTATTCTACCAATATCAGTTTCTTGTTTAAGAACACCTAGAATGAAAGCAGCTCTAACGCCAGTTTGTCTTGAGGCTTTTTGTGCATACTCGATAGCTTCTCCAAAAGGAATCCCGTCGGTATCACGCAATTGGAAAAGTGCAGCACGAATTCTAGATGCTTCGGCTCTTTTTTGTTGAAGAATGCTCTCATAAGTGGCCTCTGATTGTTTTGAAAGACCCAATAAGTTGTCTTTTTCATTCTTTTTGACAGCAATAGTTCTCTTTTCTCCTTCGATTTCTTTTTTAATATCTAACTCTTGATTTTGTCTTTTAGAAAGCTCTTGAGTTTCATTTTCAGTCTGAGATTTAATTTCACGAATTTGATCAAATAAATCTTCTAATTGTTTTTGAACGCTATTATATGAATCAAGGTCAGCAAAAAAGTCAGTCAAGCTTCTGTTCGAAAGAATAATTTCTGGTAGAGATGTCTTGTCTATATCATTAGTTTTTTTAATAAGTTCAGACAAGGCAGAACGACTACGATCCATTTTTTCATTCAGTTCCTCAATTGTTTGCTTCTTTAAATTGATAGTTTGAGAAAGATTTTGAATTTCTATATTTTTCTTTTGAATAGAAAGTTCAGCGCTATAAATTTGATCCTCTAGAATACTGACATCACGCTGAATGGTGGCAGTCTGACTTTTTTGCTGATCAAGAGATCTTTGAACAGCGGCTTGTTGCTCTTCTAATCTCTTCAGTTCTTCTCTAAGCTCTTTTTCTCGCCTCTCTATAGCGGTTTCTGCTGAAATTGTGTCAGTAAAAGCAAACCCAGTAGCAAAAATAGTTGCCAAGAATAGAACTCTTAATAAATTACTTTTGAAGATTTTTTTTACTTGATTCATTAGTCCGGTTATTATAACAAAAAAACCGATAGTTAGGCTATCGATTTTTTATAAGAAATTAATCTGCTCTCTGTAAGTAGTTACGAAACAGTCGCGCAAATTATTCTTTATTTTCAGAATTGTCAGCGTCTGTCTTTTCTTCTTTCTTACCTTTTTCTTCTACTTGGACTGCATCTGGATTAAATTCTTCTGTCTCAGTTTCTTCTTCCTCTTTAGGTTCTTGCATAAGCGCAACTACTGCATCTGGATCTTCGATATCAAGTTCGACACCTTCTGGAAGTTTGATGTCTGAAGCCTTGATTTGTGAGTCAAAATCAACAAGTGATTCAATATTTACAACAATATGTTGTGGTAAATCTTTGGGCATAGCAGTAATTGGAAGTTCGTGCATAACTTTGACCAACATTCCTCCAAGATTCTTTTCTGCTGGAGCAGTTCCCTCGAATTCGATTGGTACTTCAACTTCGACTTTTTTACCTTTTTCAATTACATAGAAGTCAACATGAATAGGTCTTCCTGATACGGCATGAAATTGAACATCATGAATTAGAACATCATGATCCTCTTTACCATCATTAAGTGTAACAATAGTTGATTCTCCAGCTTCGCTGTAAGTTTTCAAGAAATCTTTTTCAGATATTTTAATTGAAGTGTTTTCTTGTTTTGGACCATAAAAGACAGCTGGAATCATTCCATTATCTCTTAGGTATTGATTTTCATTTTTTCCTTGACGGATTTCTGCTTTAATAGTTGTCATAGGCACAAAGTATACATTTTATTAAAAAAATATCAAGATTTTTTAAAACTCCGAAAATGAAGGATTCAGATTACAAGACAAATACCCAGTCTCTTTTTCAATAGGCGGATCAACTCCATCATCATACACACATGATATTCTGTAGCTTTTGCCTGGGTTAACATCGGTTGAATAACTTTGCTCTACACCACTTGTAAAAGGAAGTGATGTTGTTGCACCTGATGTATCTTGTAATAGACAATTTGTACTAGTTGCACTTGAAGTTTCTATTGTATAGTTGATGGTACATACTTCTTCTGGAGCTGGGACAATTCTAGGATTCAAATTGAAATCTTTAATAAAGACGCCGTCAGTATTTTCAGCCCCACATTGTGTAGTTATCTCTACATTATCTGAAAAAGCGCTATCATTTCTACACTCCCATATCCATTGAGTTCCGCTAGTCCCCACATCTGTTGATGTGCTATTACCAGTAATACATAAATCTGTTGTTGGTGCTGTATCTGTTGGAAAGCCTGCTGCATCACCACAACCAACTTGGACATTCGCACTACATTGCGAAACAGTTTCACCATCAGTACATGTCCATTCCCAATCACGAGATGTCGAATCTGCGGTTACAGATGACTCTGTGCCGAGCGAGCAGAGATTTGAACCACTTGGTTTAGTTAATTGAGTAGTATTATTTAATGATCCACAAATATTATTCTCAGTAGTACATACATCTTCTGAAATTATTGATACAGGAGTTGAAGTTGCTGTTGTAACTGTTGTTCCATCATCGTAATAAACAGCAACTTGATAAGTATATTCTGTGTTTGGTGAAAAAGTATCGAAACCATCATCAAAATTATCATCGGTAGTTGTAGAGCTTTCAGAAAGAGTTTTTATTAGGTTTTCATCTCTATATAAATAATAACCATCTTCTCCGGTCATATCAGTCCAACTTACGACTATTTTTTCTGATCCACATAAACCTTGCTGATCCAAATTAGTGATACTAATACCACTACCATCACATGCAGAAGGTGTAGTGGCAGTATCATAACCAGCTAAACCATTACCGCTTTCATAATATGGATACACAACATAAGAATAAGTTTTATTTGGTGAGTAATTAGGATCTGATTCACTCAATATATCAACATAAGTAGTTGTAGCGTTAACAGTGTCTATTTGAGTTCCATCTCTTTCTATGACATACCCTTCTGGATTACCACCCATATCAGTCCAAGTCAAATACATTGTATCTTCATCATTAGTGACACAAGAACCAGCGGTTACAGTCAAAGTAAACTGAGGTTCACACTGATCTGGATCTGTCTCTGGTGTAGTAGTACAATCGCCACAGACATCAATAACTGAATTGCCATTTACAACACCTGCACAATCTGTACAAGTTGAATTGTCACCGCCACAGACACCACACTGATCGTAGCCCTGAAGACAACTAACATCTTCTATAGCACAATCATAAATTTTATAATCACTATCAAGTACCCCGCTCGAGTAAGAAGCAGTTATTTCATCGGGTTCTGGAGGGTATGTATGAGGTGTCGCTACCAACCAATCCCAAGAATTAAAATCGTAGGCAGATATATCAACTGAATATGAAGAGTTACTAGAATCAAAATTTAAATCTTCAGTAGATATATCATAAGTAACTGATATACGACCATCACTTATACTTTCAACACCATCATCATATGCACTAGAATATTCTCTAGTAAGTATTGAGCTGCCTGTGTCAGTATTAATTATTTCTATAGGATATGAGTAGCCTATGTCATTTGAACCATAATATGTTTGCCATAAATTATTCCAACTTATTGTCAATTCACCAGTGGAACAATCCAAATCTTGTTCAAACATAAGAATATCACCACCGCCACCGCCACCACTACAATCATTTGGATCTGAAACAGCAGAACAATCGGCACTATCTACACCCCCCCGTAGTCCAATAATCTGTTTCCTCATAAGTACCATATGCCGTTGTATCATCACACCTAAAAGACGTCCGTTTCTGCTCACATTCACATTGATTATTCCATCTATATTCTGCTGGATCCACAGGTTCAGATGGTGGCTGACATATGTTTCCATCGGTATCAATCGGCCCCTCCATTTCATAGCCTCCCTCTTCACAATTAAAATAAATATTCTGCTGGCAATAACTTCCAGAAACACATTGTGAAGCTCCAGGTGTAATACGAGTACAAGTTTGGGCATCTACACTTTTTTCATTATAACCAAAAGTAAAAAAGGAAAAGAAAGCAACTATTGCTAATAAAAAATATTTTGTGATTTTTAATTTCATATATTACTTGAGCAGACTTGTATTAAGTCCTGATTTTTAATTTTTAATCCTAATATCAATTTGTTCTTCTGTGTCTACTACTGTCGCTGTATATTCTCCAATGAAAAATTCATGCATTTTTTCTCCGCCTATATTAACTTTTATTATATCGCTAAATTCACTACCATTTTCTCTTATCTCCAATTCAATATTTTCAGAAGTTCTATTTTTGAACTTAATTTTTGATTCACTAGTTATAACCATTGGTGGAATAAAACCATTTTCTGTGTAGATTACATTTATATAGTCATATACTATTTCTTGTTCATTTACGGGTTCTTCTATAACTTGCTCTTTATCAGAACCACTATTATTAAAAATCATAAACCCAGCTACAATCACAGCAAACACAATTACTACTATAGCTATTAATTTTATTTGGCTATTATTTTTGTTATCTTCTTCCATATTTTTTAAATTATTTCTTATAAGTTTTTTCTCCTCTTTTATACATTTTTATTATACTATTCTAAATATTCCATCGCGATGTCGTAATCCCCAGCGTCTGCTAACTGATTAAGTTCTAGACGTTTTTTGAATTCGGCGCGGGCTAAGTCTGTATTCTCATCTTTTCCTTTCCAAACTCGGAGCGCAGGTTGTTGAAGTGCCCTAGCGTATGAAAAAGCAATTTCAAAAGGTAGCGGTTCGCGCTCTGCAATTGCATCCAAGTGAGTTGTCGCTTCGACTGCGGTCTGTCCTCCTGATAAAAAGACGACGCCTCCAACATTTTCTGGAACTGATTCTAGTAGCATTCTGACTGTTCCGTCGGCCACCTCTTCGGCAGAAGCTTCGTCAACATTAGCGCTTCCATTAATAACCATAGAAGTTTTCAAAATAACCCCCGGGATATAGGCGCGGTATTCGTTTAGCTTTTCAAAAACCTTTTTCACGACATATTTAGTGACTTTTTCTGAAGTTTCAAGAGAATGAGGGCCAGTTAACAAAACTTCTGGCTCTACAATTGGCACCAAACCTGCCTCTTGGACAATTCTGGCGTATCTGCCGAGTGCGTCAGCATTTGCTTCTACCGCCTCTTCGGTTGGCAAACCTTTTTCTTCATCAATTTTTATAACGGCGCGCCATTTAGCAAATCTACCACCGTGTTTTGAATAATTTCCGGCGCGCTCTGCCAAGTCATCTAACCCGATAGTCAATTTTTCTTCTGGAAATCCTGGAAAGTCCTTGGCACCGAGGTCGACTTTGATTCCGGGAACGACACCTTTTTCTTCTAATTTCTCCACAAAGGTTTTTTCTCCAGAACAATCTTTTTGCCAAAAAGTTTCGTCATACAAAATGACTCCACTAACATAATCCTCTAAACCGTCCATACACAAAAAGAGTTCTCGGTAGCGACGACGATTTTCTTCACCGCCTTCGACATCGACAGATTGCAGTCTTTTATCGGCCGTTCCGTTCGACTCATCAGCTGCTAATATGCCCTTTCCTTTAGCTAATAATTTTTTAACTGTTTCTTCCAAAAGATTTGTATTGATTTCGTTCATACTTTAATTGTATCAAATTTTCGCCATGTTAAAATAATTTTATTATGAAAAATGATCAAATAGAATTTTTAGGTTATGGAGATGTGGTGATTGATACTTTTATTGAATTGATTCACGCGTGGATTGAAGATGATAATCCCGAGAAAAAGCAGGAACTTTGTATGCACTTTGGTGACAAAATTCCTTATAAAAAAGAAGTTAATGTTAAAGCGACAGGAAATGCGCCGAATGCAGTTAACGCTGCTGGCAAGCTTGGGCTAAAAACTGGTCTAGTTACTAATGTTGGTGGAGACGACAACGGGAAAGCAATTCTGAAAGCGCTAGAAGAAAAAGGGGTTAACACCGATCATATTACTATCCACCCTGACAAAGATTCTAATCACAACTACATTTTACGATACAAAGAAGAGCGAACGATTTTAGTTCATCATGTCGAATACGACTACAGACTTCCTAATTTAAAAGTTGGACCACAATGGATGTATCTCAGTTCCCTTGCCCACAACTCGCTAGAGCATCACCACGAGATTGCCGATTTTCTGCGTGATCATCCCGAGACAAAGTTGGCTTTCCAGCCAGGGACTTTTCAAATGAAATTAGGTTACGATAAATTGCGCGATCTATATGAGTTAACCGAATTATTTTTCTGCAACAAAGAAGAAGCGCAAAAGATTTTGGAAACAACCGAAGACGACATCAAAGTTTTGATGAAAAAGATGCACGATCTTGGGCCGAACATTGTTGTGATTACCGATGGACCTAGAGGTTCTTATGTTTACGACGGAGAAGTTGCTTGGCATGGTCCTATGTATCCTGATCCTGCGCCTCCTGTTGATAGAACTGGTGCTGGCGACTCTTTCTCTGCCACATTCACCGCGGCTCTTGCTATGGGGCGCTCAATCGAAAAAGCTTTGATGATGGGGCCGATTAATTCCATGAGTGTTGTGCAACATATCGGCGCGCAAGCGGGACACCTGACGCTCGCTGAAATTGAAAAGTTTCTAGAAGAAGCGCCTGCAGATTACAAACCGGAAAAAATTTAGTAGAATAGAAAAAAATTCAGAGAATTTTTATTCGAAGAAATTTTAGGAAAAATTTATTAATATTTTAATTTAATTCAGTATTATAGAAAGTATGGGAATCGGAACGATAATGTATTATCTTTTGTGGCCAGCGGTAATAATAATCTTGCTGACCTTTTGGTTATTTAAATACACAGCGCTTTTGATGGAAGTCGCGGTAGAGTTCGCGCGCGGGTTGCACGATGACATCAAGAATTTTTAAGAAAGTAATCCACAGTTGACCACCACTAGCATATTTGTTATCTTTTGCACTCCAAATATGCACATTATCCTAAAAATCACAGACTGGTTCATCAAAAAATTCCCTAAATTCGGAGCACTATTATCACTAATATCATTTTTAATCCCCCTGATTCTCACCCTATTTTTCGGATTTGTTGAATCTATTTTAATATGGGCGATTTATATGGAAATCGCTATCGTCACACTATCTATCACAAGCGTCTGCATCAATTTTATCGTCGTAAACCTCTTCTTGCGAAAAGTCAAAAGAGTTCGAAATCGCAACCTCAAAAAGACGAAAAGCAAGAAATACGAAAATTTTAAATTTACAATGTTTTAGTTTATTGCAAATGAATTTTTAATAAAATTAAAACCCTGCTTAACTTTATTGCTTTAAAACGGCTTTAACATTAAAATGTAATTAATGGAAGGCGTACAATTTGACGAAGAAAATGAATTTAATCTTAGAGCTAAAAAGCTGTATGGGAGAAAGGACGACCCTTCAATGGTAAAGTTCTTGATTAGATACAAAATAGTTAGCAGCAGAGCTAGTGCTTTTATTTTACTGTTTTTAATCATTATTACTTTCTTTGCTTTGACTTGGTATTTATTGAACGGGAGAAGCATCGGCAATGACTATGTTGTAGGACCTGACGGCACCAGATACGAAATGCAAGAATATCTCGACTTAGTCGACCAAGGCAGAGATCCCCTATCCCCACAAAACATCAGAGCTAATAATAGTAATACTGAATAATTTTTAAAATGAAAGTAGCAAAGACAACAACAGAAAAAGGTTTCACATTAATAGAGCTTTTGGTTGTTGTTGCCATCATTGGCCTCTTGGCGGCGATTGTTTTGGTAAGTTTAGAGGACGCGAGGAGAGAGGCGAGGAATAGTGCCAAGATTCAAATGGTTCAACAGTATGTAAACGCACTAGAGTTGTATAGGAGTAATAATTCGGATGGGAAATATCCAGATCGGGGGTATGATGGTGGTAGCATAAATAGTACTAATTATGCCTGTTTGGGATACGGGAATAGTGAACTTTGCTTTGGAATTTATGAAGTTACTGGTGATACAGATATCAATGGTGATTTAGGTTCTCATTTTGGTGGAGATAGTACACCTAAAAGTGATTCAGAAACATTAGCAAGTTCATATGGTGACATGAAAGGGGTTATCTATAATTGTACTACAGATAGTAACTGTACAAATTTCACATTACATTGGTATCTTGAAGGCACTTCTCAAAACTGCGGAGGTGATAGTAAGGAACTTTCAGCAGATTTTGCAGGAACAACCTATTTTATTTATGAAAGTTCTAATCAGTATGATTAAAAAAATCGCTACCAAACTAATTTGGTAGCGATGAAATTTGTGCCTTAATCGAATTATCGCTTCCTGCTGGAGATAACCAACAGAATTGCATATAATCCAAGCAACAGTGGATATGCCGAAGGCTCCGGAACTGCACCATAGAACTTGAAACTCGAAAAATGTGCGAGTGTTCCTCCTTCTGGTGTGGTGAACTCTATTATTCCTGAGAGGTTCCATGTATCTGCGAAATCAGAAACCACGAGACCTTTGAAGGTATCCCCTGTAGTAACCAAATCAGGTAACACGAGAACATCCGTACCCGAACTAAACACCATATCAGTCATTTCCATTCCATGAAAACTAATACCTGAATCATTATCGTTGCCGATAAAGATTTGGTTTGTAGCAATCAATGGTTGGTAACTGAGAGGTTCAGCCATACCAATATTGTGAACAATGAAGTTGACATTGCCGGCTGAATCGTGAGACAGAGTAAAATCATACTTTGTATTCACAAGCCAATTCGGATCGAGGTCGTATGCACTGCTGTATGTCGAGAAATCTCCACTACCAACAGCAACATTTTGCGCTTCGTTGTTACCATTTTCGAAAATTTCCCCATGAAACGGACGATATGTTTCAATCGTCTCACCATCCGGAATTGCAAAGAATGATGTTTCGTTCTCTATGATTGGCGACACTGTAATCGAGAAAAGCGCATTCACAAGGAACACGCTGATTAAAATAGCAAAGAATTGCTTTTTCATAATATTATCCTTTATTAAGGGTTATAGTTGCGTGATCCTCGCTCGCACCTTGCGAACAAATTTAAAAGATCAACTTACCAATATTATACACATACTTTATCAGAAATGTCAACCCTAAATTTGGTACACTCAACCCCTTAATACAGCACCTCCAGAAAATACCCCAAAGGCAGGTCCAGTGCTTTCACAAAAAAGTAACATGTTATAATTTCTTGTATGAAGTCTAATTTAACTATTGTATATATAACTGGATATCTAGACGATACGAAAAATAATCTTTCTGTTTTCTTAAAAAAGAATTTAAAGAAAGAATTTAATTTTATTACCTTAAAAACTTTTAGTGAAAATAAAAAGTGGGGTGTTAAAAATACACTCAACAATATAGAGAAAGAATTAAAAAAAATAAAATCCGAAAAGATTATTTGCATATCTCACAGTCTTGGTTGTTATTTTTCTCTAAAATTAGAACCGTATTTCGAGAAATTAATACTTTGTGAACCATCTAGAAATTTAGAAGATATCTTCCCAAAAAGGAAAAGTTACCAGAAACTAGAAAAATACGAAGAAATAATATCTAAAATAGACAAAAATATTTATATCTTTGGGGCAAAGCAAGCAGGTTACAAAATTGCAGAAAAATACAATAAACACTTAACGATAAAAATACCTTTAGAAATACTACCAACAGATCATAATTTTTCTACAAAAAAATCTAAAAATGATTTATTATTGAAGATAAATAAAATTATTAAAAAACCGCCTATCCCTAGGCGGTTTGCAATTTATGGGTAAAACAGAAGATAAATCTATTCCCCAATAAACTTGTATCGTGGACCTCTATAGTCGACAGCGAGGACTTCTTCCAGAAACATATCAACTGGTCTGACCCAATTGGTATTGTTTCCGAAAACCTCTGAATAATATTGTGCCTGATACCAGACAAAAATATCATCTGTTTCGGGATTCTTGACGATTCCCTTCACGACATAGATGTCTCCCTTTTTGTAGTGTGTATACTTTCCCTTTTTTGGAATATCTAGACGATAAGCTTCTCTTAGGAGAGCCACCTCTCCATCGCTGACCTCCACCAATTCGTTTTCGTTTTCGCCGGTAGGAAAATGTCCTTCGACAATCCAGAAAATAATATCGGGGTTTTCACTAAACAAGGCTTTCATTCCTGCAACTGCTTTTGTAGTCATCTTATTTATTATATATAGTTTTTGTTTGAAAAAGTCCACACCTCATGAACTTCCGCATAATAGGTTAACATTAAAAAGTGAAAAGGCAATTTTTTATGTAACTCTATTTTTTAGATATTTTTATACTCTAATTTTGAAATTCGCATTTCGTGATTTCTAAGCCACTCTCTATCTGCGTCGAGGCGTGCTTCGATTCTGCTAAATCTTTCTTCGTTTTTTCTGTCAGACATCTCAAATCTCATGTTGATTGCTTCCATCATACCTTTTAACTGATCTCTTAAATCCTCCATTAAAACGCCCGTTTGTGCCGAGATTTTAGTATCAATCCTTTTGTCAATTTCTTCTAGGAAGTCTTCCCTGAATTCACCATACAAAAACCCCTTTGTCACCAACTCCCCTTCTTCTTTTTTAGATAATTTTCTAGACATGCTATTTATTTACGCTATTAATCACATAATAGCATACAAAATTTTTCTAAAGAAATTATCAAAAAATCCTTAATTTTCAATGAATTTTTACCTCACCTGTGGAAAAGTCACAATAAAATGCGTTCCGACACCTTTGATAGATTCAACCGTTATCGTTCCACCCATCAACTCAACAATTTGCTTTGTGATCCAGAGACCTAGTCCGGTTCCGCGAATTTCTTGGGTTTCTTCATTTTTGATTCGGTGAAACTTTTTGAATAAGCCTTTTTGCTCTTCACTACTCATTCCGATACCACTATCACTTACCCTCAATTCAAAATCTCCATCAACAATAGAAGTCTTAACATTCACATCACCCTCCTTGGTGTATTTGATTGCATTACCAACCAGATTAACAATAACCTGACGCAACTTGTCAGTATCGGCATTAATTGAAATATTGCCCTCGATTTCGTTGATGTATTCCAACTTCAATCCCTTATCTTCTGCCACTTTCATAAATCCTGCGATATTTTCTTTGACATGTTCTATCGGATCAACTTTTTCCATATTAATTTCCAAGCGACCCTGATCTAGACGAGAGACATCCAACATATCATTAACCAAATCGTCCAGCTGTTTAGCGGCGACTTCGATTCTGTTGGCGCTCTTCTTTTGGACTTCATTCATTTCGCCCGATTCGTTCAAGCTCTCGGCGTAGCCACGAATAACAGTCAGCGGAGTTCGCAATTCGTGTGAGGCCATCGAAATAAAGTCGTCCTTCATTTGATCGGTCTCTTTGATTTTCCGGTATAGAGTGCTGTAGTCGATGATTCTAGAGTGGCGGAAGAATAAAAACAAGATCAAAATAACAACTAACACAAAGATAAAAATACTATTATTGATTTCCCGATTGATTATAGTATCAGCTTGTGATGGTAAAAGAGTCGTCAAAACCGCACCTACTACTTTACCTCGATCGTCAGTAATTACCCTAGCCCCTTTCAAAACTCTCTCGTTTTCTATAAGTAACTCGGCTATTGGTGAAGAATTTTTATTAACTTTTGCAAAATTATAAATAGTTTCATTTTCAAGGTCATAACTACCTATTTCACTTTTGTTTAGAGAGAAAATTACTTGAGGCCTATCGGCATCATCAAAGTTAACAATCTTGAATTCTGATATATTAGGATTTTCAATAACGATTTTCTGAATTGTATCTTGCAGATCCTCCAAGTTATATCCTTTTTCTAAATATTCATTTGCAAAATTAACAAAAGAGCTCTGGATAGAATCCAAACGAACTCTAGATAATCTGTCCTGCGCATCTCTCGCAACATTAACAAAATTCAATACAACAAAAATGAACGAACCAATAATTAAAATACCGATAATTATAGTCGCCCAAATTTGCTTACTATTTTTTATTTTTTGAAGTCCGCTTTGCGCTGAAGGAAAGAAATTTTTCATTATTATAATTCTTTTTAGACTTGGTTATCACCTTTATCAGAAAACTCTTTTACATCAAGTTCAACATCCTCATTCTTTTTAGAACCCGCCAAAACAAGAGTTACAATAATGGCAAGTAAAATTATTGATATTATTATCAGAATAAATTCTCTTCTGTTGAAGGCGTCGGATGTATTTGTTGGTTCTCCAATACCAAACACTCCCAAAGCGGCTGCTTCTGCAGTTTGAGTCAACGGAATTCTCTCAGATTTTGCCACCAATCTACCGGTATTATCAACTGTTGCGACATAGACTTCGTGCTCCCCATTTTCCAATTCTCTATCCAGTGTATAAGTCCATTGTCCTCTTTCATCAGTTTTAACAGTCGCAATAACAGGGTTTGAATAAATAAACACAGTCACATAAGAATTAGGTAGACCTGTTCCAGACATACGAAGTCTTTTTTGTTGAGTCTCTTCGTCAGTTACTAACTCGACACTTTCAACATTATGAATTTTAGAAACATATGAAGTTCTGTCTTCTCTAGGGTCGCTATAATTTATTTGCTCGCTAGATGTGCTAGTTGGATCAATTCCTCTTTCTACTTTTTCTCCATCGGTAAGTTCACCGTCGATTGTTTTTGAATTATTAGGATCGGTGTTGTAGATGAATTTTTCATCATAGTCAGACAAGCCGTCACCATCAGTATCTCTTTGCAATAATTCCCCTTCTCTTTCATTAATTATTCTTGCGTTTTCCACTACTGTTTCTAAATACCTACTAAACTTGTCATCAATTTCTTGATTAGAATTATCTTCTGCCAAATCAACACCTGTTTGTCGTTCTAGATCTTGTTTAATTCTAGATACGTTTTCTTTTACTCTATTTTGAAGTTCTGTAATAGACTCTGTATTATTATAATCATTACTTTCAAGAGTTTTGTCTAAGTCATGATAAATTTCATCTCTTGCTTCGTTGACGATTCTTTGAAGTTCATAAGCCTCTATATCAATCTCGGATCTAATATCCAAAATTGATTTGTCGATTGTTTTTTTAACATCCGCCCTGACATCATTTTCTAGTTTATCTGACTCTCTTTTTATTGAATCAAGATTTTCTGAAATGACTCTAGTGTTCTCTGTGGTGTCTGCTGTTTCTATGATATCTGTAGTTTCTTCTATAGTTGAATCTACTGACTCTTCGGTTTCATCGATAATTTCATCAATTTCAAGTTGAACATCTCTAGTATCAATCTCAGTGTTTCTTTCTAAAGTTTGCCCGATGACAAATCCAGGAATCAAAACCGCTAAAGCGATTACAGCTCCTGTTAATATATTTAAATTTTTCATAATATTTTTCATAAAACTAATAATTATTTTCTATTAATAACTTTTTTGACCGCTTCTTCTATTGCTTTTTCATCAATTTCAAAATGACTAAATAATTCATAGCCGTTTCCTGACTCTCCGTATAAATCTTTTACGCCAACGAACTCTTGAGGTGTTGGATGATTTCGGGAAAGAACTTCGGCGACTGCACCCCCCAATCCGCCATTTATTTGATGTTCTTCGACAGTCACAATTGCACCTGCTTTTTCTGCTAACTTTATTATAGCCTCTTCATCCAAAGGTTTGATGGTATGGATGTTAATAACTTCTACTGACAGACCCTCATCTTCTAATTTCTGGGCAGTTTTTAATGCTTGATAAGTAACTACGCCGGTTGAAATTATGCCGACATCAATTTTACCGCCAACTTTTTCTTGATCTCCATCTTGATCTCCACCCTGTTCTTTGGCCTGGAATAGAATTTGAGCTTTTCCTATTTCAAAAGGAGTCTCTGTAGTTGTAATCTGTGGAGTCTTTTCACGAGAAAGTCTCAGATAAGTAGGATCGCTGGTTTCTGACATGGTAACGGTCGCTTTGTATGCTTGTTGATAATCACAAGGAGAAACTACGACCATGTTTGGCAAGACGCGAGTAATGGCGATGTCTTCTAATGCTTGGTGTGTTCCGCCATCTGGACCAGTCAAAAGTCCCGAGTGAGAACCGACCATTTTTACCGGCTGATTGTTGTAACAAACTGTCGTCCTGATTTGCTCCCAACTTCTACCAGGTGAAAACATGGCGTAGCTGGCGGCAAAAGGAATCTTTCCTTGATGAGCCAATCCTGAGGCGACGCTAACCAAATTTTGCTCGGCAATTCCAACTTCAAAAAATCTTTCTGGAAATTTTTCAGCAAATTTTTCAGTTCGAACTGATTCTGATAGGTCTGCTGTAAGAGCGACGACATTTTCATTTTCCTCCCCAAGTTTCAAAAGTGCATCGCCAAAACCATTTCTAGTTGGAGTTTTATCGAATCCTTGGCTTGCGCCTAGGTCTTCTTTGAATAAGTCTGGATTTAGTTTTAGGTTTTCGTTTAACATGATTTTATAAATTTTATCAGCCTCTTGTTAATTTAATCTGACCGTTCTAATCTAATTGGTCGCATCTAATATTCCCTCCGAGAGTTCGAAGCTCCTTCAAGGCTTTTTGTGCTTCTTCGCTGCTCGGTGATTTTCCGTGCCATTCTGGTCGCCTTTCAAATTCAGAAACTCCCTTTCCTGGAATTGTGTTGGCAATAATGACCGAAGGCTTGTCAAAAATTGCTTTTGCGTGATCGATTGCGTCATCAATCATTTCAAAATTATGTCCGCTGATTTCTTGGACATGCCAATTAAAGCTTTCGAATTTTTCAGCCAAATCATTCAACGGCATTACATCTTCGGTGTATCCATCAATTTGAATATTATTTCTATCAACGATTACAATTAGATTGTGAAGTTTATATTTTGCGGCCATCATTATTGCTTCCCAATTTTGCCCTTCGTTCAATTCACCATCACCGACACAACAATAAACAAATCTGCCGGAAGTTTTTCCAGAAGAATCAATTCGCATCGAAAGAGTCATCCCAAGAGCTTGTGAAATCCCCGAACCAAGTGGGCCAGAACTAGTTTCAATTCCAGGTAAAGTTTCGCGATGAGGATGGCCCTGCAATCTGGTTCCTAATTTACGAAGAGTTTTTAATTCCTCGACGGGAAAATAACCTGCGTGTGCCATTGTCGCATAGAGTCCAGGACAGATATGACCGTTTGATAAAACAAAAATATCACGACTACTCCAGTCGGGATTTTTTGGGTCATGATTCATTCCATGAAAATACAGATAAGTGAAAATGTCAGCCATTCCTAGAGAACCAGCAGTATGCCCCGAACCAGCCTCGGTCAATGATTCGATAATAGATTGTCTAATTTCATTAGATTTTTGTTCAAGTTCTTGGACTTTTTTATCTGAAATATTTCCCATAACTAAAATAATTATACCAAAGAATTGGCCATTTTTCTAAGATTCTCTATAGCGCGCTTTGCATTTTCTGCCTTGAAAATTGTTGATCCTGAGGCAAGTCGATTTGCGCCGGCATCGACCAGGTCACGAGCCGTCTTGAAAGAGACACCCCCATCAACCGAAATTGCCAAATCGGGATTTTTCTCTCTGAGTTCGGCAATTTTTTCTAGAACTTTTGGTTCGAAATCTTGCCCTTGGTATCCAATTTTATTAATTCCCATAAATTGAACTGATTCTGCAACTTCTAGATATTTTTCTAATTTTGAATTAGGAGTCTCTGGAACAATCGCAAAAGATAAATCTATTCCTTGTTCTTTTATATCAATTATTTCTTTCCATACTTCTTCTGATCCAACTTCTGTCTCTTGATCAATCAAAGCCTCCAAATGAAAGATAACTCTATCGACGCCTGCAGAAATCCAATTTTTAGCTTCGCCTAATTGATCCGCTACCATTAGATCAACTTCAAAAGAGCATTCTTTCCAAAAAGGAATCCCGACAGTTTGATCTATCAAATTTTTCCAATCTGAATCCTTTGCAACCACTTTTCCATCTTCATCAATATCTTGATTATTGTATGGCCAACTAGCTGAAGGAACGAACTTTCCATCCATAACATCAATTTGAATAATATTTACAAGCTCACCCACTCTCTCAATTTTTTCAACGAAATCTTTGTATGATTCCGGCATCACTGTTGGAACAATTTCAATTTCTTTTTCTGTTTGTGTATTTTGTTCGTTCATTATTTCAAGTTTTAAGTTAAGTTTTATATTAAAATCCCATCTGATCTAGTTTTTTTATGCGTCGTAGATGTCTTTCCTCTCCTGAAAAGCCTGTTTCTAGCCATAGATCAACTGCTTCTTTTGCTTCTTCTTCCGATAGAAATCTAGCACCAAGTGATAAAACATTTGCATCATTGTGTTGTCTTGCTGTCACAATTTCTTCTGGAACTTCGCGTCCGTCGATTGGTTGATATTGTCCGTTGAAAACTACGGCCCTGACACCTTTTACACGATTGGCTGCGATTGCCTCACCCTGCCCTGAACCCCCCAAAACAATACCTTTTGAATCAGTATCTAATGCGACATTTTGTGCCACTGGGAAAATAAAATCAGGATAATCATCATCTTCGTCATATTCATCTGCACCATGGTCAATGACGTTATATCCTTTTCTCTCTAAAAAAAGTTTTAAAATCTCTTTTAATTCATAACCTGCATGATCTGCTCCTATGTGAATTGTTGTTGTATCCATAATAGTGAATTATAACATATCTATCGATTTGACCTTAAGTGAAATTCAGATAGAATTTACTAATGCAAAAAATAACAAAATCATTACTCTTTAGTCTTTTAATAGCTTTATCACTTTTTATAAATATCGACGCAATAAGCGCACAAGAAACTGCCGAGGAAATTTCTGATTTACCAGAAATTAATTTTTTTTACAGTGATACCTGTACTCATTGTGCAGATCAAATAGAATTTCACCAGGAGTTATTAGAAAAATATCCTAATCTGATTATAAACTCATATAGAAATAGAGATAAGGAAACAGGTCCAATACTAAGAGATTTTGCCGAGAGATACAATGCTCAACAATACACATCGGTTGTCCCTCTTACTTTTATTGGTGAATCTTTCATAGTCGGTTTCAGAAGCGCAGATACAACAGGTAAAGACATCGAACTTGCCTTAATAAAAAACAGTCCTGGATTGCTGGCCAAAGCGGAATTTTGTGATGATGAAGAATCAGTTTTGTGTGAATCTGATCTAACTGAATTTTTATCTTCTACAGATTCTAATTCTGCCATTGATAGTGGTAGCTATACTGTGTTAAAACAATCTAGTAACTTATCATCTATTGGGATCGAACCAGAAAAATTACCACTACCTATTCTTGCTATTGTTTTAGGTTTCTTTGATGGATTCAACATATGTTCATTAGGGGCTTTGATGCTTATCCTTAGCCTTGTCTTAACTTTTAAATCTAGAAAAAAGGTTCTATTATTCGGAGGATTATTCATATTAATAACAGGAATTACTTATGCCGCTTTGATTTTCCTTTGGACCTCTCTATTTTATTTATTATCTCCTTACATTATTGCTTTAGAAGTTATAATCGGAGGAATAGGTCTAATTGGTGGTGCTCTATTTCTACGGCAATACATCCGTTACAAAAAATACGGTCCAACTTGCGAAATGTCTGATTCTAAATTGGTCAACAACGCCGTTAGAAAATTACAAGATATATTCAAAAATCAGAAAAATATTTGGATGACTGCATTAGCTGTTATTGGTTTTTCATTCATTGTTACAATAATCGAATTCCCTTGTTCAGCCGTTATACCTGTTGCTTTTGCTGCTATACTAACTGATTTTGGAATAGGAATGGCTGCTAAAGGATTATACATATTACTTTTCATGATTTTTTATCTCCTAGATGAAATAATAATATTCTTGATTAGTGTATTCACATTGAGGTTATGGATGGGGGGACAAAAAATGACAACAAAATTAGTTCTTATCCAAGCGTTAATCTTTATATTAATTGGCCTATTTTATGTTGGTAGATTGGTATTATAAGTAGTTACTTTATAAATAATTCAAGCCGTTTTCTCTAATTTATAAATTTTTAACCAAATATCATCTATATTTTTATCTAGTTTAGATTCTAGGTTGTCTACTCTGTTGTTTATTTCTGAGAAACCTATGTCCATTTTTGATTCTAGCGAATCAAATCTGTTATCGATTCGTTCGAACTGGTCTTCAAAAAAGGTAAACCGCCCCTTTATAAAACCTAAAGCTTCGTAGAATTCTCCTTTTGTTAAAGGCTGATCATGATTTTTAACATTCATTATTCGAAGTATAGCATGGCAATAAAACAAAAACCCAGTGGAAAATTTAGAAAAATTTCATTATTTAAACATTACAAACTATTTAATAAGTTTTGTAAATACCTCTTTTAGAACTTGTGGATTAGCAGAGCCACGAGTTTCTTTCATCCCCTGACCAATCAAAAACTGCATAGCGGCCTCTTTCCCATTTTTAAAATCTTCGATGACAGATTGATTTTCAGAAATAATCTTTTTAGCAATCTCTTCTAGGGCACCTGTGTCGCTTTGTTGCATTAAACCTTTTTCTTCTGCAATTTTTCTAGTATTTCCTCCTTCTTTTATTAAAATAGCCAAGATGTCTTTTGCACCACGAGAAGAAATTTCATTCCCTGAAATCATCTTAATCATCTCAATGAATTGTTTTTTATCTAAATTATCCAAAGACACTTTGCCATCATCTTTCATTAATGAAACTACGTCTGATGATAAGTAATTCGCAACCAAAGTAATTTGTTTTTTATCTGAAACAGCTGCTGAAATTTCATCAAAATATTTCCCAAATTCAATATTCCTTACAAGAAAATCAATTTGATTTTCGGCAATACCAACTGTTGCCAGTTTTTCTCTTTTTTGGTTCGGTAATTCTGGTAATTCCGCTCTTAGTTTTTCAGCAGAAAATTCTGAAATTTCAGATATTTTTAGTTTTGGTAAATCAGGTTCTGGGAAATAGCGATAGTCATCTGAAGTTTCTTTCTTTCTTTGTGAAAAAGTTTTTGCTTTTGCTTCATCCCAACCGCGAGTCTCTTGCACAATCTCCTCGCCACGACCTTCTTCCATTAACTTAGTCATTCTTTTGATTTCAAATTCAATAGCTTTTTCTACAACTTTAAAAGAGTTAAGGTTCTTAACTTCGACTTTTGTTCCAAACTCACTAGACCCCTCTGGTGCAATCGAAATATTCGCCTCAACACGCATTTCACCTTTTTCCATGTTAGCATCTGACACATCCAAATATCGCAATAGCAATTGTAGTTCGCGCCCGAAATCACTAGCTTGTTTAGCGCTATGAATTACAGGTTCTGTCACAAGCTCCATCAAAGGAACCCCCGCACGATTATAATTAACCAATGAAAAATCACCCCTATCATGAATAGAAGTAGCAGTGTCTTCTTCTAAGTGAATTCTAGTTATTTCAACATCACCGATTTCCCCACCAGAGATTAGAGGATATTTATACTGAGAAATTTGATAACCTTTCGGTATATCAGGGTAGAAATAATTTTTTCTGTCCCATTCTGTGAAGTCGGCAATATTTGCATCAATAGCATGCCCAACCATTAAAACTTTTTTGATTGCTTCTTTGTTCAAAACAGGAAGAGTTCCTGGGTGTCCTAAACATATTGGACAAGTGTTAGCATTTGATTTTTCTTCGTCGGGGTTATTAGGTGAATCACAAAACATTTTTGTTTTTGTTTTCAATTCAGCATGGACTTCCAATCCAATAGTTGGAATATATTTAATAGCTGTTTTTGTATCTGACATGGGTATGATGATAACTTATTTTGTTTATTTAGGAAAGTTAAAGGTGCGTCTTGAAAACCTTTCGGAGACAATAGTGACCCTTCCTAGAATGCAGAAGAAATATTATAGATCGGAATCAAGACAGAAGCCAACAAGAATCCAACACCGACAGCAAGCAACACGATCATAATAGGTTCGATCATACCAACAAGTGTATCAACGGCGTTAGTAACTTCACGACGATAGAATTTTGAAAGTGTCCCTAAAATCTCACCAACATTACCAGTTTCCTCTCCGACACGAATCAATTGAATCAAAATACCCGGAAATTCTGGATGTCTAGAAAAAGAATCTGACAGAGAACCTCCACCTCTTACTTGCTCAATGACATCATCAATAGCATTACGATAGATTTCATTATTAACAACATCCTTTGTTAGCTCTAATGCTCTAACCATAGGAATACCACTCATAAGCATAGTGTTAAGGTTATCTGCCAGTTGTGAAAGATAAAGTTTTTCATATAGATTACCAACATATGGTATAGATAATTTAAACCTATCAACCATTTCTTTACCTCTGCCCTTATTACCATATTTAAGTAATACAAAAATCCCAATAACTAATAAAATCAAGAAATAAAGACCGTAATTAACTAGAAATTCAGAAAGACCAATTACCGCTTTTGTGTAAATTGGTATCTCTTGTCCTGATTCTATTAGAATAGAGCTAATCTTTGGAATAACCATAGTAAGCATAAGTGCCATAACCGTAACAAAAGTGAACACGATGAAAGCTGGATAAATCAAAGCATTTTTAGCTTTTGACTGGACTTCGTATGTTCTGTCGAGATGGTCAGCCAAGAAATCAAAAGTTTCATCAAGACGACCTGTCTCTTCTCCTGATTTAACCATACTAATATAAAAAGAAGAGAATATTTTTGGGTGTTTTTCCATAGCAGCAGAAATAGAACTACCACCTTGCAGGTCTTCTGCAATTTCATTTAGTGCGCTAGATAACTTAGGATTTTCATTTTCAGAACCTAATAGTCTAAAAACCCTTAGTGCAGAAACCTGTGCACCAAAAAGAGTCGCCAATTGTCTAGAAACAATAACGATGTCTTTCATACTGACTCTTTGTAGCCAAGTAATATTCTTATCAAAAATACTACCGGAACCCTCAGCATCCCTAATATCAGATATTATAAAACCTCTTTTCTGAAGAGAGTTAATAGCAACATTCTCAGAAACAGCGGTGATTGTCCCCTCTTTTTGGTTACCATCTTTATCTAATGCTTGGTATATAAATGTTGCCATAATAATGTATTAATTAAATCATTTTTTGTAATACTTCTGGTCTGAATGAATGCAATATTGCATTTTCAGCTGTAATTTCCCCTCTTCTAACTAACTCTGCAAGAGTTCTATTCATATCAATCATACCTTTATCTGAACTTGTTTCAATAACGGTATCTATTTCATGAGTTCTTTTTTCCCTAATAAGATTTGAAATAGCATTGTTATTTATAAGAAGTTCATAAGCAGGGACTAGTCCACCAGAAATTCTAGGTACAAGTCTTTGAGAAAAAATTCCAATCAACGAACTAGCCAACTGCATTCTAATTTGATCTTGTTGATTTGATGGAAATATATCAATAATACGATCAACTGTTTGTGACGCGTTATTTGTGTGAAGTGTTGAAAAGACCAAGTGTCCAGTTTCAGCTGCAGTAACAGCAGCAGATATTGTTTCTCTATTTCTCATCTCACCAACCAAAATTACATCAACATCCTGTCTAAATGTTCCATTTAAACCGTCTTCAAAAGAAGGTGTATCAATTTTTACCTCTCTCTGGTCTATTATTGAACTTTTTTGATCATAAACATATTCAACTGGATCTTCGATTGTAATGATATGTTCAGTTCTTTCTCTATTAATTTTTTCAATCATTGAAGCCAAAGTTGTTGATTTACCTTGTCCAACCGGTCCGACAACCAAAAAGAAACCTTGTTTTTTATTAGCGAATTCATTTAGAATTTGAGGTAAATTCAATTCATCAATAGTTTTTATATCTCTTGGAATCAAACGTAAGACAATACCAAATGCCCCTCTCTGAACAAAAGCATTACCTCTAAATCTAGCCTGATCTTTGTAGGCATGAGAGAAATCTATTTGCTGTTTTTCATTAAAAATTTTAATAAATTCATCATTTATCATCTCTCTTAAAAAAGAAATTATGTCTTCTTTTTTAAATACTTCATATTTTTCTAATGTCACCAAATCGCCATCAATTCTTATTATTGGTTTTCTATTTTCTGACATATGAAGATCAGAACCATTTCGATTAATAGTTTCTAAAAGTAATTCTTCTAATGTTTCTTTTGAATTCATAAATTATTGTTGTTTTTTGTTATAAATTTCTTCTATTTTTTGAAGAACTTCTGATGGGGTGTGTAACGCCTTTACGATGTAACCGTCAATCCCTAGATCTTTTACCTTGTCATAATCAGTTGCTTTACCTTGATTTGTTAAAACAACATTAACACTACTGTTAACTAAGTTTTTTTCTTTTAAGAATTTAAACAATTCAACACCGTTCATTTTTGGCATTATTAAATCAAAAATTAAAATATCCGGATTAAACCCATTCTCTATTTTTTCTATACAAATATCTGGTGTTAAAGCTGTTATAACTTCATAACCCGAAGCTTTAAATTTTGTTGAATACATATCTAGTAAAAAACTATCGTCATCAACTATCATCATTTTTTTTGTGTTTGAATCTTCTTCCATACTCTTTATATTATAACAAAAAATTATAAATTATTTACCTCTTCCCAAGGAATAATCTTTTTAATTGCTTTGATAATGGCGTCTTCTTTCATGGTTAACATTCCCTTTAAGCGAGCTACATCATATACTGCAGATTCTACAGGGTTTTGCAAAATAACTTTTTCGATATCCCTATCCATTTTATACATTTCAAAAACAGCAACACGACCTTTTGTTCCTGAAGGGCAATCCTCTGTCGCTTTTATTTTTAGAACTTCTTCACCTTGTGGAATTTGTTTTCTATGCTCTTCGGGAAGATCTGAAAATTGCTTATCAAACATTTCTTTGATACTACCTTCTATTTTCATTGGTTCCCCTCCACCTTCACAAATTTTTCTAACAAGCCTCTGGGCAACACCCAAAACAAGAGTTGGTGGAATAAGATAAGGATCAACACCCATATCAATTAGACGAGGAATTATACCCGCTGATGTGTTGGTGTGGATTGTTGATAATACAAGGTGACCAGTCAAAGACGCTTGAATAGCAAGCTTGGCAGTTTCACCATCACGGATCTCACCAACCATAATAACATCAGGGTCCTGACGCAAAGTTGTCCTAAGTCCATTAGCAAAAGTATAGCCAATCTCAGGAAAAACTTGAGATTGATTAATACCTTCGATTCCATATTCAACAGGATCTTCTAGCGACAAAACATTTTTTTTACTTGAATCAATTTCATTCAAAACAGAATAAAGAGTTGTTGACTTACCAGAACCTGTAGGACCAGATATTAAAATTAAACCATAAGGTCTCTTGATAGCATCTCTTAAAAGTTCCATATTTTTATCACTAAGACCAAGATCTTTGATAGTTTTAACACCTCTCTTTTGATCGAGAATTCTCATTACGATTTTTTCTCCGTAATAAGATGGGAAAGTAGAGACACGGAAGTCGATTTTTCTTCCTTCAATCCTAGCTGAGAAACGACCATCTTGTGGCTTTCTCTTTTCATCAAGTTTCATTCTAGAAAGAATTTTAATTCTAGCAACAACTGCATTGTGAACATTAATCGGCAAAACAAGACTAGTATTCATAACACCATCAACACGAAAACGAACTCTAACTTGTGACCTGAGTGGTTCTATGTGAACGTCGGACGCCAGACCTTCAACGGCATATCTCAAGATAGTAGCAACAATTTTAGTAACAGGAGCATCTTCGATAATTCTAGTTCCTTCTTCTCCTTCTGAATCATCAGATTTTTTTGTTTCTAAGACATCTTCTTCTTTGAAAGCTGTATCTAATTCACCGAGAGCCTTTTTAACCTCACTACCAATCCCTTTGTAAAGCTCTATAGTTTTTTCAAAATCTTTTTCTGATATGACAAAAATTTTAAATGAAATATCATTTTTAGAAGCGATAAAATTTAAAGCATCTCTTGCTTGTAGATTACTAGGATCAACCATCCCAACTTCTAAAAAGCCATCATTAAAAGCAAGTGGCACCATTTTGTAGTGAGTAGCCGATTCTTCAGGAATATATTTTAAAATTTCAGAAGAAACATTTGTATTAGAAAGATCTTTTATGGGAACACCATAAAAATCTGATTTAGCTTGGATAATTTCTTGTGGATCAATTTTTCTCTCTTCTAACTTTTTATCTAAAGAAGAATCAGATTCCGTGACATCTTTTCTTACATCTTCACCTGACTTTCTATCCAAGATTCCTTTTTCAACTAAAAAGTCTATAAATGTCATATTTTATTGGTTGTTGTTATTTTGATTTTCTAATCCTGCTTCTTGTGTTTCAGAATTTTCGATATTTTCTCCACCCTCTTCATCGTTTTCGATTTCTTGCGCCTCAAAATCAATATTAATATTATTGCTTTGGCCTGATAATGGTTCGAATGGGTTAGAACGTCCTAGATCTTCATCTTCGATTGGCTGACTATCATCTCTAAGTCTCAAATATAATGGGTCATTAAATACTGATTTATCAAGTTCAAGCGATTGAATTCTGTTTAGTGTATCTATGATTTCTTGACCCACAGCATTAACTTGTGCTGGACCACTACTATCTAGTAAGGCTTGTTCTGCTTGTGGTTTCAAGAAAATCGTATACAACACGAAACTTAAAACTACTACTAGAATAAATATTATTATTTTGCGGTATTTTTTTAACATATTATCTTAACCAATAAGTGTCTAAAGAGACATTATAATTATAAAAAACTCCATCTCCTGCTGATACTGAGAAACTTGTAATATCGACCAATCTCATTGTAGTTTCAAATCTATTCATCAATTGCTTAAACAAGTCATATCTTGCTGACAAAGAGAATGAGATCCCGATAGTCCCATAATCACCAGTACTTCTATTAGTTATTTTAGCACCTTCTGTTGTTTTTTGTTGAACATTAACATTTGATAATTTAATATTATAAGGGAATTCAGCTATATTATTCATATCAATAATCAAACGAACATTATCAACTGTATCTGGCAGAATCTTTTGAAGTCTGTCTCTATCTGATTGACCAATACTGGCATATTTTTTCTGTAGTTCATCTCTTTCACTTCTTAGTCTATTTGCAAATTCTATCAACTCATTATTTTCGTCTATTTCTTCTTGAACGGACTGAACTTGTTTGTAGACAGGATCAACAAATACGTAAAATATACCTACCGAAAGCGCTATAAAAATAAATGGCATTAAACTTTTCATAATTATTGTTCTTGATTATTTATATTATTATTTTCATCGACCATAACACCGTTTTCCATATTTTCAGATGTTTGAATACTGCCACTCGATTCATTTTGCGAATTCTCTCTCTGATTATCTTGACCCATATCAAGATCGTCTCTATACAGAACTTCGTCAATAGACATTTTTGAACTAAAACTAAAAGTTACAAGGCCTTGTTCATTATTTTGTAACCCTGAAAAAATCACGTCTCTTAAGCCTGCCTTGCCATATTGATCAGATTGCAAAACAATTGATTCATACCCAGCGGCTATACCAGAACCAGATAAAATGACATCTTTACCATCTAAACTATAGCTAAGATTATTAAATTTGACTGTTTTATATGTATTTTCTTCTAAGACTGAGAAAAGTTGAGTAGGAGCTAGATGTTTGTCTAACAATTTTTTAACGGTACTAATCCTGGTGTCTAATCTTATGACTTGGTCTATAAAGTTTCTATCGATATTTTCTGCCTCTTCATTAATCCTAGCGACTTGTCCTTGAACATCAGCCTCTAATTTAATTTTATAGAAATAAGTACCAACAGCAACTACAATCATTACGATAAAAATAACGAATGAGACTAATGTGAAAAGATCAGAACCTTTCTTTTTTATCTTTCCACCTGAAGAAACAGTGCTAACTGGTTTCTTTGGAATAAATGAAGTTTTAAATTTTTGCTCGGCCATACTTTTAATAAATTATACTACATTTTTTTTCGATATGAAAACATAGTTATTCAAGTTCTTGTAATCTTCTTAACGCAATCCCAATCGCAACAGTAAAACTTAACCCTGTTTCTTTCAAAACTTCCATCAAAAAAGCTGGGACTTCTACTTTTTCAAAAGGGTTACCCATTACAACTTCTACACCCAATCTCTTTTGAGCCAAGCCATCTAATCCGTTTAATAAAGAACCACCACCAACAAAGACAGCCCTTGGAACATTTTTACTATATTTTTTTTGAAAATTAAGAAGGGTGCTGTTTGCATCAGATAAAATAGGGTTCATGATGTTCTCGATCGCATTTTTTATTTTTTCATCCTGATCACTTTTATTTCTACCAAAATTTCTCTTAAGTTTTTCTGCGTAGTCAAAAGAGATCCCTAATGAAACAGAAATGTTTCTTGTGATATCTTGTGAACCTTTTGAAATTAAGTGAGAATCCCTAACAACCCCTCTTTCTGTTATATAAATTTTTGTTGCACCAGCGCCAATATCGATGACCATAACTGGCATATTGTATGTTGTGTCTAAAACAGCTCTAGCGGTTGAAAACATTTCAACTTCAAAAAACGAAGCGTCGACTTTTGAAGATTGAACTATTTGATTATATGAAGATAAAACATCATTATGGATCGCAACAACCATCGCTTCTACAAATTTTTTATCCTCATCATCATCTCCATGAGTGGGAACGATAAACCAATCAAGCGCAACTTCTGAAATAGGGACTGGGATATATTTTCTAGCTTCAATAGGAACCATTTGTTCTAATTGTTTTTCTTTTAATTCTGGCATTTTGAAAACAGACACCATACTGGATCTCATTGGAATTGAAATAGCGCTTTGATTTGTAGTTACATTAGATTCGTTGATAAGGTCAGTTAAAGCTTCTGTGATTTTATCAACTTGTAATTTAGTGGCTTGTCCAATATTTTTCTCGGCATATGGTCCAAGTGCAATTTCTCCATAAGTTTGCAGAACAGCCCTACCGCCCTTGTTTTTAATTTGGACGATTTTTATAGAAGAGGCGCCAATATCAATTCCCAAGACACTTTTATTTTTGCCTCCTCCTGAAAAAATACTAAAAAACTTATTAAGAAAATTTCCCATAGATATTCTTAATAATTATATCATACGTTTCAATGAATGCTTTCAAAAAAGTTACTTTATCAACTGTTGATAAAATTTATAGTTTTTTGTTGTTGTTATTGGAATTGTTTTTTCCTAGAGAATTTAATTTTTCTGAATTGGAGAGCAAGGTCGACTTATCAATTATTAAGCTGAGAGATATGCGCCATTTGGATTCTTATTATTTTTTTAGTTACAAAGAAAAAATAATAAAGGATGCCGTTTGGGAATTGAAATTTAAAAACAACCGTCAGATATCGAAAATATTTGCAGGAATTTTTTGTGCATTTTTGAGAGAAAAAATAATTAGAGGAATTAAAATGAAAAATAATTATGATTTTTTCGATGAAAAATTAGACGGAGAATTTATTTTAATTCCTATTCCTATTCACAAGAGGCGGAGATCCGAGAGAGGTTTTAACCAATGCGAGTGGTTGTGCGAAGATATTATTAAAATATTGCGGAAGCAAAATACTCGAACTGGCCAGCGAACAAATGAAATTAATCGAGTATACGAAATGATTAAATATGAAAAAGATATTTTAATAAGGAATGAATACACTCAAAAACAATCATGGAGTAGTCGAGCTGAAAGATTAGAGAAATTGAAAGGGGTTTTTGAGGTCAGAGAAAAATTCAAATCAAAAATTACCGGCAAGAAAATTATTTTAGTTGATGATGTTACAACAACTGGCGCCACAATAAAAGAAGCGCGCCGGACTCTTTTAGAGTCCGGCGCTTCCCTTGTAATTTCAGTTGTTATTGCTCACTAGTTTTTTACTTCTTCTGAATTTCCTTCTGATGATTTTTCTGTTTTTACTTTTTCTACCTCTTTTTTAATTTCAGCTTCACTGATTAATCCCTCATCTCTTGTTATTTTTCCCCAATTACTAAAGACAAAGATATACAAGATTTCTAAAATTCCAAAAGTATTCAGAACGAGTAAAGCAACGAACCAAGGCTTTGAATCTTTTTTTGCTGCAATCCAAAGCGCCCAACCTGTCCATGCGAGCGTCCATACTAGTCCCACTAAAAATACTATCGAAACGGCTCCTCCAAAATCTGCACTCATCAATGTTGTTAATCCGTATTCCATAAAATTTGTGTTAAATGATAATTATGTTTAATATATTGAGTATTCTAATATAGAATAAAAATATTGAAAAGTTTTAGAAAGTAATTTAGTCTGTAATTACTTGATATATGGAGAGTTGGCTGAGTGGTCGAAAGCGCCTCACTGCTAACGAGGTAAGGGTTTATAGCCCTTCATGGGTTCGAATCCCATACTCTCCGCATTGACAACTTGGTAGATACATGACCTAATTACTTATGTAATTAGTGCGACCCACAAACCTATCAAGTTACAAAAAAGAGCGATTTATTTCGCTCTTTTTTGTTTGACTTAGACTCTCATTTTTTAGAGAGTTTGGGTGTATGAATAATATAAATGAAAGGTCTGAGGGAAATGCGACCTTACCAAATAAACCACTTCCCGTTATTAAGTATTGTCTTTATGCTCGTAAATCAATGGAAGACGAAGAACGGCAAGCTTTGTCTATTGATTCACAGCTTAAGGAAATGAAGCAAATAGCAGAAAGAGATAATCTCTATGTCGTTGCAATGCGAACAGAAGCTCACTCTGCAAAAAATTCAGGTCAGCGTCCTGTCTTTAATCAGATGATTGAAGAACTACGCAATGGCAAATACAACGCCATCCTTACATGGAATCCTGATCGTCTTAGTAGAAATGCTGGAGATCTTGGTGTGTTGGTTGATCTGATGGATAGTCAATTATTAGTTGAAATACGAACCTATAATCAAAAGTTTAGTAATTCGCCGAATGAAAAGTTTTTACTCATGATACTTGGTTCTCAAGCGAAACTTGAAAACGATAATAAGAGTATTAATGTGAAGCGTGGTCTACGTACCAAAGTTGAGATGGGATTATGACCCACAGTTGCACCCACAGGATATTTGAACAACATGACGAGAGGTAAAGAGGGTCATGTCGTCATTGATCCTATTCGTGCTCATGTAGTTAAACAAATATTTCAACTTGCATCAGAAGGTTGGAGTCATAGGAGAATTAGAAGATGGCTTCGTGATGATTTAGATTTCAGATCTAAAAACAACAAGCACTTAGCAATGAGTACAATACAAAAAATCTTATGTACACCTTTTTATTATGGTGAATTTGAGTTTCCAAGAAAAAGTGGCAATTGGTACAAAGGAATACATACACCACTTATCACAAAAGAATTGTACGATCAGGTGCGAGAGCAGACCGATGCAAAGAAGAGATTGCAGTATGTGTATAAGAAGAACTTTGCCTACACCAAGCTAATGAAGTGCGGTTTGTGTGGAGGAAATGTAACAGCAGAAGAAAAGTTCAAAGCACTGAAAGACGGATCCATCGCTCGATACGTTTACTATGGATGCACACGATCCAAAGATCCATCATGCAAAATCAGATATATTCGTGAAGAGTACCTTATTCAGTCACTTCGTGAATTAGTTGATAAATTATCACTCGATGATCTTGGACTTCGTGGTCAGTTTGAGAAAGAAGTTGAACGCATCCATCGATTCAATTGTGATGTTATGGGTAAACCACCAATGTACACGGATGCAGAGGAGCAAGATGTTGATATTAAAAAGTATATTAAATACATACTTCTCGATGGTTCTATTGAAGAGAAAAGAAATATACTCCTCAACTTGAAGAGTAAATTAATTCTCAAAGACGGCTTCGTATATCTAGATGTCGTTACCGATGAAGATGAGAGTCTGATGCCTACTCCTGTAGGAGAGTAATCCTTTTATCATTCAGCACTAGTCTACTTCTTAAGTGTCCCAGTAACTCACGCTTTTCTAGTGGTGTGCCTTCACGCAACACATACTTAGCATATTCTCGAGTATTCACATCATCCTCGTTGATGCTGTATTTCGGTGTGCCTTTTGTTGCCAATCTTTGGAGTCGATTGAATCTTTTAATTTCTTCTTCAAGTTTCATTCTCATGCCTAATTCATTGATACTCACTTTATCTATAATCTTGAAGAGTTCCTCAATCAGTTCTTCTTCTCGTATGTATTTATTTTTGCAATTCCTATCCTTTGATTTACTGCATGAGTAGTAGACATATTTTGCTGTCGTTCCATCCTTGAGTTCCTTATATTTCTCTTGTGCCGTTATTCCTGATTCACACATCCCGCAGGTAAATAATTTAGTGAATGCAAACTCTCTATTTTCTCGCACTATCTTATCTCTCTTTAATCTGTCCTGAGCCTTATCAAACAACTCCTTAGTGATCAGTGGTTCGTGCGATCCTTGATACCATTGTCCTGAATTTCGTGGGTATTCAAATGGTCCGTAGTAGATTGGCATATCGAATATACGATAAACCCCCGACAGTGTCAGGGGTTTGTTTCCTCGAGTATAGAAGTTCAAATCGAACCGTAACCAGTTGTACACTTTTCTACCACTCCATCCTTCGAACGCAACTTTTTCAAACATTTGTTTGATGACATGTGCTCTATCAGGATCGGGTAGTATCTGACACTTCTTATCCATTCTTTTCTGGTTGATATATCCCAGTGGTGCCATGCCAGGCCAGAGACCTGATTCCACACGGGTACGTAGTCCACGTTTTACGTTTATTCCTCGATTGTCGTTTTCGAGTTTTGCCTGACTCCCTAAAATCATCAGGAGAAATTTCTCATTTGGATTGTTTGAAAATGTCTGACCGAATGTTCGTATCTGTAAAAGTTTTCCTGCATCCATTAAGTCTACTATCTTTCCAAGGTCTCCTGCGTTTCTACTGATACGGTCAGGTGCCCACGTGAGAATGGCATTGTATTTACCGTCTCGTATCTCCTCGACAATTTCGTTAAATACGGGTCGTTGCCCAGTTTCCTTTGCAGAATGACTCTCTCTTTTCATGGATACAATCTCCAGTCCCTCACGTTCTGCTAACTGGAGCATTTCCTTGATCTGGGAATCTATTGATAGGACTTGCCGTTCCTCAGACTCGCTCGACTTTCGAGCATAGAGGCAATATCGGGTTTTAATGGTCTTTATGTCTTCTTGGGCTATCTCAAAGCCCTGCGGTGCTGTTATTTTCATATAACACATTAATGACGCAACTCTTTGTAGGAGTCCAGAGCGTCCCACTTCCTAGCTGTTGGTAACTAAATTACCCTTATTTTTCAACGTAAGCTAAGATGTAGACCTATGAAAACCTATGAACACTTGACTTTGTATCTTGAATCTGATAGACTCAAATTACAACATATGAGAAAAGATATACAAGAAAAACTTAAGGGGATGCCAGAACTACTCTCTATCGGGCAGGTAGCAGAGATTTTTTCCATCCATCAGGATACTTTGCGTAATTGGGAAAAAGACGGAACACTCGTTCCTCTTAGGGTTGGACCACGAAAAGACCGAAAATATCGTCCACAGGATATTGAGGCAATCGTAGACAAAATGGGTAGCAAATTGACACTTCCTCAATTGGAATCATTCCTTTGGAAGAGTGCTGACATTCTCCGTGGAAAAATCGATAGTTCAGACTACAAGAAATATATCTTTGGTCTTCTTTTTTATAAACGAATGAGTGACGTATGGGATGAAGAGTTTAACGCTGTAATGAAAGAGTACAACGATGAGGACATCGCTCGTGCGGACTACAACCACCGTTTTCAAGTACCGAAGGATTGCCGATGGGAGAAAGTTACCCAACAAGCAGAAAGCATTGGACGGAAGCTTAATGACATTTTTGAAAAACTAGCTAATGCGAACAGTCCTAAGCTCGATAAGATTTTTGAAGACCTAGATTTTGCAAACAAAGATCGTTTTCCAAACGAAACGCTTCAACGTCTTATCAATCATTTTTCTCAGTACAATTTTGGTAATACATACATCAGCTCCGACCTTCTCGGTGATGCATACGAATATTTGATCAAGCAATTCGCAGCAGACGCAGGCAAGAAAGGTGGCGAGTTCTACACACCCCGTGAAGTTGAAAAAGTTATCGTGGGCATTCTAAAACCTCACCAAAAAGATCACATATATGATCCAACAGTTGGATCAGGTGGTTTCCTTTTGGAAGCATACGACTATCTTAAACAAAAATCTGGCGAGAAGATTGCTAAAACTCTTTACTTGTACGGACAAGAACAAAACCTCGCTACTTTTGCAATCGCAAAAATCAACATGTTCCTTCATGGGCTTGATAGTGCTGACATTCGTCGAGGAGACACACTGGCAAACCCACAATTCCTTAATCAACAAGGAGGTTTACAGACTTTTGATATCGTAGTTGCCAATCCTCCATATTCAATTAAAGACTGGGAGTACGAGGCATTCAAAACAAAGTTCGGTCGTCTTGAAGGATATGATGCTCCACCAGATAAAAATGCTGACTACGCATTTGTTCTTCATATCATTAAATCAATGAACACCAATGGTCGTGCAGGTATTGTGTTGCCACACGGTGTATTAACCAGAGGTAATGCCGAGGCACGAATTCGTGAGCAAATACTTAGAAACGATCTTGTTGAGGCGATTGTCGCTCTTCCCCCAAAACTCTTCTACGGTACAGGTATCCCTGCCGTGGTGGTAATTCTCAATAAAAACAAAGCCGAGGAAAAGAAAAACAAGGTTTTGATCATCGATGCAGAAAAAGATTTTCAGGAGGGAAAAAATCAAAACACCCTACGACCTCAGGATGTTAGCAAGATAGTAAAAGCGTTTAACAGCTACGAAGATATCGAGAAGTATGCTCGTGTCGTTTCTCTAGATGATGTTGAAAGTAAAGGCTTTCACCTAAACATTCATGAATACGTTGATTCTTCTGAGGAAGATGAAGTTGTTGATGTAAAAAAAGTTAGAAGTGAAATTGTCTCTCTTAAAAAAGAGTTAGTGGAAGCGGATAAATTAGTCGAAAAATATTTAGACGAACTTAATTATTAACAATATGGCAAATACTAAAAGACAAATTTTCTATAGTTTTCATTTCGATAAGGATGTAATGCGAGTTCAGCAAATAAGAAACATTGGCACAATCGAGGGTAATACTCCTGTTTCAGTAAATGACTGGGAACAAGTTAAGCGTGGAGGAACAAAAGCTATTGAAAACTGGATAGATCAGAACATGAAGTATAAAAACTGTGTAGTCGTTCTGATTGGTGAAGATACTGCAGATCGAGAATGGGTCAAATATGAAATCAAAAAAGCATGGAACGACGGTCGTGGTCTTGTGGGTATCTACATTCATAACCTGAAGTGTCCAAGAAATGGGATCAGCCGACAAGGGAAAAATCCTTTTGAACAATTCACGGTCAGTGGAAGGTCAATGTCCTCAATAGTGACTTGTTACAACCCAAGTTCTTATGATGCGTACGGTGATATAAAAAATAATCTTGAGAGATTGGTCGAAGAAGCGATAAGTATAAGAAATAATTATTAAATATATGGAAGAAACAAACTTTAATGAAAATAAACTAAAGCACTTGGAGTTAATTCAAGGTGTAATTACTAGAATGGCGGGAAATCTATTCTACCTACGAGGATGGGTTATTACTTTGGTTGCCGGTGTCTTAGCCTTGTTGTCTCAGATAAGTGGTGATGTTTTGCCATTCCTACTTGTCATTTTGGTCATGATCATTTCATGGATATATGATGGCTATTTCCTATCTCTGGAAAGAATGTATAGAGACCTATATAACAAAGTGAGGAAATTAAACGCTAAAGATGTTGATTTTTCAATGGATGTTACTGAATTTCAAAAGTATAAGAAAAATACAATTTTCTTTTGTATGCTCTCTTCAACCTTATTGTTTTTCTACGCACCTTTAATTGCCTGTGCAATATATCTAGTAGTAAACGCAAACTAATATATGGAAAGCAATACATCAAAAAAAATATTCGTTAGCTACAAATATAAAGATTATGATGTTTTGGGTTTGCCTGAATACACACCTACTGAGGACACAAATTATCTTTACACACCTAGACATTATGTAGATAAAATAATTGAAGTTGTGGGTGCTGAGCATATTTATAAAGGTGAAAAAAGTGATGATGATGCAAGTCATCTATCAGATACAACAATCCACTCTAAACTAAAAGACAAACTCTTTGATAGTTCTATAACAATCGTGCTTCTCTCTCCAAACATGATTGATGCTTACGAACCTCAAGAAGAACAATGGATTCCAAATGAGATTTCTTATTCTTTGCGAGTTCAACAACGTGGAGAAAAAACAAGTTGGACAAATGGTCTAATTTTAGTCGCATTACCAGATAGTAACGGTAGTTACGATCATGCGGTAATCGATAGACCTTGTGGTGTTCGAAGTTGGCAAACTCAAAACTTCTTTAACATCATAAAGAATAATATGTTCAACAGGAAAGATAAGAATCATTCACTGTGTGATACCTGCTACGGATATCACCACCATGGGTGGGACCATTCCTATGCACATCCAGTTAAATGGGAAGATTTTATCGCCAACCACAATACATACATTGACCGTGCTGTGGCCCTAAAAGATGCGATACACGATTTTGAGGTAGTAAAAACACATGACTAATTATGAAGACTAACTTATTACAAAAGAATATTCCTAAGGATTGGAGCGTAAAGAAGATTAAGGATCTTTTGGATTTTGAGCAACCAACAAAATATATTGTTGAAAGCTCAAGTTACACCACTACAGGAAAGACGGCTGTACTCACAGCTAACAAGTCTTTTGTTTTAGGTTACACAAACGAAACTGATGGTGTGTATACGGATACTCCCGCAATTATTTTTGATGATTTTACTACTGATAGTAAATATGTCGATTTCCCATTTAAGGTAAAATCTTCCGCAATAAAAATTCTCACGAACCGAGACCAGAACACAGACCTCAAATTTGTTTATGAGATCATGAAATCTTTTACTTTCCCAATCGCTAACCATAAGCGACATTACATTTCGCAATACCAAGAACTAGATATCGTCATTCCTTCAATTAAAGAACAGAGGAAGATAGCAGATATTTTGAGTGCGGTTGATGACAATATTACTAAAATTAGTGAAATTATTAATGCAACCAAAAGACTCAAGACATCCCTTACTCATAAGATTTTTTCTGAGTATATAAATGAGAAAAATGAGAAATGGGTAAGACTCGGAGATGTTTGCGTAACTAGTTCTGGAGGGACTCCGCTAAAAAGTAAGCGAGAATACTACGAAAATGGAACAATCCCTTGGTTAACAAGCGGTGAAGTTCGTCAGGGTCATGTAAGCACATCAAAACAATTTATTACAAAACAGGCTTTGGAAGACTCATCAGCAAAAGTATTTCCTCGTAATACAATTCTTATTGCAATGTATGGTGCAACCGCAGGACAGGTTGGTTTATTAGATTTTGAATCCTCAACGAATCAAGCAATTTGTGGAGTTTTGCCGAATGACAAATTTTATCCAGAATTTTTGTATCAATTTTTACTGACGATAACAAAAGATTTTGTTAATCAAGCAACTGGTGCTGCTCAACCGAATATATCGCAAGCTGTTATCAGAGATACCTTTATCCCAGTTCCTGATTTAGAAAAACAACATAAAATAGCCGAGATTATTTCTTCTATTGATAACAAGATATTAATTAGCGAAAACTTAAAATTTAAATTATCAGAGCTTAAGCAAGGGTTAATGGCAGATCTCTTGAGTGGAAAAGTAAGAACCAAATAACATGAAATTCAACGAATTATATACAATAGAAAAACATATCATTAAATTCATCCAAGAAAATCTTGGCTATGAATTTATTCCTGCCGAAGAATTTTCAAAGCTTCGTACTTTTGAAAACGAGTTCATAATTACTTCTCATTTACTAGAGTCTGTTCAGAAAATAAACGGCATTGATGAAAATTTGGCTTTAAGTGTTGTTCGAGAAATAAAGAAACTGGATACCAACGAAGCATTTCTTTTTGCAATGCGAAACGGGGTTAACCTCAAGGATCCTGCCACTGGCAAGAACCGTGATTTTCAAATTGTTGATTTTACAAACCCTGACAACAATCGATTTGTTGTAACAAGCCAGTTCTATTTTGAAGGTACGACAGAGAACATCCGTCCTGATGTAATGATATTCCTTAACGGCTTACCAGTATCTGATATTGAGGCTAAAAGCCCTACCGCTTCTAGCTCAGTAAGTTTTGAGAATGCTATTGATCAGATTAAGCGATACGAAAAAGTTGCCTCCAAGCTATTCTTGCCAAACTGTTTCAACATTGCGACCGATGGACTTAAGACTGTCTACGGAGCAACCTATTCTCCAAAGCAATACTTTTTGACTTGGCGAGAAGATCCACATAATGAGCCAAAGATGTTTGAGGATGAATTAGATTCAACCCTCTACTTCCTATTTGGAAAAGAACAGCTTCTCGATATCCTGAAGAACTTTATTGTTTTTGAAAAGAAAAAGGACGGAATCACAAAAAAGATTGCTCGCTATCAGCAACTTTATGCAACCAATAAAATTGTTCAGCGAGTTGAAGATGGCGACTATAAGAAAGGTCTGATTTGGCATACACAAGGATCAGGAAAGACCCTTACTATGTTTTTCACTGCATGGAAGCTTCGCTATGCTCCTGAACTAAAGAACCCAAAAGTATTTATCCTTATCGACCGTATTGATCTTGATGATCAGGTATTTGAAGAGTTTGAAGCATGGGGTGGTCAAAATCTTATTCGTGTTGAGTCTCGCAAAGACCTTGAAAAGAAAATCAAAGGGGCTGACCGAGGTATCTTCATTTCAACTATTCAGAAATTTACAGAGCTTGAGGAAATAGAAAGTATCGATGGCAATGTGATTGTTTTATCTGATGAAGCCCATCGAGACAACGAAGGTATATCTGCTATCAAAATGCGTAATGCATTCAAGGATGCGTTCTTCTTTGGATTTACAGGAACTCCTATTGATAAGTTGACGATCAACACTCATCGTAACTTTGGTGAAGAGGGAGAGCGATATCTAGACTACTATTCAATTCAGCAAGCCATTGATGATGGTGCTACTTTACCTGTTACATACGAGGCACGGCTATCAAAATTCTTTATTGATGAGGAAACCGTAGATAAGAAATTTAATGAACTGACCGCTGAACTTAGTAAGGAACAAAAAGAACTTCTTACAAAGAGATACGGAAAGAAAGAAGCACTTGTAAAGTTAGAGAAGCGAATGGAGGCTGTCATACAAGATATTGTTGAACATTACAAGCTCTACGTCATGCCTAATGGATTTAAAGCACAGATTGTATGTTATGACCGTGAAGCGACAGCAAAGTATAAAGACCTACTAGACAAGCTTGTGCCGTCTGAATGGTCTGAGGTAGTGTATTCTCCGGCGGATCCAAATAGTGATAGTGATGATCTTAAGAAATACAACACTAATAAACAGAAGAGAGAGAAAATCATTGAGCAATTCAAAGACCCATCTCATCCTCTAAAATTCCTATTGGTCTGTGACATGCTTTTGACTGGTTTTGATGCACCTGTTGAACAGGTTATGTATCTCGATAAGCCATTACGAGATCATAATCTTCTTCAGGCTATTGCTCGTACTAATCGAGTCTATCCAAATAAAGGATGTGGAAAGATTATTGATTATTATGGTGTGACAAAAAACCTTTATGACGCACTCAACTTTGATGAGAGTGTTGTTGATAGTGCAATGATAAACATCGAGAGACTGAAGGAGGACTTCAAAAAAGTACTCGATGAAGTCATGAGTCTATTTGAAGGAGTTAATATCGAAGACCCTTCAATCGATAATCTTCGTCGATGTCTAAAGATATTTATCGACAATCAGAGCAAACAACAATTCTTTAAAGATAAGTACAGTCGCCTAAAGATGTTGTTTGAGATACTTTCTCCTGACCCATTCCTTATTGAGTACTTGCGAAAGTTTGAATGGATCACTAGCTTCTACCTTGCTTTTAGTAAGGAATTTCAACCAGAAGGAGTTGATGCGTTTTCTCTTGCCGAATATGGAGAGAAGATCAAAAACCTTATTCAAGACAAAATCGATTACGAAGGAATCACTAAAAACTTCCGTGAGTTGTCAGTTCATGACCTTGCAACACTTAATAAGTTGGACAAGCTTCCTGAAGAAGACAAGGCTCTCAACCTTGAGAAAATGCTTAAGCGTGAAATATCTATTAACATAGATACTCACCCTGCATTTAAAGGTTTTGGGGAACGACTAACTTCTATCAGACAAGAATTTGAAAAACATCAGATTGATCTCGCTGAGCGTATCAAGCGATATTACGAGTTGCTTAATGACATTAAGACAAAGACAGAAGAAGCTAAGGAACTAGGATACTCACTTCACGAATACGGACTGTTTGTTATTTCTGAGGAGTTTATTGGTGAATCTGATAAAACTGTTATCAAAGAATTCATCAAGGAAATGTCATCTCGACTAGAAGATGTGCTCGATGAAGGATGGCAAGATTCTTCAAAGCGTGAAGAATTTATCAAAGAAGCAAAGAGAACACTACAAGAATTAATCCTCAAGGATTACAAAGGCAAGATTCAGATTTCTGACTTCCACAAATACCTAAACCGACTCATTGATGTGGTAATTAAAAAATTCTAATTATGAAAAAGCATATAGAACTTCACAAAAGAAAAGTTCCATATACGCTCAAGGTAAGTAAGCGAGCAAAAAGACTCCGCCTCGCAATTTATTGTGACGGTGCTTTTATTGTGACCACCCCTAGAAATGTTGATGTTTCTGTTATTGAGAAATTCATCATACAGCGATCTCAATGGGTCATCGATAAATTAGATTACTTTAGTCAGTTTGCTGATGTATTCAAAAAGAAAAATACCAATGTTGAGTATCAAAAATATAAAGAACAGGCTCTGGTCTTGGCTGAGGAAAAGGTCAAAAAATTCAACAAGATATACAAGTTTTCCTTTAATAAAATTAATATCAAAAACCAGAAGACTCGCTGGGGTAGCTGTTCTAAAAAAGGTAATCTCAATTTCAACTATAAGATTGCGTTGCTACCTGAACGTCTCGCTGAGTACATAGTCGTACACGAACTCTGTCATCTCGGACAATTTAACCACTCTCAGAAGTTTTGGAATCTGGTAGCCAAAGCCATGCCTGATTATCTAGAGATTAAGGAAGAACTAAAAAGGAGTGGTTTAAGATTTCACTAACATGGATGATTGGAGCTTTAACATACCTAAAAAGATTTTAAGAGCATTATTGATTGGTGCAGTAATACTTGCTGTTATCTACGGAGTTTTTAACGGTGACTCAAAGAAAGGTGCAGAATTCTATATGAAAGAAGTTAAATTCATTATGACCCCCATCATAAATAAGATGCAAAACCGTATGGAAAAGATGTTTGATAGAGCTTTAAACAAAACTCAAGATAGTCAAAATAAAAGTACCGAGAACTAACCAAATAATATTCCACCCGCAACTGGATTGTTCTCAATGATTTTAAGAACCACGATAGAAAAAGCGTCAGCTAGATCATCGTGTTTTTCCTTTCCAAATCCAAGGAGTTGATCAATTAATTCCTCACACCCACTTTCAGGGAATAGAATCCTCCCATCCTTTAATAGTGGAGTTGTAAGTCGCAATCGTGCACCTTTGTCATTTCTACCAGTAGGTACCCCTTCAATGTCATATTTTTGGCTTTCAAAGAATTGAATCAATGCCTTTTGATATCCAACATCTTCAACATACAACTTTACTCGGTTATGCTTTAACTTTTCAGTTGCTACTAATGCTTTAATAAATTCTGCATGTACAGGAAATGAACTTCTCTTGTTGTAGGGATGTTTTTGAATATAGATTTTCATGTTTTTTCCTGTGCCGTATACATATGCAACAACAATAGCAGTACAATCAGCAGAATCTTTTTCACTTACCGCCAAATCAATACCGATACAGATACTTCTGAATCCATCCGCAGGCATCTTGTCATAAAATGTGATCCATTCAGGAGATACGATTTGCTCGTCTGTAGTAATAATCTGGAGCATATACTCACGAAACCATGCGACCTCATTCATGGTCTTTTCTCTTTCAGCCTCAACGTCTTCAATGGTCGGATACTTGCCGGGCCACAAAGGATTACCTTTTCCATCTACGATTGGGTATTCTCGATAGACTGATTTGATACGCCTCATTTCATCGCCTTCAATACGCTTTTGCAGACGTTTCAATACAGAATCTTCATGTAGAAGATTACCCACAGCAATAATGCGAGTTTTCTTTGTTCCTGCGGGAATAACCTCACTCACAAGCCAATTAAATGTCTTGTCACGCCCAGCTCGTGTTTTTACTGAATTAGTATCTTCGATGTCATCAAGAATAATAAGGTCTGGTCTGTATTGATCGTGTCGCATACCACGGATACTTTGCTCAACCGAGCTAATCATTATCTTCACATTGAGTCGCTTGATAATAAGAGCAGTGGCATTACCGAGATTATTCTTTTCTTCTTCAAATGGTCCGAGGTCTTTTCTCAGTAGTTCGTTATTTAAAAGTTGACTCTTGATGTTCAAAAGATACTGCCGTGCTTTCTGTTCAGTCTGACCACAAATGACAATAAGTTTTCGTTGCTGAATTCCGAGAATAGACCACAGGACATATGCCGTTGAGATGATGGTTGATTTTGCTGATCCACGGAATGCAACAAAAACCGCAAGCTTGATTTGCTCGTCTTCAAGAATACGAAACATCTCCTCATGAAAGGGTGCTGTCTCATATTCCATGTATTGATGAAAATATATCGGGAAGAAGAATTCAAAACTATTTTGTACAGTATGCTTTCTTACGACCTGATCTGTAAGAATTTTCTCAAAGATATCCTCATCACTATTCCTTTGTATCTTTAAACTTGGCATGTTTGCGTAGTGATGAAAGTTTGAGGGCGGCACGGATGTGCTTTTTCTCTTCTTTCGTAAGTGGTTTCTCTTTTGTCTCAACACTTCCTGATAGTTCAAGCTTGTTGCTGTATCGAGGATTATGAGTTGAGAGATACAAACGGATAGCTTCTATTTTTTTGTCACCAATGAGAGAGAAGAGTTGGTTTTCAGCGATATCAGACATGAATTTCCGTCCGTCATTTAATGCTTCATCAACTTGTCGCTCAAACTTCTTACTGCCTGCAATCCACCTATACACGCTCGCACGAGAAATACCAACCTTCTGACAAGAGGTTTCAAGCGTTGGCGTACGCCTTAACTGATCAAGAAGTGCATCCCTGATTTTGCTTTGACGCTCATTGATTGAATCTTTTCTACTCATAGTTTTTTCGCTTTGATGTTGGTGAGTTTTTCAAAACGATCAATGATTGTTTGACAGTACTCAGTATCCATCTCGACTCCGATGCACATACGCTTTGTTTGCTCACATGCTAGTAGTGTCGTGCCTGATCCAAGAAATCCATCAAACACCACATCTCCGATTCGGGTGCTGTTTAGTACGAGTCTACGAATAAGCTCAATCGGCTTTGTCGAAGGGTGCATCTTGCTTTTGTTTGGTCTTGGGCAGACTAAAACACTCTTGTCTTTTGATTTCAAGAACTCATGTGTCCCATGCCACCCATAAGCAATAAGTTCGTGTTGTGGTGCGTAATCCATTCGACCAATAACAGCATGTGTTTTTACCCAGATAAGTAGTTGTGCAAATTTTAATCCTGCATCGTGCATTCCGTCACGAAGAGCAAATATCATCTTGTCTGAATTGAAGATATAAAAACTATTCTTACGATCAAGATGTGGTCGAATTGCTTCAACCCAGTCACGAGAAAAAGTTTTATACTCCTGATCACTTTGTAGGTGGTCATTTAAGATTGGCTTATTCTTGGCGAGTGTTTTGAATCCTTCTTTGCTTTCAGTTACTGCCACTCCGTAGGGAGGGTCTGATATCACTGCCTTTATCTTATGCTTGCCAACAAGCTTTGCGACCATGTCTTTGTTGCGAGAGTCTGCACATAACAAGAGGTGCGATCCTAATTGAAATGTATCCCCGTATTTAATTGAGTTTGGTGACTTTTTCATCGGATATATTCTTAAATCTATTAATAATTACCTGACAAAAAACTGGCTCGATCTCTGCAAGGAATGCTCGACGTTTGAGGGATTCACAAGCCACGAGAAGACTCCCTGACCCTGCTGTCAGGTCAAGAATTGCATCGCCGGGCTTACTGCATCGCCTGATACTTTTTTCGTATAGGGTCGGAGGCTTCATAGTAGGGTGAAGGTATTGGGAACTCGGTAATCTTTTCACAAGCCATATCTGGAACATGTCCAACACATCTTCAATCAGTCTATTTCCTGAAGATATCTCTTTGTTTTGAAACTCAGTGAGATTCTTTATCTTGTCGGAAAGATAAGGCTTTCCTCGCACGCCATACATACATAGTTCCACAGCACGATTAAAGGCAATTTTTGGAGTTGGGTTATGCTGTGATTTTGCCCATAGGCAAAGTCGTTTGAAATCAATACCGACCGTCTTGAAAACATCTTGCATCGTTCCAAGATATTTTTCATCAAGCCATGCAAAAGCGTGGCAGTCGTTCTTCGATATCTCTAGTGCATTTTTTAAGATGCTTGCAAGAAACTCCTTATATTCAGCATCTGATTTTTTATCATTAATAGTTCCTCCGTAATTTTGCTTACCCCCTAATCCTGCCGAGTAATCTACGCCTATGTTGTATGGAAAATCTATATTGATTAGATCTATCCGCTCAGAACCTACTAGCTCAGTAACCGTTTCTTTTTTAGTACTATCTCCACAGATTAAAACGTGATTGCCGAGTGAAAATTTGTCACCCAATTTTATGTCTGTTTTTTGAGCTTCTTTGAGTTCTTTTTCAAGATCAATATCATCGTCATCTACTTCGAGGTTGTCATCAAAAATATTTGAAAGATCAAATGAATCAAAACCCGCAGTAAGGAGTTCATCGAGATCAAAATCTCTTGCAAGTTTTTCAAAATCCCAAGATGCACCACTTCGATTTGAGGTAAGTAGGTAGTCTTTAAATTCCTTTTCCGAAAGTGGTCTATTTGGGACTCTCACTTCAATCTCCTCATCCTCTCGACCAAGAAGAGACAGAACCATCACTCGCTGGTTACCAGCGACTAAAGTGCCATCTGTGTTGATGCAGGGCAATTCTGCCAGATCAAACTTTTTAAGACTCCGCTTGAGTCCTTCAAGTTGTGTCGGGGATAGTATTCGAGGATTCTTTTCGTATCGAATCAAATCCTTCACTTTACGTTTCTCCGTATGCCAAACTAATTTTTTACTCATAGTTATATTGGTTAGTTGATAATGTAGATATGTGTATATCTGCATTGAGCATAGATCTTAAAAAAGAAGCTGTAATCTGTAACTTTGAGGGATATAAATACTAAAAAAGCCCGTATTTGCGGGCTTTTTTATAAACTTTTCCACTCCACTTATTCGCCGAGCACTCTGTCGTCTATGAATTCAAGTCTAATGTCTGGGTTGAAAGCGTATCCTTTTCTTTTTCTATCAAAATCTCCTTTAATAAATTCATCTCGTTCGGTAAGTTTAAAATGTCCAACAACACGACGATTTATTTTTCGTATGGTTACTCTTAGCGACTCTGTATTTTTGTAAGTCCCTAAAATAGATACTGCATCTTCAAGAGTTACATTTTTTCTTTCGTAAAATAATCTAATGATTGCTCGTTGGTCAGGTGTGAAATCGAGAGGTTCTTTTGCGTAATCTTTTCTCGTTAGGAACATTTCACCATCCTTGTTTATGTACACCACAAAATCAATTAACTTTTTTATACGCATCTGGTCGTAGGGTCGCAGGTAAAGTAATTCTCCAAGTTTTTGACCGTTACCTTTTTTGATGTAGATTGTTTCTTTCAACTCAACCTTTCGATATCCGCCAGTGTATACCGTTTCGGTAAGCTCAACTTTTGAGTTACGGTCAGAAACCATATTCATTCTTCGTATATCAATAAATTTACATGACTCCTCATGTTCCTTGTCTTTAAATGGATATATGAATTCTGGCTTCTTACGCTTCATATGCATATTTTACCTTAAATACGAGATATAATGTACGTATGGGAACGATTCAAGAATGTATCTTTTGTAAAAGCACAACCAACTCATTCAATAGTGTTGAGCATATTTTTCCTGAATCACTCGGTAACAAAGAGAAGATTTTAGATAAAGGATTTGTTTGTGATACTTGTAATAACGAGACATTATCAAAACTTGATGCAGAACTTCTTGATTTTGAGGGAATTAAATTCATGAGAACCATGAATGGCATTGAAAGCAAATCAGGGAAAGTTCCTGTCGCCAATTTCCCAAATCTAAAAATAGAAAACCCTGACAAGGATCACGTCCAAATACATCTTCAAACTATGAAGCATGTACGAGATCAAAGTGATACAGGTTTCAAACTAGATTTTCGTGGTACAAGAAAAATGGATGCGAAACGATTAAAACTTCTTGCGAGGTCTTTGTATAAAATTGGGTATGAATTAGTGTGTCTTGATCACGGACGAGATTTTGTCCTGTCGCCACGGTTTGATGAGGTGCGAGATATTATCCTCGGTAAAAAAGATTTCAGTGGTTATATACTCATGGGCAGTAACGAAAAATCAGAAAACCCACGAGTCAGCTATTATCCGCTCAAGGACGAGCAAGGGAGAGAGTTTATGGCATTCGACTTTGTATACCTGTTCGTACGATTCATCTTTGATATGGAGCGTAGAGAAGCCTTGCCAGAAGCAGGCACAAAGCTTGAGCGTATGACTGTAATGAAATTTGATGTAAATGAGACAGTGTCTGGGAAGCCTCTTTAGTGTCTCATTTGTAGCATTTACAAAAATATACTCCCGACCCACAAACCTTATTTTCACTTTCAGAAATATGCTAAAATACCCTTACAAGGCTTGGAGTGTGGGGTACCATACCCGAGTACACCGCAGTGAAAATTTAATATCGGAGTGACCCTAACCACTCAAATATAAAAAAATATATTTTAAATTATTTTCAAATCGTTAATATATCCCTGATAATCTAAAACCCTACTCAATCCGCTTTTTGAAACTTTGTAAATATTTTCTGGATTAATCTTCTCAATTAAATATCTATCATGAGAAACAATTATTACTGTCCCTTCATAATTAATCACGGCTTCTTCTACCGCAGACAACGCTTCTAAATCTAAATGGTTAGATGGCTCATCCAAAATCAATGTATTTACAGATTGCTCGGTAAACAAAGCTAGCAATAACCTAGTTTTCTCTCCCGGACTTAAAGTTTCGATTTTCTTTTTAATCTGATCTTCAGAAAAATTAAACTTTTTTAAAACATTGAAAATCAAGCTGTCATCTTTGTCAGTTTTTTCTTTAATAAAATCAAATAAAGTTTTATCACCTGGTAAGTTTTCATGTTCTTGAGTCAAGTTCCCAAACTTAATTTTAGAGCCAACATTAATTTCACCTTCGACTGGCTTTATCTCACCTATAATTGTTCTAAGTAATGTCGTTTTTCCTGTTCCATTATCTCCTATAAAACAGATTTTATCTCCAAAATTAATATCAAAATTAAAAGGTCCAGCTTTGAAATCTTCATACCCAACAAATAAATCTCTAGCGACTATAGAATTATTTCCATTATAATCGCTACTATCTATTTCTATTTTTAAACTAGACTGTTTTTCTGGCTCATCAACCAAATCCATTTTATCAATTCTTTTCTCAATTCTCTTTGCTTCTTTTGCAGATCCTTTTGACTGTTCTCTTTTAAAATTTCTCAGCATTTTATCATTATCTGTTCCTGCGTATTTAGCGCCCTTTGTTGCATCAACTTTTTTCTGATCTGCTGTATTTTGAAGTTCTTCTATTTTTTCCTGTTGAGATTCATATTCTAATTTATGTCGATTTATTTTTTCTTCCGATCTTTTCAAGTAATCACTATATGAACCTTTTTCTATATTTATTTCCCCGTCTTTTAATTCCATAACTTTTGAAACTGTATTATCTAAAAATCTTCTATCGTGTGAAATTATTAGAAAGCCAGCATTACTTTTCTTAACAAAATTTTCTAAACATATTAACGAATCTAAATCTAAATTGTTTGTTGGTTCATCCATTAAAATGAAATCGGTATCACTCAAGAGAATCTTTAATAGTGAAACTTTTGTTTTTTGGCCACCGCTCAATTTTGAAAGAGAAAAATTTAAAATATTGTCTTCCAATTTAAATATCTTAATGAGCTTATATATTTCATTTTCTTGAACATCATTTATGTTTTCTTTTATATAATCTATAGTTTTTTGATTTTTATTTTTTAGTTCTATAACTTGAGATGAGTATGCTAATTTAATATTTTTAGGAATAGAAACATCGCCGGAATCCTGTTCTTCAATTCCAGCTATAATTTTCATAAGAGTTGTCTTCCCTGATCCGTTTCTACCAACCAGTGCAATCTTCTCTCTTTTGTCGATTGTGAATGAAATACCTGAGAAAACTTCTTTTGTTCCGTATTCTTTTGAGATATTTTTGATTTGTATCATTTTTATAATCCAATCATTATATTATTTCTTCTGCGTTTTTTTGCAAATTTAATAATTGGACTTAAGTTAAAAAATTAGAGCGCTTTTGAATTGATTAATTTAAGTTAAAATATAGACATGATAAATTCCAAAGAAGATTACAAATATTATTTAGAGGCGGATAGGATTGCTAATGCACTTCCAAAAAAGTCCGGTATTAAGTCTGCATTAAAAGATTTTTTCTTACCTAATCATGTTTGGGAATTTCAAAAGACTTTAAGAAAACTAGAATATTATAAAAATTGTAAAAAAGGAAAAATATCACTTATACAAAAATTTATTACCTATAAAAGATTCAAGAGGTTGTCGCTTAAATTAGGTTTTACAATTCCAACTAATACAATTGGCCCTGGCTTGTCTATTGCTCACTACGGAACTATTATAATAAATGAAGGCACAAAAATTGGATCGAATTGCAGATTGCACACATGTGTAAATATTGGAACCGAAGCAGGATACAAAGACCGAGCACCAATTATTGGCGATAATTGTTACATCGGACCAGGAGTAAAAATGTATGGAGATATATCAATTGCTAACGGTATAGCAATCGGTGCAAATTCAGTGGTAAATAAATCTTTTGATGAGGAAAATATCGCCATAGCAGGAATACCGGCGCAAAAAATATCTAGTGTTGATACTTCTAATCTGCTTATACCAGCAACTGAAATTCTGAAAAATAAATAGAATTAATTATACTAGCAAGAGAAAATATACAAAAAATCGCGCACCGAAATGCGCGATTTTGTTTAAAGAAAAGTTTTTTTGATTATCCACGATTCAAATAAAATGAATCAGGAATATCTACAAACTTTACAGGGCCATCTTGAAAATCTAGCAAGATTCCTCTTTCGAGAAGCCCGGCAGCTAACAATAACGACCCGAGAGCGTAAGTTTCTCGACCATGAATCATGATTGAAGTCTGAATCTTGACCCCCATTCCTTCAAAATTGAAGAAGTGGTAGGCGTGTCCGCCCAGATGCTCTTTTGGAACACCGAGCAATTCGACTTGCTCTTCAGGATCACGAATTGATTCGATGTATTCATGATTCAGTCCAGCCATATCGGCCATTTCCCGAGCGGTTTTGGAAACATCCTTTTTAGCTTTTTGATGTGATTCCAAGATTGATAGATCCATGAAATCACTCAAAACTTTTACCTGTTCACGAAACAACGACATAAACTTTACAACAGGAATCGAAAGATTCGGAGCATGCACAATTGCAACCCCTTTTGCTTCGTTCATGTGTTTAATAGCGTCAGGGTAACTGGAACCTTGAATAATCGGTATCTTAGACTTTTGAGAAAATTCAATAAGTCTAGGAAGTTCACGTCCGCTACCAAAATAAATAGCGACCGTATCATGAACATTGACTGAATCATGATTTTCTTTATCAAAGAAATTTCTGATACAGGTAACTTCTTTTTTAGAGCATAAATCAGCCACAGCATCAGCCATCGGCCCGCATCCAAATAATAGTATTTTCATTGATTTCCTTTCTTTTTAAATTAAAAAGACCAGAATTAGTCTATATTTGATATTAGTCAATTTTTAATATAAATCAACTAATTCTGTGCAAGATTAATGAAATGCTATAATCATGTTATGAAACTAACTGACAAAGTAACAGAGAAATTTCGCACCGCAGAATCGCAAAGAAAGGCACTCGAGCGGCTAAAAATAGAAACTATCGAAGACTTACTCTATCATTTCCCTACACGCTACGGAGAAAAATTTGATGTTGTTAAAATTAAAAATCTAGTTCCAAAAACCGGTGCAACTGTTTACGGAAAAATTCAAAAAATCGACCTCAAAAAAACTTACCACAGCAAAGTCGCAATCTCAGAAGCAATCATCGAGGACGACACAGGAAAAATCAAAGCTATTTGGTTTAACCAACCCTATATCGCCAAAATGTTTTCACCAGAAGATCTAGTTTGCGTCACTGGTGAAATTGGCGAAACAAAATCTGGCAACATAACCATCAATAATCCTAAAATTGAAAAGGTTGATTCTATTCAGGTCGGCTCTTCTGATTCGCTTTTCTCATCAGAGATTGATGATGATTTTCTTTCCCCTGTTTACAAAGAATCAAAAGGTATTAGTTCAAATTGGATTTACCACACAATTCAAAAAATTATCAAAGGCTCTAGTGGTGAAGAAAATTTATTTGAAAATTTGAAGGATCCAATCCCAGAAGAAATATTGGAAAAGTATCACTTGCCACATCTAAAAACTGCATTGATTTGGATTCATTCCCCCAGAAAAGAGAGAGATGCCTTGTCTGCTAGAAAAAGATTCGCCTTTGAGGAAATTTTCTACATTCAACTTAAAAAACAAATTCAAAGACAACAAGCTAAAAAACTGGATTCATACATTATCAGCGACGCCAAAGAATCAATTAATGATTTTATCGGCCGATTTCCTTTTCAACTGACTGATTCACAACAAGAAGCCGTTGATGCGATTTTAAAAGATATCCAAACTCCCGAACCAATGTCTCGCCTGCTCGAAGGAGACGTGGGTTCTGGAAAAACTGCCGTTGCTGCGTCTGCAGTTTATGCGGTAACAAAAACCAACCCAAAGGACCATAAACATGGCAAACTCCAGACGGCTTATATGGTACCAACAGAAATTTTAGCTAAACAACATTTCGAAAACTTTGTTAAATATTTTGAATACACCGGTGTTCAAATCGGTTTAATGACAAGCTCTGGCTGCTACAAATTTCCTTCAAAAGTCTCCCCGACCGAGGCTACTAAAATTTCTCGTGCACAATTATTGAAATGGATTGAAGACGGGCAAATTCCAATTCTAATTGGAACTCATTCTCTGATTCAAAAAACTGTTAAGTTTAAAAATTTGGCGCTTGTCATAATCGACGAGCAACATCGCTTTGGGACAGAACAAAGGAAAAAACTTGCCAAAAAAGATAATTTTGCACCACACCTGCTTTCTATGACCGCTACTCCAATTCCTCGAACTCTTGCTCTGACAATTTACGGAGACCTCGATTTGACCTTGATTGATCAAATGCCTCTTGGGAGAAAGCCGGTTATCACTGATATAGTTTTAAAAAATGAAAGAGAGAAAACATACGACAACATTCGAAAAGAAATTAATAACGGTCGACAAGCTTATGTGATTTGTCCTCGCATTGATGAGCCAGATCCTGACAAGCAAAACACCCTAAATGTTAAGTCCGTCAAAACAGAGGCGAAGTATCTCCAAGAAAAGATTTTTCCAGAATTCAAAATCGGGATAATCCATGGGAAAATGAAGCCGACAGAGAAAGATTCTGTAATGAAAGAATTTGAAGATGGGAAAATAGATATCTTAGTTTCTACTTCTGTTATCGAAGTCGGAGTCAATGTTCCAAATGCCACAATGATTATCATCGAAGGCGCCGAAAGGTTTGGCTTGGCGCAACTTCACCAATTGAGAGGTCGTGTTATTCGTAGTAATCATCAGGCGTATTGTTATATTTTCACGGAATCAAATACCCAGAAAACTATCGACCGCCTATTAGCTCTTAAAACCTCAAAAAATGGCTTTGAGCTATCAGAACATGATCTACAATTGCGTGGCTCTGGTGAGCTCTCTGGCAACAAACAGTGGGGTATCAGCGATTTAGGTATGGAAGCTATCAAAAATATCAAAATGGTTGAGGCCGCTAGAGATGAAGCGGGCAAGTTAATTAAGAAAGAATTTAAAAAGAAAAAACCTCTTGATAAATACCCTACTCTACAAAATAAACTTAAAAACAAAAGAGAAATACATTTTGAATAAATTTTGTAAAAATATTGCCACATTTTTACAAAATTAAGAATTGATTTTTATTCCATTTCAGATTAGTATTTCATCTAGGCGAATGTTTTTTAAAATCGGTTCGCAAAAAAACTACAGCACCCATAGCTCAGTTGGTAGTAGCACGGAGCTTATATCTCCGCGGTCGCAGGTTCGAGTCCTGCTGGGTGCACAAATTTTATAAGTAAAAAAGTCAAAGAAAAAAAGGCGCTATTGCGCCTTTGTAGTATTTTCTTTCAAATACTCATAGAGTTTAAAGAAAGAAAATCTGTATCGAGAAGTTAAAGAACTATTGATTCTAGGAACATAAGCGATATGCTCAAAATCATAAGTGCAACATAAACTAAATAAAACAGTTATCGCCATGTCTCTAACCAAAATCCTGATTCTCAGGACTTCGGTTAAATCTGGCTTAATATCTTTTATTGCAACGACTTCAAGCCGTCTTGAACCAATAAAAGTAAAGAAAGTTTCTGTTTCAGTATCAATGTCGCACTTTCTCTCTTGTCTCTCAAATCTCCTTTTCCATTCAAATTCAGTTGAAACTTGAAATAAAAGCTGAAAAAAATCATCTACCTTTTTATAATATTTAGATAGATTTTCTTTTTTCCCAGTAAGTTTTTTATCACCAAGATCTTGAACTAGGTAAATAAATTTTGCATGTTCTGTTTCCAAATCAAGCCTCCATTTCTAATTTTCTAATTCTGTAATCAGGAGAATCATCTTCTATCATAGAAATTAAATCGATAATAGATTTCACAGTAAATCGTGACAGCGGATCATCTTTTTTTACAAAAATATTTTTTCCACCAACACAATACCCGATGTCTTCTTTGAATTTCTCAATACCATCCTTTGCAAAGGTCATTAAAATACGCCTTCTCTCAGGTGTCTTCTTGAGATTAATAAAAGAAATTTTCCATCCTTTATTATTTGAAAATTTAGATAAATCTATAGTTTTAAAATTAATCCTATTTTCATCATTTTCGATTGTAAATTCAAATTGATGATGACAAAAGTTTAAATAATTAACTACTTGATCCCAAACTATTTCATATAGATTTTTACTTATATTTTTATAGATCTTAAGTCTAAAGATAAGCCTCTGAAATCTATTCACCATAAAAATCTTTAGAAAAAGATTAAGAACATTATCGATAAAGACAAGTATTTTATTTACAATATTTTTCATTTACACCTCCTGTTGTTTTGTTTTTGTTGTTAGTCTAAGACCAAGGTCTATTTACAACAATACAATTTTTTCAATCTAAGTCAATTTTTGAAGTTTTTTTAATCTATAATTCTGAAAAACAACAGAATTATTTATCGTCACGATTTTTATAATCAATACCGTGTGCATCTAAAATTGCTTCGTATTGTTCTCTTTCAAGTGTTTCAACTTCAAGTAGTTTTTTGGCAATTATCTCTAAGATATTCCTGTTAGCAGTCAAAATTTCTTCTGCTTTAGCTCGTGCCTCAGATAATAAACGAGAAACTTCTGCATCGATTTTATCACCAACCTTTTCAGAATAATCCTTGTCATCAACGCCTTGCCCAAACAAAGTCTTACCTGAACCTGATTCAAGTGCGATTGGACCAAACTCATCACTCATTCCGTATCTTGTAACCATGTCTCGGGCTGTTGCTGTTGCTACTTGTAAATCATTTGAAGGACCAGTTGTAATATCACCGAAAATCATTTTTTCCGTAACATATCCACCTAGAGTCATTGCTAAATCATCCAAGAATTCCTGTCTTGATTGTAGCTTTCGATCTTCTGTTGGAAGTTTCAAGGTGTAACCTCCGGCGCGTCCGCGAGATATAATAGAGATTTTGTGAACTGGATCAGCATTCGGCAAAATTGAAGCAACAAGAGCATGCCCCGCCTCATGATAAGCGGTAATTTTTTTCTCTTTTGGTGAAAGCAAGTGATTCTTGCGTTCTGGACCAAGCATAACTTTTTCAATAGAGCGAACCAAATCAAATTGAGAAACTTTTTTACGGTCTTCACGAGCAGCTAGAATTGCGGCTTCATTTACTAGAGAATACAAGTCAGCTCCAGAGAATCCAGGAGTCCTCTCAGAAAGGACTTTGAAATTAACATCTTCTGCTAGAGGAATTTTGCGAGATTGAACTTTTAGAATTTGTTCGCGATCTTTTCTATCAGGCAAATCAATAGTTACACGACGATCGAAACGACCTGGTCGCATAATAGCTGGGTCTAGAACATCTGGTCTGTTTGTAGCAGCCATAATAATTACCTTGTCAGTTGGTTCAAAACCATCCATTTCAACCAGAATTTGATTAAGGGTCTGCTCTCTTTCATCATTTCCACCACCAACGCCGACTCCACGAGCACGACCGACAGCATCAATCTCGTCGATAAAGATAATCGCAGGCGCTGATTGCTTGGCAATTTTGAACAAATCGCGAACACGACTAGCACCAACTCCGACGAACATCTCTACGAATTCAGAACCAGAAATTGAAAAGAACGAAACATTTGCCTCACCAGCCGTAGCACGAGCCAGCAATGTTTTTCCTGTTCCAGGCGCACCCATCATCAAAATTCCTTTTGGAATTTGCGCTCCAATCTCGATGAATTTCTTTGGACTTTTCAAGAATTCAACAATCTCACTCAACTCTTGCTTTGCCTCTTCGGAACCTGCGACATCAGCAAAAGTCACTTTAGACTTGTCTTTTGGATTCATCATCCTTGCGTTTGATTGACCAAAAGTGAAAGCCTGCATTCCTGCACCTTTAACTTGTCGTGATAAATACCAAATCAAGAAAATGATAAAGAAAAGAGGAATTAAAAATGGACCAGCCACCAATAGCCAATAACCAAAACCTGTTTGATTTTGTATATCAATAGTTACACCAGCTAACTGTTCAGGTGTGACACCGTAATTTGTGAAAGTCTCAGAAATAGAAGTTCCCGCCTCTTTCTTAGAAACAAAAGCCACTTCAGAATCGACATAACCCGCTTCTATATCTTCACCGCGAATAACGATAGATTCGACTTTCTGCTCTTTAACATCTTGAGCTAATTGAGAAATAGCAATTTCCTCTTCGTTCTTTTGATCTTCGACTATAAAAGAGTACAGAAGAGTTATAGTTAAAATTATTAAAATTGTAGTAAAGAAATTATTCCAGAAAGTTTTTGGAGTTTTTTTCTTATCACCTTTTTTAAGTTTATAAATTGTTCTGATATTTTTTTTATTTGCTGGCTTTTTTGCCTTGTTTTGTTTTTTTATTTGGTCTTTTTTATCACTCATAGTCCCCTCATTATACATAAAAATTATGATAAGATAAGCCTATGGCAACTTTAGTCAACAACAAGAAAGCAACCTTCAGTTATGAGGTGCAAGATAAATACGAAGCCGGTATTGAATTATTCGGTTTTGAAGTGAAATCCCTTAAAAATAACAGAGGGAATCTTTCTGGTTCTTATGTTGTTATCCGTGGGAACGAAGCTTTTCTGATTGGGCTGGATATTCCTCCTTACCAAGCAAATAATACCCCTGATAACTATGATCAAATGCGTCCTCGTCGCCTACTTTTGACTAAAAAGGAGTTGAGGGAGTTGGCTGAAATCGAGAATCAGAAGGGTTTGACATTGATACCTATGTCGTTGTATAATAAAGGAAATAAGGTAAAGGTTAAGTTCGCTGTCGGGCGCGGGAAAAAGACTCGAGATAAACGAGAGACAATCAAACGCCGCGAATCTGACCGTGAGATTCATAGAACTTTGAAAAAATTACGATAAGGAAACTCCCAAAAACAATTTTTATGGAATTGGTTTCGGCTTCTGTTATATCAAAATGAAGCCTGCAAAGATTCCATAAAAAATGTTTTTGTCTGTTTCCCTGTCATAACTGTTTCCCTACAAGGGTGCGACTCTGTCGTTTCTTTCTAGGGGACGATCGGTTTAGACGAACAAATCGTAAACATATGTGCAAAGCAGATCTCTGATAAATCTTTAAACTGTCAGAAAAACCAAATGCAAAAAACAATTCAATTGCTTCACCTTACAAGGTTGGAGACTTTGCATTCGCTTTATCTTAATAAGCTAGCGACGTCTTACCATCTGAATCCTGATTGGATGACTAAGGCGACGCAAATCAGGATAGGTTAAGTTCGCTGCTCGCGTTCTTATCCGAAATCACGAGCTGGATTATTGTTTGTTCTGTTTATCTTTCAGAACAGTAATCGAGATCAAAAGATAAACTAAGCTTTGTAGAGTCATATGTTTACCTTGTTTGGACGTGGGTTCGATTCCCACCGTTTCCACATCTTAAACCTCACTAATAACTTCAAAACCACTAAAACTACCGACAACGGCCAAACCTATGACATTATCGGAAATTCCCTGCTCTTTAATTTTTTTAGCAGTCTCATTTAGTGTAGATCCAGAACCAACAGCATCATCAATCAACAATACTTTATTAAATTTCCGATTATCATCAACAAAAATAGTTTTTTCAGCATTTTTAATACGGTGAGATAACTTATTCAATGTTTTTTGTGGCACTGTCACATTTGTCTTGACTTTAACTAAATTAAGCTCGGGCAGAGAGAGATTAAGGCCTTTTTTTATTTCTCTCATTAGCTGAGTTTCTCTTTTGACAGTTGGTGGAATAAAACCAACAGCATCGACACTCTGTTTTTTTATCAAAGAAACAATTTCTGGTTTAATTTTTTGATTTAATTCTTCTATCATCTGAAGATCCTGACTTTGTTTTGCATACAATAGCAATTGACCAAGCTTGGTTTTCCCAAATCTTTCTATTGCATAAAAATCAAGATAAAAAACATCATCCAAATACACAGATTCGAATGCTTTTTTAATTTTATAATTACCATTAATGATGCCATCTTTTTTGTAGGCAGAATATTTATCAAATGTTTTCACATACTCAATCGCAGACTTCTCAACATTTTCGTTTCTATCTTTACACCAATCAACAAAAGCTTCTACTCCCTCTTTTCTATTACCATCAGCTGTTATAATCATGAAATTTTCATCTATAGTTTCTTTTAACTTGCCGTCAATATTGGATTTAGCCAACACTTCACTTTCATTTTTCAACATGTAAAAAACTTTTGGAGATTTACCAATTTTATCAAGCACACCATCTTCTAATAGCCTTTTGATTTGTCTATGAGTGGCAGATCGATTAATCTTTAAATATCTAGAAATATCACCAGGAGTTGCCTGTTTATTATTTTTCAAATATTCAATTATTTTGTCTCTATTTTTAATCATGTCTATATAATATAACATATTTTAGAAAAAAGTATACAGTATACAGTAGAGTGTATACTTAGTCATAAATGAGTTATATCATCATTCACGATGAAGTGACTTGTGAGCGTTGTATTATAAAGAGAGTTCCGAAGCAATCATTATTAAAAGCGATTGCATTTCGATAGACAATTTACAACCACAATTTCTTGACTTTTTTGTATAAGTATGTTATATTAGAAAGCAGAAATGACGTCATCCTGACTTCATAAAAAATCAGTTATTTATAAAATGGAAACGCTAGAAAAAATAATCGTAGTCTCCTTCGCAATTTTAAGCCTCTTTTTCCTCCTCATTGCAATTGGGCGGAAGATAGATGGTGGCTACAGTAAGTGGCAAGTGGCGAATATGGTGGCTTACTCTTTTTTTTACAGTGTGGGGTCTATTGCTATATATTTACAATAGCAAAAAATCTCAGACTTCGAGAACCGTGTGTTTATGGACGCGGTTCTTTTTTATTTTCCTATTTAATTAACTGTATGTGATATATATTACTATACACTATCCTTTGTTTAGAAACCCCATATTCCCCTCTTCTAGCTCTATTATCTTGTCATAACTCTCAAAAACCCAACATTCTAGATGGTTCCAATAATTCAGCACGATGTCCACATCATGAGAATATCTTTATTTGTAAGGATATTTTATGGCATAAGTTTGACTTATATTATTTTTTGTTATATATTGATCAGCAGAAAAATTCTTTTCAAAAAACTCAACAAGAAAGATTGAATTATGCAAATATCATTAACTATTTATCCTGTAATTGGAAACTTTAACTTGCCGGAAGTCATCGAGACGATGAACGGCATCATTGGTTTTAATAGATTAAGGTTTCAAAGTGATCGTAGAATTTTCAGACAAATAATAGATTTGTCTGAATACGAAAAAGAGAAATTTGAACAAAAGGTTTCGCCCAAACCTTTACCGGCAGGAATCTCATTGACGACTTACGAAGACGAAGGGTTAACAGAAGTCAAAAAAGATGACCTATTCGGAAATGAATTGTGTTACTTAGAAGCTGGTGATTTCATGAAAATCATTTTTCCTGAAGACACCAGCCAAATTAACATGGCGATAAAATCTTTTTTGGATAGCTTAGATCCCAAAACAATGATTATTCTTTATTGGGAAGGATAATATTCGAACCCCACCACATTGGTGGGGTTTTTCTTATTTAATTAACTATATGTGATACTTATAAACACCACGTTTCTTAATTTATAAGGCTGTATTCCCCGCTCTCCACCTCACAAATCAAATCATACTTCTCATAAACCCAATGTCCTAGGTGGTTCCAATAATTACGCACGATGTCCACATCTTTAGTAAGTCTATATTTATAGGCTCATTTTTGGTATTAATATGCTATATTTATAAATGTAACAGTTATTTAAATTAAACCCATAGTCTTAGGAGAGACTCGGAATGAAATCCCTAGTAGAAGAAACTACCGAAAAAATAATTAAAGTCGGTATCAAAGAGCAAATCAAAATCAAGTTTTGCTCTGAAAATCGTCGCAATACTTCAATCGAGGTATTTGATAAGAACGGAGAGTCAATGGACCGAACAAGTATCGAATACGCTTCTATGAGAATTGAAAATGTAATGTCTTGGATCAACGAAATTAACAACATATTGTTGATGGACGAAGATGTTTCAATCAATCAAAACACATTCAAAGAATACGTTCTTGAATGTATAAATCTGTGTGAGGCTAAATATGGCCATAGCACTTTAGACGGGGATGCTTTCATTAACATCCTATAACAAAGACACCCCGTCTTTGGATAGGGTGTTTTCTTTTTATTTTATAAAAATATGATAATCTTTTTTTAGAAAGGAAAAATATGGCAAATGATATAAGATGTAGAAACTGTGGCCACACAGAAACATCACACTATGTAGGAAACGAGCAACTTCTTGGACCAGAAGGAGTTCAACTTCTTAAAGATTGTCTTGAAAAAGGTGGTTATGATCCCGACCCAAAAGACGAGAAGTTTGAAAAACTCGAACAGGAATAAAATAACCAACGAGGCACCGGAGATAATATCAAAGGTGCTTTTTTCTTTATATTATTTAATTAACTATATATGGTAAGTATTTACACGATGTCTGAAAATTCTCTTTTGAAATGCAATTTATGTAATATTAAATTGTATGAAGAAAATAAGAAATTTTAGACATTTAAAACAAAGGGATAGAGATAGAATTCATGCTTTATTTATGAACGGACATAGTCAGAAAGATATGGCTCTAATACTTGGAATACACCCAAGTACTGTTTCCAGAGAAATCAATAGATACCCCAGGAAAACATATAAATATTCTGCAACCACAGCTCAAAAGGATGCTGATGTTAAAAGACTTAATTCAAAAAGAATTGGTATCAAAATTGAATCATATCCTGAATTAAAACAATACATTATAAAACAATTAAAGAAATTGCGTTCTCCTGATGAAATTGCAGGAAGATTGAAGAGAATGAATATAGAATCAAGGGTTGGCACTAATGCTATTTATAAATGGTTATATTCTTCATATGGTCAACAATATTGTCAGTATTTATGTACAAAGAGAACAAGAAGCAAGAAACAATCTAAACTAGGGAAAAAGGTTTTAATACCAAACAGAATATCCTTTAAGGATAGACCTAATATAGGTATCCATGCAGAACGTGATTTATTTGTATCACCTAAAAATTGTCACTCTAAGGCAAGTGGGTTATTAATCGTTGTTCCCGAAGCAAAATTATTTTCAGGTTCTATAATCCCAAATAGACAAGCTAGAGTTGTTGATGATTCTATAAACACTAAATTAAACTATTTGAATATAGATACATTTTTAGCAGACAATGGAATTGAAAATGTTCATCATAATAAACTACCCATACCTAGTTATTTTTGTGATTTAGGATCTCCTTGGCAAAAACCACATGTTGAAGGTGGTATAGGTTTAATCAGAAGATGGTTTATTCCTAAAGGAACTAATCTATCGAAAATATCAGACGATGTATTTCAATCACAGCTACACCTGCTTAATCATAAGTATAGAAAGTCACTAGGTTATAGAAGTGCTCATGAGGTGGCTTGTGAGCGTGGTATTATAAAGAGAGTTCCGAAGCAATCATTATCAAAAGCGATTGCATTTCGATAGACAATTTACAAAGTCACATCGCTTGACTTTTAGTGTTTTAGTGTTATTATTCAATTACTTCGTCAATTCTGACGTTGAGCACATTCAATTAAAATTCTTAGAAAGAGGTTTACTATGGCTGAAGAGCCCTTAAACAAAAAGAAGGGAAAGAGACTTCGTTACAAATTCAAGTTTCCACCCAATCAAAATATTGTTTGTATTCAAACAAGCATATACTTTGGAAAAGATTTTATATCTGTAGGTGGTGACTTATTTGGATTACTTGGTGAAGAAGCGGAGAAACCTGTCATCATTGAAAGAATCAATTATTTAGACGGAGTGGAAGGTGTTCATACACACAACCATGAAATATCCGTTACTAAAGGTGAAGTATTTGATTGGGATGAAATACTCCCAGCAATAGAAGCTCTTCTTGGACTTGAATTAAACGAATCCGATGAAGAACCTCAGAAACTACCTGATGAAGTCCACCTTCCTAATACTGACCCGTATGGTATGAGATGTAGACCATTTGATGGGTTTATGTAAATATCAACACCCTACTGAAGACATTTTATCTTCGATAGGGTGTTTTCTTTTATATTATTTAATTACCTATATGTGATACTTATCACCGTAACCTATTCTTTATTTGCAAGGCTCAATTCCCCTCCTCTAACTCAATTACTTTGTCATAACTCTCATACACCCAGCATTCTAGGTGGTTCCAATAATTAAGCACGATGTCCACAAGAAAAAATACTCTTATTTTGTAAGGGTATTTTTAATGTATAACAGGGTTTAGAAAAAATAATTAGTTAATTTTATTAACCAAATTGTATTGTAAATAGAAATAGAGCAATAAAAATAAATAAGATCGGTACACCGACCAGATACAGTAGATAATAAACTATTTTTATTTTTTTAGAATATTCCAGACTAGTTAAAATTGAGAAGCCCGCTATATAAAAAGCAACAATAATAATCCAAATGATGCTTGAAAAAGATTCTCCTACATTTTTATTTATTGAATATATAAACTCATCAACTATTCCAGAGCCTAAAAGAAACAACATGACATTAGGGACAATGAAAGCAGTTAATATTTTTGTGAGATTACTCATAAAAATATTATATCTTATTTAATTACCACTATGTGATACTTATCACCACAACTTATCTTTTATTTATAAGGTTAATATTTCCCCCCTCCAGCTCTAATATCTTGTCATAACTCACATAAACCCAATATTCTAGATGTTTCCAATAATTATGCAAGATGTCCACATTAATAATCATCGGCGCAACAACGGACTGCGATATTATTACCAGAATATTTACCACCATTTGCAGTTGTATCATTCAAATCCTTTTGGCAATATCTATCCCAATTAGAATCATAATTTCCTTCTCTTATATACATTCCGCTTTCACATGGACTCATAGTCCAAACCATATCAGAATCGAAACCGCACCCTGTTCCTCGCGGGATATTATTTTCAGTTTCTTCAATAGTACATAATCTTGCCCCAACGCTTTCACAAAGATCTTTTGCTTCTTTCCAAGTTGTACCTTCATTACAACCTAAACCACTCGCATCAGACTCCCCACAACTATCAAATGCTATATTATGTCTATCTGTTTTATTAATGGAGATAACAACCAACAATTCAATTAATGTGAACCCTTTTTTCATATAAACAAAAGTATAACTTATTTAAATACAGATATACAATTTTTATCCCTATAATTTATTTAAATTAAACTAATTTTCATTTTAATAATTTTTACCTTATACTAAATCTAAAGGTTCATTATGAAAATATGTAGTTTATGCGGGAAAGGTAGACATTCAGAATGCAACGGGCTTATCTTAAAAATAGAAAAAAGGTCTTTTATGATGGGATACCGAAACATAAAGATCTCTAATATCTGTGAATGTTCTTGCAATCAAATAAAAAATGAAAGCACTGAACACTACAGAGAAAAACTAGGTCCAGACATACAATCCGAATATACAAGAGGCTAACTATTGATAATACAACAGTTAGCCTCTTTTTATCGTAAAGCGTGCTATAATATCAATCGTCTCTCATATTTGAGACTTATTAGATTAATCTAAAATTATGGATGAAAATACACAAAATGACGCAGTAGCAACAAATGACGACACTACTGTAGAAGAAACAGCCTCAAATGAAGAAGCTTCTACAACTGAAGCTCCAGCAGAAGAAGCAGCTCCTGAAGTTGCAGAAGAAACTAAAACAGAAGGAGAAGCATAAAGCCTCTTTAGTGTTTTTCTAAAAAACTCCACAAATTCGTGGAGTTTTTTTATTTAGAATGAATAAACTGTTGATAAATCATCAACAACTGTGGATAACTATATAAAACTGTGCATAACGGGTGTAGAATTATATATGGAGGAACCTGCAATGTCTGAAAAAACTACCCAAAATAGCACATTCAGAAATTCTCTGTTATATGGTGCATTAAAAACTGTCTTAGATGAAATAAAAAGTCCTGAAAATCAATGGTATGCTGGAGAACATTTTCATAATGATCCCAGCAATCACCCTGGTGAAAGACTTCTATACTATCTAAAAACTGGAAGAGTATCAAAGGTTTTCTTCGAATTCAAAGAAAAACACCCCGAATTAGTATGGGGTGGACGTATTAAAATAGAATACGAATATTCTGAAGAATCAACCGAAGAAACTGAAAATGCTCAATTAGTGGCCTGACAGAGTTTTTCAACAAAGACCCGCCAAAATATTGACGGGTCTTTTATTTACCCCCCCCTTTTTTTTTGTCTTTTAAAGAATTTAGTTATATTTCAAAAATATCGTCAACGCAAACACCTAGCGTTTTACCGATTTTTAACGCTACAGAAATAGACGGTGAACAATTTCCGTGCTCGATGCAAATAATGGTCTGTCTAGTTACACCGACCTTCTTAGCCAACTCTTCTTGAGTTACTCCTTTTTCTTTTCTAATTTTTTGAAGATTGTTTTTTAATTCCATATTATTTTCGATTTAGATATCATAACTTAACCGATAAACATAGTAAAGTATTATTTACCTAGAAACAGGCTTATATCATTGTAATTTAATATAAGATGTGGTATATTTTCCCCAAGTTGCCCATCTTGATTATAGGGCAACATTTTTTAATAAACATACAAAAATTGGCAAGACAACAACAAATTAGAATAAATAATCAAATTCGTGCAAAAGAATTGCGAGTAATCACTGACTCAGGTGAGAATATCGGTGTCATACCGGTTAGGGAGGCTTTGAAAAAAGCTGAGGAAATGCAATTGGACTTGGTAGAAATATCACCAAACGCTAGACCCCCTATTGCAAAAATAACTGATTATGGTAAATTCTTGTATGATCAGAAGAAAAAACAGAAGCAAGCTAAACAGAAAGCACACACCGTTGAAGTCAAATCTATCCAAGTAAAAATTGGAACGGACGAGAACGACCTATCTGTTAAAGCTAAAAAAGCTTCTAAATGGCTTTCTGAGGGTCACAGAGTTAAAGTAGAACTTTTCCTACCAGGGAGAACTAAATACATGGATAAAAGCTTCTTAGAAGAGAGACTTAACCGTGTATTAAAACTTATAACTACTGATTTCAAAGTGGCAGACCCGATCAAAAAGAACCCTAAAGGATTAGCCTTAATTATAGAGAATAGTAAATAATGAAAACTAACAAATCATACAAAAAAAGATTGAAAGTTACTAGAAATGGTAAAGTTGTAGCCAGAAAAGCTGGACAAAGCCACTTTAACGCTAAACAATCAGGAGTCGAAAGACTAGATAAAAAATCTGGTCGTGATTTTCAAATGACTAATCGCCAAAAAAGACGCTTTTTAGCTAACATAACTAAATAATTTTAATACTATGCCTAGAGTAAAAGGAGCAACAAATGCAATAAAAAGAAGAAGAAATATTCTATCAAGAGTAAAAGGTTTTCGTTTTGGTCGTAAAAACAAAGAAAAACTAGCTAACGAGGCAATCGCACACGCAGGACGTAATGCTTTTCGTGACCGTCGCACAAAAAAAAGAACTTTCCGTCGTCTTTGGACTACAAAAATTAATGCTACCTTGAATGAAAAAGGATTATCTTACTCAAAATTCATCGGCTCTCTAAAGAAAAACAATGTAGAAATTGATAGAAAAATTTTAGCTGAAATAGCAGAAAATGAACCAGCGGTGTTTGATAAGATTGTAGAAGAGGTTAAGTAAACTATTTAATTTGAACTAAAAAAACGACCAAAATTTTTGGTCGTTTTTGTTTTAATGTAGCGCTTTAGAATTTAATAAAGAATATTAATTAAAAGGGCAGCAAGTACCAACAACAGTAGGAACAGGTGAATATTGTTGGCATATTCCTCTGTTAACACGAATACACTGTTGACGCAATTCTATACCATTTAAAATATGATTATCCGGACACATCACTTCTGATGGTAAAGGGTGACCTCCTTCTTGAGTCACACAAGAATTATAATCTACAGTTGGAGTAACGCCATCATCCCCACCTGAACCATCTCCTCCCCTAGGCCACTCTTTAATACAATCACCACTCAAACAATACTCTGGTGATGACACCTTGAAAGCTGCGGTAATATTATCAGCAACTAATGCAGCTGCAGAGAATCCACCATCTTTATCTTGATCAGAGCTTGATACATTAATAGGTGTTGGTGTGTTTCCTCCTGTTGGAGATTGTTCTGGATTATTCCATGCAGATTGTGCATATGATGCTGTAGTTAATACAGCTAACGATAATATTAAAACTTTTGATGTTTGGATTAATGTTTTCATGGTAAATAAGATTTATTTTATAATTTTAACAACTTTTATTAATACTAATATTTTAGCATATTAGTTTAATACAAAACCACTGTTTCCCCATCACTTGGGTGAACTGCGTTAATTGTAGAGTTATCTCTAATTTTCTGTGTTAAATACATGGCTGACTTTGATTCCCCTAATACCACAAAAACTTTTTCGACAATTCCTTCATTGTCCAATGCAAATTGCAACAAATTATCAGAATCTTTATGTGAAGAATAACCATTTACAACCCCAATCTCAGCCTTGATTGCTACTTTTTTATTATCAATTTTTACACTCTTATTTCCCTCTTTAATCGCACGCCCAAGTGTCCCAGGAACCTGATAGCCAATGAACAAAATTGCATTTTTAGGATCCTCTAGATAACGCTTTTCATGATCCATAATCCTACCGCCGATACTCATTCCAGAACTAGCAACGATTATCTTTGGCCCCTTGGTTCTGTGAATAGATTGCGATTCTTTTCTATCGTAAGTTTTTTTAAGTTTAGGAAAGTCAAAAATATCATCACCTCTTTTTATGCGCTCTTGAACTTTTTCATTAAAATTTTGAAACTGTTTTGCATAGACTTCGGTCAAACGAATCCCAAGTGGAGAATCGAAGAAAACTGGAACAGACGGAACTTCGCCACCTTCAATCAAATCATTCATTTCATGCAATAGAACTTGAGTCTTCTCTAGCGAGAAAACCGGAATTAACAAAGTCCCCTTTCTATCGATTATCCTATTTAATGTTTGTTTGAGTTTTTCTTTCCTTTCTGCTCTACCCTCGTGATTTCTATCGCCGTAGACACTTTCCATTATTAAAAAGTTAGCATCATCAACTTTTTCAGTATCACGAATCAAAGGAGTCGGAGTGTTTCCAAGATCTCCGGTAAAGACAATATTTTTGTCAGTTTTTTTGTCTTTCAAGTAAATCATTGCTGAACCCAAGATATGACCAGCATCCTTGAAATAAATACTAAATCTATCAGTTAATTCAAAATCCTGATGGTATGGAATAGTTTGCCATAGAGACATTGCCAGCTCGACATCCTCTTTCTGATAAGTTGGCTCTACATTGTGCTCCCTAGCGTAATTTGAAACCACCGACAAGGCGTCATCAAACATGATTTCTGTTAAATCGCGCGTCGATGGAGTTGAATAAATTTTCCCTCTAAATCCATCTTTTACCAATTTAGGGATGCGTCCAATATGGTCTGCGTGTGCATGAGTCACCAACAAATAATCTATACCGGCAGGATCATAATCAAAAGGTTGTCTATTTGGATCATCTTTTGGATTCTTGTAATAAGCGCCTTGGGTAAGTCCGCAGTCTACCATTATTTTTTTATCATCATATTCGATGACAAAATTAGAACCAGTAACCGACTCTGCACCGCCGTAGAAATGTAATTTAACTTCCCCGCTTTTTGATTTTATTTTTTCTCCCATAATTTATTTTTAGAATAATAAATTGCTGAAAATGCTCCGATAACATCCATAACTATATCTAATATTGTATCACCTAGATCATTAATAGCATCAGTAAAGCCAACAAAAATTTCCCACAATTCCCAACCTAGGCCGACCACCAATGTCATACCCACAATCAGACTAAACAAAAATATCTTGTGCTTTTTCAAGCTTTCAAAATCACTATAAGAATAAAGAACGAGGATGACAAAAATTGCAATCAGAAAACCTCCCAAGAAATGCATCAGAATATCAAACCAACTAATTGTCCAGTAAAGATACAATTCGAGCGATATATAATGAAGAATAGCAATCAAAATAGAGAGATAGAGAGATTCTTTGAAAAAAGGCTTTTTGTAAAACATATTTATTAAATAATTATAGCAAAAACACCGAGCGAATGCTCGGTGTTTTAACTGGGGCCATGAATGAGATCCTAGCTATTAGCAAGTGGGTGCTCGCAGTTCTCAAACCACAGTTCGAAAACGATTTGAACTCCCTTAGGATCCACTTAATCTAGTATTCATTCTATGACCCTATTACATATTAACATATTTTATTATCGAAATATAGCTACTCTAAAATGCCATCTAAATTAACATCGTAGATGATTTGCTCCTGAATTAGCCTGTAATTTACTATCTCATTTTGATTAAACCAAAGTGCAATTTCTTTTTCGGCTTCATCTACCGAACCTGAGGCATGAATCAAATTACGAACAGCCCTACCGTCAGTATCAGCAATTTTATAAGAATCTAAAACAAAGTCTCCGCGTATTGTTCCAATATCAGAAGAAAGCGGTTCAGTTGATCCGACAATTTTTCTAACGACGCCAACAGAATTTACCCCTTGCCACACCATAGCAACAACCGGACCAGATGACATATATTTAACCAAAACATCTAATATTTTATTGCCCGCCTCAATTGGGTCATCTGTTTTTAATTCTTCACCTTTCTCAGCAAGAGAGTCGATTGACTTTTGCCCCACCTTTTCAATCCAATCAGGATCAATAGTGTAATGTTTTTTAATGTGATCACTGTCTGGAATAAGCATTTTAATGCCTACTAATTTCAAACCAGTTCTTTCGAATCTTTTAATTATTTCTCCTATTAAAGTTCTTTGTATTCCGTCAGGTTTTATTACAACCAGTGTTTGTTCTTTTTTCATTTATTATTTTTATTATCTTAAACTTTTAAAAGGGTTCTCTTCGTTCTCTTTTGGTTCTTCTTTTTTATATTTTTTTGCTATTTCAGCTTCGATTTCAGAACGAGGTTTTCCATATTTCTGATAAGATAACTGCTTAAGTTGTTCAACTATTTCAGGATTTCCATCTGGTGATTTTAAGGCTTTAAAACTAAATGGCTTAACTGGAACACCATTAGCCAAAATCTTTGCATAACAATTAAAATTATCAATGTTCATTATATCGCTAGCACCAAAAGTAGGCTCGTATTGCTTTTCAAAAAATTGAGCATCTTCAGAACCGACACGAAATACAGTCATGGACCCAACGTTACCAAAAACCGCATCGCTAATCTTTTCATCTAATTGTGCGATAAACTGATGAGCGACATTTAAAGAAAGTTTATATTTTCTAGCCTCTGACAAGATTGTAGAAATTGAATCAGTTGTAATGTTTTGGAATTCATCAATATATAAATAGAACGGCGGAAAATCTTTTCCGTATGAATCAGCACGAGAAAGTGCCGCCATCAAGATCTTTCCTACAATAATAAGACCGATCAGATTAGAGTTGATATCACCAAGACGTCCCTTTGAAAGGTTAACCAGCAATATTTTTTTGTTATCCATCACATCACGGAAATTAAATGACGACTTCTCCTGAGCAACAATCGGACGCATAATGTCATTAGCCAAGAAAACATCAAATTTAGAAGTAATATAAGGAACAATATTTGCAAGTGATGCTTCCCCGCCTGCTTTACCAGCAACCTCTTCCCAAAATTGTTTAATGATAGGGTTATTACAACGAGATAATTTTAATTTACGATATTTTTCGTCAGCCAAGACACGGGAAATATCTAGCAAAGTATTTCCTGATTCAGGATCTTCTACTACCAAGCCAGCGGCATTCCTAAAATATTGCTCGAACATTGGCCCCATTGACTCAGGATTTGAACCATACAATTTCATAAAAATACCGAACAATTCATTAACAACGAAAATTTTCTGCTCAGGAAAATTCTTGTCATATTCCAACATATTCAAAGCCATCGGGTTTTCAGTATTAGCTGGATCAAAATAGATAACATCATCGTATCGCTCTGGCGGAATGTTAGCTAACACATCCTGAATATCATTCCCGTGCGGATCAATCATACAAACCCCTTCTCCGTTTTGAATATCTTGAATAATTAAACTTTTCAAAAAGTTAGTCTTACCGGTTCCAGTTTGCCCAATCGTATACAAGTGGCGGAGACGATCTTCCTTTGATAAATAAACATCTGTTTCAGTACCTTGGTGTTCATTAATACCTAACAAAATACCCTCTTCTGCCAAGTTAACAGGTGCAGCAGCGGTAGCAAAATTATTAGATTTCAATTGTGATGAAATAGAAGTCTTTTCCTGTGGGAAGTGCATAATAGTTGCCACCTCAGCCAAATTTAGAGGCAATTCGATTGAAGGAGTATAACTTCTAAAGGTAAAATCCTTGAAAAGTTTTTTCATATGGCGATCCTTTAGATTTGCAAAATTGATTTGATTTGAGGTAGGGTCGTCGAATTGGTTAAACGCCGACTCAATATCAGACAAAATAGATTTTGCTCTCTCTAGTGTCTCCCCAGAAGAAACTATCCTAATATTTGTTGAAATAATAGGTTTATCTATTTTCTTTTTAATTAATTCAACCAGAGAAGAATCAATTTTAGGTGCTTCCTCTTTTTCCTTATCATCTTTTTTTGAACTAAAACCGCCACTAAAAAGCCCAGAGACTGTGTTCATGAACTTGTCCGCAGTTGTATTCCTCATATAAAGCTCGTCTCCGGGTTTTTCCCCTTTCTCTAATCTAGACAAGACTTTTGAATAATTTTTTTGATAAAAACTTCCAGATGGTTTAAATACCAACTGAATTCCAGCCCCTTCTTTTGTTGTATCTAATTTTGAAAAGACATTTAACAAAACTTTCAATGGATCATTTTGAAATTCATCATAACTTCTAAGTGGCTTGGCAGGTGTTTTTTCCAAAATAGCATAAGAACCGACCGATACACCTTTTGGATTAAAGACATTGAAATCATCTTTTTGCTCTAGAATTCTAGCGTTCGGAAAAAATGACAAAAATTGCTTTTCAAATAAACCTCGTCTTTTTAGTGAAACTGAAATGTAAAAAACAAATTGACGACTTCCCACAGAATTAGCAATTTCCAGCGTTAAATAATCGTCCTTATCTTCTTCACTAATATGAAGCATTCCATAATAAAATTGCTCCATCATAGAAATTAACTGCTGCAGATTTTGTTCACGATCTTCGCCCCCACGATCAGGCAAAGTAATTTCAAATAAAATTCTCTTCAGTGATTTTGCTAGTGGAGATTTATCTTTCAAACCTTTGACAGTATAGCCTTCACGAATATATTGAACCAAGAAACGATGAAAATCATCACTAATGTGTGGATCGTTCATCTTTTCAACTATATCAATAGTGTTAAGAACCCCCTTTTCCTCCAACATTCCATATAACTCTGAAATTTTATCATCATGCTCTTCTGGCTGAAGTTGTAAAACAATTTCTTCACGATTTTTCTCTGGAACAATGTGACCTTTTTCTAAAACCTCTTCTGGTTTATTTTGTTTATAATCAGAAATAGCATGTTCGATTACTTTTTCTCTATCAGGCTGACTACCTGCGCTTTCAATCTGTCGCTCTCTCTCTTGAATTTGTTTACGCAGATACTCAATCTCCTCTTGAGGGTCTTGAAATTTTTTCTCTATTTGATTATTAAGTCCAATTTTTTCCATTTTTATTTTATTTAAAGTTCTTTAACAAATTTAACGATAGAATCTCCTCCTTCGAAATCTTCAAAGTCTTCGTCTCCTTCCAGCGACCCACCAATCAAGACATGATATAGACCCTTATCGTAAACACTTGGTCCATATTTTTCTTTTAAACCAATAGCAAAATTCTGTATTTCCCTAACCACATTTACACTAACTATTTTTTCAGAAAGAGTCTGCTTGATAAATTCTATTTTTAACTTATACAAAGCCTCCGGAGAAACGTCTATCTCCTCTTCTGAAACTTTTTGAGACAAACCTTCTTTATCGATAGGAATATCAGAATTTTCTGGCGTTACACGAACAAAATTTTCTTCATCCTGTTTTTCAGAATTTTGATTATTGTATTCAAAATTTTCTTGGGGTGTTTTTTCCATGTAGCAATTATAACAGTTTTAATATGTTTTAGAAAAACTATTTTTTAGTCAATATTATAGGCCCGTCTGCGGTGACAGCAATTGTATGTTCAAATTGTGCAGACAGCGAATCATCATCCGTTAAATAAGTATACCCGTCGTTAGCAGTTTTTATATAAGAGGTCCCCAAAGAAAACATTGGTTCAATTGCAATAACTAGTCCTTCTTCTATTAACTCTCCTTCACCTTTATTACCCCAATTAGGGACAAAAGGATCCTCGTGAACACCATAACCAACACCGTGCCCAGTTAGATCTTTTATTACGAAAAGTCCTGCGTCTTTTGCAATTTCAGAAATCACAGCTCCGATATCTCCTATTCTATTTCCAACTTTTGCTTGTTTAATTCCGGCATACATCGCCTCTTCAGTTTTAGCTAACAATTTTTTGACTTCTTTTGGTATTTCTATTTCCTGACCGTCATTTGATTTGACAATAAAAGTTCTAGCATGATCAGTATAAAGACCTTCATAAATTAACCCAGCATCAATAGTAATTAGATCGCCAGCCTTTAACATTTTAGGTTCTTCATTTGGTATCCCGTGAACTATTTCATTATTCATTGAAATACAAATATTTGCCGGATAAGGCCTATCGGCACCAACAGGAGTATAACCCTTGAAAGAAGATCTAACGCCGTGTAATTCAAAAAGTTTTCCAGCAATATCATCTAATTCCAGAGTAGAAATACCCGGTTTGATGTTTTGCGCGACTTCATCAACAATAGTAGCTAATTTTTGACCTCCTCTTTTTAAATTTTCTATTTCTTCTTTTGTTTTTAGTTTTATCACTAATTAAATTTAACTTAAAAATAACTAAAAATCTAGCACATTGATGATATCTTGATGAACTTTTTCTATTGATTGTTCGCCATCTATTTCAATAAAATTATGATTCTTGTGAGACCTATAATAATCGATAACTTCTGAAACTTCTTTTTCAAACCAATTCATTCTTTCTTGAATGCTTTCCTCTTTAACATCGTCATCTCTTTTTCGCTCTTTCATTCTGTCAATTGAACATTGCCTAGAAGTTTTTATATAAATAACATTAATATTATCTAAACCGTAAAAATCAAGTGCTGACTCTAATATTTTGGCTTCTATCACTCTTCTGGGTGTGCCATCTATAAAAATAAATTTATTCCCTTTAAATTTTGTTACCATTTCATTCCCCCATGCCCATACAGATAGAAATTCAGGTTGTAATTCACCTTTCTCAGAAATTTCTCTGGCAATTTTTTCTGAATACCCATCTCCTGAAATAAAATCTCTAAAACTATTTCCGGCTTCTAAATGAAAAAAGTCTGATTCACCTTTTTGTTTTAAAAAATCAATCATTTTATTGACCTGCGTTCCTTTACCACTAGCAGATCTACCTATAAAAATGTATGCTTGGTTATTCATAATTTAAAACGAGCCACTAGCTGAAACAACAGAGATAGAGAAAAGGACAAATATTAAAAATGAAAATAATAAAATTGTTTTAATAAATTTAAACATGTCCTTTTATGTCCTTTATTATAACAGTTTAAATTTATAATAAGCTTTTATACTGTGGAAAAATATTTTTTTAAAATTCAATGTAATAAGGATTTATCATACATCTTGTTTGTTTTGAGTCTATAATAGAACCCATAGCACCAGTATCTGGATTATAAGCCCTACAAGTCAAAGTGTAATTTGTTTGAGAGTTAACATTTTCAAAAATATTGTAGCTCGCTATAGTACCACTAGTGTTTGGTGTAAGACCTAAAGATTGAGATTGATTATTATCAGAAGTAATTTCACAATCTATTAAATTAGTATTCTCTGTTGTAATAAGCCAATCTAATTTACAATTTTCACCTTCATTAATCAGTCTTGGGTTTGAATTAAAAACACTTATGGTAACATCGCTATTGTCACTAATAATACATTCAGTCTCATCCGGACTTAACACATATGGTTCTTCACAGCTAAGACCACAAGGTTGATTTAACGGAATACACTCGGAACCACATAACCATCTATCATCTGGACATTCGTTACCACAGGGTTGATCATCAGATATACAAACATCACCACATACGCGTTTTTCATAAGGACAATAGGCAGTACAAGGGACAGTATTAGAATCTTGTGAACACTGCCATGACCACCCAAGATTATCATAGGTCTCAACTATACTTGAAGATACAACATTAGCATCGACAGAACATAGATTTGTATTAGATTCTGATGGCCTATTTGATGTTTCGGTTAATGTCCCACATGATAAAGGTTCCAAGACCACACATTCAGCAGGAACTGTTACAGAATCTTCTGCTGTATAACTTCTGAGCTGACCGTCAAATTCATACCAAGCTTTTACTTGATAAGTATAAGTATTACCTTCTGCAAAATTGGGTGCTTCTTTTAGATTATGAGGATTTGTTGTAGTTGAATTTTGTGCAGGATCAGCTATTTTTTCTGAATCTTCAAATAAACCATTGTTATCGTAATCAATGTATACCGAATAACCTGACGCAGTATCAACATTACCCCAGACTAATTCAACATTATATGGTTCTTCTTGGTAATAACAACCATCATTGGACATCGCTGCTGCGTCTAGAACAAAATTTTCTGGTTTTGGTGGTGGTGGTTCTGTTGGTGGATAAACTGGAGGTTCCAGTGGATCATCTGGTGGTATTGGTTCTGGATCTGTATAATCAACACAAGAAGGATTTATACCTCTTATCTCATCAGAGTATGGATCATGCAAATAATAGTAAGGGACATTAAAAGGTATATTTACAATATTATAACCATAACTTCTATTTAAGCTTCCTATTGGGTTATCAAATCTAGTTCTATTGACTTTATATTGGTCTCTACCTAGAGAATCATAACCTCCGGCATCAGAATAATAATCAAATTGATAATCCGGTTGCTCTAATATTCCATACTGATTATTACCAAGTAGTTTATAATTACCAACTGAATTTTCAATACTCCAATGATAGTCACCACCTTCATCTGTACTACTAATAATTTGTCTAGAAGAAACATTAAAATAACTATCAGAAGAGTCTTGAGAAGCTCTCCATTTATTAACGAAACTATATTCTTCTGAATTTTTTATCTTGAAATAAGTACCAACACCTTCTATATCTTGAATCTTTGAAACACTAACAATATCACTGATTTTTACATTTTTGTTAAGAACTTGACCATCAAAAAAAGTTACTCTTATATCAATATCACCATCATACGGTATGGCGTACCCTCCTTCATCAGAAGGTGCCCATTTAGGAACCCACCCAGAGGAATAATATGGTTTATTAGGATCTTCGACTACACCGTCACGAACAAGCTCCCACCTTGTTGTTGAATCATTTAATAAATTATCTAACAATTCATTAAATCTCATACCCTGATTATATTCACCGTTAGTATAAGATTCCTTTCCCCAAAAATAAGAACCTGATTCACCCCATGAAGTTTCATACTCAATAAGGGGTGCATCTTCTTCTGAAAAGTTTTTAAAATCTATTTCTAAATAAAATTTATTATCATTCCAAAAACTACTACGAATTTTATTTAAATCATTTTTAACAATAAGAAAATCCGTAGTATTATTTCTTTCATATGTATACCCGTTATAAACATAGCTGTAATCATATTCTAACCTTCTGGGTCCAGATTCTAGATCTTGATTTATTAACATGAGATTATTACTATATGTACCACCTAAATAATAACGACTACTATCAATTTCGACACCATCTAATCTGACCGATTCTAAACTAAGTGTGACACCGCTTGGAGCCCTTAATATACCGCCATTTATATCTTCTTCTTCATCATAAAAAACATCACTCTTCCAAACATCATAATCAGCTCCAGTTCCATCAACAGCTATAAAATCATCAAAAATTGTATTTTCATCAAATTTAACAAACCAACCATTTCCTCTCAAGATATCCCCTGATGCCTTAATTTCTATAGGAGTTTTTGCTGGATCAATGTACTTATCATTTATATATATAGGTTGATTTATTGAATTTACAATAAAAGAATATGGTTGCTTTTTATAAGAATTACCATAAACAGTTATATCTATCCCTTCTGGTATATAATTAATATTTGGTTCAATTACCACTTGTTCAGCTATAGAATAAGATGAATTTTCTCCATAAGCATTGATTCTAACATCCAATCTATCGAAACCACTATAACTATCATATAACTCTATATTTAATAATTCAATTTTACTCAATTTTAAACCAACAGACGTCGCAGGATCAGGAAATAAAGTTTTTAAATATACATCATTAACATATATCTCTACTCTTTTTATTTCATCAGGATTAGAATGGTAATTTTCAAGTTCAAAAACAAAAGCATCTTCATCAGATTTGATTAAAACATCTCTACCACTATTAGTGCTATCATGATTTTGGTTAATTCTTAAACTCATACCCTCATCACCTGTATATCCTGCACCTAAGTCAACGTGAAGTCTTTGACTAAGTTGGTAATAAAATCCTGATTTCGTGTAACTGCCACAAGCAAGTATATCGGCCCAAACATTATCACTACCAGAAGAATCACAAACTAAACCCCAACCACTATTAGAAATTTCCCTTGACAAAATTTCAGCCCGACCAGACAAATCACGATTATCTCTCCAAGAACTACTACTATTATAATCAATTTTACAAGCTCCTCCACTTATTTTATTAGCACTAGCACTTTCACTATATACAGTGTCACTACCAACATATCTTGGATCACGAACAATTGTTTCTCCCCATTCATCTACAATATCAATAGCCGCTAACACAACCCGATACCCAAAAACTGAGCCGACTAAAAAAAACAATAGTAGCAGCGGACCAACTATTTTTCTATTATTTTTAATCTTATTCATAATCTATGTTATTTATAGAAACATCTAACTTAAGCCCAGACTTTTGTTCTTCGATGATATAGCTACCTTCACCTTCGAATTCATACAGAAAATGACTCCCAGATTCTACTCTAGTTCCCTCTCAAAAATTATCTGAAACTTCTTTTAGAATAATCGCATAATCAGACATATTTCTAAAGACAATCTTTTGTTTATTAATCTTTAAATTTGATGTGTGGAAACCACCATTAGTATAAAAAACATTTATATAATCTGGAATAACACCGTTTGGTACAATTAAATCAATATTTTTTTGCTGTTCTTGTTGTTTTGTATTTAAAAAATAGAAAGTGAGTATTATAATAACCAGAATTACTACAATGAAAGGTACGACTTTTTTAAGTTCTAATTTTACCATGGTTTATTATTATTCTATCAGAATTTGGTGAAGATAGAAAAGCTATAAACACAAAAACCACACAACCTCTCTCTCGTTCCCGTCCTCGACACTGCTTGCGTCAAGGCGTAAAGCCATTGACACCGCAGGTCTGCGGAGGAACTCGATAGTGGTTGTGTGGTTTTTATGACCTTAGTATTCCCTCATTGAAATCTGAGAATCAACTTTCTTGATCAAATCAATAACAACAGAAACGGCAATCAATAGAGCAGTTCCACCGATAGTAAGTGAAGAGAGACCTGAAAGGCTTGTTACGATGACCGGCAAAACAGCAATAATACCAAGGAATAAAGCACCCACCAGAGTGATACGAGATAAAATGTTCCCGATATGTTTTGCGGTTGGTTCTCCTGGTCTAACACCTGGAACGAAAGCACCACTCTTTTGGAGGTTTTTAGCCATTGAATCTGGATCAAAAGTGACTGCAGTGTAGAAATATGTAAACAGGAATACTAGTAGGAAATAAGTTATTCCGTAATATAGTTGATTAGCTAGAAAAGCATTAACACTAACTGAGACTGATTGAATAGTCGCATTATCGATTGTACCTAAAAACTGAAATAACATTTGTGGCAACAACAAAATAGAAAGACCGAAAATAATCGGCATAACACCTGACATATTTAGACGAAGTGGAATGTATGTAGAAACTCCTTTTGTTGAAGAATTTCCTCTCTGTTGTTTTGCATAAGTTACAGGGACAGGTCTTTCGGCCTCTGTAATTGTTACAACTCCAAGCAAGATAATTATACCCATAACTGCAAATGCAATATATGTAGGAATCATTGATGGATCATAAGTGAAAATAGCTTGTTGAATTGAACCAGGAAGACTAGCGACGATACCAGCGAAGATTATCAAAGAAACACCATTACCAATACCGAATTCTGAAATTAATTCACCAATCCACATCAATAGAACTGAACCGGCAGTAATGATTATTATATTTGTTATCAACTCAAAACTTGAAAAACCGGGTAGAACTCCTTGCTGTTGAAGCAACAGTAAGAAACCGAAACCTTGGATTGTAGCCAAAGGCACAGTTAATAGACGAGAGTATTGCATGAACTTTTTACGACCAGCACCACCCTCTTCATGATAGAGAGCTTTTAGCTTTTCAGACATCATTGTCATAAGTTGCATAATAATTGACGCCGTAATATAAGGTCCAACACCAAGCATCACAATAGATAGACTAGATAGCCCACCGCCAGAGAAAATGTTGATAAGCCCAAAGAATTGGTTATTATTTAAAAAATTGCTAAGTGCAGCGTGGTCAACTCCTGGAATAGGAATATTTGCCATAAATCTAAATACTAGCAAAGCCGCCAGAACGAATAATATCTTTCTAAAAAGATTTTTATCTTTGTAGATTAATTTAATTTTTGCAAAAAATTCCTTTATCATAATTATTTAATTTCTCCTCCTGCTTCGATTACTGCTTTTTTAGCAGTTTCTGAAAATAGACAGTTTCTAAATACAAGTGGGATTTTAATTTCACCCACTAAAACAATCTTGATTTTTGGCATTTTACCACTAACTTTTCTAACTAAACCTTTTTCAAATAGAACATTTGGTGTTATTTTATCACCTTTTTTGAATAGATCGTTCAAATCACCAAGAGCTACTGTTTTTGCGCTTGCCTTAGTTGGTTTGTTGTAATTAACACCTCTACCACGAAGTTTTGGTACAGATTTAATTACATCACGAAACTCTGGGCGAATTCTAGTACCTGCGCGAGCTTTTTGCCCTTTGTGTCCTCTACCAGAAGTTTTACCACGCTTTCCACCACGACCTACTTGGACGCTTTTTATTCTCTTTGTTTTTCTTTTTACTTGATGATACTGCATAATACTTTTATTAAAAATTATTTTCTATTACTGTAATTATTTCGTCTAGAATCTCTACCTCTTTCTGAGAAGACTTTCTTTGTTTCTTTTCTAATTTCTTTCAAGCTCTTGTCGTCTTCTTTGACTGTTTTATCAATTTCAGCGAATGCTTTCATTGTTGCTTTGGCAATATTAAGTTTGTTTTTTGAACCTGAAATAATCTTGCCATTAATATCTTTCAATCCACCAAGTTCGATAATATCACGAAGAGCAGATCCAGCAATAACACCACGCCCTTTGGCTGGAATAATTAATACTCTAGCACTGTTGTATTTTGCTGAAACCTCATGTGGAATTGAGCTATTTTTAGTCATCTTGATTTGGATCGCATTCTTTTCTGCATCCTTTACAGCTTTTTGAATTGCAAATGAAGTGTCTCCTGCTTTTCCTGTTCCGATACCAATCTTTCCTCTTTTGTTACCAACAACAATAGATACTGAGAAAGTAAATTTTCTACCTCCCTTTGAAACTCTAGTAACACGTCTAATATCTAGAATTTTTTGTTCGAATTCTGATCTTGGACCTCTTTGTCCTCTTCCTCTTCTTGGTTGTCTTCTGTTTTTAGTGAATTCTCTCTTGTTAGATTCTTTTGGAGTTTTCTTTTCATCAGAAACAGCTTCAGTTGTTTTTACTTCTTCAACTTTTGTTTCTTCTACTTTGTTTTCTTTTGTATCTTTTGTATCAGTCATAAATAATATTCAAATTAAAATTTAAGCCCCGCTTCACGAGCTGCGTCCGCAAGAGCTTTTATGTTTCCAGTATAAATAAATCCTCCTCTGTCAAAGGCAACTTCTTTTATTTTCTTTGCTTCAGCAAGTTTAGCAATTTCTTTTCCAGCTGCGATAGATTTTTCTCTCAGACTTTTACCATCCATTTTTTGAGTCCACACATAAGCAAGAGTTTCTGCTTTTTGATCATCAATCAATTGCGCAATCAAGTTCTTGTTAGATTTACTAACAGAAAATCTTGGTTTTACAGCAGTTCCTGAAACCTTTGATCTGATTCTAGCATGTCTTCTTATTCTTTTTTCTAGCATTTTCTTAAACATAATAAATTATTTACTATACTGTCTTTTTACCTTCTTTTCTTCTAATAATTTCATCGTGATATCTAATTCCTTTTCCTTTGTAAGGTTCAGGTTTCTTTGTAGATCTGATCACAGAAGCAAAGTGACCAACTTTTTGCTTATCGATTCCTTTGACAGAAATAGTATCTTTTTCTACTTCAACTTTTAGACCTTCTAATATTTCTAATTCAACTTGGTGAGAGAAACCAACATTTAATACTAATTTATTACCTTGGACCGCTGCACGATATCCAACACCTTCTATAATAAGTTTTTTCTCAAACTCTTGGTTTACACCCTCGATAGCATTTTTAATCAAAGAAACATATGTTCCCCAAAGCGCATTAAATTCTATACCTTTCTTTGTTGGGTTTATAGTAAGTTCATTACCTTCTTGTTTTAATTCAAAGCCATCAACTAATTCAACTTTTAGTTCACCTAATGGACCTTTTGCTGTAACAAGATTACCCTCAATCTTTAATTCAGTCTTTTCTGGTATTTGTATTGGTTTTTGACCTAAGCGTGACATATATATTTTATTACCAAATCTTGAATAATGCTTCTCCACCGACTTTTTTATCGACCGCTTCTTTGTCAGTTAGAATACCTTGTGGAGTTGTTAAGATAAGCATTCCGTAACCATTTTTAACTGGTTTTATATTCTTAACATTTTTATAAATTCTTTGTGAAAACTTTGAAACTCTTTTTACATCATGAATAGCTGGGTTTCCGTTTTCATATTTTATTGAAATATTTGCTACCTTTTTAGGATCTTGTCCTTCTAGAGAATAACTATCAATATAATTTTTCTTTTTCAAAACATCCAATACTGAAACTATCATTTTTGTAGCAGGAACAGAAACAGAATCCTTGCCTGCCATTGAAGCATTCTTTAGTGATGTTATTAAGTTTGAAATTGAATCTTTTACCATGATGATTTTTTAATACCAGGAATTTCGCCTTTGTTAGATAATTCTCTAAAACAAATACGACACATATCGAAATCACGCATATAACCGTGTTTTCTTCCACATTTAAAACAGCGTCTTACGACACGACTTTTAAATTTTGGTTCTTTTTGTGATCTTGCGATTACTGATTTTTTTGCCATATTTTTAACATTTAAATCTTGCCTTTTTCTTAATAAAAAAGCCTCTTTAGATAAGGTTGCCATATACTAGCAATAAGGCTTGCATATGTCAACGATAATCTTTAATTAAAGGGCTATATTTATTTTTTAAAAGGCAATCCTATTAATTCCAAGAAAGAAATTGTCTCTTCCTTTGAATCTGTATTTGAAACAACTATTGTTACCGACATTCCAAACACATTTCTCAACTCTTCATCAGATGTTTCTGGGAAAATAGTATTTTCCTTAACACCAAATGTATAATTACCCATTTCATCTACTGAATCAGCAGATAGACCTCTAAAGTCTCTAGTTCTTGGAAGAGCGATATCTATTACTTTATCCAAGAAACCAAGAGCCTTTTCTCCACGAAGTGTAACTTTATAAGCTGAAAGTTGTCCTTCTCGCACTTTGAATTGTGCAATTGATTTTTTAGCTTTAATCTCACGAGGTTTTTGTCCTGTGATTAGAGCTAGTTTTTCAGGAACTAATTTCAATTTTTGTTTGTCAGTTGTTGAACCCACACCAGTTGAAACAACAACCTTTTCAATTCTAGGTGCTTCATTAGGATTTTTATAATTGAATTTTTCTTTCAATGATTCAAATGCCTGTTTTTGTTTTTGTGATACTGTCTTAAACATAATAATTTTTATTATTTCTTAGCTTCTTTTTTAGTTTCTTTTTCTAATTTAACATTAGAAACATGAATAGGTGCAGCAACTTCTACTATCTCCCCTTTTTTATCTCTTTGGTTAGATTTTCTGTGTCTCTTTACAATATTAACACCTTCTACGATTACCTTGTCTTCACTAGGAATAGCCTTGATAACTTTTCCTTTCTTACCTTTATCTTTTCCAGTGATAACTATGATGTTGTCGTCTTTTTTGATTTTCATAATAATTAAATTACTTCTGGTGCTAATGAAGTTACTTGTTGGTAACCTTTTTCTGTTAATTCTCTTGGAACCGGACCGAAAACACGGTTTGCAATAGGTTCACCAGTTTCTTTGTTAACAATAACCACTGAATTCTCATCGAATCTAATATAAGAACCATCTTTTCTACGGAAAGGTTTCTTTTGTCTAACAACAACTGCGTGCAAAACATCTTTCTTTTTAACTTGTTTTCTAGGTTCTGCTTTTTGAATAGCAATAACAACCTTTTCACCGATCTCGGCGTATCTTTTCTTTGAAGCTCCAAGCACTTTGAATACTCTAGCAATTTTTGCTCCTGAGTTATCTGTTACTGTTACTAATGTTTGTGGTTGAATCATATTACTTTTTTATTCTTCGTTAAGGTCAATTATAACTGCTTTTTCAATTATATTTGAAAGTTTAAATCTTTTGTCTTTTGAGATAGGTTTTGTTTCTACAATTTCTACTTTATCACCAATATTTAAAGAATTATCTTCATCATGTATTTTATAGCTCTTTTTTGAAGAAACATATTTTTGATATTTTGGATGTTTTTTGTATTGGTCAACTCTAACAACAGCTGTTTTATCCATCTTGTTAGAAGTCACTATTCCAACTAGAACTTTTCCTTTGTTTTCTGTATTTTTTTGTTCTGTTTTATTATCCATAATTATCTATTATTAATTTCAGTTAAAATTCTAGCGATTTGTTTACGATTTTTTTGTCCTTCTTTAACATTCCTTGTGCTTGAACCAACTTGAGAAAATCTAAATTTACGCAACTCTTCACGAGCCTCTTTTAGCATCTTTTGCAATTCTTTATCTGATTTTGTTTTTAGTTCTTTTGACATGTTATTTTAGGAAAATACTTTAACAAATTTTTAATCTCTGGCAACTATTTTAGTTTTTAGTGGAAGTTTTGTTCCAGCTTTTCTCAAAGCTTCTTTTGCTACTTCTTCTGTGACACCGTCAATTTCAAAAATAATTCTTCCAGGTTTTACAACCGCTTCATATCCTTGAAGGTCTCCTTTACCCTTACCCATCTTTACTTCTGATGGTTTTTTAGTGAAAGGTCTATCTGGAAAAATTCTAATCCATGAACGTCCAGTTTTACCCATATGACGACTCATTGCACGACGAGCAGCTTCGATTTGATTTGATTTAACCCTTGCAGGTGTTGTTGCCTTTAGGGCATGTGAACCAAAGTTAATCTCAACTCCTCTTGTTGCAGGACGAGAAAGCTTTTCTGGGTGTTGACGACCAGTTTGCCATTTTCTGTGTTTTACTTTTTTAGGAAATAACGACATATTGTTTTATTTATCAAATACTTCACCTCTATAGATCCAAATTTTAACCCCAAGATCTCCCTGTGGAATTTTAGCTCTAACATTAGCAAAATCAATATCTGCACGAAAAGTTTGTAGTGGAACTCTTCCCTTCATTAACTCTTCAGTTCTAGCCATATCAGCTCCATTCAGACGACCTGCGATTCTAATTCTAACTCCCTTTGCATCGCGGTTAGCCATTACCTTTTCGACAGTTTGTTTCATTACACGACGAAACGCCATTCTCTTTTCAAGCATTTCTTTTACTTGTAACGCAACGATCATAGCGTTTGATTCTGGAGATTTAACTTCTTCGATATCGATTTTTAATTCACCGTCTTTTTCTTGGATATCATGTTTTCTCATGAATTTTTCAACATCTTTACGAAGTTTTTCTGCACCTTCTCCACTACGACCAATAATAAGTCCTGGGCGTGATGATTGAATAACTATTCTAAAAGTTTTTTTGTTCCTTTCCATTTCAACAGAAGCAACATACATTCCTTCTAATCGATCAATAACAAATTTTCTAATCAAAGTGTCTGCTTTTAGATTTTGACGATATTTTTTACCATCACCAAACCAGCGAGATTTCCAATCTCTTAGTATTCCTAGCCTATGTGAATATGGGTGAACTGTGTGTGACATAATTATTTTTTACTTGTTTTAGTTACAGCTTTTTTTGTAGTTTTTTTAGCTGTAGTTTTATTTGACGAGTCTTTTGCAGTTTCTTTTGTAAACTCTTTAGATTCTTTTGAATCAACTGAATCTTTCTTTGAAACTTCTTTTTTTGTATTAGATACTATTTTATCCAAGTTTATTAAAACTCTTGAAGTTCTTTTTTTGATGCCTGAGGCACGACCAAATGCTCTTGCTCTAAATCTTTTTAGAGTTGGACCTTCATCAACACGAATTTCTTTGACGAATAATTCGTTGACTGGAATATCAAAATTATGCTTTGCATTAGCAATAGCAGATTCCAAAAGCTTTCTCAAAGGATCTGATGATCTTTTTACTGTGAAATCTAAAAGAGTCAAAGCATCTTCTGCTTTCTTTCCTCTAATCAAGTCAGCAACTAGTCTAACTTTTCTTGGAGATTGTCTATAATTTTTTAGTTCTGCTTTAACCATAATAATTAATCGTTTGCTTTAGCGGCTTTTGCAGCAGCAATTTCAGATTCTCTTTTAGCTTGTTCAAGTTCTTTTTGCATCTTACCTCCGTGTCTAACGAATTTCTTTGTAGGAGAGAATTCTCCTAATCTATGACCGACCATTTCTTCTGTTACTAAAACATCCACATGAGTTTTCCCATTGTGGACTCCGAAAGTGAAACCAACCATCTCTGGTGAGATTTGTGAATTTCTTGCCCATGTTTTAATAGACCCAGTTTCTGCTGGTTTTTTTCCTTCGATTTTCTTTAACAGTTTTTCGTCCACATATGGACCTTTCTTTAGTGATCTTGTCATAATTATTTTTTGCTTACCTCTGACCCCGTCAGACATCTCTGTCGCGTTTATTGAGTCAGAAATAAAAATGCTCGCCTTAGAGCTTGCGCATCATACTAGCAAAACTTAGAAAGTTGTCAATGTTTTATATATTATTATCAGTTTTTATTTCGTTTTCAGTATAAACATTCATGCCTTGAGATGGGAAATCTACTAGAAAAACCTTTATAAAAATGAAGAAAATAATCAAAACACTATCTGTATTCATTTCACCTCCTTGAGATTGAAATATCATAGGACCAAAAATTATAATTGGGACAAAAACGAAAGCTCTAATTATTCCTAGAGAAAACATAGTGGAAAGTAAAATTTCTCTTTTTTTATCTTTTTCTATATCTTGTTTATATTTGAAATATGAAGATAAAAAGAACATTAAAATAAATAGGTAAATATAATTATCATGTTTATATACTAGGCCCAATTCTGAACCTTGCTCCGTAAATAGAGCTACGAACAAAAACATAGAAACAATACCGAATGAAAAAACCGACAAAAACAAGAAAAAATGGGCCTGATTTTCAGGGGATGTATCTTCTTTCTCAAGATTTTGGCCATTAACTTTCATATCTTTAACTGAAAAATTCTTAATTTTCTTAATTCTGCGATGACTAAAAAAAGCAAAAAATAATCCTTCAATTAAAAAGGTTAACAATACATAGCCAATTCCTACCTCATTGATTATTGCATAATAACCAAATAACCCGTTTGATAATAAAATAATTAAAGTATTCATTTGTAAACTACATTATAACAAAAAACCAGCGTATTGCTGGTTTTTTGTTTTTATCGCTTTGTCTTTCTTCTCTTAAGAATATTACGATTTGAGTATTTCTTTGGTTTTCTAGTCTTGACTCCGTATGCAAGCTTACCTTGGCGAGTTTTAGGCCCACGACGCAGACCGATTCCTTGTTTACCTTCACCACCACCATGAGGGTGGTCTACAGGGTTCATAACAGAACCACGAACTGTTGGTCTGATACCCTTCTTTCTCTTTAGACCAGCCTTACCCCAGTTACGCAATCTGTATTCTGGATTAGAAACTTCTCCAACTGATGCCCACGCAGTAGATGGAACTCTTCTGATTTCAGTTGATGGCATCTTTAGATGAGTCATATCATCGTCTTGTGCGACAACCTCAGCATAATTACCAGCTGAACGAATTAATTTGGCACCATTATTTCTTTTAAGTTCAACATTATAAACGAAAGTTCCAACCGGCATTTTTGAAAGAGGTAGTCTATTAGCTGGCTTTACTTTAGCTTTTTCAGAAACAATTATCTCATCACCAACTTTGACTTTTTGTGGTAGTAGAATGTATCTTTTTTCACCATCGGCATAATTCAAAAGTCCGATATACCCATTTCTGTTTGGATCATATTCGATAGTAGCAATTTTTGCAGGAATATCATGCTTGTTATATTTAAAGTCAATTTCTCTGTATCTTCTCTTTACACCACCACCTTTGTGACGAGTTGTTATACGACCAGCAGAGTTACGACCAACAGCCCTCTTGCGACCTCTTGTTAGTGATTTTTCTGGTTTTGTAGCAGTAATAACCTTTTTGTGCTCGATAGCACTCATGTTTCTTCTTCCTGGTGATGTTGGTTTAAATTTCTTCATAATACTATTAATTAATTAAATTTTTATACAAATTCGATTTTGTCTCCCTTTTTAAGATAAACAAAAGCTTTCTTACCTCCACCTTTGTTACCAAATTTTCCTCTTTGACCACGAACTTGAACTTTTTTAGTTGGAATTTTTGAAATTGCAACTTTGACTGGGTTTACCTTGTAAATTGCTTCGATAGCTTTTGAGACATCATTTTTGTTAGCACCTTTATCAATATTAAAAGTGTAAACATTGTTTGATTCTGCAACTATAGCACCTTTTTCTGTAATTCTTGGCCCTTTTAAAACCCAAGTTAAATCTTGTGCTGTATTAACAGCTGATTCTTTTTTATTAGAAGATTTCTTTTCTGTAGTTTTTTCTACTTTCTTTTCTTCTTTATCTTTCTTTTTACCAAATAAAGCCATAATACTATTTGTTATTTTCTGTTACTTTCCCAGTTTTAACACGACCAGTTAAAATTTCAAAACTCTCTTTTGGATTAACTAAAACAAGATATTTATATTTTAGCAAATCAGATATGTTTAAGTTTTGAACAAGATCCATTTTTAGGTTACTGATATTTCTAAAACTTTTCTCAGTATTTTCATTTCTCTCTGAAAGAGAAATAATACCTGCATTGTTTTTCTTTGTTTTAAGCCCTTTTAGAGAATCATTTTTAGCAAGTGAGTTAATAATTGAAACCGCTTCTTTTGTTTTGATTTCATTTAGTGATAAAGAATCTATTAAAACAATCTCATTATCACGAGCTTTTTGTGAAAGGATAATTGCAAGAGATTTTGCTTTTACCTTTTTATTGATTTTTTTGTCGTAGTTTCTTTCGTTTCTTGGTCCATGTGTAGTACCTCCACCTACCCAGATAGGTGATCTTGTTGAACCGTGACGAGCACGACCTGTTCCTTTTTGTTTCCATGGTTTTTTACCTCCACCAGATACTTCACTTCTATCCTTTGCGTGAGCAGTATTTGATCTTGCAGAAGAAGCCATTGATACAGCTACTTGGTGAACCAAGTCAGCATTGAAAGGAACATCAAAGATTTCTGCAGGTAAATCTACCTTTTCAATCTCTTTTCCTTTTTTGTCATAAATTGCTAATTTCATAATACTATTTTAATTTCCTTATCCTTGAATTTCAATCAAAGTTCCTCTACGACCAGGGATACTTCCTTTGACGAAGATTTTGTTATTCTCTTTGTCTATTTTAATAATTTCAACATCTTTTAAGGTAACTCTGTCATTACCCATTCTACCTCCCATACGAGTTCCTTTGAAAACTCTCTGTGGTCCTGTTGAACCAATTGAACCAGGCTCTCTTTCTGAGTGCTTTTGTCCGTGAGTTCTCGGTCCTCCTTTGAAGCCGTGTCTTTTAACAACACCTTGGAAACCTTTACCTTTTGAGAAAGATGAGATTCTTATTTTATCTCCCTCTTCAAAAGAAGCGACATCTACAGATTCACCAACCTTGATTTCATCTGAAATTGGTAATTTAAATTCTTTTAGATAACGAAAGTTACCCATATCTTTAAATTGAGAAAGTTGCGCCTTGTTGATGTTCTTTGCCTTTTTCTCTCCGTAGCCAACTTGGATACCGTCATAACCATCATTGTCTGATGTTTTGATTTGAGTCACCACAACTGGGCCAGCTGAAATTTCAGTTACCGGAAACACTTTACCTTCGTCTGAGAAGATTTGTGTCATTTTTTCTTTTGTTCCTAATAATACTTTCATTTTACTTTTTTTAAGTCTAGATCATTGACTTTCAATAGATATAGAGATTAATCTAATCTAAGCTATATGTCAACTCTTATCTGTTTTAATTAAAACTCAAGCCGTAAAAATTCATACAAGAATTTTTACGGTCTGAGCGATCAGAGGGATTTTTTAATCTTTCGATTAAGCATCCTTGACCTTAAATCATTTTAACGTCGATGTTCACTCCTGATGGTAAGCTCAAATTTGTTAGAGATTCGATTACTTTGTTATCAGGATCAATAATGTCAATCAATCTTTTGTGAACCCTCATTTCGAATTGTTCTCGTGCATCCTTGTAAACAAAGGAAGATCGATTAACAGTATACTTTTTAATTTCTGTCGGTAATGGAATAGGACCTGACACTTCTGCGCCGAAACGCAAAGCAGTATCCATAATTTGTTTTACAGATGAATCTAGAATCTTGCTTTCATAAGCACGAACTCTGATTCTAAGTCTGTTAGCTTCATCTTTTTTAGTTTTTTTATCTGACATATTTTATTCATTAACTCCCATGAAGCCAGTGGTTTAGTTCTATTTATAAGCCTTATAATTAATAGGCTGACTAATATCCTGTCTTCTGAAAGTATAGCTAGATTAAGCTACAACTTTTGTAATAACTCCAGCACCAACTGTTTTACCACCTTCACGGATAGCAAATCTTTGTTGATCTTCCATCGCGATAGGAGCAGATAGTTTTACTTTGAAAGTAACTGTATCTCCTGGCATAACCATTTCTACACCTTCGTTTAGAGTAACTTCACCAGTTACGTCTGTAGTTCTCATGTAGAATTGTGGTTTATAACCTGAGAAGAATGGTGTGTGACGTCCTCCTTCTTCTTTCTTTAGGATGTAAACTTCAGCTTCGAATTCTGTGTGTGGAGTAATTGACCCTGGCACAGCTAGAACTTGACCTCTGTGAATATCATCTTTTTTAAGACCTCTTACAAGTAGACCGGCGTTGTCTCCAGCCATACCTTCTTGTAGAGATTTGTTGAACATTTCAACTCCGGTAATAGTTGTTTTTGTAGTATCTTTGATACCAACAATTTCAACTTCTTCACCAACTTTGATTTTTCCTCTTTCAATTCTACCTGTTACAACAGTTCCTCTACCTTCGATTGAGAACACGTCTTCAACTGGCATTAGGAAAGGTTTATCAGTTTCTCTTTCTGGTGTTGGAATATAAGAATCCATGTGTCCAGCAAGTTCCATAATTTTTTCTTTCCATGTAGCATCTCCTTCTAGGGCTTTTAGAGCTGATCCTCTAACTACTGGAGCATTTTCCCCGTCAAATCCTTGAGATGAAAGAAGTTCACGAACTTCTTCTTCAACTAGGTCGATCATTTCTGCATCATCAACCATGTCACATTTGTTCAAGAAAATAATAATTTTTGGAACACCAACTTGTTTTGCAAGTAGGATGTGTTCACGAGTTTGTGGCATAACACCATCTGTTGCTGCGACAACGATAATAGCACCGTCCATCTGAGCAGCACCAGTAATCATGTTTTTGATGTAGTCGGCGTGACCTGGAGCATCAATATGAGCATAGTGTCTCTCTGGAGTTTCATACTCGTTGTGAGAAAGTGAAATTGTAATACCACGAGCCTTTTCTTCTGGGGCTTTGTCGATGTCTTCAACAGCTTTCATGTTAGCTGAGTATCCTTCACCTGCTGAGTTCAATGTTGTTAGAAGTGCAGCAGTAAGTGTTGTTTTACCATGGTCAACGTGTCCAATTGTTCCAACGTTTACATGGGGTTTTGTTCTATCAAAATCTGCCATAATAATAATTTTAATTAATTTTAACTTTTAATAATTTAATAAAGATGCGTTTGCATCATACAGGATAACCTTTTAAGAGAGCACGAGAAGGTCTCTAAAAAAGTTGTCCTCACATTTTTACGTCTTTGTTTTGCGAACTTATCGAAATAACAAAAAAGCGCAAATCTGCGTATGAATATATTAACAGAAGATAGTTTTGTGTCAATAAAAAAACCCTAACCCAAATACTCTCTCGTTCCCGTCCTCGACACTTCTTATGTCAAGACATAAAGTCATTGACAACGAAGGTCTGCGGAGGAACTCGATAGTATTTGGGTTAGGGTTTTAATCAAGACAAAACTAATATAGGTCAGAATGATCACCGATATCCAGAAAAATAACACCTCCATCATCCTCTAGGTAATGAGCCCTAATATCACCAGTTATATTAATACTTCTAATTCCATAATATTTTCCTTTTAGAGCGTGATTGTTGAGTGAATGATGAAATTGATCTTTTTTAAATAATTTATATCTTTTTTTAAATTTAATTTGAACTTTTCTAGGTTGTTTTTTAATATTTTTCTTAAATTTCCTATGAAAAGTTATCCGCATAATAAAATTAAATTTCTAATGCTTTAAATAATTCTTCATCTGTTTTAAAAGGACCACATAGATTTTTACCTTTTTTAGCATCATCCATTAATTTTAGCATTCGTTTGGCGGCTTTTTCATTGAATTGAGGGGTAGTAGTCAGAAAAACACTCCTGTCATTAACAAACTGTTTTAGAGTAGCATTAATAACACCACTCAGAGAAAGTCCAAGTTCCTTGGCTAAATCAGAAGCCTGTTCTTTGACCTCTTTATCTAGTTTTATACTGGTTGTTGTTTTCATAATACAAAGTATATACATTGTATTACTTTAGTCAAACTATTATTTTAGAAAGATTTTATTTTCCTCTTATTTCTTGTTGAATTTTATAAGTATTACCATGCGACAATAATCCCAAATAAGACTGTCTCGAATCTTCGTTAATTTCTCCAAATTTTTCTAACTGAAATTGTAATTTCTTAAACATCCGATTTTTAGTATTAGTTCTTAGTATTTTATGATCATCAAAATGAACCCAGCCAAGAAAATCGACACCTGATGAATAATTTTTGATTGAAACTTTGTTAGGGTGTAGAGTTAATTTTAAATTAGTTTCTAAAAAATATCCAATTTTAGGAATAAGTTTTTCTAAAAATTTTTTGTCTGTAGATAGAAAAACAAAATCATCAGCATAACGAACATAATATTTTATTTTCAAATTTCCTTTAACAAAATGATCAAATTCATTCATGTAAATATTAACCAATAATTGAGAGGTTAAATTTCCGAGTGGAAGACCAGTTTTTGAATTTTTGCCAACTATTAAATGTTTATTAGTTTCAAAACTATCAATTATCACTGACAATAAATTTAAAATATCTTTATCAGAAATATATTTAATTAAAACATCCTTTAAAATCTGATGGTTAATACTGGCAAAGAATTTTTTAATATCACATTTTAAAACCCAACAAGTTTTAGTGTGATTTTTAGAAACTTTTCTATAAAATTTCTCAAATTGATTAATGGCTTTATGCGTTCCTTTTCCATTCCTACAAGAATAAGAATCACCAATAAACTTCTTATCAAAAAATGGATAAAGTTTTTGATAAATAGCATGATGAAGTAATCTATCTCTAACAGATGCTTTATTAATTTCTCTTGGCTTTGGATCACTAATATTGAATTTTTGATATTTCGAATGTTGGTAAGTTTTATTTTTTAAATCAAAATGTAATTCAAAAATATTTTTCATCAGATATAATTGAAATTCTTGAACATCTTTCCTATTTTTCTTCCCTCTAATAAATTCTTGCCAAGCTAATAACAAATTCTCAACAGAAATGATATCATTGTATTCATGTCTAAAAATTTTTCTCACTATAAACAGTCTACCCCCCCCCCGCAAAGCTTTTACCAGTGCTTCAAAAACTAAAAGAATTATATTTACTCTGGTTTAGTTATTATCAAGCTATTCCAAAACTACATCGTCATTCTCTAGGTATAAAAATCGATAAACTATTTATTGAAAGCATTGAAATGATTGCTCAAGCATGTTTTTTAAGTCCCAAAGAAAAACAACCTTATGTTCGTGTTGGAATTAGAAAAATAGACACTCTCAAAATACTTTTAATGATTTTATGGGAGAGCAAAAGTTTAAATCATAAAAAGTATATTGCTTTGTCTCTAAAAATCGAAGAGATTGGAAAAATGTTAGGTGGCTGGAATGGACAACTGACAAAACAAAACTCTCCCAACAATAAATCGGGAGAGAAATAAAAAGATTTGCGAGAAACGAAGACGAAACGATTGTCACCGTTCCACTGATTGTCAGGGTGCCCGTTGTTGCTATTGAGCCAACGATCATCGTTGTCGTGATTGACGTTGAAGATGTTGAGGTTGCCGTCGGAATCGGTTCGTTCTGTATGAAGCGTCGTCCATACCACTACCTATCGATAATCAAATTTATTATCTACAAGTTGTATCGAATTCTGTATCTTAAATACAATAACACCTCACACCAAGTATTTTTATTTTTTTAAAAGCTCAAATAAACCACTCTGTTTGAAACCGTAGTCGCAAACATTCTCGATTTATCATATTGCTGGATTCAGTGGTATACAACCATGATCATATACTGATATTCACCTAATACCAAAAAATATTTTAACAAATTTTTATACAATAAAAAAAGCCCCGCACCAATCTAACGATTGGGCGGGACTAAGGTCTAAGTATCTAAGGACTAGGTCAGAGTGACCAAGTCCAAAGCACTAAGCTACTTGCGAGAAACGAAGACGAAACGATAGCCACCGTTCCACCGATCGTCAGGGTGCCCGCCGTCGCTATCGAGCCAACGATCATCGTAGGCGTGATTGACGTCGAAGATGAAGAGGTCGCCGTCGGAATCGGCGATTGGCTCCATCGCAACACGTAGGTATTCGCCAGAAGGTTGGTCAGAGTACTGCAACCGAAGTTGCGGTCCCACCTCTGCGGGGCAGAGATCGTAACCCTTCGAGCGGATTGCTTCGTTGATTTCGCGATTGCTGGCAACATCTTTGCCGGTCAATTCCTTGACCGTCGCAGAGTGCAGCGTAACTTCCGTCTCGGTTTCGGCGAGGGCGATCTTACCAAGGATATCGTTTCCGTAACTGGAGATACGATTTCCTTTGTCTTTGAGGGACTGGCGGAGTTCGTCGACCGAATCGTGGGTGCCGATCTTGATTGTCATGAATTCTGGGAATTCAGTAACTTCAACCTCAACAACCTTGGTTTCGTCACGAAGGAATTTTTCAATCCCTTCTTTACCGCCCAACTTGTTGAAAACTGCTTCAGCTGTGCCGAACGAGATGTCTTTGTATTTATTTTGCATTTTATTGTCCTTTTCTATAACTATTAGTTTAGTGTGGATTCTAATCTATTAAATTAGAATACTGGACTTTATTAGTCACAGTTTTAGATAGCTAGTTGTTTGTTAATAATTAAATATAGCTACCTGAAACTGTGACTAATTGAATAAATACAATTTCGCAAGTATTTGTTTCTTAATGAACTTATATTTATAGTATAACATATTCACAACTTTTGTCAAGCTTTTTTGGATTGAGTATTTTCTTGTAAAACTTTAATAAACCACTAAACATTAACTTATAGAAAACCCGTCACAGGACGAACGGGTCGAACTACTATGTCGATAAAATTAAGAGTTCGTCCGAGACGAGAACAGCGACCCGAGTAGGTCGCTGATTCGTGTTTTCTATAAGTTAATGTTGGTGGTGTGCTTACTTCCCTGCTTTAATTTCTTCGGCAACATTAGCTGGAACAACATCATAATGATCCGGTTCGATAGTTGCTGAAGCACGACCTTGTGTCATAGAACGAAGAGTTGTTGTGTAACCGAACAATTCTGACAAAGGAACTTTTGAGTGAATAACAGTGATTCCGTTTCCTTGATCATCCATACCTTCTACTTGTCCACGCTTTGATGAAAGGTTACCTGTAATATCTCCAGTAAATTCCTCTGGTGAAGTAACTTCTACTTTCATAATAGGTTCTAGTAGAACTGGTCTAGCTGATCTAGCAGCTTCTTGGAAAGCCATTGAAGACGCAAGTTTGAAAGCAATTTCTGAAGAGTCAACATCATGGTAAGAACCATCGTATAGCTCTACTGAAACATCTGTCATCTTGTATCCTGCAACGATACCGCGCTCCATAGCTTCTTTAAATCCTTTTTCACAGGCTGGAATGAATTCGTTTGGAATAACACCACCTTTGATTGAGTTAACAAATTCAAATCCTCCATCTCTTTTAATATTCTTTGGAAGCTCTTCTGCGTTAACAGTCATATCCATTGGTTTAACACGAATCTTAACATGACCGTATTGACCTTTACCTCCGGATTGTTTGATGTATTTATGTTCTGCTTCACCATTTCCTTGAATAGTTTCACGATAAGCAACTTGTGGTTTACCAACATTTGCTTCGACATTAAATTCTCTTTTCATACGATCAACAATAATATCAAGGTGAAGCTCACCCATACCTGAAATAACAGTTTCCAAAGTTTCTTGATCAGTTTGAACACGGAAAGTTGGGTCTTCTGATGAAAGACGACTAAGAGCCATACCCATTTTTTCTTGATCAGCCTTTGTCTTTGGCTCAATCCTCATAGAAATAACTGGTTCTGCGAACTCAATTTTTTCTAGAATAATTGGATTATTTTCATCACAAAGCGTGTCAGAAGTTGTAGTTTCTTTTAGACCTACAGCAGCTGCGATTTCTCCAGCATAAACTGTATCCACTTCTTCTCTATCGTTTGCATGCATTCTAACGATACGACCAAGTCTTTCTTTTTTTCCTGTTGATGAATTATATACATAAGAACCTGCTGATACTGTTCCCGAATAAACACGGAAGAAAGTAAGCTGTCCTACGAATGGGTCAGTCTGTAATTTGAAAGCAAGAGCAGCAAATGGCTCATCATCTGATGATTTTCTTTCCATTGGTTCTGCTGTATCTGGATTTTCTCCTTTAATTGGGGGAACATCGTCTGGAGCTGGTAGGTAATCTACAACGGCATCTAGAACTTTTTGAACTCCGACGTTTTTAAGTGCTGAACCTGTAAATACTGGAATGATTTGATTAGCAATAACACCTTTTCTAAGTGCTGCTTTTAGTTTATCCAAAGCAATTTCTTCTCCACCTAAGAATTTTTCCATCAATTCATCGTCTTGTTCAACGATTTTTTCAATAAATTCACTACGATATTTTTCAGCATCCGCTTTTAATTCTTCTGGAATTTCTTGTTCAATTACTTTATTACCCATTTCACCTTCAAATGTGTAAGCTTTCATTGTAAGAAGATCAATAACTCCTTTTAGATCTGCTTCATGTCCCCATGGTAGTTGGGCACGAACAGCATTAGGACTTAATCTTTTGATAATAGATTGGAATGATTTCTCAAAGCTAGCTCCAGTTCTATCAAGTTTGTTAATAAAACAAATTCTTGGAACACCATATTTATCAGCTTGTCTCCAAACTGTTTCTGATTGTGGTTCAACTCCAGCAACACCGTCAAACACAACAACACCACCGTCTAGAACTTTTAGAGAACGTTCTACTTCAGCTGTAAAGTCAACGTGTCCTGGTGTGTCAATAATATTAAAACGATTTTTTTTAGATTCATCAGTTGCATCTTCGTATGTTGGAACCCAAAAAGCTGTTGTAGCAGCAGAAGTAATAGTAATACCTCTTTCTCTTTCTTGTTCCATCCAGTCCATAACTGCAGCACCTTCATGAACTTCCCCGATTTTGTGAGATACACCGGTATAGAAAAGAATTCTTTCTGATGTTGTAGTTTTTCCGGCATCAATGTGGGCAATAATACCGAAGTTTCTAACTTTATTTAGTGGATAATCACGATTCATAATATATATTTTTAATTAAATTTAAATTTCGACTATTCCAGTCGACTTTGTAATAATAAAAGCAAAGGGAAAATCCTTGAGAAATCCTCGCTTAGAGGAAAGATTACATTAAAAGACCACACTGTGCAAGATCTATATAAATTTTTCAATTAATTATCACAAATTTTTTGACCATATCCTGTGTATGGTAAATTTATTCTAATATCATCAGATGTGTTGTAAACTCCATCAGGTCCTACAATATTTAAAGTATCCCTTCTACAGTAGGCAGTTGATACTTCTCCTTCATTTTCATCTAATATAAAAGGACTACCCCAAGCATCTCTATACAGAGATTCTTTGCTACTCCTATAAATCTCCCCAGAAACATTAAAAATATCATCCACAGCATTAACCCATCTAGAATAACATTCTGTTGAAACATTTTTTAAATCAGTATTACTACAACTACTGTGACACCTACTACATCCTGAACCAGTAATCTGCCTAAGAGTATTTCCTGTATTACCTTGAGCAATTATTATGTTATCTCTTAAAATTCTGACTTTCTCCAAAGAAACTTTCATCTTAGCTTCATTTCTACTCTTATTTAATTCAGAAATAACCACACTAGAAAGAAGGCTAACTATTGAAATTACAACGAGTAATTCTATTAAAGTGAAGGCTTTATTGCGCATAAAATAAAGTGTAATTATAACAAAAAAAACGACTTAGGTTAGTCGCTTTTTTAAAAAAATGTATTGTAATTCGATATCACTACCAAGCGAAGTGAGCGAAAGCTTTGTTGGCCTCAGCCATTTTATGCATATTTTCTTTCTTCTTGACTGATTCACCTTCACCTTTAGATGCAAGGATAATCTCATCAGCTAATCTATTAGCCATTGGTTTACCTTTCCCGCTTCTAGCTGCATTTAACAACCATGTCATACCTAGATATAGACGACGCTCTGGACGAACTTCACGAGGAACTTGGTAGTTAGCACCACCAACTCTACGAGAACGAACTTCGACCATTGGAGAGATATTTTTTAAAGCTGTTTCAAAAACTTCTAGTGGGTTTTCTACTTTTTCTTTTTCCTTAATGATTTCAAAAGCGTCATAAACAACTCTTATAGCAACAGATTTTTTACCGTCCATCATTAAATGATTAATAAACTTACCAATTTTTACTGAATTGTATTTATCATCTGCTTTTGCAATATTTCTATTTTTTACTTGTCTTCGCATAATTTAAAATTATTTATCTCTCTATATTATTCCCCTTTGGGTTTTTTAGCACCATATCGTGAACGAGAATTATTTCTGTTTTGTACACCTTCGGCATCTAGAACACCACGAACAATTGTATAACGAATGTTAACGTCCTTTACACGACCTCCACGAAGAAGAACAACTGAGTGCTCTTGTAGGTTATGTCCCATACCTGGAATATAAGCAGTAACCTCCATTCCGTTAGTTAAACGAACACGAGCAACTTTACGAACAGCTGAGTTAGGTTTTCTAGGAGTCTTTGTTGTAACTTTTGTACAAACACCTCTTTTGAATGGAGAATTATAAAAAGTTGGTTTGTTCTTTTCAGAATTGAAACCACGAGTCAAAGCCACCGCTTTTGATTTGCGGGCTGTCTTATTTCTTCCTTTTTTAACCAATTGATTTATTGTTGGCATAAGTAGACGATAATTTAGCAGAACTGTTCTAAAAATGCAAGGTTTTTAGATAGAAATTAAAATATTGGCAATCCTGTTATTAATTGTGCCAAGAAAAATACTATATATATGATAAATTGCCACAAGACGAAAATGAAAAATATCAAAAGAAAAATACCATATCTTTGTGTGAAATCTGCAAACGCTCTGGCCTTGTCTTCTGGCAATAATGAATAAAGTATCTTTGAACCATCAAGCGGAGCAACTGGTATTAAATTAAAGATTGCTAATATAAGATTAATAAGAACAACTGTAACAGATATCTCTACAAAAGATTGTGGTAATCCTAAAACAGGAGAAAATCTAATTAAAATACCAAAAATCAAAGCAAGAATAATATTAGAAAGGGGCCCGGCCGCAGCCACAATTAACTCCCCCCACCTCTGGTTTTTTAAATTATAAGGATTATAAGGAACCGGCTTTGCCCATCCAAAAATAAGATTCCCTGGTAAAAGAGCCATGACCACAGGCAATATAATAGAACCAACCGGATCAATATGTTTTATCGGGTTAAGCGTCAGACGCCCCGCATATTTTGCCGTCACATCTCCAAGCCAAAGTGCGGCATAGCCGTGGGCCACCTCGTGAATCACGACGGACATTATTAAAATAGCTATTGAAAATATTACTACTGTTTCCATAAGTTAGTCTATTCTAAACTTTTCTCTGTTTATTAACAAGTTAACAAATTTGGCAAAGTCCTATCGAAAATCTTTGCAGGACTTCCTTTAAAAATAAAACAGAGTCCGAAACCAATTTGAGAGAGGGCTTTGCCAAATTTGTTAGGTGCTTTGACAAACAAAAATGTTCTGCTATGATAGTCGAACAACAAAATTATGGCAAAAGAATGCGCAATAACAGGAAAGAAATCACGAGTCGGCGGTCAATATTCAAACCGTACGCGTGCTACTCAATTCAATCCTGGAGGTAAAAAAAGAAGACAGGTAAATATCCAAAAGAAAACTATTTTTGTTCCTGAGATGAATAAAAACGTCACAGTAAATGTTTCAACAAAAGGAATCAAGACAATTAACAAAAATGGTGCTTATAAAACTCTTAAAAAAGCTGGAATTATAAAATAAGGCTTTTGAGTGTTTATTTAATCAACTAACCAGACTGATTCTCCATCACTCTCAAAGTGGATAGACCCTAGAACAGATGTTTCTAGGGTTTTTATTTTTTCTTCTTGTTCCTTATTTTTATTGTATTCTTCTATATTATTCAAAACTTCTTGATGAGGATGCCCGAAACGATTATCTTTTCCTGCTGAAATAATAATAAATTCCGGATTAGTTACCTGCAAAAAATTCAAACTAGTCGAGGTCTTTGATCCGTGATGTCCTGCTTTTAGAATATCTGATTGTAAATAATCATTTTCGGTGGAATATTTTTTATTTTTCAAGGCGTTAATTATTTTTTCTTCAATTTCTAGAGAAGCGTCTCCGGTTAGCATTACGCGGACTTCTCCATAAACAAGTCGCGCAACTATTGAATTATCATTATTATCACTTTCTTCATGATCGTCTGGAGGCCATAAAATTTCTAAATAAATTTCTTCTTCATGATCGAGGATTATTTTGTCTCCTGATTTCAAAAAATATTGATCAATTTTTTCTTCATCAATCATTTTCTGAATTTCTGTATTAAGAGCATCATTATCAACGACAGAATTTTGAACAAAAGAATTTATTTCAAATCGCTTTAAAACTTCTACTGCTCCGCCAACATGATCTGAATCTGAATGTGTTACCAATAAGAGATCAATACTTTTATCATAAAATGGCAAGTGCTTGGCAACGGACCTAACTACCATCGAATTGGGGCCAGTATCTATTAATGTTTTAAAACCATTTGGTGTTTCGATATAAATCGCATCACCTTGTCCAACATCAAGAAAAACTATTTCTAGAAACTTTTGCTGATTTTCGTGCCAGAAAATTTGAATCAGTAAAAAAGTAGAAATAACAAAAAATACAAACAGAGAAACTAGGCAAATTTTAGATATTTTTTTCATTTTTAATATCAAAGCATTTTTACCTAAAATCTAAATAAAATCTAAAGTCCGACGCAAAAGGTTGACTTTATTTCAAATTATGTTATATTCTTGACTTCCTTAATTCTAAGGATAAGTTCTTTCTACACAACAAAAACAATAAACCATAAGGAGGTAAAATGCCAAAAACAATGAAAAAAAATGAAGTAACCCACATTTCTCAAATTCAAGCAGAAGCTTTTTTGAGAGATGTTAAAGGGTTTAACCCTTTAAATGATGGCGAGTGTCTAATAACCGATTTTCCGGTCAAAGCGCAAAGTTTTGCTGGATATGATGCCCACGCGAAAGTCTTTTCAGACGGAAAAGATTTCTCCAGCTGGATCAACCAGAATACTGGTGTAAAAACCAAAGCTATCGGTGACACAATCTTTTGGGACGAGATCTCTGATGAATCCAAACTTCGCATGAATAAATATCATTTTTTTCATCATGAAGAAGATCTTCACTGCCCCATTCAAAACCGCAAAGTTCTCAAAATGGCTTCATAAGCTAATTTGTTGTTATCTTTGTTACCCCAAACCCCACGCTAGTCGTGGGGTTTTTATTTTAATTTTTTTTGAAATTAATCGGCTTGATAAGGTTTTTGTGCTAGAATCACTAAACATGAATAATAAAATCTTAATTTATACAGATGGTTCTAGTCGCGGGAATCCAGGCCCAGGTGGCTGGGGTGCTATCATTTTAAAAGGGCACGATGTCGAGGAAATAGGTGGTCGAGATGGTAAAACAACCAACAACAGAATGGAGTTATCTGCTGTAATTAATGCGCTCTCTAAAACCCCAAACGATCACGAGACCAGAATCTTTACCGATTCAGAATATTTAATAAATGGAATTACAAAATGGGTTTTTGGTTGGAATTCTAAAGGATGGAAAACTGCATCAGGTGGTGATGTTTTAAATAAAGATCTATGGCAAAAATTAATGAAACTAACCAAAGACAAAGAAATTGAATGGAGGAAGGTCAAAGGTCACGCCGGACATCCTGCCAATGAACGAGTCGATGCAATTGCTACCTCGATGGCAGACAATGAGGACTTTAACTTTTTCAGAGGAAGCATTAAAGACTACCCCGTTGATTTATCACAACCTTCACAAGAACAAATCTCTCCTACCCAAGAAATGCGTAAAGGCTCAAAAGCTTATTCATATATTAGTTTAGTCGACGGTGAAGTCAGAACTCATCAAACTTGGGCAGACTGCAAAGAGAGGGTCGACGGAAAATCAGGAGCGAGATTTCGAAAAGCAATTTCTAAAGAAGACCAAGATGAAATCATAAAAAGTTGGGGACTTTAATTTAAATATTTTCCGCCACTTTTCATTTCGTTTTATCGCCTAGTGACAACTAGTAACAAATTTCTTTATAAAAAATTTAGAACTTTTTTATATATTAAGTGAGTGAAAAAATATTTCATTCACTTTTTTGTTTTTGGGATTGTAGCGGCAATTTTGTATGAAAACCATATTGAAATAAGCTGGTGGCAAATTTACTTTTTCTTATTAATTAGTATCTGCTTGTGGACCTATTTGATTTTATTCAAGAAGAAAATTTTAATTTTAGTTCTCGTTTTTTTGTTGGTATTTTGTCTGACTTTGTGGAGAATAGAATCCTTAAGATACCAACCGAAATTACCTAATTTCCAAGACCAAAAAATTGAACTGTCTGGCTTCGTATTTGGTGAACCTGATATTCGATCTTTTAATACTAGACTTAAAATTCAAGTAGACAAAATTTTCTTCAAAGACCAGCACGGGCAGCAAAAAACTATTCTGAACACAAATGAAAAACTTTTAATTACAATTAGTCATTTTCCTCAATACAAAACTAGTGATCAATTAAAAATATTTGGCAAAATACAACTTCCTAAAAATTTTGAAAATGAAAACGGAATTGAATTTGATTATGTAAATTATTTAGCAAAAGATGATGTTTATTCTATTATTTATTATCCAAAGGTTGAATTAATAAACAGAGAGAATTTTAATTTTAATCGCTTAATTTTCTCTATTAAGAATTCTTTTCTCGAACAAGTTCAAAAAGTTATCCCATCGCCCCAAGCCGAACTACTAGGTGGAATATTATTAGGCACAAAGAGATCTCTCGGAGAAGAGCTAGAGGAAAAATTTAGAATTGTTGGGCTAATTCATATCGTTGTATTGTCTGGATACAATGTGACAATTATTGCAGAAGCAATCTTTAGAGCCCTTGGTGGACTACCTAGATATATTTCTGCAACCCTAGGTATTCTCTCAGTTATAATATTTTCAATCATGGTTGGGTCAGGTGCTACAGTTGTCAGATCAACTATTATGACAATTCTCGCCTTGATTGGTCGACTATCGAATCAAAACTACAACGTGAATCGTGCACTGTTTTTGGCTGGATCAATTATGCTTTTCCATAATCCTGAAATTTTACTCCACGATCCATCTTTTCAGTTATCTTTTTTAGCGACTATTGGCCTTATAAATATTTCTGGTTTTGTTAAGAAAATTATTAAAATAATCCCAGAGAAATTTGAACTCCGTGAAATTACCAGCGCCACCCTCTCAACTCAAATTGCAGTGCTCCCTCTTCTAACAAAAATGACTGGAGAAATTTCACTAGTTGCGCCAATTGTGAATGTAATAACTTTGCAAGTTATCCCCATCACCATGCTTTTGGGATTTATCGCAGGTGTAAGTGTCTACATCAATGAAACATTCGGGCTGATAGTGTCATATATCCCTTATTTATTTTTAAGTTATATTTTGATGATTGTAGATATTTTCGCCAAAGTAGAATTCGCCACAATTAAGCTAACTTTTTAAAAAAAATTTCTAATAAAAGCAGCTAAATACCCTAAAACACAGAAAAAGATAAACAACCAAAAACTAATTTTAAATATTTTTTTACTGTTTTTAATATTAGTTTTTTCAATTAAAGCAAAAAAATAAAAACCTAATCCAGCAAAAATAATATCCGTTAAAATATTAGTTAAGTATTCTTGAATTGGCGTTAAAAGCTCTAATAATTCCCAAAGAATTGCAAAAAAGATTGTAATGAAAAAAGCCGAAACTTTTTTCATTCCAGCTTTTTGCAAGAGATAGAAAGCAATTAATCCGAACAGAAAATGTGGCACTGACCACAAATCGATATACATTCTTTCCCAAAGGGTTATATCCCAAAAATTCATTGTTTTTATAAATTATTTTCTCGCTTCAGTAAAACTCTCTTCAATTTTTTGCCAATTCAAATTAGTAAAAAAGTCATCTATATATTGACCTTTACCGCTTGGTTGATAATCAGCAACAAATGAATGCTCCCACATATCCAGACACAGAATTGGTTGAAGTCCATTTAAATGACCTAGGTGTTGTTCATCAACCCAGCCATTAAGTAGTTGATTTGTCTCTTTATCGTAATACAGGTTAACCCAACCAACACCACGAGTTTTTGCAATGGATTTAAAAAGTGAAAACCATTTATCAAAACTTCCCCATTCTTTTTCAATCGCTGTTTTTAGTTCGCTATCATCTGACAAATCTGTTGGACCACCTTCTAATGCACCAAAATAATATTCATGATTTCTCATTCCATTGAATTCGAAAGAGAATCTTCGTTGCATTTCTGTCAGAGTAAATTGATTCGCTTCGATATCTTCTGAAAGTTCTGAAACTTTTTCTAAAATATTATTAGTATTTTTAACATAACCAGAGTAAAGCTTTAGGTGTTCTTCGATATTAGTTTTTGAAATACCTTTTAATTCAGGAATATCAAATTGTTTTTCTTGGTATTTTTGCATAGTTTTTTTATAAGTTTATTTGGTTAATTTCTAATGTAAGTAAATATTAACACATGCAATTTTTAATCTCAAAGTTCAAAAACTAGGGTCGATTAAACCGAATTCATTAATAAAAAAATAAAAAGCTCGCAATTTCTTACGAACTTTGTTTGTTTAAGATGTCTGATTCAAAAGACTTTTATGAAAATGTTTCAAAAGTCTAAGATGACAAACATTCTCCGAGTCAAAAACAAAGACAGGTTGATTTTCGATTTTTTGATAACAATCTTCCGACAAATCACCTACCGAATATTTTTGAGCAGTAGTCTTTTGGGCCCAAAACTTATTATCTGAACTAATAGATACAAGATGAGTAAAATCAGAAACACAAAAAATTTCAATATCTTTAGCATCACAGGAATATTTAACGAGGATTAACATTTTATTCAGTTGTTGAAGAGACTTTTCTAGAATCTAATTATAACTTTTTATCAGAGGTTCACAAACAATTTCTTTAGAAAGATTTTAGTAGACTAAATTATAAGATTTTCAATATTATAAAATTTCAACAATTCTCAATCTCAATTCATTAAAGCCGGCAAAGTTTGAATTTTCTAAGTTCACAATTAAATCTACTTTAGTTTTATCACTAATTTTATTTTTATCTTTTTCTTTTATAAAAAACTGTATAGCTGGGATCTTTCGACCATTTTTTTTCTTTAGAATAATTTTTAGATGGTTTTTTTCTTTACCAAAAAATTCCACTTTTTCTATTTCTCCATCCTTAATCATAAAAACAGGCTTGTCATTGCCGACGCCAAAAGGGGAAAGTTTATTAATTTCATTAAATAAATTCCAATCTAAATCATCAACAGATACAACCTTGTCGATTTTAATCTTGCCTAAATCGCCATCTTTGTTTAATAGGGTCTTTGTTTGCGCTTCATTGAGTGCCTTTTCTAAATCATAAATTCCTTGGTCTGTGACTTCAAAACCGCCAGCCATTTCATGCCCACCATATTGAAAAATTATTCCCTTATCAACATTGTTCATTAATTCGACCAAATTTAAACTTCCATTACTTCTACAAGATCCCTTTATTGTGTCACTTTCTCCTCTTCCCCAAATGAAAGCAGGCTTATCAAATTCATCAACTAATTTTGAAGCAACTAACCCCATCAAAGATGGTTGCCATTTTGGATTACCGAAAACTAAAATCTCTCCGAGTGCATCTTTTTCTTTACCATCACTGTCGAGAATCTTTCTTTCTTTTATTTTTTTATGAATTTCGCGAACTATCGCAGCTACATGCCCCTTTCTCTCGTTATTAATTTTGTCTAAATGTTTGACTGTTTGATCTGCTTCTACATCATCGAGAGTGGAGAGCATTTGAAAAGCCAACTCTGGTGAGTCCATTCTAGAGGCCGCGTTAATTCGAGGAGAAATTGTAAAGCCAACATCTTCTTCATTAATTTTGAGCTGGTTTATTCCACCCTTTTTGAGAAGCTTTTGAAAACCCTTGCGTGGTGACTTGCTCATAACCAACAAGCCATATTTAGCAAAAACACGATTTTCTCCTACCAAGGGAACCATGTCAGAGAGGGTTGCGATTCCAACCATATCTAATAACCACTTTTCCCACCCCTCTTGAATTTCAACACTATGCCAGAAATTATCTTTTTCTTTTATGTTTTCTTTTTCTTCGCGAATTTTCAAGATAGCCGCTTGGACAAATTTGAAAATAACTCCCGCTCCGCAAAGATTCGGATCTGGATAATTACATTCTGGTTGTTTTGGATTTATGACTGCAAAAGCTTTCGATTTGTGTCCATTAGGATCGTGATGATCGGTCACAATAACATCGATTCCAGAATCAGTGGCAGTATTAATTTGCTCGACATCAGAAATTCCACAATCAATGGTTATTAAAATTTTTGTGTCTTGCTGGTTTTCTTTGTCTGCAATTGTTGTGCCGACTTCTTTATCGATAATTTTTTTGATAGCTGAATTGTTCAAGCCAAAGCCTTCTCTGTTTCGATGAGGAATATAAGTATAAAAATTGTCATATCCAATTTTTTTAAAAAAGTCCGTTAAAACGACTGCCCCTGGAATACCATCCGCATCATAGTCAGAAAAAACACAAATTTTTTCATTATTTTCAATTACTGACAAAACTCGAGTTAATGCTTTTTCAATATCTTTTAATTCAAAAGGGTTGTGAGTGTGCTTTTCATAATCTATATCAATGAAATCTTGAGCGTCTTCTTTATTTGTAACACCACGATGAAACAATAAATGTGCAATCAAATCAGAATACTCTTTCAATTTTTCTCTGTCGTCTGATTTCAATTCATCTTTGATTAGATAATTCATAGTTTATTGATTCTAACACATTTAAAAAATCATTGGTTTTAGCAACTTTATTAAAATTTTAAAAGTTTCTGTTAAAATAGAACTATGAATACAGAGAATAACGACAAAACAATTTTTGAAAAAATAGTTGCAGGAGAAATACCTTGTTATAAATTATACGAAGATGAAAATACTTTCGCTTTTTTAGATATTAGCCCAAACACAAAGGGGCATTCTTTGGTAATAACCAAGAAACCTTATAAAAATATATACGAAATAAACGATACAGACGCGGAAAACCTTATCAAATCAGTTAAAAAAGTTGCGACAGCACTAAAAAAAATTCTGAACGCTGATGGGATAAATATCGTAATGAACAACGAGGAACCGGCTGGGCAAATCGTATTTCATGTTCATATTCACGTTATTCCTAGATTTAAAAATGACGACGGCTATCACGGTGTTAAATACAAATATAAAGAAGGAGAAGCAGAGGCAATTTCTGAAAAAGTTTCCGAGGAATTAAAAACCTTAAACTAGCTTAGGTTTTTTAATATATCTCCAAAGACATGAGAGTTTAAGCTAGAGCGACCGACCAACAATCCATCGACTTGTCCTTGTTTTATTAATTCTAATGCATTGTCAGCATCAACAGAACCGCCATACAAAATCGGCAATTCCATTGCAATTTTCTTGCCATACAAACTAACTAATATTTTTTTAATAAAAATTGTCATCTGGTGAAGCTCGTGTGAATCCATAGAATTTTTTCCTTTACCAACTGCCCAAACAGGCTCATAAGCGATAACAACATCATGAACTCTAGTTTTTGGAATATCCGAAAGTGATTCGATAATTTGCTCTTTGATTAAATTAAGATAATCTCCATTTTCATGTCTTTCATCTTCACCAATACACAAAATTGGGGTTATTTTTTCATCGAGACATTTTTTGATTTTTTTAGAAATAACTTCATTTGTCTCACCAATCTGTCGCCTCTCTGAATGACCAACTAGCACATATTCTACTTTAGAATTTTTTGCCATTTCAGTTGAAATTTCACCTGTAGATTTTTCGTCATTTTCAAAATGAACATCTTGGAAGCCAAATTTAATTTTGTTACTACGATAAGATTTGGCCAATTCATTTTCAAAAAGATAAGGTGGGCAAATGACCGTTACGATTTTATTTGCATTAAATTTTTTCTTTCTTAAAAGGTCGAAAATTTTCTTGGCCTCTTTGAAAGACTCAGGATTCATCTTCCAGTTAGCTACGATTAATTTTTTTGTTTTTGGAAAAGCACGTTTTTTCATATTTATGATTATAACAAATGACAAGCTAAAAAACTTATATTTCTTCCCAAGAGATTAACCGATAGTCACCTGAAATAGTTGGAATATCTTTTGGTGGTCGAAGTTTTAAATTTGGATCATAATTTATATTTCTTGTTTGATATCCAGAATCGTCATCATATGAAAAACCAAATTGTTCTTTTGAAATAACTGTCCCATACAAAGTTAACTGGGATCTGGTTTCTTCTGTAGCACAAGATTGTCCTTGTCCTGGTTTACCATAATAATACCTCCCGACTCTCCCATTTTGAGCAATTAAAGCAGCGTCGATCCTTAGGTCGTCTTCTGACATTAAACCAATATTAATGTTGTTTTGAGCAATTAAAACTATAGAATCACTGCCATCATAATTCGTATACAAAACATCATTATTAATAATAATGTTTTTTCTTTCGGACTCTACATCGGGTAATGTTGCTGCGACAATTGTAACTTTCACATCATCAACTTGCCCCTGAACCCAAACATGATCTTCCAAGAAAATTGTTCCATCATCAGGTATTTCATAATTAGCAACAAAATCAGCGTGCTTTTCTAAATCATTTTGTTTTATAGACCAAGTTCCCCAATCATCTTGTTCTAACTGGTTAACACAGCTCCCGGGCGAATTTTCTAAATTTTCTGCTTTATAAAGATCAAAAGTCCCATCTGTTTTTAAATCTATTACATAACCATTTTCTCCAGACTCTGAAAAATATAAACCATTACCATTTTGTGTTTCTGTTTTTAATTCAGAAAAATCAAAAGTTAAACTATTAAAATCAATTGCTGAAACTGGGAATTCCCTACCCGCGCTAAAAACATCTAATCTTTCCGGAACTTCTTCTGGTGGATATGGATCTAAAACTTGATAGTGAGTGTGAACTCCAAACTCTTCCACGCCATCGTCGTGTGTTGAATCTATATATTTATCTTTGGCGCTACTAATTAAATTATGAGCAAAACCATCAAATCTAATGCCTCCGTTTGAATGGACCCTGCCAAACACTTCGGTTCCTTCTCTAAAGTAGCTAGGTGAGTCAGAAATGAAAGCGTATTCTAGGAAAGACGGCCTAGAAAATTTGACTCTAATTGTCCTATCTGAATTTGACTGATTATTTATATTTCCAGTAGACTCGACGACCAAAATATCAGATTCTTTATAAACATTGATTGAAAAATTACCAACCAGATTACCTTCTTTGTCATAAAAATCTTGAATCAGCGGATCTTCTCCGATTAAAAAATCAGGGTCTTTATCTAGATGCCATTTATAAAAATCAATTCCCGCCTCAGCAATATGAAAAGATTGCTCCTTTTGAACCAAAGTCCTAACGCTTTTTAGAGTTGTTCCAAACCACGCAGTCAAAGCAATAATCAAAGGTATAGCGATCATTGTAAAGACCAACACGCTCGACAAAATAATACCTTTATTATTTTTTATGTTTTGTTTTTTTATCATATGCTATTTAAATTTCTTAGAGAAACCTGCGTGCTGACTTCAAACGGTTCAACTTCAGATGATTCATTTGAATTAATTTTAACAACAATTTTAACAACTTTTATTTCAGACGGTGTAACTGGAGAAGCCAGAGGAGTTGAAGAGCTGGAACCGACATAATCATCGCCGAAATAGTAAAAAACTGGTTCATCAATAATGTCCTTTATGACCTTTGTTATTTTACTATTTTCTTCGTCATATTGATGTGTTTCTGGATCTGGCTCTATAACACTTTTTATAAGCTCCCCATTTTCGACATAATATTTTACTTTTTCAGATAAACCATCACCGTCTAAATCGGTATAGAAAGTAAAAGTTAAACTAGTCGCTGTTGCAATTGGATAACCACCAAGCGCTGAGATATTTGCCCCTCTAACTTCTTGAGCAAAAGGTCTGATGAGTTTTTTTGCTTCTTGTTGATTCATCAAGCCTGACTGAATAATTCTATTTGATTTAAAAATACCTGACTGAAAAGCCCCTACCGCTCCGACAATCATAGCAATAATAGAAACTGATATAACAATCTCGATTAATGTAAACCCTTTTTGTTTTTTGATTGAATTATTCATATTATCTTGCAAACGGTATATTAATCATCTCCCAATTTTGATCTACCGAAAAATCTAAAATCTCATGAGTCTCATAACCATCTTTTTCAACTGATAAATTATAAGTTCCTGAATCCAAGTCAGTGAAGTAGACTTGGCCCGAAGGAAAACAGTTAGATTGATAAGAAATTGTTAAGTCAGAAAGTATCGGAGTTAGTGAAGAATCTGAAGATTCTAAATAAGCTCTATATTTCAAGTATCTATCACCATTATGCACATTATTTATAGAATTTCCTGAATTTTCATAATAAGAAGAAGATGTCCCATCAGGACCAACAAAATCCCATGTTGATGAAGCATTTAGTGTTTCATTTGTGGCCAATTGAAATTTTAACAGCGTATCCTCAGGATTATCCTGTGGTGACCAATCTATTGAAACAAAATCTGTAGTAGTTGAAAAATCAATAATAGAAGATTCTAAATAACCCTCAGAAACATACCCACCATTAAAAGTATCGAGTCCTACCACTCCTTCTGCTAAATAATTTATATTGTTATCGCTTTCATAAAATCTACTCTCATCACTAAAATTATCTTGCCCTGGACCACCTGACCAATCGGTTTGTCTAAAATATCCATTCTGAGTTTCTACTGACTGATCAAAATTATCACCCCAAAGCCTAACTGTTGCACCAGAGACTGGCAGACCGGTAGAAAAATCTTGAACTTGGACTAATAATATATTCGGATTATTAGGACCAACAAAGAAGTTGATATCTTTTTCTACATTAGGATTTATCTTGAAAGGTAAACTTTGATTCGCTCCATATAATTTATAACTTGAATCAAATACGTCGATATTATAATTCCCCCATTCTATATTATTTACAGACAAGAGACCTGCGCTATTGGTAATAAGATCTTGATCAAACTTATACACATCTTCACCTATTGTTTTAGAACTCTTTAAGTTGAAATCCACTCCGCCAACATTCTCACAAGACAAATTTTGAGTTTTAACTTCAAAATCGCTCAAAACATCTACAGAAAAAATAACTGAGGTTATTTGATTTTCAATAACATTCAAATGTGGTTTATTAGGATTCGGGTTATCAACCGAACCAGTTTCATATGTCCGCTCCGAAGAATAACCTGTTTTAAAAACTTCAACTTGATAAGCTTCATTACCTTCAGGTAGACCAAAGACTTTTAATTGTCCATCCACATCAGTTACATCGTCTATATCAATAGTCGTAGAAGCGTTACTATAGATAGAGACTTCTGCTCCTTGGATTGGATTTCCATAAGAATCTAAAACTTTAACAAAAATAGCACCACCTCCATCACTACCAGCGGAAGAATTTTGCGGTGAAATAGTTGTGTAAAAACTCATAACATCTTGGTAGATACAATCTGTGCAGTAAATATCAAATTGAACAAATTTATAATCGTTTGGGTTATCATCCTCAGGGTCACCACCTAGTAAACCATCGTATTCATCGTCGACGCTTCTGACTGTTGTTTTGACTGTAAAATCAATACCGTTAGAACTGAAAATTTCTTCGCCTACCAAGACACCAGCTGGAGCTCCGTCGATTAAACCGACATCATCATAATTGAGACTTCTAGTAACTTCTATTCTTTCACTGGCTAAATTAACAGCACCATTTTTAATTTCTAAAATTGAAATTCCTCTCATGAGTTGTGAAAAGCCACCGTAGATGGCGATAGCGACAATTGAAAAAAATCCGACAGATATTAAAACCTCTACTAATGTAAAACCATCATTCCTTTTATTAGAAACTGAAAGAAAAAAGTTCATTATGTTTTAATTATAGCAAAACAAACAAATGCTTGTTACTTATTTTTAAGAATTTCAAAATCTTTTTTAAGCTCGTCTAGCATGTTTCTATTATAAACAGCGACAGCTGGGTGATACAGAGGAACGATTATCATTTCTAAATCAGGAATTTCAATTTTTTTACCGTGTAATTTGCTGATTGGTTCTAATTTATCTTCTAAACCGAATTTTTTGATAATATACTCCATTGAAAACCTGCCGAGTGTTGCAATTATTTTAGGTTTAATAATTTCGATTTGTCTATCCAAAAAAGGAGAATATATTTCAATTTCAAAAGGTTTCGGGTCACGATTATTTGTAGGTCGATCTTTGACGACATTTGTTATGTAAACATCTTTGCGATCTACACCAATATGATTAAGCAACTCGTCTAGGATTTTTCCTGACACACCACAAAATGGCTTGCCAGTTTTTGCTTCATTTTTTCCTGGGGCTTCACCAATAAACATAATCTCTGCGTCATGACTTCCTTCGCCAATAACAGGAAAGACCCCATTTTTGATTCTATCTTGATATAAAGGAGATTCTTCAAGATTTAAAATTTCATCCCGTATTTCTTTCATTTTTTCCAGTTTTCCCGTTTTCTCTTTTGACATTGAAAGTATTATAGCAAATACAAACAAAAAGTCCTTTTCGAAAATCTTTGCAGGACTTCCTTTTTAAATATAACTGAGTCCGAAACCAATTTGAGAAAAGGACTTTTTGTTTGTATTTGTTGCTAGATGGTTTCAACCAAAGAATACATAGGTGAAATCATTGAAATTGCAAAGAATCCAACAGCAGCACCGACAATAATCATCAAAACTGGCTCAACTATTGTAGACATATTTTTAGTTTGCTGATCAACTTCTTCTTCGTAAAATTCAGCCACCTTGAAAAGCATTGGCCCAAGCTCCCCCGTCTCTTCAGCTACCACCATCATCTCTGAAACAAAAATTGGATACAAATTTTCATTTTTCTCAAAAACTTTTGAAATAGGTTGCCCAATCTCAACTTTTTTACGAGCTTCTTCTAAAACTTCTTTATAATAAGGATTTTGAACAACATCTACAACTATTTCAATTGAATGAACGAAAGAAACACCAGACGCCAAAAGCGATGAAAGAGTTCTAGCTGTTCTCGCAGAATTTATTTTTTTAACCAAACCTGAAACGACAGGAGTTCGCAACATCAACCAACTAAAAATTCTTATTACCTTTTTTGTTCTTATTCCTGCAATAAAACTAACTACTAAAAATAGCATCGATGATATAGAAAGCACTATGTTAGATTGCAAAAAATCAGAAAAATTAATAACAAACTGAGTTGTTGCAGGTAATTCAACATTTAACTCGGCAAAAGTCCCTGTCAAAGTTGGAACCACGAGAACCATCATCAGAAACCCAATTATAATCATGGCAGTAATGATAACCCCGGGGTATATCATTGCCCCTCTAATTTTTTTCTGAAGATTGTAAGCTTTCTCCATTTGATCAGAAGTAACCTTTAATGACTCCGCTAAATTACCAGATTCTTCACCTGCCTTAACCATAGAAACCATTAGAGGTGTAAAAGTTTTTGGAAATTTGGCTAGAGAATCAGAAAAAGATTGCCCTTTCTTTACATCTTCATGAACTTTTTCTAAGACACTTTTAGTTTTTGGATTTTTAGATTGCCTTATTAAAACAGAAATCGCGCGAGAGAGTGGAAGACCAGCGGTAATCATCGATGAAATATTTCGATAAATTAAAATTTTGTCCCTAGTTGAAACTGTTCCAAAATTTTTCAATCTTTCTGTAAGATTCCTAAAACCTATCTTGTTAACAGGTTCAGCATAGATAAGTTTTAAATCTTCTGATTTTAATTCGTTACTTAGACTAATTTCATCGTTAGATTTTTTAAAACCTTTTACAATATCCCCGTCTTTATTTATTGCTTTGTATTCAAATTCATTATTCATATTTATTCTGACACAACTCGTAGAACCTCCTCTATTGTTGTCACACCAGCAGCCGCTTTGTAGATACCGTCTTCTGCCATTGTTAACATTCCGTCTTTTTTAGCTTGTTCATGAATACTTTCTGTTGTTCCGCCCTCAATTATCAAATTTCTAATTGAATCATTAACATTTAAAATCTCATGTATACCGATCCTGCCGTCATAAGAATCCTCTGTTAATTTTTTCGGTCGATAAAAAGGAACGTCTTTCCACTGTGCTTTTTCTGGAACAACTTTTTCATCCTTAAGCACTCTCAGGACTTTATCCAAATCACCGATTTTAGCTAACTGATCTATACCGCTCTTTTTCAAAAAATATTTTTCTTTATTATTAGAAATTTTTCTGACAAGTCTTTGGCCGATGACAACTTTTAAAGTTGAAGTCAAAAGAAAAGGTTGAACGCCCATATCAACCAATCTAGGAATTGTCCCAGCTGCAGAATTAGTATGTAGAGTTGAAAGAACCAAGTGGCCAGTCAAAGCAGCGTTAACCCCCAATCCTGCCGTCTCTCCGTCACGAATTTCTCCAACCATAATGACATCTGGATCCTGGCGCACTAATGACCTAAGTCCAGACGCAAAAGTAAACCCAATATTTGGTTTTACCTGAGTTTGATTAATTCGATCCATTTGATATTCGATCGGATCTTCAATTGTAGAAATATTAACATCAGGAGTATTAAGCAAATCCATCAAAGTATAAAGTGTTGTAGACTTACCAGAACCTGTTGGCCCCGTTGTTAAAACCATTCCCGTTTTATTTTTTAGAGCATCGTGAATTTTTTCTAAGCCTTCACCGTGAAAACCAAGAGTCTCGAGTGTGTAGCCACCCCCTCCCTCACGCAGGATTCTCATTACAATTTTTTCATTATAATAAGTAGGAATTATTGAAACGCGGAAGGAAACTTTTTCATTTTCCAATTCTATTTTGAAACGACCATCTTGAGGAAGCCGCTTTTCATCAAGCTTCAAATTAGAAAGGACTTTTATACGGGCAATAATCGCTGGCCCGCTGTTTTTAGGTAGTGTCATCGCATCATGCAAAATCCCATCAACGCGATACCTAACTATTACTTTCTTCTCAGTTGATTCTATATGAATATCTGAGGCACCTTGTAAAATAGCGTGCTTCAGCAGGGTGTCGACGATTTTAACTACAGGCAAATCACTCGCCATTTTTTGAAGTTCATCTACGCTAGATTCATTCACATCTCCTAAACTGTCAGACTCTTTTTTAATAATATCACCAAAGTCCGCTTTCAAAGTTTTTTGATATTGGACTATTGCTTTTTTAATTGAATTGATCGAAGTTAAGCGAGGTATGATTTTCAATCCGGTTTTCTTTTTAATAAAATCTATCGAGCTAAGGTCATCTGTGTTAATCATCGCCACTTCCAAACTGTCTTCGTTTTTTTTGAAAGCAATAATATTATTCTTTCGAGCAATTGGTTCAGGAATTAAACTAAGAGTTTCAAATGGAATTTTGATTTCTGACACATCAATATAAGGGATACCCAAAATATAGGCTTGAACCCTTTTAAGTTCATCTTCGGAAATAATTCCCTCGGTAACGAGATAACCCCCAACAGAAACATAATCTTTGGAATCATCTTCAACAGCTTTGATAGCTGATTGTAATTCTTGTTCTGAGACAATACCAGAATCAGCAATGAACTCTCTTAATTTATCTTCATCAATAAACATTTGAATATATTATAGCAGTTTAAAACAAAACCGACCAAATTTTTTCGGTCGGTTTTGTTTTATGTATTCTATTATCCAACAATAATACAATCTAGATTAGCTATAGCTCTGTTATCATATATATTACTCATTCTAACTTTAAAACCATTTATGGTCTTACCAACAACATTAGGATATGCAATAACTGAATTACTATTAAAACCTATTGTGCGAGGATCATCTCCATACGTAGTACCGGAACAAAGAGTAGTATAATCAGAATCTTCCATCGGTTCATTAAAAGTAACTATAAAAGCATCTACTGTTAACACTCCATCGGCAATACCATTTTTAATAAAATAGTTTGAACTTGGCGATTGATTACTTTTAAAATAAGAAAAAGATAGAACATTATTTTTATTTTTTTCTGAATCTGGTCCTTCATCACCTCCCCCTTCCGATCCTCCTGTAGGCCACGCATCAATACAATCACCATTTAAACAGTATTCCAGTGAAGTAATCCTATCTGCAACAAGTGCAGCTGCAGAGAATCCACCCTCTTTATCTTGATTAGAACTAGAGACGTTAATAGGTGCCGCTACATTCCCACCTGTTGGCGCTTGTTCTGGATTCCCCCACTCAGCTTGCACATAAGAGACAGCAGTTAATACAGCTATAGATAATATTAAGACTTTTGATGTCTGGATTAATGTTTTCATGATAATTGTGGTTAATTGTTGTTTAATAAATCTAATCTCTGTTGAGGAGTTAGAGAATTCTCTGTGCTTGTTCTGCTCTCATTTAATAATTCTAATCTTTCTTCACTTGAAGTTATTTCAGCATCTTTCATTGATTCTTCTAGAAGTTGCATTCTCTCTTGTGGGGTTAATGACGGTCTGGTTTCCTCAACCTCCACCTCTGATGTGAAATCAACAGTCAAGAAGACAATAAATACAACAGCTACTACAGCCACAACAATAATAGCTGACATTATCTTTTTTGTTTCGTTTGGTTTGTTGTTGTTTTCTTGTTGGTTTTCCATAATAAATTGTTTTTATTAAAATTCTATAAAGTTAGGGTTAATAGCACATCTAGTTGTTTTTGGATCATCTAGAATGTTTCCTGTTGTGATATCTGTACAAGTCAGAGTGTATTGGGTTGTGGTCTCTACGTCTTGAAAAGTTTCTGTGTCTGATATAGGTATAGTTTCTCCAGCATGAGGAGTTAGAGTTAATTGTATATCAGTATCATTTGTATCATCTGAACTTATAGTACAACTAATTAAACTTGTGTTGTTTGTCTCTATTGTCCAATCCAAATTACAAGCATTCCCTGGATTAATTATTCTTGGGTTTGCTTGGAATTGTGAGATTGTTGCTTGTCCTGTCTCTGGTGTTGTTGTTGGTATACAACTTCCTGTTGTTTCATCTGACTCATATCCTGCTGGACATTCATTATCACATTGTTGTGAAAGTGGAATACATTGATCATTGCAAATCCATTCATCATTTTCACAACTTGCTCCACAAGATACATTAGGAGAACCAAGTTCATCTATTCCATAGCTATCATCAACAATACACTGCCAAGTCCAGCTTCTTTGATTTGCTTCTGATACTGTTGTTGATGAACCAATTTTACATTCGTTATCTATGATATCCCCTTTACCATCTACCTTTTTCCCATTTACAGGACCACATTGTGCTGTTGCTTCTTCGATTGTTACCTGATCGAGATTGTTATCAAAAGCAATCCATCCCACTACGTCATCTCCCCATGCGTATCCTGATATTTTGTTGTTGTCTCTTGTTGGTCCGTATGTGTTACCTGATAGTGATACCCAGCCGTCCCAGGCGAGGTGGTTTGTCTCTATGGTTTGAATTGTTGTTGATGTTTCACCAGTTTCTTCCACTATCTCAACTCCTAATTCTCCAACGATGTAATCAAAGACAGCATCAGTTTTTTGTTCAGTAGATAGAGAACCAAAATTAGGATCTATATCTCTTACATTTAAATGTTCCCATAAATCGTTATCAATTTGACTACCAGAACCCAACCAGTATGGATTTGGTGCAGAAGGATCAAAAGTATAATCCAAAAAAGTTTGGAAATGTCCGCTATACCCAGCAGGATTAATCATTCTAAAATTGATTCTGTCCACTAAATTATCGATATTATTATTGGGGCCACAATTATTAACAAAAAGCCTTCTAAAATGATTATTCCAACTGTCATCAATTGCCCATTCACCGCTATAATATTCTCCTGTTGCTTCATTTTGAAAATAAAAAACATATACATCAGAATTAGGATTATCTAATAGTCTTTGATTATTAGAAAAACTATTACAGACTTGCGCTAAAAAATATTCTGATGCACCACTTGAGAAAACATTATTTTGATCTTCTGGTATATTAAAATAATCATTTATTCTTGGTTTTAATTGAGAGAAAACATTATCTAAAATACCTCTCCATCCCCCCATAGAACTAGAACCGTCTCTTAATAAGTAAATTAATGTATCTTTTGTCACACCAGTTCTTGTGACTTCTGGATTTGAAACTGTGGTCGTTACCTCAGTCAACTTATCATCCCCAAAACTCAAGAACCTCGCCCACCCTTCCATTTCATTTGTATCAGGATTTATTCTGGCATTTATTGATTTTGTTCCACTTCCTTCTGGAAAACCAGACAAATCACCAAATTGTAGCCAACCAACATTAGATGACCATGCATGTCCTGTTAGGTTACCTGTGTCTTCATCTAGAACTACTTTATAATCTGATTTATCACAACTGTTGTCATTAGAACAGTTCATTGATATCCAACCTATGTTAGATGACCAAGCATATCCTTTTAATTCTTTTAGATCTGATTGTGCTTGTATTTGATTGTTGTCGAAACTGATTCCGAACATTAGAACCATTGCTAAAACCAGAGATGATATTGTTAAGATAGAAAACCTTGGAAAGTTCTTTTTCATGTTGTGTATATTGTATCAAAATTCAGTGAGGATAGAAAAGTTATGCACACAAAAAACCACATAACACTATCGAGTTCCTCCGCAGACCTGCGGTGTCAATGCCTTTATGACATGAGCCAAGCAGTGTCGAGGACGGGAACGGGAGAGTGATTATGTGGTTTTTTTGTGGTTGTCTTAAAAAATAATTGATTATTTACCTCAATAATTCACTATTTAGATAAATCTGCACTCCATTTACACTATTATATTGCAATGCAACTTCTTCTAATTGAGTATAAATTCTTGATAAATCACATTCTTCTTCTAGACTAAATTCACCTTCTAGATAAATTTTTGCTATTTGATTTTCAATAACAACTTCATTTAGATCTAAATTCTGTTGTGTAGATAAAAAGTTTCCTGGCTCAAAACCAAAATCTTTTTCATAATTTAATAACTTTTCAATAGAAGCCGCAAGAGGAGCTCTGGTTGGTTCAATTTCAGCAAAAACCCATACTATTTCTTCGTTACAAACATTTGTTTTTTTGCCCTCATAATCAAATAAATCTGGACTAGCTAGAACCGGCACCCTAACCATACTAAAATATGCTAGACCATCTATTATTTCTGGAGACAAAATATTATTTTGTTGTGAGCCATTTTCTGATTGACCTTCCTCATCATCAGAAGTGTCTTGTTGATTTTGCTCTTCAATTTGCCCTATTAAATCTTTAACTAAATCACTTTCAGAAAGACTAGCTTCTTGATTATTAATAAAATTACTTTTAACAATACCATTTACCAAAAAAACTATTAAAATCACCATCGCCACACTAATAATAGTCTTTTTCTTATTTTCTAAAATTTTGCCCTTTAAATTATTTAATTTTTCTTTCATGATAATTCCATATTAGTTATTTTCCTTTAAAATGCAAGTTTAAAATTAAAATACAAGTTAAGACCCTTTAAAATAGCCAAACGGCAGATGTTAATAACAAAATGATTGACAAGCCAAGCTAATCTGATATATTTGTCTCATCGGAATTATGGTTACTATTTTACCAATAATACAAATAATTCTTTCAGTGATTTTAGTTGCTGGAATTTTACTTCAATCAAGTGCTGCGGGACTGGGTGGCGCCCTTGGTGGTGGTTCTGACAACGTAGATGCTGGTTATCATACAAGAAGAGGTTCTGAAAAAACATTATTTAATGGAACAGTTGTTGTTGCAATACTATTTGTGATTGTTTCAATTATTTCATTTATAATTGGCTAAGTCCTAATTCTAAACTTTTCTGTATAATAAGTATTAATTATCTTTTAAATACTTAGGAACGTGAAAAATAAAATAAATAAAATATCTAAAAAAATATCTAATGTAATAAACAGTTTTTCTTTCACAGAGAAAATTGTCTTTTACGGTTTTGCCTTAATTTTTATAATATCTTCAATCGTCATATTGGCCAACATAAACAACAAATTTCTTGTTGAGATACCTGATAATGGCGGCCGATTAACTGAAGGAGTAATAGGAACACCTAGATTTATAAACCCAGTTATCGCTAATTCAAATGTAGACAAAGATATTACAGCATTGATTTATTCTGGATTGACAAAAATAGATAAAGAAGGACAAGTAACCCCAGACTTAGCAGATAGATATGAAATTTCTGAAGATGGCCTAACTTACGATTTCTATTTGAGGTCCGATGCGACTTTTCACGATAAAAAATTAATAACTGCTGATGATGTAATATTTACAATTTTAAAAGTTCAAGATCCCCTAATCAGAAGTCCTAAAATTTCTGACTGGGAAAGAGTCACGATAGAAAAAGTCTCTGACAGACAAATTAGATTCATTTTGGATGAACCAAGACCTAACTTTATTAAGAAAACAGATATCGGAATCTTACCAAAACATTTATGGCAACAAACTCCAAATGATGCTTTTAGCCTAAGTTTATACAATATATCCCCTATCGGATCAGGACCATACAAGATAGATAAAATTAAAAAAGATAGTATAGATATACCTATTAGTTACATCCTAGAATCAAACAACGCATATACTTTGGGAGAACCTTTAATCAAAAAAATTATTTTTAAATTTGCAAAAAATGAAAATGAGCTGGTTGAAATGATAGAAAACAATGAAATAGATTCTATATCCGGATTAAGCCCTAATTTATTAGAAAATATAAGCACCAAGGATTTAAATACTTATACATCCACATTACCCAGAGTATTTGGATTGTTTATAAACCAAGATGAATCTCCAGCACTATCTATCAATTCTGCAAGAAAAGCACTAGAGAAAGCATCTCCTAAAAAACAAATAGTGGATGATATTTTCAACGGATACGCAGAAATAATAAATAATCCTATTACTGGTTTTGATGAAGAAGATTTTTCACAAGATTTAGAAGAGGCAGAAAATATTTTAATAGAAGCTGGATGGGAAAAGAACGAGGAAGGAATTTACACTATTGAAACAAGCGATGAAACTTTTGTCTTATCAACATCAATTTCAACAAGCAATATTCCTGAATTAGTTAGCATAGCAGAGCTAGTAGCTAGAGAATGGAAAAAAATAGGAATTGATGTGTCAGTCAAAATCTTTGATACTAACGACTTGAATCAAAACGTAATCAGACCGAGAAATTTTGAAATATTATTATTCGGAACTATTGTGGAAACACCTTCTGACCTGTTATTCTTTTGGCATTCATCAAGAAGAAACGATCCAGGACTTAACATAACTAATTACACAAACATTGAAGCAGATACAATACTCGAGGAATTAACCAGTTCCCTGTCAAAAGAAGACCAAGCAGAAAAAATAAATGAACTAAACGAAGAAATAAAAAGCGACACTCCAGCCATTTTCCTTTATAGCCCTAAATTTACATATTTAATTTCAAATAAGGTAAAAGGAATTGAGATTGAAGATATTAGTTCAGCAACCGACCGTTTTAGAAATATTGATAATTGGTTTATTAATACAGATAAAGTTTGGGAAATATTTAATAATTAAAAATTTATAACTAAAGATAATATGGAAAATAATAATAATAATAATAATAGTAATAGTAATAGTGACAGAAGGCATAGGAGTAATGTTAACAACCAAAATAGACCTGGTGGTCAAAATGGTGGACAAAGAAAAAGAAAACTTAAAATGCCTCATCGTAGTCAATCTCTTAGACAGACAATTCGTCAGCAAAGAGGAAATAGACAAGATGACCAGAGAGTATCAATACCATCCGTAGGAAACAACATTAGAGTTGTTCCGCTTGGTGGAGTTGAAGAGGTTGGTAAAAACATGCTAGCGATAGAAATCGGAAAAGACATAATAATTGTTGATTCTGGATTACAATTTAAAGACGATACAACTCCTGGTATCGATTATCTTATTCCAAATACAAAATACCTTGAAGACAAGAAAGACAGAATTCGTGGAATTTTCATAACTCATGGTCACTTGGATCATATTGGTGCTATTCCTTTTGTATTAGAAAAATTAGGTAACCCACCTATTTATTCTCGTCAGTTCGGTGCAATTATGATTCTTAAAAAAATGGAGGATTTCCCACACTTACCAAAACCTGATATGAGAATTATTGACGGAGACGAAGTTGTAACCGTCGGTGACTTAAGAGTGGAGACTTTTGCTATCTCCCACACAATTCCTGACTCTATGGGAATAATTATCAATACTCATTTGGGTGATGTTGTTATTGTTGAAGATGTTCGTGTAGATAACATTGGCGGAATTCCCACACAAGAAGAAGTTGAACAATACAAAAGATTTAAAGACAGAAATGTTTTACTTTTAACAATGGACTCTACTTCCATTGAAAAGCCAGGATTCTCTATTTCAGAAAATGTCGTCGTTGAAAATATTGAAAAAATAATCAAAGATACACACGGGAGACTTATTATCGGAACTTTTGCTTCTCAGGTTGAAAGAATATTAGCTATCATAAATATAGCCGACAAGTATGGCAAAAAAGTTATCGTAGAAGGAAGAAGTATGAAATCTAACCTAGAAATTGTTAAACATCTAGAACTTCTAAAAACAAACAATGTCGAGCCAGTATCAGAGATCGAAAATATTCCACCCGATAAATTAATCATGCTTGTAACAGGTGCCCAAGGTGAAGAATTCGCTGCACTAATGAGAATGGCTAAAGGAGATCATAAACATGTAAAGCTTCGCAAAGAAGATACGATTTTACTTTCCTCTTCAATTATCCCTACAAATCACGCGTCTGTTGTTAAGTTAAAAGACAAGCTTTATAGATCTGATGCTAAAATTATTACATATCTTGATTCTGATGTTCATGCTTCAGGACACGGTAACAGAGATGAATTAAAATGGATCCACGAACAAATCCCTTATAAATTCTTTGTTCCGGTTCATGGTAATCATTACATGCTAAAACAGCATGGTGAAATGGCTCAGTCCTTAGGAGTTCCAGAACAAAATATTATTGTTCCAGACAATGGTTCAATAATTGATATCAACGAGGATGGTTCAAAGATTGAAAAGCTATCTATGCGCGCACCACATGATCCAGTGACAGTTGATGGAACTGCTGTTGGAACTATTCAGGATGTCGTTCTAGAAGATAGACAGTTACTAGCCGAAGCAGGAATATTTGTTGTAGTCGCCAGCGTTCAAGTTAGAACTGGTAAATTAAAGAAATCCCCAGATATAATCTCTCGCGGCTTCGTATATCTTCGTGAATCACAAGATTTGCTTCGAAAAGCGAGATTTATAACTAAAAAAATTATCGAAGATGAAATCGCCAAAAAGAAAGGCCCTGTTGATTTCGACAAAATAAAGAAAAAAATCTCAGATGAATTAAGTAAATACTTATTCCAAGAAACTGCAAAGCAACCTCTAGTAATTCCTGTAATCATCGGAGTTTAGTTTAAAGATAAAACTTTTAACAAACTGTTGATAGATCAAAAAAAAATAAATTTTTTTTGATACAATACGTAAATGCAAATTATAAATCCGACAGTATCATTTTCCAAAAAAGAAATGCCGAAGCTTGTTATCTACCTTTTGATATTTCTTTTTGCATTACATGCTGCCCCAGCAACATACATAAACTCTACTTTTCTAGAACAATTTGTTCACAGTGATTTTGTTGGTTATATTTTCTCTGCCGCTTCAATAATAGCTCTTATTTGTTTTATTCTAATCAGAAGAGTTCTACAAATAAAAGGAAATTACAAGACTTTTTTATTCTTTCTAACTTTAGATTTATTAAGTTTAATCATTCTGTCATTTAGCTTATTATTTAGCAGCGGTATTTGGCCTTATTTGTTTATTGGTGCTTATGTTATGGGATTTATTGCTAGAAATATTTGTTTTTTAAATTTTGATATTTTTCTAGAACACTTAACTAAAAATGAAGAAACGGGCGGGGTTAGAGGAATTTCACTAACTGCAATAAATATGGCCCTTATAATAGGTCCTTTTATTGCAGGAATCTTAATCACAGATATTGTTGAAGCAGGAAAGGTTTATATCTTAAGCCTATTTCTTTTGATTCCAGTTTTCATTATGACAATAAGATTTTTAAGTAATTTCAAAGATACTTATTACAAAAAAATTAGTTTATGGAATACTTTTCTAGAAATATACAGCAATAAAGATTTAAGGATGACTTTCTCAGTTAATTTCGTTCTAAGGTTTTTCTATTCATGGATGGTCATTTACTTTCCAATTTTCTTAACAAAGACAATCGGATTTTCAATTAGTGAAGTAACTTTGATAATAAGTATTGCCCTGGTATCTTTCATAATTCTCCAAATTCCTATAGGATTAGTTTCTGATAAATACATCGGAGAAAAAGAGATAATGACCATAGGACTGATAATACTAGGATCGGCAACTGCGTCTATGGCATTTTTTGTTGGTACAGATTCTTTATTCTTCTGGGCAACAATTTTGTTTATTGGACGAATCGGAGCTAGTCTAGTCGAAGTCACAAACGAGACTCATATATTCAAGAGAGTTGACGACGATAGCATAAACATTATTAGTTTCTATAGAGCAATGAGACCTATTGTGTATATAATAAGCCCTATCTTTGCTTCTATTTTATTAATTTTCTTCGAGCTAAATTACCTGTTCCTAGTTCTTGGAATCATTTGTTTTATTGGGATATTCTTTAGTCTATCAATCAAAGACACTAAATAACTCAACACAAAAAATAACTAAAATTTGAATCTTTGCAGGCTTCGATTTAATATAACTGAAGCCGAAACCAATTCATATTTTAGTTATTTTTTGTGTTGAGTGGTTTGTATTTTTAGTGAAAGTTAAAAAAGTTTTTTGACATCTTCTACACCAACATCAGCATATATTTCTCCATCTATATCTAATGTCGGGGCTTTTGATTGACCTGACTTAACTTTCATTTCTTCAAAATGATTTGAATTCTCCAAGACTTCTCTTTCTTCGAAATCTAACGCTTGGTCTTCCAAGAATTTTCTCATTTCATCACACCATGGACATCCTATTTTTGAGTAAAATATTATTTTTTTCATAGTTATATCTTAACATAATAAATTTTTTCTAAAATTATTTCCACACTTTTTAAGTTTTTGTAAAGTTGCTTTTACAAAATCTTTTTGATAAAAATAAATCCCAATGAAAATATTAATCATTGAGGACAACATTTCAGTCAGAAATGTATTGCGAATAGGCCTCGAAGCCGAAGGTTACATAATTGATGATGTATCCGATGGTGATCGAGGCTCTTATTTTGCCAGAATTAACAAATATAATTTAATAATATTAGATAACGTTTTACCCAAAAAAATGGGGAATCAAGTTTGTAGAGAAATTAGAAACGCGGGAGTTACAACTCCCGTTTTATTATTGTCAGCCAAATCTGATGTAAATTCTAAAATAGAATTATTAGAAACCGGAGCCGATGATTATATGATAAAACCTTTTTCTTTTGAAGAATTAAAATCTAGAATCAAAGCTTTATGTAGAAGACCGGAAGCAATCAAAAATAAAGTAGTCAAAGTTGGAAATTTAGAAATAAATTCTGAAAGTTGCGAAATAAGAAAAAATAACAAAAGAATATACTTAACAAGAAAAGAATTTTCATTACTTAATCTACTAATCGAAAATATTGGGCAAGTGGTGTCTCGAGGGATGATTATGGAATTGGTATGGGAATCGAATATAAATCCTTTTTCAAATACTATAGAGGCTCATATAAGAAATATCAGAACCAAGATTGGAGATCCTCAAAAGAAAATTATCCAAAATATTCCGGGGCGAGGTTATAAAATAAATAATTTCTTTAGAAAAAAATGAGAGAGTTAATAATCAACAAAATAAGACTTAAAAAAGAAAGGAGTTGTGAAATTGAAAGATTTGCTCAATTTGGCAAAATATCTCATGAATTTCTACACGACATATTAAATCCAATATCTAGCGTTTTATTACAGCTTGAAATATTAAAAGAGGGGTATCTGAAAGAAGATAATTTAGAAAGCGATATTGAAGAAATAAATAAAATAAATAATCGAATTATAAAGTTAATACGGCTTTTTCAAAAAAATTTAATAGAAAATGATGATGCAGAATTAATTAACATTAATAATGAAATAAAGGAAATAATCTCTTTAAATTATTATAAAGCTCAAAAAAATAGAGTATCTATAGTCATAATAGAGGAAGACAATATAAACATTAAGATCCCCAAGATAAAATTTTATCAACTAATTATGAATCTACTTTCCAATTCTATAGATTCTTTTGAAAATATTACCGACAGCAGAAAAAGAAAAATTTCAATAAGAATATCTAAAACACAAAAAACATTTGAAATATCTTTTTCTGATAACGGATGTGGAATGACAGAGAGAGAAGCTAAAAATATTTTTAAGAATAGATACTCAAAAAAGAAGAAAGGTTTTGGTATAGGGCTTAAAACGACGAGAAAAATAATCAGAGATTTAGATGGTTATATAAAAATAGAAAGTGAAATAGACAAAGGGTCCACTTTTAAAATTGAAATACCCATAAAAAAATTCCGTCTATCTAAAGACGGAATTTTGTAAAAAAGATCATAGACAAGGTCGTGGACGAAGGGGTCGCGGACAAATTCTAACTATCCATAAATAAATAATTAAAATCAGTATTCAACTCCCTTTCAACATCAAATTGAATAAATTGAATTTGTGGTAAGTTGTTGAAACCTTTTATCAGGGTGACAACAGCATGAACCCACATATTCCCTATTTTAAGTTGAAAGATTTTAGTCAAAACGGTCTGTTTTTGGAACAGTCGCGAGTTGAAATTAGTGCATAGAGCCGGAAATGCGCCTGTCGGCAACATTTTCAAGTCGTATTCACTTTTCATCCTCATCGAAAACTGGTGAAATGTTTCACCCCTTATTACCCCGACATCTCGAGGGTTAACCAATCTGACGGTTATCTCACACGGATCACAATTGAAGTAATCCTGCCTGATAACTCTGCTGTCAGACATTATGCTTCCAATATCTGGGAAACCGCATCGATCTGGGTTTTCAAAGATTTTCGGACCACAGCGACCCTCTAGGTCTCTTTTCATCTCTTTATTTGCTGAGTAAGGAACAATTCCTATTCTCTGTGACGGGAAATTTGTCATTTCTGTTTTCATTTTTTCTTTCTTTTCTGGGTTTTCTGTTTTGGGTTTTGTTTCTAGGTATGATTCAGTTGTAATTTATAACATAAATTACCAAAAAATCAATGTTTGTCATTTTACTATATTCCTGTTCTAATAAAGATAGAAGACTTTGACGTTTCAAAGTCATGAACATTAAAATTAGAAAGGAGGAAAAAATGAGACAGAGATTTATACCGAATGAAGCTTTCAGAAAATTCAAAATTCGAGATACAAAAAAACAATTCATGATACTTAAAAAGTATTTTGATACTTTTCGTAGTTTTGAACTTTCTTTTCAGACACAAGACAAAGCGTTGCCAATAGATTCTGAATCTTATTTTGTTGGAGCGGACTTTGCTCTTTTGTCAGATTGTTATGAAGAAGCGGTTAAAATGGTTTTTGAAACGATTTCAGAAAACCGACCCTTCAAAAACAAACTGTCGAACCAAATGTCAGCTAAACACCTTAGGCCTGGTTCTATGTGTAATGGGATATTAGATATAATTTGTGAGGATCAAAATGATAATCATGTTATCGTCTACCCTGCTCAATTAGGAACTATTCTATATGGTCTGACACCTGGCAAAGCTAGACGTCTCAGTGAGCAGAGAAACAGATTTGGTCTTAGCACCTTTCTCGTATCTCTCATAATACTGACGCATCCGGACATACTAATATCAAAAGACGAGATGGGAATTTGCTGCATAGGAGATGATTATAGTCCCAATGGAGATTATAATTTCGACTCTTCCCCAGTCTTTTATTTAGATAATGACGGAAAAACATTAGTTTTTGATTATATTAATCGTGGAACTAATTGGAATAATACGATTGGATGCGCAACAGGATTATTCATCCCAACCAACTAAAATCATGCCCTTATCACAAAACTAAAAGAGACTCGACGGTTGCCGAGTCTCTTTTTTATTAGATACAAATTATTAGAAAATTATTCTAAATCTTGTCCTAATTTTTCTTCTTGTTGAACTCGTTCACTTTGCTCATCTTTTACTTCACAAGTTCCATCTTCACACTTGCATCCGACACTTAGAGCAACAGTCAACGCCATAGCAATGTATGCAATATCTAATTCATACCCTCCTAGATATCCCATTTTATATTTCATCATAGAAATTGCGCCTAGCATTATAACAACAATCACATATGCAGAATATTTTGCAGTTTGGTTAAACAGTATACCAACACCAGCAAGTACTTCTAGAAGGCCGATAATAACTACAACCATAGCTGACATCTGTAAGAATTCAGCTGTTCCACCTATATTTAAAAGTTTGGAAGCACCATGCATAATAAAAGCAACCGCAAGAGCCAATTTAACCAAGAATACAGGACTTTGTTTTATTTTTGAAATCATAGATAAAAAATTAATTATTAATAAAAAAAACAAGCTAATTTAGCTTGTCTTTATTATAACTTGTTGAAAATTAAAGTAAAGTTTTTCTTACTAAAATAACTAACTGGAAATTATATTAACACTTGAATTTCAGCACCATCGCGAAGTTCTTGTATTAATTGATTTATCGCTTCACTATTTTTTTGCTGTATAACTATATTTTCAATTTGTTCAAAAATCTCATCAAGTGTGCCTATTTCTTGATTTGCAGACGTAATTTGTTCATAAGCCTGTGTAACTTCCTCTTCTGTTGCGGCTGTTTCTGACAAAGATAATTCTTGCTCCAAATAAGTTTCAATTAATAAACCTTCTCTAACTTGCTCTCTTAATTCTTCTTCTGTCACATTTTCCATTGCAAGTGCTTCTTGGAAAGCTTCCTCAGATTGAAATTGTTCTTTTATCATATTAATTTGATTATCAATTTCAGATTCTGGCACATCAACTTCTGAATTTTCTGCTACTTGCCCAAGAAGAGTTTGGTTAACGATTGCTTCTATTGATTGAGATTCAATTTGATTTTGCGTTTGTTCGTCAATTTCAGCAATATCAATACCTTGTTGGAGCGCAACTTGTGATGTTATTACATCAAGGTCTACTCTTGTTATTTCTTCTCCATTAACTACTGCCACCACATCATCATTTTGACCGGCAATATCTTGATTTTGTGCATTTTGCCCATCATCAGACGAAGATGCTAGAAAAAATCCGATTCCTAGTATTAATATAGCAGCGACTAAAATAAATACACTTTGTTTTTTCATAATTGTTAAGATAATTTAATTCGTAAAACTTTTTATTACCTATACACCATAACAAATTTAAGTGATGATGAGAACCTTATTTTATAAATATTTTCATTTGAGTGTTGCCAGACTTGGACTCGAACCAAGATTAACCGGACCAGAACCGGTCGTCCTACCATTAGACGATCTGGCAATAAGTATTAATAAGTACTTAAATTAAATCAAACATCTCCGAAAATCTACTTACAATAGGTTTTCTTTGCGCAGTTAATTCTTCTCTTTCTGGCACATTAGTTGTCTGATTATATCTTTTATCTATTTCTGTATATTCTTTGACAAGCTTAAAAAATTCTTCAGACATTTGCTCGTTCTCAACAATTTCAGGTAAAAATACTTCTAATGGCACCTCTGATCTATTGGCAACATCTAACAAACAGTTAAGACTTATATTGTCTAAGTTTTTTATTTTTTGAGCGTTTTCGTTTGAATCATCAAGGGCTGAAATAATTTCAGTCAGAGCTGGATCTTTTAATTCCTCTTTTCCATAATCTACTTTTACCTCTTGGTTTGGGTTAAATTTTTCCATACTTTTATATTAAACATTAATATCTTATAAATCAAACTTTTCTTTCAAAAAAGCAAGGCCCCCATGGATTCCACCTATTGAACCTAATTCAGCAATACGAATCTCTGGTAATTCAGGATGGATTTTCATCAAAGAGGCAATCATATCTCTCATCCTTTCAGCATCTAAATCCTTTGACATTGACCCACCAATAACTAATACATCGGGTGACCAATGAATAATCGAATTGTGAAGTCCGACTGCAATGTTTTTTTCTATTTCTTGCCAATCATTTGTTTGTGCAACATCTTTTGGGTGCATGTTAAATTTCTTCTCAACTGCAGTTCCTGAACAAAGGTCTTCAAAATTTTCACCTGTTTCATTATTTATAATTTGAAAACCAGGCTCAAAACCAAATCGGTTTTTTTCAAATCGACCGTTAGTTATTTTGACTCCGCCGATGCCAGTAGAGATTGTGATGTATGTGCAAATTTCAAACCCCCGCCCGGCGCCAGAAACTGCTTCACCTAAACCAACGATATCTGTATCATTTTCAATGTAAATTTTCGGGCTTTGGTTATTTTCTCCTAAGTTAATTAAACCATTTTGAAATTTTTCTTTTAAGGCAATCCTCTCCCACTCAGGCAGATGTGGTGATTTTAAAAGTTGACGATGGCTCTGATCAAGAACACCCGCAATACCTATACAAACAGCTTTTATTTGTTTTCCACTCGCTACGTTTTTAATTGTTTCTATAATAAATTCAATTCCCTCTTTTGGATTATCTGGCGTTTCTTCTATTATAGGTTCATCAAAATCTACACAGTTTTCTGATCTAGCTACTCTAAATTTTGTTCCTCCAATATCACAAGCTATATACATATACTCATTATATATTATTCTTGTGACTCCTCAACTTTTGTTTCTCCATCAAAAATTCTTTCATCAAGATAATTCCAAATTTCAGGATGTCCATTTTCTCTCAAATAATACCACCATTCAACCCCCCACAAATATTGCTCATCAAAATTAGTTTTTGCAGACATTTCAATTACTTTTTCAAGTCTATCGACATTCATAAATTTCAATTGGTCTTCAATAGAAGTATTTGGTATAGATTCCGTTAACCAAGGCTCCATAGAAACCTCTATTAAATAAATTGGTTTGTCTCCATGAAAAATTTTCATTAACAAATGTTTAAATTTATAAAAATTATGGTTAACTATCGTTTTAAAACCGCCGATTGTTTCGTTAGCTAAATAAACATAGAAAGTTGAACCGAACATATCACCTCTTTTGTATGCTCCCCACCAAGAGCCCAGATTACCACTATCGGTTGTTAGGATTGGACGATCTTGCTCGTCTAATTGTCGAACTAGTTCAATTTCACGATCTAATAAGTTTTTGTCTAATTCTGAACCACAAATCTCTGGAACATAAACCGTCAAAAAAGGCTCATTCTCGACTTGCCAAATTTTGATTGCAGAACTATCTTTGTAGCGATTAACTACTTCTATCATATAGACTAACAATTCTGATTTTTCTTCATCCCAACTTTTATCTTGAATCCATTTGGGGTTATGACATTCTGGCCAACGAGGAACACGTCGCCCGACGGTGAGAATAACATCTAGACCCAATTCTTCAGCCCTTTCGACTTGCCAATCTAAGTCACTAAAATCATATTGCCCTTGAACTTTTTCAATCTCATCCCAATAAGCGACTAATCTAACTTTTTTAATACCTAGCTCGTTAACCATAGAATCAAAGACAGCTTTTGGATCAACTCCTAACTCTCTGGCATATTTTGAACTGAAAGTCACACCATAATCATATTCAAAAGCTTTTGAAGGCCAATTCCAGCCAATTATAAAAATTAGAGCCAATATTGATACTGTTATAGTTATTTTGCTTTTTATTATTTTCAAAAACATACTCTACATAAATAAGAAATAAAATCCTATTACAACCAATGTGATTGAAATAATTTTTTGAATAATATCTCTCATGTTGTTATTTTCTCCAAACGGCTTTGGGGTAAACTTACCAAAAAAGAATGAAATCAAAATCAAAAATATAAATTGCAAACCACCGAGTGCCTGAACTAGTGTAACATTACCGAGATCGATTGCTTTTAATGTCATAAACGCTGCCACCCCACCAATAATCGCATTTCCGACAACCCACAAACCGCCACTGGCTTTTTGTTTTTTAGTATTAAATTTTATCTTACTAACATAACGAGGAACCAAAACTAGTGACAAGATAAAAAATAACAAAGCAATTCTAGTCCAGAAAAAAGCTTGATCAAATGATGTGTCGACAAACATTTTTTTGATAACAGTTGCCTTTATAGAAAATAAAATTCCAGCATGAAGTGTAAAGAGAAAAACTTCTTTATTAAAACGAAGTCTTGATATTAAAGTGGTTCCTAAGACTAGAAAACCCAAAGCAATCATAAAATGATTAGTCAAAACATCATCTAGAACGAGATAGCTTAAAAGAAGTGTCCCGACTGCGCTGACTGATCCAATTACAGGAATAACATCAGAGGCGTCAGCTTCACGGAGAGCTGAATACATTGAAACAAGAGCGTGAAAACCAGCAAAAGCTGACAAAAGCGCCATAGACATCAAAGAAATTGTTGGGCGACTGACATTTTCGAAAGATGGAAATGTAAATCCACCAACTTGTAATCCACCGAAAAAGAAAAGTAGTATTGGAATTGTAGAAAGGATGGTTACATAAAAAGCATAAATAAAAGGCTTAGAAACCTTTTTTGATGTGATAATAAACTTATCTACTATAGCAGAAATTGCATAAAAAAATTGAGCTATAATTACAATGAGTAACCATGTTGGCATACTCTTATTTTATCTTTAAACCGTTACTTTCACAAATATCTTTATAAACAAAAGCGCTTTGTCTGATGGTTCTTTTTTTCTCTGGAGAATCATAATCTATTTCGACTAGTCCAAATCTTGGCCAAAAACCTTCCGCCCATTCAAAATTATCTAAAATTGACCAATACATAAAACCGCGAATGTCGACACCTGATTGAATTGCTCCATAAGTTGATTTGACCAAGCCACGAATATAATCAGCCCGGTATTGATCTTTTTCATCAGCTATTCCTGCCTCTGTGATGTATATAGGTTTGTTATATTTTTTCAAGTCTATCAAAACTTTTTCTAATCCTTCTGGATTAAGTGGCCAACCCATGTCATTTTTTGGCACATCGTTTTTAACTCCAAAAAATCGACTAGTGTAATAATTGATTCCAATAGCGTCTGTATTTTCAAGAGTTTTTTTTAAAAAATAATAATTCCAAAAATAATCTACTACACTAGAGATAATTTTATTTATAGGATTCCAATTGGAGACATAATTAATATTATGCTTTACAACACCTACCTCCAATCTTGGGTTCTCTTTTTTTATCTCTTTGTATGCTAGATTATGTGATTTGATTAAATTTTTGACAACCTTGATAGTCTTTAATTTACTTTTTTTGAACGGTGGCCATTTACCACGATGATAGCCAATTCCTGAAACTACCAACGGTTCGTTCATAGTAGAAAAATTATCACATAAATCACCGAGCTGACTAGTAACAAAAGAGCAATATTTAGCGAAAATTTCTGGAGCATCTTTTCGTTCAAATCCACCATTATCAGAAAACCAAGTTGGCAGAGTAAAATGCCATAATGTCACAAACGGTTTAAGTCCCCTGTCGCGAAGGGATTGTAAAACTTTTCTATAATGTTGTATTTCGTTTTGATCAAATCTGCCTTCAGCCGGCTCTATGCGAGACCATTCGATTGAAATTCTCTGGCAATTTTGTCCTAATGATTTTGCAATATCAAAATCTTGTTCGTATTTATTGTAGTGATCACAGGAGATGTCGGCGGGTGGGACCTTGCCTGTTTCGCGCGCTGCCTTTGCCCAGTCGTTGTTATTAATACCGCCCTCTACTTGATATGAAGCCGACGCTGCTCCCCACAAAAAACCTTCTGGGAACTTTAAAAATTCTTCTTTATTTTCACTAGACATTTTTTAATGAATTATTTTCTTTTTTTAAGATACCGATTAACGGCCAAGAGACTAGAGATCGCGCCAATTACAATACCGGCAACAAATAGAATAAGGAATAACTGCCCAAAATTACTTACATAATAACTAAAGAGATTAAGATCAAAAAATATGGGTGCTATTTGTGGACCAATATAGAATGTTATCGGGTAAAGCAAAATCAAAACAAAGATAGCAGAAACGATTCCGTAAATACATCCCGTTACAATGAAAGGCCCACTAATATAACTATGATTTGCTCCAACTAAATTCATGACCTTGATCTCATCACGAGAAATATACATAGCTAAACGGATAGTGTTCAAAGTAATAATCACAGACAAAATAACAAATATTGCTGTCAGCAAAGTTCCGAATTTTTCACCCGTATTAATTATTAAATTCAAACTATTTATAGCAGCTTCCTTACGAGCATAGTTTACATTTTCGATAATAGAATCTGTTTGCCCTTCTGGATAATTTTGTTCTAAGAAAAGTTGGATGCTTTCATATTGTGAAGTGTCTTTTGCCTTGATATTTAAAACTGCACCAAGAGGATTTTCTTCCAATTCATCTAACGCTGCTAGAATTTTTTGATCATCGGCATGACGCTCTTTATATCGCTCTAGTGCTTCTTCTGAAGAGACATATTCTACTTGTGCAACTTCTGGTAAATTCTCTATTTGAGTTTTTAAAGCCAAGACATCATCTTCTATGACATTTGTTGAAATATTAACATTAACATCGACGCGATCTTTTAATTCTTCTAGTGTGTGATCTAGTAAAGCTCCTCCAAAAATAACGGAACTTATAATAAATAAAGTTACAACCATCACTAAAATAGCTGATAGAGAAACTATTCCGCTTCTCCAAAAATTTACGAAACCTGATCTAATTATTCTTTTGAAATTTAACCAAAACATTTTATGATTTTACTTAAAATTAAATTGCATACCTTCCACTGGCATCATCTCTAATAATCTTACCATCTTCCATGGTAATGACACGCTTGCCTATTTCATCAATTATCCCTTTGTTGTGCGTTGTCATTATAACTGTTGTTCCGAGATCGTTAATTTTTTTCAGAATTTGCACAACATCATATGCATTAAGAGGGTCAAGGTTCCCGGTCGGTTCGTCTGCCACAATAACATCAGGCTGGTTAACAATCGCACGAGCAATCGCTACGCGTTGTTGCTCACCACCAGATAATTCATGTGGAAAATTCCAAGCCTTTTTAGGTAAATCGACAAGTTCTAGAACATGCGGAACATCAGCAGCGATTTCTTCATCAGTTTTTCCAGCAGCCTCCATCGCAAACGCAATATTTTCATAAACATTTTTATGGGGCAAAAGACGAAAGTCTTGGAAAATTGTCCCGATTTTTCGACGAAGCTTGTTTATCTTTTTTTTGTTCAAAGAATGAACATCTAACGAACCAAAATAAACATTTCCTTCTGTCGGCGTTTCTTCTGCTAACAACATTTTAATAAGTGTAGTTTTTCCAGCACCTGAATGACCAACGATTGATACAAACTCGTTAGGTTCTATTTTTAATGTGACCTCATCAAGGGCCTTTGTATTGTCAAAATAAATTTTTGAAACTTTTTCGAAATATATCATCTTAATTTTCTTTTAAGCTTTCTACGAATTCTTCTATTCTACCATTTAATACAGAATCTACATCACTGGACTCATAATTACTTCTGTGGTCTTTTACTAACTTATAAGGATGCAGAACGTAAGAGCGAATTTGACTTCCCCATTTTGCCTGAGTTGTAGAAGATATCGAATTTGCTTTTTCAGCCTCTTTTTCCTGTTTTTTTCTAAGGTTGTAGATCTTACCGTATACAATTTCCATAGCCTTTTCGCGATTTTGTGCCTGATTTCTCTCTGAAGAAACGAAGGCAGAAATATTTGTTGGCTTGTGGATAATTCTCACTGCAGTTTCCCTTTTGTTAACATTTTGACCCCCTGGACCGGATGATTTTGTAAATGAAACCTCAAGCTCATCTTCTGGTATTTTTAAATCTGATCGATCGTTTTGCTTTTCAAAGACTGGCATTACCTCGACCATAGCAAAACTAGTTTGTCTCTTACCGGCCGAATTGAAAGGTGATTTTCTAACAAGACGATGCACTCCTGATTCGTTTTTCAAAGTTCCATACACTTGTTTACCGACAATTTCAAAAGTAATTGTTTTATAACCGCTTTCTGTGTTTGCGCTCTCATCAAGAAAATTAATTTGCCACCCTTTGATGTTCGCAAATTTTATATACATCTCCATTAGCATTCTAACGAAATCTTCTGCGTCATCTCCACCAACACCAGAGAAGATATTCAAAATCGCATTACCCCTGTCAAATTTACCAACCCCTTCCAGCTCATCTTTTAGATTTTGCATTTCTTTTATTACTTCCTGCGCCTTTGAAGAGTCTTGCCAAAAATCAGGTTCCGACATTTTCTGCTCGATTTCTGAAATGCGATTTTTGATTTGTGTTTTTTTATCTAATTCAGAATTTTGTTTTTTATCTTCATTCATTTCTTTTATTCTAACAGTTTTTTTAATGAGCCGTTAATCGGGATTGAACCGATGACCTCACCCTTACCATGGGTGTGCTCTACCAACTGAGCTATAACGGCTAGGTTTGAAATATACAAAATTTTGTTGACAAGAGCAATTTTATCAGTAATGTAAAGCTTAAATCAACAATCGAACCTTAATTTGAACCTTCAAAGAAAGAAAAGTTATGCCAAAAGAAAAAGAGAAAATATTCCCTGAACTCGACCACCATCAGCATGAATTTTTGAGAAAATCAATCCTCAAAATATTCCATGTTGAAACAGAAGATACTGCAGATTTTTATTTTTTCACTACAGGTGAAATTACTGAATTCAAATTCGGCGCGTTCATCATGCGAAGAACCAGTGAGCTACAAATAATAGTAGAATCTCATTTTAAAGAATTTGCTGAAGTTTTTTCTGACAAAGGAATAACAGTAAGAGAAGCTTCTTTTGCTATAAACCTTCCAGACATTACCGACATACCATAACCCCCCTGCCCGACGATTAGTCGGGCAGTTTTTATTTGAGCGTTATTATTGTATGATTGAAACATGAAATTCCTAAATAGATTAATAAGAAAAACTATCGGCTGGGTAATATTAATTATTGGAGCATTTGGTTGGGTAATTCCAATCCCTCTTGTCCCCTTTTTCTTGCTATTCTTTATCGGATTGCACATCTTAGAATACGACTTGAAATTCATTAAGCTACTCGGCAGATTAGGAATCAAAACAGACAAAGTAGAAAAATATTTGGAAAAAACCTCACTATCAAATCTTTCAAAAAATAAAAACCAAGAAGCTACTTTAGAAAACCAAAATACTCGAGACCCTCAATAACGCCAGAAGAATAATTCCCATTTAATCTATCACCACCTTTTGCGATATACAGCTTGTCGCTAACACCTTTTTGCTCGACGATTTGCATAGCCTTCTCTTTTACATCAGCCCGAGCATTTTTAACCAAAACGGATTTAATCCCAGATGTCAGTGGCAAAAGATCGTTCCCACTATCACCACAATAAACAACATTTTCAGGACTCTCTCCTAATTTTTCAATTAAAAATTCCAAAGAACCCAATTTAGTAGCGTCTTTTGGTAAAACATCTACTAGGCCTAAATTTTTATGAGGATCAAAACTGTATACAACTTCGGCTCTGATTTGTTTTTGATTAATGTATTCCGAAATAGCTTGGATGATATTATCTGACTTCTTCTCATCTCTCAGATAATAACTAATTTTATTTTCATTTTGCACCGACTCTTCTTGCAAATAAAATTCTTCCTCATTTAAAATTTCATCAATATCTTGAACTATTAATTCTCTATCCCAATTAGGATGCTTGTCTTTGACATAGTTATTCCATTCTGGATATGCCACCAATTTATTTTTTCTTGTAAAAAAGTTTTTTTGGTTTTTGTAAACTTCGGTTCCGACAGAACCTATAAAATAATCTGGCTTTCTAATTCCATATTCTTTTTCAGCTTCTTTAAATAATTCTAAATTACGGCCTGTTGCATAAACCAACACAGCATCTCTCAATCCTGAGACTCTCTCATAAAATTCCTCCAAACTACCGTCATATTCTTCTGCTCCATTTGGAACGAGCGTTCTATCTAAATCACAAACTATAATCATATTTCTAGTGGTTTACTCTTATTAATAAAATTCTGATAAGCCAACAAATAACCCGCGGCAGTAAATCCTAACTTGCTAGTTCCCATCCCTTCCAAAGTAAGTCCGTGATAAAATTCCGGGAACTTGTAATTATCTCTTTCGAGAATTTTAGCAAAGTCCAAAATTTGCCCCTCTTCAACATCATCCAACGATCCTAAATAAAAGCCATGAACAACTCCCCAAAGGCCACCATTGTGGTACTCATTCGGTTTATTTTTGAATCTGAAAATATAATTATTATTAAGTTTTTGCCAATCCGGACTTTTTTCATCGATAGTTGGATAAAATGCAGGATAAACTGGCAAATCACTTCCAAAAGTTTCGTTCAGATGATTCACAATCTCTTTTTGCTCATCTCTTTCTAATAAGTCAGAATTAAAAAGAAGTGAAATTGCAAATAGGTCATAATAATAATTTGCTCCAAAAGCAGAGAAAGAAGCAATCGGCGCGCAGGTCTCATATTTTTCTATAATCTTTTCAAAAAGTTTTGACTGATAAATAAACTCACTTTTCAAATTTTCTTCTTTAGGAAAAAAATTCGTTTTGATAAGCTTTTTCAAATGATTAATCTTGTCTTGAGTTTCCGCTTTGCGAAAAACTTTATAATAAAATTCCGAGGCGAATAGATAGAGCATTTGATCAAATAACACATAACCTTCGTTTATATATTCATCTGCCCAATCGCCTCCTGGTGGGATATAAAGTAGCCCGCGACCGTTCAATTCTAAACATTCTAAATAGAAAAAAGTCTTGTCGACAGATTCAGACATTTCCTCGAGAAAATCCTTGTCACCTGTTTCCAAATAATAAAAACAACACCCAATGACATACCAAATACTAGAATCGACTCGACCTACTGTTGTTCCATAGCTAACACTTTCTTCGTCTAGGGAAACATTACTCGGTATTCTCCCCGTCTTGTCTTGATTTCTTTTGAGGGTAATCAAAGTCTGTTTAAAGGCTTCAACTAATTCAGGCTCCTTGAATTTGATTGATGAAATTCCAGCAATTATCCCATCACGCGAAAAGACTCTTTTGTAGTTATCTATATCATTAGAAGAAGCAACAAAACCTCTAGGGGTGATAAGGCTTTTTAAAAGATTCAAACTTTCTTCTTTTGCTTCTTCTATCAAATTTCTATCAGACATTTATTACATTCTATAAAATTTTCGTCGATTGCGAAACCAACTTGTTAAAAAACCGACGCGACAGACAACGATAAAGATTCCAATAACATTTCTAAAACTATCCATAAAGATATACAAAAAGTAAAAATCTGTTAGATTAGTGTTATGCAAAACGAAATTGAATACCCGATTCGAATCAATCGATACCTTTATCTAAAAAATTATTGTTCACGTCGTAAGGCTGATGAAATGATTGAAAAAGGTCAAGTCAAAGTTAACGGCAAACTAGCGGTTCTAGGTCAAAAAGTAAATAAAGATGACAAAGTTGAAGTCGGTAGCGAAATGAAAAAGATGAAGCAAAATTATGAATACTTTGCTTTTAATAAACCGACTGGCGTCGTATCACATAATCCACAAGAAGGCGAAAAAAGCGTTGATGACTTTTTTCCTACAAACAAAAAATTAGCGCCTGTTGGTCGTCTAGATAAAAAATCTGAAGGACTGATGTTTCTTACTAATGATGGCAGGATAATCGACAAAATGCTTAATCCAAAATACGAGCATGAAAAAGAATACTCTGTTCGGGTTGATAAAGAAATTAAATCAAATTTTATTCGTAAAATGTCTAACGGAGTTGATATCGAAGGATATAGAACCAAGCCTGCTCAAATTACTCAATCTGGACCAAAATCTTTTAGAATAATTTTAACTGAAGGGAAAAAACACCAAATCCGCAGAATGTGTATAGCTCTCGGGTATCAAGTTCAAAATCTAAAAAGACTGAGAATTATGAACATTCAATTAGCCGGATTACAGACCGGTGAAAGCAGACCACTTTTCCAAGATGAAAAAATGGAGTTACTGAAGAACATTAATGTTATTTAGTTCTTGTTAATCTTTGAAACAACAAAACCTGAAACAGAAAGCGCTATCAAAACAATAACAAAAATTAAGATCGAATTGTTAAAATACTTTTCAATCATAAATCCTTCATTTACTGAAGCAATTCTTGTTATAAAATACGATGTTAAACCTCCTATTAAAATTATTAATGCCGCTGAAAAAATGTTTTATTCATAATATGTAATTATACACTATAATTTGATCGTCATACTAAGAGTTTTCAACAGATTGGAAGAGTGACTTGATTATTCTAATTAAATTCGAAGTTATTTTGGATATAATTAACTATTTCTACGATATCTTTTTTAACATCTACAGAACCTAAAACAACGATGGCTATTGGTCGACTTTCATTATCGATTTGGACATTAGTAACTAATAACATTGTCTCTAGTGCTGATGAACTTATTCCAATCTTACCACCAATTTCATCCGATAATTCGGAAATTTCATTCAAGTTATTTAAATCGTAAAAAGCTGGAGTCCCGTAAGCTATCCTGTTTTCATTACCCATAGACATATGAAGAATAAAACTTCTATTATGGTAAAGATATTTTGCTAGATAAAATAAATCTTGCGCTGTTGATTTATTTTCAGAGAGAACACCGTTAGTATCGGCAAATTTAGTTTTATTCATTCCAATAGCTTTTGCTTTTTTATTCATTAAATCTAAAAAAACTGTTTTACCTAATGGATTTGCGATAGCTAGAGCGGCTTCATTAGAAGATTCTAAAAGTAGTAGAGATAGCAAATCAATAACCTTAAAACTATCATTGACTTTTAACCGCGGGATACTGGTTGTCGCCAACATACTTTCGTCTACAACTACATCTTTTTCAATATTAATATACTCGACTGCAATCAAGGCCGTCATCAGTTTGGTTATAGATGCAATTGATTTTATCTCCTCACTGTTTTTTTCTGCAAATACAAAATTATTTTCTAAATCTGCAACTATATAAGAAGCGCCTTCAGATACTGGAAATTTATTTCCATAATCTTTTTTCTCATAATTACCATTAAAGGAATCTTCAAAAACAAGTAGCGGTGTCCCTACATCAACTTCCGCATATATTTCTTTTAAATCCTCTAAAGCAACCCTTATACACCCTCCTGAATAGTCAGAGCTAGTTGGTGTGCCATCTGGATATGTTGTTGGGCCGTGAATAAAGAAATTACCTTGAAATTGCATACTATACGGCATGTTAACTTGGCCAAAAGAAGAAAAATGGTTTTTTGTTTTATACTTTATATTGTATAAGCCAGCAGGTGTTTCCCACCAAGAACCTTCTTTACCTTTGTGTAGAACTGTTTTTTCTATTTTTAATTGACCATCTTCATAATATCTAATTACCATATCTGATAAATCAACCTCTAAAAAATCAGCATTCTGAGATATAAATTTATTTTTAGTCTTTTTAAAAAAATCTTCATTTTCTAATGCTGGCCAACTTCCATAAATAAATTCATCTTGCCTTT
>Ga0210041_1000020_pt1 | contig 214858 bp, 228 predicted proteins | sample CryGeymeta201503_FD_183973 | JGI IMG/M metagenome (GOLD analysis project Ga0210041, IMG submission 183973) | Groundwater microbial communities from Crystal Geyser aquifers in Utah, USA - Crystal Geyser metaG 2015-03 (SPAdes) (version 2) | ecosystem: Environmental > Aquatic > Deep subsurface >... | reverse complement strand
AAGAGATTAATCCTTTTGAGTAGAACCAAAGCTAGCATAAGCTATCTTTGGAAGTGTAGGTTTATCAGCTTGGTTTAACAACCCCTACCAAGCGACTTGTTTTTCAACAAGGTTTCAGAGGGGCTTGCATTATTATAATGTAGCTTTTGTTTAAATAATTTAAATTATGGTTTTGGTGGTTTGGAAAATATATTTTCCATTTGAGAAAGGGCACCTTGTATCTTTTGTTTAGATTGTTCTGCTAAAAGTTCCTGAGATTTCTTAATTTCAGCCCTACGTTTCATTTCATTAAAGATAAACACTTCTGTAATGTCTTGAATTTCTGGAGCAATTCTTTTAGATTGATTTGCTATTTTAATATCAAGTTCTGAAGTTAAGCTGGTTTCAATTTTTAAAAACTTAGCTTGTTCTGCTGTTAAAATTACAGCAACAGCACATCCTAAAAGTGTTGCTCTACCGTTTGGATATTCTGATTCATATCCACGTCCAGACCTAGTTAAAACTTGTCTATTTGCCCCAAAGTTAATACTAAGGGCATCACCATTCTTAATGTTAATTTTGCCAACTTCTCCATAAATTCTACCGCCATCTGGAAAAGAAACATTATCATAGAAGATAGCAGGAAGGTCATCTCCAGTCCAGGTATAGTAGTTACTAGTTTTTTGATTTAATTGAGTAGTCATAATTAATTCTTTCATTTTTAATATTTTAACAGATTTAAGGTCTTAATCAAGAAAGAAAAAATAAATAATTAATTAAGAACGATTCTTCTTGCACCATTAAATCTTGTTGTCCAATAAGAATTATCAAGATTTTCAATTCTTACCTTTTGACCTGTTCTTGGAGCATGAAGAAACTTATCATCTCCAAGATATATGCCAACATGTGAAAATGATGATTTTCTTGTATTAAAGAAAATTAAATCACCTGGTCTTAATTTTGTTAAGCTAGTTATTTTTTCACCAATTTTACTCATTTCTTTAGATGTTCTAGGAAGATAGACGCCAATACTTTTTTCGTATACAGCTTTAACATAACCACTACAGTCAAATCCAGATGTTTCTGATGTTCCTCCCCAACGATAAGGTACTCCAATATAACCCATCCCTTTTTTAATAATATTTTGAGAAGCTTGAGTATATCTTTGAAATATATTTTCTTCTTTAGCTAGTGGAACGACTTGTTCATTAGTTTTTAAAGAATTAATATTATAAGACACTAATTCTTTAGAGCTTTCTAAGTAGTTTTTAAAAAGAAGTTTATCATATGTTGTGTTTGTAACCGCAGTATTAACTATTATTGGTTTAATATAGGATGATGGGTTATTTAAAGAAATATCTGAATCAGTAGTGTTTATAACTGATTTAGTTATTTCTAGTTTAGTTTCCGGCTGAATTGTTTCTAAATCTTTTTCATATGCAAAGCTATTACTGATAAAAATAAACAAAAGGCTACTGGAAACTATATGTTTAAATATAGTTTTCTTCATAAGTCTCTTTTAAAATTGTTGAATTATGAATTTAACCGATAAATATATCATTGTCAATATTTTATACATAGTCTAATCATTGGCATTGGCTATTAGATTTGCAAAAATATGTTATAATTAAATAGCTTTAACATTGGAGAATTTAAAAATGAAAAATGAAATATACAATAATAATTGTTCAAGGTGGAATATTAACTGGAGAAAGAAACCTACAAAATGGATATTTAGTTGCAATGGATGATTCAATACATATTGAATTGGAAGGTGTTTCATCTTTTAAATTGTTAGACGATACTAGGTGCACATTTGATACCTGTTTTGAACTTGATGATGAATTTTTTGATTTAAAATTGATTCCAACAATTACATCTTATGATGATATTATAGATGAGTTTGAAATAGAAGAAAACCAAGATTTTTTAAATATGAAAAGTTATCTTTTAGCTAAAAATCTTAATGAAAAATTGTTAAATAATGAAAATAAATTAAAAAAGATAAAAATTTAAGGATTTTCAATGGAATTGATTAAAAGAAAATGGCATTATCTTCAACCACCTAGTCATTATGGTGTGACACCTTGTTCTTGTGGAAATAATAATACTAACTGGTCAGAATATGAGAATCATTTGTGGTGTGATAATTGTGAAAAGGATTTTATTCCAGAAAGTAATGGTCTTTTTGATGGGCCATTTTTAATCAGTATTTCTCAATTATTGGGATATTCATTTACTAGATTTAATTTAGAAACAAAAAAAGTTGAGGAATTAGATAAAGATTTACTATATGTAGATTGTGAAGAAATGGATTCATTTTTAATGAATAAAGAAATCAATATAAATATAAAAAGAAAAGAATTATTAGGAATTGAAATTATTCCAGGATTATTATATTTCAATGATAATAAAATTTTAATAAAATTAAAGAATAAAATAGAAAATAACAAAGGGCAATTTTCATTAACTATAAAATTTGAATTTCCAAAAACAAAAACATTTAATTTTAATATTATATTGAATGAAGATTTAATTAGTTTTGATATTAAAAAAGAATTGGATTTTGATATTTTTAATAAATTATTTTTGGTAAATAAGTTGGATTCAGAATTAATTATCAATAAAGAAAATAAAAATAAAAATATAAATAAAATTTAATACAGTTGTGTTTGATTTAAATCAAGTATCATATTTAATAAATATATTAGAATTGTAAAAGGGAGAATTTATGAATTTAGAAAAAAAGTTGATTGATGCTGGTGTTAATGATTTTTCAGTTTCATTAGATTCTTGCTGTGCAGAAACTGGTGATAAAATGGCATGAGATAAGCCTAGTGCATGGAAAAAAGTAGTTGAAAATATTAAATTTTTATTTAAAGTATCTTATGTTACTGTCGGTGTAGTGTTCACACCTGAAAATGTAAATGAATTTAAAGATTTAGTAGAATTTGCTGATTCATTAGGAGTAGCAGATATTCGTATTTTATCTTCAGCACAATGGAATCAAGAATTTTATGATATGAAATTTAGTGATGTTTTACTAGAAAGACATCCAATATTGAAATATAGAATGAGTCATTTTTCAGGTCATCGTCATGTTCGTGGAATTAAAGAAACAGATTCAAATACTTGTCAATTAATGTTAGATGATATGGCTATTTTAAATGGATTTCATTTCCCATGTATTATTTATATGAGAGAACAAGGAATGCCAATTGGAAAGATTGATTATAATTTAACTCCTGAAAAAGCTATTGAAAAAATAAGAAAAGAAAGATTAGATTGGGTTAAAAACAATAATACACATACGAATTTAATATGTAAGAAAAATTGCCTCGATGTTTGTATTGACTTTAATAATAGGGTTCATGAATTAAATCCTCTAAAGCTAATTCATGAATTTTTACCTTTGAAAATATTTCTTTAATTTCCTTTTCTGTAGGATTAAGCATGGCTGCCCAAAAAAACTCTTCTTGACCAAGCTCATATGATGATATATCAGTCATATTCATGTCATTAATTTTTTTACCATCTTTGTATAATGAAGCTTTAACAAGCATTAAATTCTCCTGATATTTAATTTAAGATACAATATTTTTTAAATTATTAAAAGTAAAAGCCCATCAATTAATGATGGACTTTTTTATTAAAAAATTAACTTAACCTTGTCTACGTAAAAAGGCAGGAATATCATAACTAGGAAAACTATTAGATGAAGCTGGTTCAACCCGATTTTTTGTAACTGGTGCCGGTGCTGGAGCATTTGTTTTTGGTGATGTAAAGTTATTGTTGGTTCCATTTAATCTAGCTGGAATTGCTTGTTGATCACGACCACTACGAAATACTTGTGGTTGAGATTGTGTATGAGGAAGAGGGAATCTTTCTTCATTTTGAACATATGGTGTTCTTCCAAAAGAACCTGTATTCATAACTACATCTTCACGAGATGTTTGGTTAACTTTATTTAATCCAGTAGCAATAACAGTAACACGAATTCTATCTTCCATGGATTCATCAAAAACAGTTCCGTATTTAATGAAGGCATCTGGAGATGCAAATGATTGTAAGGCTTGAATGGCATCTCTAATTTCAGACATTTTCAATGAACGACTAGATGTAATGTTAACAATTAAACATTTTGCAGTAGAAAGTTTAATGCCTTCAAGAAGTGGTGAAGATGCTGCTTTATCTGCTGCAACTCTAGCTCTATCAATGCCTGTTGCCTCAGCGTTACCCATCATTGCTCTACCCATTTCGCTCATAGCAGTTCTAATGTCTTCGAAGTCAACATTAACTAGACCAGGAACATTAATAATTTCAGAAATTCCACTAACAGCAGAATTTAAAATTCCATCAGCATGTCCAAAGCATTCATCAACACTAGCATCATCACCATAAACTTCAATAAGCTTATCATTTAAAACAACAATTAATGAATCTACATTCTTATTTAATTCATCAACACCAAGTTCAGCGGCTTTCATACGGTTTTCAAACCAAAATGGTTTAGTCACTACACCAACAACTAAAATTCCCATTTCTTTTGCCAATCTAGCAATAACAGGAGCAGCCCCAGTTCCAGTTCCACCACCCATGCCACAAGTAACAAATAACATGTGACATCCTTTGATGGCTTCTATAATTAAATCCTTAGAATCTTCAGCAGCTAATCTTCCAGCTTCAGGTTTAGAACCTGCTCCTAATCCTGTTTTTCCTAATGGTAGTTTAATTGGTGCAAGACTACGATTTAAAGATTGAGAGTCAGTGTTGGCATTGATAAATTCAACACCTTGCACACCTGAACGAATCATGTGGTCTACAGCATTATTTCCAGCACCCCCAACTCCAATAACTTTAATGATAGTTCCTCTGTCATCAGTAAGTCCAACATCAAAGCTAAATCCTTTGTTTTTGTTGGTTTCTAATTTTTTTTCAATATTTTTTGCATTTTCTGTTGAGTTCATATTTTCCCTTATAGTTCATCACTGATAATATGATAAATTTTTTTTTATTTGTAAAGGGTTACATGAAGATATATGATATTGTTTGTAAATAAATAATAATTAGTGAGTTAAATGTAGTTTATTATTGAAGTCAATTTAAATATAAGTAGAAAAAAAATTTGATTTATTTATTTTTTTCTAATATATCTTTTAAAAGAAAGAAAAGTGTGAAAAATTTGAAAAATGTATTAGATAAATTATCCTTCGCAACATTTGCGATAGACAAGGAACATAATGTTATATTTTGGAACGAAGCCTGTGAAATACTAACAGGAATTAAATCTACTGATATCATCGGAACGAATCAACAATGGAAGGGGTTTTATAGTAGTGATAGACCTGTTTTGGCTGATTTGATTTTAGCACCATCAAAAGGAAATTTACAAGAGTTATATGGAATAAATAAGTTAACAAATTTATTAGGTGGAGAAAATGAAATTTCTTCATTAACCTCAGAAGGTTGGGTAAAAACATTAGGGTTAGAACCAAAATTTTTGGCTTTCGAAGCCAAGCCAATATTTGATGATAAAGGTAACGTTATTGGAGCCTTTGAAATATTGTTTAATTTAACTGAACATAAAAAAATAACAGAAAAATTAAAGCTCTCATATAAGGTATTTGAAAAAATATCAGATGGAGTAATGATTACAAATGAAAGTAATGATGTTGTTTTTATAAATAATTCATTAGAAAAAATGAGTGGATATAAAATAGAGGATGTCATAAATAAAAATCCTAGACTATTTGTGTCTAAGAAAAATAATCCAAAATTATTTAATGGTATGTGGAAAACATTAGGAGATATAGGGTTTTGGAAGGGGGAAATATTAAACAAAGTAAAAAGTGGAGAAGAATTTCTTATTAGTTGCTATGTTACGAAAGTTCTATTAGATGGAGGAACTTATAATTATATATATTTAATGAATGATATTACTGAACAACGTAATATTTTAAAAAAATTACATTTTTTAGCCCACTATGATTGTTTAACAAAGTTACCAAATAGAACTTTCTTAGAGGATAAGATTCAAAAAGCAATTAAAAAAATAGATAAAAAAGGTGGTCAATGTGCAGTTATGTTTTTAGATTTAGATAAGTTTAAAAATGTGAATGATTCTTTGGGTCATGATGTTGGAGATTTGTTATTAAAAGAAGTATCTAAAAGGTTAAAGCATATAGTTAAAGCTGGAGTTGTGGCTCGCCAAGGTGGTGATGAATTTGTGATATTGATTGATAATGTAGAAAAGATAGAAGATGTAACTTCAATAGCTATAAATATTAAAAAATCTTTTAATAAAAGTTTTTTAATAAAAAAACATAATTTATCAATAACAACATCCATTGGGATAGCATTGTATCCTAATCATGCAAATGATTTTCAATCTTTGATAAAAAATGCAGATACAGCAATGTATTGGACTAAATACAATACAAATGGAGACTTTGTTATTTATGAAGAAAATATGAATTCAAAAATAATTGAAAACATTTCAATTATAGATAAATTAAATGATGCAATAAAAACAAAATTAAATGTATATTTTCAACCTCAATACTCTTTAAAAAATAAATGTGTTATTGGTTCAGAAGCACTAATTCGTTGGCAAGATGATGATTGGGGGTGGGTAAGTCCAGATAAATTTATTCCATTAGCTGAAGAATTTGGATTAATTAGCACAATTGGGGCAATAGTTTTAGATAAGTCATGTCAGGTCATTAGAGACAGTGGTTTAAAAGTGGGAGTTAACTTATCAACAATTCAATTTTTAGATGAAGACTTGGTAAAGAATATAAAAAAGTCTATTAAAAAATATAAAATAAATCCATCATTGTTGTTATTGGAAATAACAGAGGGGGCATTAATTAGTAATTTTGTAAAAACAAAAGAAGTTTTAGAGGAAATTAGAGATTTAGGAGTAAGATTAGCATTAGATGATTTTGGAACAGGGTATTCTTCTCTAGCTTATTTAAGTCAATTTCCTTTTGATTATTTAAAAATAGACCAATCCTTTGTTAAGGATGTAAAAAATAAAGCTATAGTAACATCAATTATTGATATGGCAGAGAAATTAAATCTAGAAACTATTGGAGAAGGGGTAGAGACAATAGAGCAATTAATGATTTTAAAATATGCTGGATGTAGTATAGTTCAAGGATTTTTATATTCAAAGGCATTAACGATAAGCGATTATTTTGATTTTTTAAAAAACGAAAAGAAAAGTAATTTAACAAGTATGATAGATGATGCTATTATTGGTATGAAAACCCTTGGTTTAGTTTGTATAGATATTGAACATAAGGAATTAATTGATGAGTTAGATATGCTTGAATCTAAAGTTAATTTAGATTTATCATTTTCAAAAGATATTTCAATGCATAACTTCTATACTATTTTGATAGAGCATTTTAATAGTGAAGAGTCATTAATGCTTTTAAATAATTATACACTTTATAAAGAACATAAATTAGAACATGATTTGTTTTTAGAAAAATATATATTATTGACAGGGATTAGTGATGTAAATAACAATGTAGATATTTTTTCTATATTAAGTTATGCTCGTAGGTGGTTAACTGGGCATATATTATCAAGTGATAAAAAATTTGTTGAATTTAAGAAAAAAATAGATGCACTAATATAATATTATTTATATTTGAAATGTTTGACATGTATTGTGTTTTAATTATAGTAAAAGATAACTTTAACTTTTAATAACTATGCTTCTTAATTTAAACGAAAAGAAAATAAGTAAAAATTTTTCAGAATGGTTCAGAGATTTTACATTGTATATGAAGGTATGTTTATATGGTTCAGAAGTTGTTGCAAATGATGCTCTAAGTAAAATTTTTAGTAAGGTTAGCATTAATGGTAGTGTTGTTGATAAGAGTTTAATAAGAAAATTATTTCGGTTATGCATTGTATATGGAACAAAATTAAATCTTCCAATATTAAAATTAAATACAAATATAAAAGTAGGAAACAAAAATAATTGGATTGATAATTTTGAAAAAAAAGAAATTATTGAAAATTTAGATATTTATAATTTATATTTAAATAGTGATGTTGTTTCTACAAAAGATAAATCTAAATTAGAGTCAATTTTGTGTCAGTCATTTATGGCTGATTTAATATTGTTTAATTATAAAAGCAATCAAAATTATCTTTCTCCATATCTTGAAAAAAAAGCTAAAAAAGCAATGTTGCTAAACTCACAGTATTCTCCTATTGTTGAGGTTGAAAATATAATATTTAGAGGTCATGTTTTTTCAAATCAAATGTCAATATTTTTAATGTTATCATCGGTTTTTAACTATAGAGAAATATTCGATAATTTAAATTACAAAGCAAAGTTAAGATGTTATGAGGAATTTAAAAATTTAAATATTGTAGCAAAAAAGGCATTAGTTTCAATGTTAATAAAAAGTAGAAATGAAGATGCAATATTTAATCTGTTGAGGTATGGATTACAATTGAATTGGGAAATTTCTTTAGAAGATGGTGTTAAAAATTTAGTTGCATTTGAACTTTTATATTCAATGCCTTGGGTTAAAGCAATTATAGAAAATGTGAATTTAGATTTAAGATTAACTAATGGTAATGGTGAAAATATTCTCCATTTATTGGGGAATGCTATACAGGAGACAACAATAGAGGATTCATTAAGAAGAAAAATAAATAAGTTGTCTCATGCTGAAAGGGAAAATTTATTTTTTCAATTAAATCATGATGGAATAAGTCCATTAATGAAAGCAATTGTATTACAAGATGAAAAACTTATTGAATTTATGCTTAGCTTTAATGTAAAACCATGGGATAGGATTGATTCTGCACCAAACTATAAAAGTGCAATTGAATTTTTAAATGAAAATATTTTAAATTTAAAAATTAATGATAAATACGATACTTTCGTATATTCACTAGGTGAAAAATTTTGGAGTGGATTAGCAAAGAAATGGAATTCTGAACATCATTATGTAATATTACAAGATGAATTAAAAAGAGATAATAAATTAAAAAGAAAAGTTGTAAAGGTATAACTTTTCTTTATATATTTTTTTCAGTTTCTTTAATTAGCCAATATCTTTGTTTTGAAGAAATTTCAATAGACTCATTCCAAAATAGTTCTTCAATATGATTTTGGATTACATTGTCCATTGATTGAAGCGTTTTAAGAATAGAAGTTTTATCTTTTTCATTATAAACTAGTTTGCTAATGAATAATGGAATGTGTTCCTTCCACATTTTCTCTACATTTAAGAGCATTTGTGGGTGTGCATTCTGTGTGTTGTTTTTATAAATTGAAATAAAGTGTAAGGTTTTATTCTTCAATATTTTAAGATTAATATTAATTTCAGGTTCATTGCTCCAGGGTTCCAGTCCAATTTCTTGAATAAGAAAAATAATGTTATTTTCTTTATTGTCAGTTTTATCTGTTATTAGTTGAATTTTCTTAGATATGTTTTTTTCTTGCTTATAATTTTTAATTTTTGTAAAAAATTTCTTAGACTGATGATAAAAAAAGAAGGTTGAAATAAATATTAAAATAAAGGCCGTAATGTTCCAACTAAAAATATTCCGTAAATAAAAGAGTCCAACAGAAATAAAGGAAAGAATTGAAACATCAGCAATTGAAAGGAAATGTTTTGTTGTAAAAGTTTCAACAGTAGTCGTTTTTTTAATTTTAGTTTCAAAAAAACCCCAAGATGAAACAAGAACGATAGATAAGCTGTTAAGTATTGGTTCATCATTAATTAAATTATCAATAGTTAAAGCATTAGATTGCATTAAGGTAGGACTATCGTCATTAAAAAAGGCTTTATGCTTTTCTGTATTAAAAAGTTTAAGGAGGGTATCATTATCAATGGATTCTTTATTGTTTTGTTTTAAAAAGTCAAGAATAAATTGAAGTTTATACCAAAGCCAGGTTTCATTGAAATCGTTTGATTGGAATATTTCTTGACTTGCAACAGTATCAAAAAAAGAAATAATAGTGCTAGAATTAATGATAATAGGATTTTTTTTAAACATACTTTTCCAAGATAAAAAATTAGGAGTGGAATAATCACCCCTAATTGTATCACAAAATTTTAACCAAGAGTCTTTTGAAGTAAAGATGAAACATCAGAATCTTGAAGACCAACAGACTCAAGAAGGGTGTTCATGAGAGGTTTCATAGCTTGATGACGAAGGCTAGCATCAACCATTTGATCAGGAAGGCTCTTACCAACAACGTTTACACCTTGTTCATTAACAGTAGAACCAACCCCATGCAATCCACCTACATCAACAATCCGAATTGACTCAATGTTCTCCATTGGCTTAACAGATTCACGAATGATAGATGGTAGGGCTTCAATAAGTTTAAGTTTAACTTGCATAGCCATAACTTCTGGTGATTGCTTGTTTGCAGCCTCATTAAGTTTTGTTTGTCCATCAGCTTCAACATCATATTTAGCTTTAGTTGCAACAGAACGTTGAATTTCAGCATCAGCTTCAGCTTTTGAAACCTTTTGAATTGCTTCGGCACGTTTGTCAGCGGCTTCAGCTTCAGCTTGAGCTTGAACAATAATTTTCATTGATTCTTTTTGTGCAGCAGCTTTTGCATTAATCACTTCAATGCTTGACCGACGTTCTGCATCAGCAAGAGCCTCAATAGTTTGCACAGCTTGTGTTGCTTTAACTTGTTCACCACGTGCAGTTTCGGCAGAAGCTTGAGCGGCCGCATGCTCTTCTGATTTTTTAGCAAGAATAATTTTCTTATCTTGTTCAGCAAGACTAGTGCGTTTTTCTTGGTCAATTGTAGCTTCACGAATTTCAGTGTTTTTATTGATTGTTCGTGTTTCAATAACTCTTTGTGATTCAATTGTTGCCTCTTGAATTTCCTTATCTTTAGCAATTTGAGCTTGCTCAGTAAGCTTTTCAGATTCAATACGAGCCGTTTCAGATTCACGTTTGCGATCAGCGGCAGATTTAGCAACCTCAGCATCTTGTTGTGCACGTTGAAGAGAAATTTGCTTTTCAGTTTCCATGCCAAGTGTAGCTTGAGTTTGAGTAATTAGAAGCTGTTTCTTTTCAGAATCAAGATTTTTTTCTGAAATTTGAAGTTTAGTATCTTGTTCAATATCATTGCGGAGTTTACGACGTTGTTCAGTTTGTTGGGTAAGTAATGTCAAACCTTCAGCATCGAAAATGTTATCTGCATTAAAGAATGATTTGTTAGTTTGGTCAAAACTTGTTAAAGAAACAGTTTCAAGCTCAAGTCCATTTTTTTCCAAATCAGATGCAACTGCTTGTTGAACTTTATTAACGAAATCAACTCGTTGTTCATGAAGGTCTTTCATCGTCATAGATGAAGCAACAGAACGAAGAGCATCAACGAATTTACCCTCAACTAATGAGCGAAGCTCATTGGGACTCATAGTTTTCATACCTAATGTTTCAGCGGCACGAGAAATGGCTTCTTCTTTTTGTGCAACTCGCAAGAAAAATTCAACACCAACATCAACTCGCATACGGTCATAAGTGATAAGTGCATCTTTTTCACGACGAACAACATCTAGCTTGATAGTGTTCATATTAACCTTAGTAATTCCATGAAGAATTGGAATTACAAGAGCACCACCATCTTTAATAACAAGAGCACCACCAGCCCCAGTTCGGACAAAAGCAACTTCCTTGCTTGACCGTTGGTATAACTTTGAAAACATAATCCCAAGAGCTAAAACAACAACAACACCTAAAAAGGCACTACCACCAGCGAACATCCATCCATCCATATTAATTCTCCTAAAGTAATTGATTGGCAATTATATACTAGAATTTGCTTCTTGTATTAAATATTCTGTGTGTGTTTCTATTTTTTTATTGATTGATGTATTTTCTTCAAAATATGGAAGAACAAGAAAGTGACTATCTTTTTTCTTGTGAATAATAAAAACTTTTGAATTTTGTTCTATCTTAATATTTGGTAAGGCAACTTGTCCAATAATGTAGTGTTTCATATTCCGTTCATCATAAAGTGAAATTTCAACAGCATTTTTATTGGTAGCTGTTCCTAGATTAACAATTCCGATTTTACCGATAAAGCTTTTCTCACTAATTGCTACAGACTTCTTGTCTGAAAAAATTCTTTTCCACAACATTGTTATTCCAGATGTAAAAAATAAGGAGAGTCCAACAGTAGAAGGTATTACAATTAAATTAGAAATTGTAGTTCCTAATTCTTGTGCAATAAAATGAATACCAAATCCAAAAAAAGAAAATGAACTACTAAGAGACAAAAGAATAACTAAAAATGGAACCTTGCCTAAATTTAAAAGATTAATACTATCAGAGCCATAATGAAGTGTATCAATACTGCTAGAAGAATCCATATCAAAATCCATATCAGCATCAATGTCTAAATTAACATCTGAAGGAAAAAAGTTATCAAAAGAAAGTCCGAAAAAGAACATAAGTATTTCTAATCCAGAAAGTCCTAATGTAAAAAGAGCCAAAATGGTAAAAATATCATATGGTGGTTGTAAAAGTATTTTGTAATCCATAAAGTCCTAAGAAAGTGAATTGTTGTGATAATTTGATGTTTTAATATGAATTATATACCATATTATTTCAATTATTTTTTATTGAAATAATGGTGCATTTTAGACTGAGAAAATCCATTAATTTTAATACTACAGAGCTTATATCAAAAAATTTGCTTTTTTATTAAATTCATATTTTCAATTTGGGAGTCAATAGCTTCTACAAGAGAAAGATTTTTAATAAATGTTAATTTCATAAATGTATCCATTTTAAATATTGGAGGAAATATATCATGTTAAAAGAAAATGGTCAATTTAGGTGAAGATTGTTTTTGTAATTTCATTATGATAAGATGTAATGATATAATTGGTTTTAAGTTTAACAAAAGAGTATATGATAAAAAATAATGTAAAAACATTGATTCATGATAATGAAAATTATGAATTTACAGTAGATAATTTGGTTCATAAATCGAATATAAAAGCACATCCAAAATTTGAAAAATTTTTAAATATAGCTAGAGATATGTCTGAAATATCAAATTTTTATCGTTATCGTCTTGGAGCAATTTTAGTAATTAAGGGGAGAATTGTGGCTAGAGGATATAATGAAGCAAAAAGTCATCCGTTACAAAAAAGATATAATATTGAAAGAACAAATATTTATGATGCTGCACCACATTATCGTCATGCTGAAATGGATGTATTAAGAAAAATCAAAAAATTAGATTTAGATTTTAAAAATGCAGAATTATTTGTTTATCATATAAATACCAAAGGTGAACAAAAAATGGCTCGTCCATGTGCTGCTTGTATGAAGGCAATTAAAAGTCATGGAATTGGAGTAATTCATTATTCTACAACAGATGGTTTTGCTACAGAATATATCTCTCAAGAGAAAATGATGCATGTAAAAAATTCTAGAAGTCCAATTTAATATTGAAAGAAAATTATGGAAAATTATAATAGATTATTGTCATTATTACCTGATTCAAAATTTTCAGGAAATTATGATTTATTTTTAAATGAATTTAGTTTATTAAATAACTTAGAAAACACTGTGCAGGATAATTACTATCATGCAGAGGGAGATGTATGGACACATGCTAAAATGGTATGTGATGCTTTGATTTCACAAAAAAACTATAAAGATGCTACAGAAGAAAATAAATTTATTATGTTTTATGCTGCATTGTTACATGATGTTGGTAAACCATTTTTGCACAAAAATTGAAAATGATAAAATAACAAGTGCTGGTCACTCCAAGAGAGGTGCTATAGATGTCAGGATTGATTTATGGAAAAAAGAAATACCATTTTTCATAAGAGAGTCTATTGTTGAAATAATAGGTGCTCACCAGGTGCCATTTTTTGCTTTTAATCAAAAAGTTAAAGAGGGTAGTAATTATCCAATAAGAACACCACAATATTTAGCACATGAGTTATCATGGCAAATGCCTTTAGACTTAGTAATTAATGTAGCAAAAGCCGATATGGATGGCCGAACTTTTGTGAATAAACAAGAGAACTTAGACAATATCGCATTATTTGAAGAAATAGCTAAAGAAGAGGGGTGTCTTTATGGGAAAAAAGAATTTCCATCTGATGCAACTAGAATGAAATATTTTTCATCAAAAGGATCTATTTCTCCAGATTATGAATTTTATTCTGAAAAGGGGTCAGAGGTTATTGTATTAAGTGGTCTTCCTGCAAGTGGAAAAGATACTTGGATAGCATATAACTATCCTAATACTAAGGTTTTATCATATGATGACTAAAATTGAATTAGGGCTTAAGGAAAGAGATAATGTTGGGGCTGCAGTGCACTTGGTTCTTGACCGAGCTAAAGAATTATTAAGAAATAAAGAGCCATTTATATGGAATGCTACTCATTTATCAAAACAAATGAGAAATAAAACATTAGATTTATTATATGATTACGGGGCTACAGTTAAATTAGTTTATCTTGAAGCTCCAGAGTCATATATTAAAAAAAGAAATTCTTTAAGAAATACAACATTACCAAATAAAAAGATAGATGAAATGTTATTCAGGTGGGAAGTTCCAACAGCAATAGAGTCTCATCAAATTGAATTTGATTCAATGTATTTAGTAAATAAAAAAATATTTAAAAACCGTTTGTCTTAATTTTTTATAACTTATCTTTTATATTGTTAAAAGGCTTGATTGAATGTTTTTTTAAGTTAATATGTTTTTGTAACGAGGGTTTTTATTATTTGTTGTTCCTTGTTATTGTTTTAAGTTTGTCTCCAAGAAATCCCTTAAGAAATTAAGGGTTTTTCTTTTTCTTTTGATATTGATTATTTTTTGAAAATTATCTAATAAAGATATTACAGGAAATAAAGATAAAAATGAAAAACGTAAAACTTATTATATTGAGCGATATTCACCTTGAAAGAGTAACTGAATTAAAGCAAAAATTGCTATTATCAGAAATCAATAAAAAAATTGAAATTATGAAAGAAGAAGGTTTTACTCCTATTGTTGTTTTTGCCGGAGATGTAAACAATTATACTGATGGCTATAGTTTTATGTCTAATATTGATGCAAAAATAATATACATTGCCGGGAATCATGAATTTTGGGGGAAAGATTATTACGAAACTATAGATGCTTTAAAAAATAATTCTCCACAAAACGTTAGGTTTTTACATAATGATATTGTTGTGGTTGGAGATTATATTATTTTGGGAGCAACATTGTGGACTGATGTGGGAGAAAGTCTAAATAAAGATTTATTTATACATGCATCTAATAGAATGAATGACATGTCATATATAGGGGCCAAAAAATGGTATGAAAACAATCAAAATATAAAAAAGCTAGAAAAAGCTTATTCTGGCTATTATTATGAGGAAAAAATTGAAAATAAAAGATGGAATGCCCTAATTGAAATAGAGGAAAATAAAAAATCTTGGAACTTTTTATCTTATTCAAATGATGTTCTAAAAGTGATTAATAAGGTTAGGGAAATAAATAAAAAATTAAATAAAGATTTAGATACAAAATCTGATTGGTGGAGAATTGACAAAAAAATATTTATAGATACAAAACAAAAAATAGATATAAGGGGTGCAGATTTATCTTGGGAATTTTTTATTGAAAACTTAAGTTCTCTTTATAAAAATTACAATATTTCAGAAGAAGAAAAAAACTTATTATTATTAAATAAAGAAGAAAAAAATAAATTATTTCAAAAGATTAGATTTATTGAAAATATTGAAGATAAGAAAATAATTATACTTTCTCATCATTTACCATTTTATGAAGAGATTTTAGTCGGCACAATAATGGATGAAAGTGTAACTAAAAAAATAAAGTTACACAATACTGTTGATGGTAATCTTTTTTTAATAAGATCCGGTGAAGAATATCCAGATTTTAATTATTTAGATAGAGCATCTAAAGGAGAAATGGAAAGAAACAATGATATTACCCATGTAGTTAATTACTATAATGATGGTTCTAATAAGTTGGGTGATTTTTTGTTAAATAATACAAAAATATGGATACATGGTCACGAGCACAATTTTCGGTATGAGGATTATGTAAAAGGAATTAAAATAATAACAAATCCAAGTGGCACATCATTGTCTGTTTTAGATGTAGTTGATAATAAAATAACAATAAATAAGCACTACATGGATTATCATAAAATTAAAGAAGATTGCATTCCTGATGTTTTAAGTAAAGTAATAGAGACATTATTTAGAATACCATCAGATTCACTTTTAAGAGATGATTTACATGTGGCTGTCCAATTATGGGCATTAAAGCATTATGATTGGGATATGCATATTTTAACTCTTAAAAAAATAGAAAGAGCATCGAAAGAAATACTGTTGCTATCTGTTGAGTATTTAAAAATAGAAAATTCTGAACATGAATATGTAAAAAATAGTGGTATTATTGAAGAAAAGCTTGGAATGTGGACAGATGCTTATAATTATAATAGAAAAAAACTACAAAATCTTCACAATGAATTATTGTTAGCTTTTAGTGTAAGGGTAGAAAAAAACTTTAATTTTCAATCATATTCAACACAATCACTAATGACAATGATAAATATACCATTATGGACTATGGGGGGTGCAAATATGCCAGAAGTAATTACAGATGGTTTGATTGGTATATTTAGTGCTAAAAAAAGCTTTGAAGCAAAAGGTAATATAAAAATAGCATTAAAGTATGCTGAAAAAATAAATATTTTTTTTAAATCTAAAACATTTATTAATGTGTATCAAATAATTAAAAAAGATGTTGATGATTTTTCTGAGTTTAATAAAAGCATAATAAGCCAAGAAAAAATAATGTTAAAATTGGATGAAAAATGGAAAGTGTTTTATGGTAAAAGTTTTGAAATAGTATAAGTTTTTTTGAATTTTCATTTAAATTTGTTAAAATTAAATAGAAAGAATAGAAAGAGATTAAAATGGAAAATGAAAAAAAATTTGTAGCAACACAATTAATAGAAAATATATATTATTTAGATAAAAATATGATAAAGAATTTTTCAAAATCTTTTGATTTTACAGAGGAAACAAAAAAAATAAATTGTGATATTAAGGATAGAAGTAAATTCAATATTGAAGAGTCATTATCTGGTAACTTAATAGCAAATCTTCCTTTAGAGGTTTATAGAGATTTGGTTTCTTTAGATGGTTGGTTTGTTGGTTCTCATGTTAATAAAAATAATCCAATTTCTACAGCATTAGTTAATAAAAAATTTGATTTTATTAACTTAATTTTAGATAAGTTGCAAGAAAAACTTAATCATAATAAATTAATAGATGAGAAATTTAATAATCAAGATAAAATTTATTCTAATTTAATTTTAGAAAAAATTCTATCTTTCCCAATTAGAGAAAGATTATCAAATTATGCATATAGTAAAAAAGATGTAGATAAAGATTTTTTCTCTATTTGGCAAAGAACTTTAGTATTAATAAATGATTTTGAAAATTATATATATATTGGTTATCGCTCAGTAGTTGAAAAAAGTTTTACAGATAAAGTAAATGGTTTATATAATTTATCCATGCGAGTTGATTCTTTGGTTTTATTAAGAGAGTCTTGTGAAACAAAAAGTATGTTTATATTTTTCGCAAAAATAATGAATGAAGCCTCACCTGGATTTAAAGAAGAGTTAAAAAATTTAAAATCTAAAACATTAATTGAATTGTCTCTATTTGCTGGAAATAAAAAAGTAGTTGATTTTCTTTTAAAAGAAAAACTATATAACAATCCAACTGTTTTTAATGTAATTAAGATTTTAAATGAAAAAATAGTATCACATAATGTTCCACCAATAGGTAAAGACTTAAAAGATTATTTGTGGATTTTTGAAACATGTAAGGGCATTATAGACAAAAAAGAGTGGAAGAATATACCATCTGAAAATCTAGTTGGAGTTTTATCTCTAATAAAGGATGATAAAATATTGTTTGAAAAAATGATAGAAGATTTTCCTCAAATTAAATCAGATAGTTTAATAGATTCTGAATCTATAGGTATAAGTAAAATAAAAACTTTGGAGGTTTTTAAGTTGTATTTTAAAGGGAAAGATAATGCCAACTTTACAAATATGAATCAAATAAATAATTATAGGGTATTATTATCTATGCTAGATCATTTTAATGATGTTAATCAATCAAAAGAAGAAATAAATGAATTTATTAATGAAATTATTTCCTCAAATACTGGATTATTAACAAAATTTAAAACATCAATAGTAAATGAGTTAAATAATAAAAGTAACTTTAAGGAAGTTTTACTGATGGATTTATTGCATATAAGTTTAAGCAATGGTGGTATTAAAAAAAGTAATCACAAAATATAAAAGCAGTGAAAAGAAAAAACCCTAATTAAATTTAATTAATTAGGGTTTTTATTTAATTGTATTAATTAACGAATTTTTATAGTCTTACGTTCTTCAGGTGTTTGCTTTTCTTCATTGAGAATTTCAGTTGTGAAATTGCCAATGTGTTCTTGACGCTTGTTAGTTAAATAATCCTTAGCAGAAGTTACACTTTGCTCAAGAGAGTCAAGTGTTTTCTTCATATTAGGAAGAGCTTGTTCACGGAATGTGTCCATAGCATCCATAGCCTTAAAGATTTTTTGGAATGCCTTATCAAGTTCTTGAGGATTAAGTGCAGCTTCAGAAGCTTGTTTTTGAATTGCAACACCTTGAGTTTCAAGTCTTTCAGCATTACCATTAATTAAGCTCATAGTAACACTATTAACTTCATTAAGTTGATCTAAAACAAGTTTTTGTGTTCCTAGTGCTTCTGAAACAATAACGGCAGTTCTTAGGGCAGCAATAGTTGTCTTAGTGGAAAGATTAACACCACGAATAAGTTCTTGATTATTTGATTTAATAATTTGTAGGGACATGTAACCCTGCATACAAACTGCCAAGTGCTGATAAATTCCCATACTTTTTTGACGAAGTGGGAAAAGAATCTCTTTTCTGATGTCAGAAGCCTTAACAGAATCAACAGCTTCAATTTCTGGAAGCTTTAATTCAATTTTAGCATCAATTTTTTTCATAACATAAGCATATTGTTCAAGCTTACCCATAAGGTCATACATTGTTTCACGTTCAACATCAATTACGGCATTATCTTCAATGAGTTCATCTTTGCCATTAAGAAGACTAGTAACGATATCATTAATTTGGCTTTCTGAAGATTTAAATTCTTGCATATAAGAATCAACCTTGTTACCTAATCCAAAAGGAATTTTCAAGCCAAAAAACTTACTACGAGAAAATAAAGCATCACGACGTGATGGGTCAAGTTCTGTAACTTTAATTCGGAGATTTTTAAGTGATGTTGCAATAGACTTTCCATCACCAATATCATTTTGGCGCATTGCACGAAGAGGTCGTTGAAGCATACGGTTAGACATTTGAGAGGTTTGATTGATTTCTCTATCACCCATAGCATCTAATGAATTAGTAATGTTTTTCATTTCATCGGAATGAAGTGGTGCTGAAAGCAAATCCTTCATTATTTCTTCAACCTGGACATCAAGATTATTAATGACACTTTGTTCAATATTAGAGTAAGTTTTAACCTTACCATCGGCAGATTTGTTGCCAAGTTTTTCTTGAATTTGTTCTGGTTTGATTGTGGAAACTGCTTTAGGGGCTTCTAGAGTGAAGTCGTCTAGGCTCATTTCGGATTCTGATTGTGACATATGAATTATTCCTTTTGAAAATTAATATGACTATTATAACCAACTTTTATCTTGAATGCAAAATATTTTAGTTTTTGCTTGAAATTTATTTTTAAGTATTTTTTAAGTGTTTTAAAAATATTGTTATTTGGTTTTATTTTAATATAATTAAAGAATAACTATATAAATAGGGGAAAAATGGATAATACTAAAAAAGATGTCGTGTTTATTGATGCTTACAATTTAATTTATAGAGCTTTTCATGGTAATCAATCACCAATGAAAAACCAAGATGGTATACCAACAAATGCAATTTTTACTGTAACTAAAATGTTACAAAAATTACCAAAGCAGTTTAATGATATAGCCTATTGTGTCGCTGTTTTTGATGGAGGTGGTAATTTTCGTGAAGAATTAGATGAAAATTATAAGGCTAACAGAAAGCCAATGCCAGAAGAGTTAAAAGTTCAAATGCCATATATTAAATTAGCATTTGAAATATTGGGTTGGCCAATGATGCAGGCTAAAGATGTAGAGGCAGATGATGTAATCGGAACTTTAGCCATTAGATCAGCTAAAGCAGGATACAATACTTATATCGTTTCTAGTGATAAAGATTTTCGTCAAATTGTTTCTGAAAACCTTCATGTTTTAGATACAATGCATGATATTTGTTATGACCCTGAAACAGTTAAAGAAAAAATGGGAATAACTCCTGATAATGTTATAACTTATTTATCTCTTTTGGGTGATTCAGCAGATAATGTTATTGGAATTGACAAAGTTGGAAAAGGAACTGCAGCAAAATATTTAAATGAATATGGAAATTTAGAAGGTATCAGAGTCAATCAATTATTACTTAAAGGGGTAGCTGGGGAAAATATGAGACTAGCTTTTTCTAGTGGTAAAATTGATAAAAATGTGCAATTAATAACATTAAAAACAGATGTCGATGTAAGTATTACAGTTAAGGATGTAAAGATGAAACCATTGAATGTTGAAAAATGGGTTGATTTTTGTAAAGAAATGAATTTTAAAACATTATTAGCTCAAGACTATAGACCTTAATTAAAATATATTGTAAAATCTAACCATATTTAAAAATAGGTGAGATTATGGAAATAGATATTATTTATGATAAATTTTTAACATCGGATTATGGGCAATCTCGTTGGAATGAAGCATATGAAAATTTTCCAAGATATAATACAAGTCAAGCTGATTATGCTGCTGATTATATATTTGATGGATTTAAAATTTGGTTTGCAAATGAAAATTTACCATTGACTAATTCTATTTCTGAAGATACTTTGTTTGATGGCATGTATGAATCTATTTATGCCGGTCTAACTTAAATTAATTAGGAATAAAATGCACGGAAGTCTTCATAGAATTATGGTTATTTTGCTTATTTTAGTTATATCAACATCAGGTGGAATAATTTATTCACAAAATAAAATAAGAAATTTGTATACACAAATAGATAGAGAGCAGGCAATATCTGAAAGATTGCGTGTTGATTTAGAGTCTCAAAAATTGGAATGTAGTTTAAAGACGACGCCTGCTGAATTAGAAAAAAAAATAGTTAATAAACCAATTAAGAAATAATTACTAGAAGTATTTGTTGTTAATTATTAAATTTTAATTTTATGTTTTTTAATATTATTATTATTTAAATTAATACTTAGGGTTTGTTCTAACTTATATAGTTCACTTACTAAAACTAAATCTTCATAATTGGTAATGTTTTGGTGTTTACCTAATAAATCATTGTTTTTTAATTCAATAATTCCATCAATTTTAAGTGGAATATATATCAAATGTTTTATTTCATTAAATGCACAATTAAAATCACGCCCTATTTCTTTTGGAAAAAATTCTAAACTTGTTATTTTATTATTTGAACAATTAAAGTTACCATCTAATTTTTCTGGACAAAAATCTAAAATTTCTAAATCATTGTTATAACAATTTAAATTTCCAGTAATACTATTAAACTTAATAGGTATTTCTTTTAAAGAGCGACTAAATAAATTAACACTATTATGAACATTAATACTTAAGTCATCATTAATTATATAGTTTTCTACATCATGTTTGGTTAACCGATCTATGACTTCTTTAATTGTTTGTAATTTCATAGTTATATTATAAGATATGTTAACTTATAATCAATTAATTTGTTGATATATTGTTTTAAATATAAAAGATATGTGATATAATGAATAAATAATTTATTAGGTATATTATGGCAGTAAAATTTGAAATTGGATTACATACAGTTATTATTCTAGTTGGACCTAGCCAAGCAGGTAAATCAACATGGTCTAAAGCTTTTCAAAAAAATATTAAAGGCATTGATGCATCATTTCGTTGTCCAATTGTTTCATCTGATGAAATTCGTCGTGAAATTATAGGTGAGAATTTAAATCGTTATGATAAACGTATGAGTGCTGTATCTGGTCAAGCTTTTGATTTATTAAAAGAAAGGTTAATTTCACACATTACATATCCTGTAAATAATGAGTTTGTTATTATTGATACAACAGGGATGGACTCTCAATTTCGTTTAGATATTTCTAAAATGGCTAGAGAACATGCTTATAATGTGGCGGTTGTTATATTTGATTTTCCAACTTCAGAATATTTTAAAGGTGTAGAATCTGGAAGAGACATGGAAGTGGTTTCTAAAAGTGTTAACCTCTTTAAGAAAAGTGTTATGCAAACAATTAAAAGAAAGAATTTTGATTATAGTTTTTCCGTAAAAGAAAAATCAAATAAATTCTTTGATGATTTGGAAGTAAATATTACAGAATTTGAGTTATGGAATAATTGTATTGTTGATTCCACAAGAGAAGTTGTTTTTATTGGTGATATTCATGAACATGTGGAAGCATTAAATGCAATTAGGGTAAAACTACCACAAAATGCACAGGTTGTTTTAGTTGGTGATTATTTGGATAAGGGAAATAATACGGCTGAAATTATTCCTGTGATAGAAGATATGTTGGCATGTGGAGCAAAGATTATAATTGGAAATCATGAATCATATGTTGCTCGTCGATTATTGGGGAAAATAGAATATACAGATAAGGAAAATGAATTATTCACTTCATTGAGTGTTTTGATGAAGGATGTTGATTTAGCACGTCGTTTTTTAGCAATTTATGAACAAAGTATTCCATTTGTTAAATATGAGAATGAAAATGTTGAGGCATATGCAACACATGCACCTTGTCAAAATAAATTTTTAGGAAAGATGTCTGAATCTGCCAAAAAAGCACAAAGAAATTTTTACTTTAAAGGTCGTTCTATTCCTGAAATGGCTAAAGAATTATCTTTTGTGCATGAAGAAAATAAAGATTCTCATCCACTTCATATCTTTGGTCATGTTGCACATAACATTGAACAAATTGAAGATAAAAATAAAATTTGGTTGGATACTGGAGCCGTTTATGGTGGAAGCCTAAGTGCTTTTGTGTTAAAGCCTAATGGGGATACTAATGTTATAACTGTGGCTTGTTTACCATTAACCGAAGGTCAATTATTTAACTTTAAAATTGATGAATTGGTTTCTAAAGAAGAAGTAATAGAAAAAAAAACTTCAGAATTTAAAGCTCCGATAAAAACAAGAGTTGAAGAACTTGCTGAGAAATACAGGTTAACAGATAATGATATATATTGGCTTAATGATTTTATTAAATCAGGAGCATCATTTATATCAGGAACAATGTCACCATCTAAAAGCACAGAAACCAAATTAGAGCCAATAGAAGAAGCCCTTTTATACTATAAGTCAAAAGGTATAGGCTCTGTATCTATTCAACCAAAATTCATGGGTTCACGAGTTCAAATGTATCTACATAAAGATTCAACAATGGATTTTTTAATTACTCGTTCAGGGCATAAAAGAAATTCATCTATAGAGATGAAGAATTTAATGAATTATTGGTCAGAGAAAACAAAGATGGTTTACTCTTGGAAAGAACAAATAATTTTAGATGGTGAATTAATGCCTTGGGGAGCAATTGGTCAAGACTTAATAAACAAGGAATTTATTCCTTATGGTAATGCATATTTAAATGAGCATCAAATATTACTTGAAGATTCTGTTTTTAATGGCTTTTCAAAGTTTGCTAAACGTAATACTGCTTGGCATATTGAACATATAAATACATTTAATAACCAGGTAAATCTTTATGGAAAAGTAATGGAGCCATATTATGTTCCATTTAACATATTAAGAATTGATGGAAAGGTTTATCCATTAGGTTCACATAGTGTATTTACAACTTTAAATAATAATCAACCTTTTGATTTAATTGATTTAAATGATGTAGGTGCATTAGAAAAAGCAATGTGTTTTTTTGATAAACTAACAAATAAAGAAGATGCTTTTGAAGGAGTTGTAATTAAACCTTTTGAAGATATGGAGTTAGTAAATTGTGTTCCATATATGAAGGTAAGAAATGAAAATTATCTTCATATTATTTATGGTTACGATTATCAAAAAAAATATGCAAAAATGTGTGCTCAAAAAAGAATTGGTAAAAAACTAATGCTTTCAGAGAAAGAGTTCAAAATAGGTAAGAAAATGTTATCAGTAACAAAAGATGAGTTGGCTGAACTAGCATGTCAAATGCTATTTGAGCTAAAAGAGGAAGAAACAATTGACACTAGACTATAAGAGATTTTAACATGGCCATTTTAACTATTGATTCTAATAATCCAAATCTTTCTTGGGTTATATTTAAAAGTCCTATTACTCAAGTTGAAAAGGGTGAACCTTTTGAAAAGCAACTTCGTAAAGGTATGATTTATGGTTGGTATTCAAATACTAATCAGTTTCGTTTATTTTTTGATCAGCAAGATGGAGAACCATCATTTTATAAGAATGAAAATAATAATTATTTAAATGCAGACAAGGTGCTGTGTTCTTATGCTTATTGTGGAATGATAACCAATATGCTTGATTCAACAATTAAAAAAATTCATGAAAAAGATATAGTTGCAGATAATAAAGTAACTATAAATACAATTTGGATTCCAAACAGTCATATTGCTAAAAGTTTTCAAAATCATTTAGCTTCAATAAATATAACAATGGAACCATTGGGTTCAAAGCTATATAGAGTAACTTTTGAAGGAAATACAACATTATATTATTTGCTTAATACAGTAATGGTATTTTGTTTAATGCAGGGATTAGAAGATAGGAAAGTATATGTAGATTTAACTGATGCAACTATTGTAAAGTATTCTCAATGTTTAAATGCAATAAATGCACCATATTACATAATATATGTATTTTTAAGTCGTTGTGTTTCTGATTATAATCTATTTAAGAAGTTTTCTATTAATCTTCAAAAAGAAGGATGGAAGCTTAATTATGGAGACACACAAAGGCAAAGATATAATTCAATAAAGAAATTTTTCCGTAATGGTGAAATTCTTCACGATATTGGTTGTGGAGAGCTTTATTACAGTTCTTCGTTTTCTAATTTTTATAAGAAAATAACAGCTTGGGATTCTGATGCTTTAATTGTTGAAAGAAATAAGAAGTATTTAGAAAAGAAGGGGTTTAAAAATATTGAATTAAAAGATTCTTTTTCAATTGATAATTTAAAAGAAATTGAATCTAATGCAGATCTTTTAATTACAGAAATGTTAGAACATATGGAATTAGATGATGCTAAAAATTTATTAACAGAGTTATCTAAAATAGAATTTGGAAATTTAGTTATTACTGTTCCAAATAAAACATTTAATAAAAACTATTTGCTAGATGGTTTTCGTCATTTAGATCATAAGTGGGAACCATCTTATAATGAGAGTTTAGATATAATGACATCAATATTTAAAAATCATGAAATTAATGTTGAAAAAATTGGGGATATGGTTGATGGAGAATCTGTAAGTACATTATTTCATATAAAGTGTATAGATTAATGATGAATGACATTATTATTTTAAATCTAAAATCTGTATTTTTACCGGAATACATAGCTCAGAATTCAGATAATCAAAAATTTTTGGAAAATAGCTTGAGTAAAAGTAAAAAATATATACCAACTTTTGATTCATTTGCTGTAAGGGAAATTCAAAAAATGGTAGATATAACAAAAGCAAAAATTGTTTCTACAGATAATTGGTTTTGGACAAGTGATATGAATATAACTAAATTTTGGTGTGAGAAAAATGGTTTAAATTTAACATTCCATAAAAATTATGTAACCCCAAAAAAAATGTCTAGCCTTAGAATAAATGAAGTTCATTGGTGGATTAAAGAAAATCCTTTTGAAAATGTAATTTTAATATTAGATGAGGATAAAACAATGTTAAATTTAAAAATTAAGGCAAAAGAAGAAGAATGTTTTAATCTTAATTATAAACTTAAGTATAATAAATATATTGGGAATAAAAGGAGAGAATCTTTAATTCCTAGAACTGAATATATTAAATATGAAGAATATAAAAAGTTTTATGGTGTAGAGGTTGATAAAACTGTAAATATAGATGACATAAACGGTATTAACACTGATATAATAGAATTATCTTGGAAAATAATAAAGCAAGAAACAATGTGAATTATTCAAGCTTGAGATGGAACATCAATAGGAATAAATGCATGTGTTTCATTGAATTTTTTTAACCATGTTATCGCTCCATAAATATTAATAATCATATATCCTATTTGTAAGAATACAATACCATATTGTCGGGTTGAAAGTGTTACTGCTAATAAAACAAAATTACTAAACCCCCAAATAAACCAACATAAAAATGAATATTTGTGTCTTGATGCCAATAGGAAAGCGGCTGTTAATCCAAAAGATGATCCAATCCATTCAGCATTTTTTAAGGTTGGTTCAATTAAAAAATTAATACTATAATAAAGCGAAATTAGGGCGAAAAATACAGTTAATAAAAGCAATAGGTTTGTAATTTGTTTATTTATTTTGGTTGCATGTTGAATCCATTGGTAGCATCCAAATAAATTAATAATAAATCCACCCATGTTCATAAACAACATTCCGTATTGTTTGGTATGAGAAAATAAAATGATATAAAAAATATTGCTAAAAATCCAAAGTAACCAAGGGAAAACAGGTTTAACCTTATGTGATGCCATCATTACTGCGCCTGAAAGTGCAGCACAAGCCCCAAACCATTCTAAAAACATCCAAAAATTTAAATCCACAAATAATCCTTTTAAGCATTATTAATTCTAAAAAATAAATACATGGTTAGCAAGAACTAAACCATTTATTTATAATAAAAAACTAATATTTAAATGTTGGTGTCTTTAATTGGAAGAACAGAAATAATAGCCCAAGGAATTTGATTTCCTTGATTATCTTTACCAATTTCATGATTTATTTTTTCTTGAAGCTCAGCAATACCTGCAACTGTTCCCCATCCATTATCTAGGTGAACAAAAGTATTTTTTAAATTCATTTTTCCACCAGATAGGCTCATATAATTAGCCCAAATATCATGAATTTCTTTTTCTTTTGGTATGGCTTTTTCTTGTTTTGGTAAAAGGCCAAGTGCTGTAGATTCTATTTCTTGATGAATTTCTTTTGCTAAGTCACCAAACTCAGAAAAGAAATCTTCAGTATCTTGAGCATCATTTTTTACCTGGAGTTCATCCTCTCTTTTTGTCTCAATTAAAATTTTTTTATAGACTGCTTCTGCTTCTATTTCTGTTTCTATTTGGTTGTGAGATACATTATCAATTGTTTGTTCATGAACTAATGGAGGAAAGTCATGACTTTCTTCTTTAATGTCGGGTAATAAATAATTTGGTGTAGGCTCTTGTTCAGTTACTATAGGCTGAGTTTTTAAAAATGTTGGCAGTTTAGTAAATAAAATAGCTAGTGGTATAGTATCGGAATTATAGTTTTTTAAAATAACACGAAGTCTAACCTTTTCCTTAGGGTGGGTTTCTAAAGCTATAGCCTCTTCAAGATTTGCTTTTGCTTCTTGCTTACTTCCATAACCATCATAAACTAAAGCACTCTGAAGAAGTTCAGCTACAGATGTAGGGTCTTCAGTTGTAGATTCTTTATTGGTAGGATCTTCTCCGTTATATGTTTCTTCCATTCCTACTGAATTTTGAACGTCTAACCCAGGTTCATTAGTTAAATCATTAGCATCAATAGTTTTAGCTTTTTTATTTTTGTTAAGTAATAATATAAGCACCAATACACCAATAACTACACCTCCACCAATGCTGCCAATTTGGATTGGGTCCATAGACATGATTAAAGTAGTTAGTTCACCCATAAAAAATTCTCCTTATTTTATATAATGTGGGATTATCTCACAAAATAAATTGTTTATCAAGTTAGACTAAAAGAATTAAATGAAAAAGTGAAAAAAGCAAGTACAAACGATTAAATTATTATATTTTAACTAATTTAATTTTATTTTGCCTTGTTTTTAAAATAATAAGAACCATGTAAGAAGTACAACTTTAAAAGGAGAAATATTATGTTAACAAGTTGGAATAAAAATGCTGCACCATTGGTTAGGTTGTTAGGTGGTGAGTTATTAAATGAATTGTCAAATAGTGGTTTAAACTCTTCCTTAGTAATGAAGGTAGATGTAATTGAAAATCCTAATGAATTTGTTATTCATGCAGATTTACCTGGCATAAATAAGGAGGACATTGTATTGGAGTATAAAGATTCTATTCTTTCTGTATCTGTTGAGATGAAAAAGGAACGAGAAGAAAAAGAGGATGAAAAGTTTTGGGTAATGGAACGTTCTTATTCAAAGAAGAGTAGAACTTTTCAATTTGGTGTTCCAATAGATGAAGCTAATATAAAAGCAAAATATGAATCTGGGGTATTAACTTTAGTTTTACCTAAAACTGTGTTAATTGAACCTAAGAAAACACAAATTAAAATTGATTAATTAGTTTGTGAATAATAATAAATGGCTGAATTTTCAGCCATTTATTATTTTTGAGAAAAATCTAGTTTGACTTATTTGTTACTCCTAATATATTGAAAAAATAATAAATGGGGTGAACATTATGAATATAAGAGGATTATTGTTTGGTGTCATAACTGGATTATTAAGTATATCAAGTTTTGCAAGTAATGTTGAAAATCAAATTGTTCAAAATATACCTAATCAGGTTAAACAAAACATAAATATTGTAAAAAATAAAAATATTGAGGAAAGTGTTCCTAAATATGCCACAGAATGGTTAAATTATATTAAAAACAATAATCCCGAATTAGAGTGTCCACAAGATAAATTATCATCTATTTGCACTTTTTTATCAACTGTACAAATAGATGATGCACAAGGGGAATTAAACTTATTGTTAAAGGGGAGTTCTTTTGTCAAGGGATATATAAATTTACCAACTATAAATAAAGTCCAAAATGAGGATGGTAATTCAAAAGTTTGGTTTAAACAGGTTTTAGTAAACGAAAAAGAAGCAGTTTGGTTAAAGCGAGATTATAATTTTATTGTAGAGGTAGATAAGGGAGATTTTGAAATAAGGGTTATCTTGTCTAAAGATTCATCTAAAGAATTAAGTTCTATAAGTTTTAATGGAAATCCAATAATATTAAAAAACAATGTTAAAAATAAAAACTTCATTAAAGATGGAAATACTATTAGATTAGTCGCAGATAGAATTGTAGATAATGATTTAATTAAATCACCTATAAGTTTAGATGGAAATAAAAGAGATTTAGAAATTAATGTATTTAGAAAAATAGAAGCTGGAATACCTAATTTATTGAATACACAATTAAAAATTACATATACAGGTAAGCCAAAAGATTTATTTTTAGGAAAAATTTTACCAAAAGATTTTGAATTCAGTATTGCTCAGTCATCATTGGGAATAGAAAAAAAAGAAGATGGATTTTGGGTTAAGTTAGTAGCTGGAGAACATGAGGTAAATATTGAATCATTTTTATTAAAAAATATAGCTTTAATTGATGTTAAAAATTTAATTTCTAGTGTAGATAGTGAAATATGGTATTTAGAACAAAAAAATAATATTAGGCAAGTAGAGTTAATTGCAGAACAACAAATTGATGCAAAAAATGCCAATGGTCCAAAGGAATGGTTAACTCAACCAGCCTTTTTAGTTAAAGATATGGTTAAATTGAAAACAAATGGTAGAGGAATTGAAGAAAACAAAAAAATAAAAATAGATACTCAAAGAATATCTTATTTTGGTCTTGAAAATGATAAGATGATTACTCTAGACAAGATGAAGATTAAAAATCAAGGGGTTCAATTTTTTTCACAAAATAATAATTTGACAAAAGCTGAAAGTTTTCAAATTAAGAAAGAAAATCAAGTGCTAGTTTCTGTAAGTAATAAATTGGGGGTAATTATACCTAAGGGTGATTTTGAGGCTATATCTCAAAGTGTTTCAGAAAGCAAAGAATTAAATACTCAATTTTGGGATGCTGAAACATCAATTACTAATTGGCGTATTAATCTTGCTCCAAGAATGAGATTATTAGCAGTAACAGGAGAGTATTTAGAATCAAATGGAACTTGGCTTGATAGTTGGACATTATATTCTATTTTCGCAACTTTTTTAATTGTATTAACTTTTTATAAGTTATTTGGTAAAACAACAGCTTCAATGGCATTACTTGGTTTATTGATTTTCCAAGGACAATCTTTTTCATGGCTGTTGTGGTTAAGTATTTTATTTGTATTGGGATTACTGAAGGTTTTACCTGATTCTTATGAAAGTAGGTTTGCAAGAATAGTAAGTATTTTGGGGTTAGTTATTTTCAGTTTGTTTGCAATATATTCTTTAGATTTTATTAGAACTGAAATTCAATTGGTCATAAATCCTTCATTAGAAATAATTAGTAATAGCTTAAAAATATTAGATAGTAATAATTATTTAATACATTTAGGATTGGTATCAATTTTTGTGATTTTATTTGTTTTGTTATTTAATAATAAAAAGAAATTAAGTATAGGTGGATGGATTACTTTAGTAATTTTTATATTTATTTTCTTTTCTGCACAAGGTTTGTTGACAACTGCTAAACAAACAGTCTTTGGTTCTAATGGGGTTGTTTTTGGTAATGGTGCAAGTAATAGTCATTATATTGAATCAAAAGATAAGGCAATGGCCATGGCTCCAGCATTAATGAGTAGTAGAAATGTTAATTCAGAAGATTTTTCAAGGTCAGAAATAAAAGAGATTTCTAAGAAAGAAATAATTTTACAAAAGGCTCAAGTGGGAAGTGGTGAACCAATGTGGTTATATCTATCTGGTTCTTATGGTAATAATAATTCATATGATATATCTTCTATTGGACCATTAACAAAAGAGTCTAAGGTTAGCTTTTGGATTGCTCCAATATGGATGGTAAATATATTCTCATTAATTCAAATTGTATTTCTGATTATGACAATGTATTTATTTGGTTTAGGTTTGTTGAATCTATCAAATAAAAAAGATTGGACTATTAAAATACCATATAAGTTAAGAGAGCATTGGATTACAAAATTATTAATTTCAAATGACTTTAAAAAGGGATTATAAAATGAAAAAATTATTAACAAGCATATTATTATTAGCAACAGGGTTGGCAAATGCTCAGTATCCTTCAGATTTTTCATTAAAAAATTTAGAGGATAATTATATTAAATCTAAAGTGTGTGAATTTTCTTGTGGTAGCTTTGGTGGAATTATATTGAAAAGTGTAAATTTATCTAGCAAAGATATTAGCTTTGAAATACCAGTAAGTGCAACACAATTAACAGCTATTGAATTACCTTTTGATATTAGGAGTTTTAATTGGGTTGAGTTTACTTTAGATGGTAAAGAAACAAAATCTATATTATCTGCTAAAAACAAAATACTTATAGCAATACCATATGGTAGTCATAAGGTTGGTATTACTGCAAAGATAAAAAATGAACAATTAAGGGTTGAGTTATTAGAAGACCCAAAATATTTTGAAAATAACTCATCAGTAAATGCTTCAATAAAAAAAGTTGGTAATAGTTTTTTCTTTGAATTAGAAAATGGTGAACTTAAAAAAGTTGAGAATGCTATAACCGATCAAGAAGTTTCAAAAGTTATTTTCAATGAAAGATTATATGAAATTAACAGAAGTTTATTTTTATCTGATAAGTGGAGGTTAACAACTACAATTACTCCAATAAATAAGAGAGATGATAATAAGGTTGGAAAAATAGAGGTTCCATTATTAAATGGAGAAAGTCCACTTAGTAGTGATTTAGAAATAAAAGATAATAAAGTGCAAGTATCTTTAGGTGGTGGTGAATTTTCTTGGAATAGTAATATTATACCAAAAGAAAAACTAATATTTGAAAATAAAGATAATAAAAATTTAGAAACATGGTCTGTATATAATGAAAATAATTGGATATATTCATATATTGGAATAAACCCTATTTCTGTTTCATCTAATAGTAAATATAAAAATATAACAACATGGATTATGTGGCCAACAGAAAAAGTTGAGGTTTCGTTTGATTTGCCAAAAATATCACCAGGTCAATTAACAAATGTTGAAAAATTGTTATTTAAAACAGATTTTAATGAAAATCCATTAAAACATAATATAAGTTTTGTTGTTAATAGTTCTATCGGTGGAAAATATAATATTGTTTTTGAAGATAAGAAGGTAGAAGTATTAAAAATTAAAGTTGGTGAAGCGATAATTTATAATAGAGTTAGAGATGGAATATTAAGCCTTGATTTATTAGCTGGTGAAAATAATATTGATATTCAATTCAAATCTGGTGAAAATAGAATTATAAATAGTATTCCAAAAGTTAAGTTTGAAACAAATATAAAAAATGCAAATTTCAATATAGATATTTCCAAAAGGTGGGTGTTAGCTGCAGGAGGTGGTGACTTTAAGCCTGCAATATTATTGTGGGGGTTATTATTCGGGTTAGTAATCATATCTTATTTTTTAAGTAAGATAAAAAAATTACCATTAAGTATGACTGCCTGGGTTTTATTGTTGTTTGGTATTTCACAATTAACATTGATTGCATCAATAATTATTATTGGTTGGTTTTTGGCTTTTGCATATAGAGATAAATTACTTTATCAAAATATAGAAACAAAAAAATTAAGAGGTATTGGTTTCAATAAGGTTCAATCATTTTTGGGAGTTTTGAGTATTGTTTCAATACTAATTTTGATTTCTGTTGTAGGAAATGGACTATTAAGTAATCCAGAAATTTTTGTTTCTGGATATAATACTAATTCAAACTTTTTAAGTTGGTATATTCAATCTTGGGATGGAGTAAATAATAGTCCATGGGTATTGAGTCTACCAATGACGGTTTATCGTGGATTAATGTTAATGTGGGGAGTATGGTTAGCATTTAGTCTAATGTCATGGTTAAAATGGATGTGGGGAGAATATACTAAAGGTGGCTATTGGCTAAAAGAAAAAAAAGAAACTACTATCATTGTTGAGGGAATCTAGAATGAAAAAAACTAATAAGCTAATTCTAATAGGAGGGTTGCCAGGAAGTGGTAAGAGTTTCATTGGAAAAAAACTTTTAAAATATGCTGAAGTATTCATAGACAAAGATACTGTTACAAGGCATTTCACAGAAGCTTTGCTATTACTATTAGGTTGTGATAAGCATGACAGAGAAAGCGAGATATATCTTAGTCAGGTGAAAGATTTAGAATATGAGACTATATTAAGCCAGGCAATGGAAAATCTAGAGTTGAAACACAATGTAATTTGCAGTGCTCCTTTTATTTCTCAATTTAGAGATTCCACATGGCTTAACTGTGTTACACATCAGGCAAATGAATATGGTGCTGAAGTTGTTAAAATATGGATACACACAGACGAGAATACGGCTAAAGAAAGAATAACAGCAAGAGGTGCAAAACGCGATACTGGAAAGTTATTGAATTGGGATACGTATATGATGCAAATAAAGTCACTTCCAGCAATACAATTATCTGACCTTATCGTGATAGATAACTCACCATTTTCAATTATTCCATTAATTAAGCAACTAGAATGTGTTGCTATGCATTTGAAGTAAAAGAGTATTTGTTCTAGAAGTTAGTCAATTACTCTTTTACAGTTATTTCAAAACAAGTTTTGGTCGTTCAGTGATGCTAATAGTATTTCCACAGCTATTTGTTTTTGTTATATGAGTCATTGAAATAAAAAACTTAGGATGATTTTCTAAAGCTTTCCATATTTTGTTAGCATCTTCAGTTCTTGTTGTGCTAGCCCACAATGCTAGCCCACTATTATTACACCAAGTCGCAATTTCTTCATAAAGTTTAATACCTAGCCCTTTATTCCTCCAATTAATTAATGTAGTTCTTTCTATGACAGGATAACCATCATTATTATAGTCAGTATATTTTGTATCTTTATCTGAAAAAACTCTAATTAATTCTATCGTTGGTTTTCCTATCCAATAATCCTGGAAGTATTTAAATTGAGAATAATATATAGTATTTATTGTTTCTTTATAGTTTGAAAATAATACAGTTATTTCATTTTGTGTCAGAGTATTTAATTTTTCTTTTGATAAATGTAATTCTTTAAGTGCTAGGGTTTCCAAAAGTTCTTTATGTTGATTGTTTTCATAAAGTTTAACAATAGTTTCATTAGAGCCATATACTTTATAAATAAAAAAATCAAAAGGTTCTAATAGTTTTTTAGAATTTTTTTCATCAATATAAACTAGCTTTGCATAACCAATAAGTTCATTTCCAACAAATGCTTGAATAATCCTACTGTTAAATAGGATTGATTTTGAAATATCTTCGTTTAATTCAAAAGTTTTAAATGTAAGGTTATTGTTTTCCATAAATCTATTTTAACAAGATTTATTACTATTGGAATAGATTGGTATTATTTTCTTACAAAAACAAAAGATTTTTTATGGTTTAATGTATCTGTAGACATTAAAAAACCAAAATTTAATCAAGCCCCTCTGAAATCTTGTTGAAAAATTTGACAAATTTTCATTAATTGTTAGTCTAAATCATATGATTAATACGATAGAAACTAGATTGAAATTAGATTTAACACAAGAATTAGACATTAATTCTTGTGTTTCCTTATGGTCTGAATTTTATCGTAAAACTTGGGTTATGTTTAATAATCTTCATTTGGAAGAAAATGTTATTTGGCATAAACTTATGAATACTAATTTATTCACTAGTCATCAAGTTGATTCTTTAATTAATAAAGTTAAATCTGAACATAATAAAATTAAAGCATTAACTAAATCTCAGTTTAAAACAGCACCAAGCTAAAGTTGAAATGGAATGAAGTTTCTTCAGCTTTAGGAAAGAATAGAAATCATTGGTATAAAAACATAATGAATTATATTCAACCTACGGTAGTTAAACCACAATCTGCTCAAGAGATTAATCCTTTTGAGTAGAACCAAAGATAGCTTATGCTAGCTTTGGAAGTGTAGGTTTATCAGCTTGGTTTAACAACCCCTACCAAGCGACTTGTTTTTCAACAAGGTTTCAGAGGGGCTTGAAATTTAATAGGAATTTTTTCCCTAATTCATTATTTTCTGAACATTGTGTAACACATGCTTTAATTTTTTTATCTTTAAATATTTCAGCTATTGCAGAAGTTAATGTTTCTTTAATGATGCCTTTATTTCTAGATTCAGGAATAATCCAAAATGTGCAAAATGTTTCTGGGTAATAAATATCAAAAATCCATCTTGAATAAAAGTTAATGAGGATTGTCGATTTAAATTTAAAAGTTATTCAGTTGAGATTTTAAAGCTAGGGATGAGTAGTGTTGACATAAAAAAATAAGGAATTGTTATATACAATTCCTTATCTTAATTTAAATTAAAAAACAAGTTTACACTTCATCTTCATAAGGGTTCCAACTAGCTTCAATTGATAAATTAATTTGATCACACCACTCTGTAGAGAGTTTATCAAAAATCAAACGAGTAACTTCATCATCAAGTTCAATTTCAGTGCTAGGATAACCTGTGGTTACACGATAATCATTAAAGAAAATACTAGTGCTAACTAAAATTTTGGTTTCAAGAACTTCACCAAAGTTGTCATCTTCGACAATTCGAAATTCACGAACAAAACAAGCACGTTCTCCACTCATCTTCCGTTTTGAGCTAACAGAAACAGCCCCAATAATGGAATCAAAAAAAGCATCACCATTTTCTTCAATAAAGTCTGGAATGCTATCTGCAATTGGCTTGAATTTTAATGTAAGCCCAAAATATGGAGTGGTTTCTTCTCCTTTTTCTTCTGAGTAAGAGCGAATTTTAATGCCTTCTTCATCAGAATTTGAGATAAGTGCATTTTCATTATATGCACGTCGTGTAAGTAAAATAAATTGGCGTAAATTTGCAGGGAATACAACTGAACCTGCTTCATTGGGGATAGAAATTTCACCTTCATCAAATTCAGCTAAAGATAAAGATTGGACGCTGTGATTAATCATGTTAAGACTCCTTAATTAAGAAGTTTAATTATACCATATTTTTTAACATTTTACAATAATATATTTATATGTTGTAAAATTAATATCGTTAATATATACTATAATAAGAGAGTAAAAAAATAAGGATAAAAAATGAATTTTGCACAAGAAACATATAAGAATTTAGTTGAACTAGTTAAATCTGATGAGTCCTTTACCTTTAAAGATTTTTCCTTACAAGAAAAGGTCTATAGAATATTTAATTATCGTCTTGCATCATGGACATCATTTATGGCTCCAAGTGCATTGAATTGCCGTGGAACAATGTATGATATTACTAATAATGAAGATGTTAAATTAGTAAGTTTGCCACCAGAAAAGTTTTTCAATTATGAAGAAGGTGGTGTTGACCATACAGTAGGTAAAATCGGTGATAAAATGGTAAAGATGGATGGGTCATTGATTTCTACTTATCTTCATGATGATGAATTATATTTTAAGTCAAAAGGTTCTCTATTTTCTTCTCAAGCATTAGATGCAATGAAGTTAATGAATCTTGAAGAAAATAAGAAATTTAAGTCTGAACTTAAAAGTTTAATTAATTTAGGCTTTACTGTAAATCTTGAATATACTTCGCCAGAAAATAGAATTGTTATTCCATATCAATCAGAAGAATTAACTGTTCTTTCTGTTCGTAGTCATGATACTGGTAATAATTATTTTGCAACCAAATTAAATAAATTATTATCAGAACATGGTTTTGATGAAATTAAAAAGAATATGGTTGTTCATGAAAGTCTTCATGGTCAAGAGATTAAGCACTCAAAGTTTGTTGATGATATTCGCTTAGAACAAGAGGGAGAGGGTTATGTTGTTGAAATTGTTGTAAATGAAGATTTATCTTATCTTACAAAAATAAAGAATATAAAATATATCACACTGCACAATACGAAAGATAGTGTTAATTCACCAAAACGTTTGTTTGAGGCTGTAATAGAAGAAGCAACAGATGATTTGAGAGCAATGTTCGCAGATGATGAATATGTTTTAAGTAAAGTAACTGAAATGGAAAAAACAGTTCAACCAATTTTTAATCATATGGTAAAAACCGTAGAGTCTTTTGTTGATGAAAATAAAAATTTAGACCGTAAAGATTTTGCAATAAAAGCAAAAAGTGAGCATTCTAACTTTATGGGATTATTAATGAATGGATACTTGGGTCAAAAAATAGATTATAAGTTTTTTGCCAAAAAGCATGCAAAAGATATGTTTGGAATTGGAGAAGATCCTGTAGAAGATTTAGAGGATTCTTTTCCACATAAGATGAAAAATAAAATCTAATTGTGAAATAACCACCTCACCAAGTGAGGTGGTTTAGTATCAGATTCCATTATTCTCAAGAATAGCAGCTAAAACTCTACCAACTGCCAATCCTGTGCCATTGAGAGTATGAACTAATTCCTTGGTTCCATTTGCTCTTTTTACTTTAGTATTCATGCGTCTTGCTTGGAAGTCATGGCACCAGGTTACAGTAGCTATTTCTCTATATTTTTGTTCACCTGGGAACCATAGTTCAAAGTCATAGGCTTTATATCCTGCAAATCCAATATCACCAGCACAAAGTTCAATAATTCTATAAGGTATGCCGAATTGTTTAATAAAATCTTCAATATCTACAATCATTTTATTAAATTCTAATAATCCATTTTCAGGTAAACATATTTTCACTAGTTCAATTTTTTCAAATTGATGTTGTCTTATGATTCCTTTTGTATCTTTACCATATGTTCCAACTTCTTTTCTAAAGCATGGTGTATGTGTCATAAGGTTCTGTTTCACTTCGTTTTCATTAAATGTTTTATTTTTAACTATGTTAGTTAATGGAACTTCACCAGTTGGAATTAAAAATAATTTTTGATTGCCTTCTGTTGTAAATAATTCATCTTTAAATTTTGGATATTGACCTGTTCCAAACATTGTTTCTTCATTTACAAGATTTGGAACATAACATTCCTCGTAACCAATTTCACCATAAAAATCCAAAGCTAAATTTATAAGTTTTCTATGTAGTTTTGCAACTTTCCCTCGCATAAGATTAAATCGAGTGTGGGCTAGATGAACTCCTGTATCAATATCAAGACCAAAAGGTTTTCCTATTTCAAAATGATTTTTATTGTTTTGGTTAAAAAAGTTTTGATTACCTAATTTTATAACAGGATTGTCATATTCTCCTTTCCCTTGAGGGACTGTTTCATGTAATAAATTTGGAATAAGATGTATAATTTTTTCAAAATCAATAGTTACATTCTCTAAATCTTTTTTATATTTTTTCAGTAATTTTTTATCATTTGGTTCCTGTGTGTTTTTATTTATTTTGGCATTGATAGTTTCAATAGCCATTCGTAATGTTTTTTGTTTTGCATGTAAGTAATTAAAATCAAAGGGAAGTTCATATCCTCGTTGTAAAAGGTTTTTAATTTCTTGTTCGGTTATATTTTTAATGTCTATCATATAGTCTTTCTAATTATTGTTTGAATAAAAAAGGCACTTTATTAAATGTGCCTTTTTTATTTTAATATATTTAATTATTTTTTAATCAACGACACCATCCCCATGAAGAGATGAGGATGAACTAGATGATGAAGTGATAATTAGTTTTTTCATAATAGTATATATCTTTTTAAGATTCTAATATATAAAAACAAGTTTTGCATAAAAATATTTTTAATATAGTGTTTTGTGATATTTTAATAAAAATATTTAAGGACATTAAATGATAAACAAAAAATATGAGATGTTAATTTTTAAAGGTGAAAAAGAACAAAATGATAAATTTTACGAAATAATATTAACGAATAACTATTCAATTCCGATTCGTTGGGGATATGTAGGAACTGAAGGCACAACAAAAACTATTCTGGGCACATATTTTGAGTTTAGTGAAAGATTAAATTTTAAATTACAGATTGGATATAAAAGAGAGACTGAAATAAATACTAAAATTAATGATATTTTTAAAGTAAAGATGAATTAGAAGAAAACATGTAATTAATTTAGATATTATTCGAGATGAAAAGCCTGTTGAAAAAATGGCTAAAAGTAACCCGTATGGCTTATAAATTTAATGTTATTTTTAATAAAAAAAACTTTTATAACAAAATATGTGATATAATTAACTCAATAAATAAGGAGTTCATAATGGCTGTTAAAGAAACTGCAATGTTGATTTTTACTGATGCAAAAGAAAACAATAATAAGTTTTATGAGTTAATTTTAAATGATGATGGTTCAGTTAGCACTCGTTGGGGTAGAGTAGGTGCTGAAGGGCAAAAAAAGATGTGCACAGGTGGTAAATATGAATTTGACCGTATTTTACACTCAAAGACTGCCAAGGGTTATGTAATGTCCAAAACAGTGAGTGTTAATGTTACTTCTAATGGTGTGCAAAATAAAATGGCACTTGCTGAAGCTGCTAAGCGTGATATGGTCAAAATTGATACAGATGTATCAAAAAACAAAAAGACTTCAGTTCTTATTAAGTTAATTGAAAGATTGGCAGAAATGAATCGTCATCAAATTATGACTGCTTCTAGTGGAAATATTAAAATTAATGAAACAGGTATGATTACTACACCTTTAGGTTTAGTTACAAGTTCTACGATTGTTGAAGCAAGAACTCTTTTAGAAAAAATTGAAAAATATTGCACTAAAAAGAACTTTTCTTCTGATAGTTATATTCATGCTTTAGAGGAATATTTACGTTTAATTCCTCAAAAGGTTCCAACACGTCGTGGTTGGTATGAAAACTTTTTTACAGATTTTTCATCACTTACATCTCAAAATTCATTGCTAGATCAATTAGAGGGTTCTCTTGACCTTTATAATAGTAAAGAGCAAGAAATGAGGGAAAAAATGGGTGAAGAAAAAGTAATTGAAAAGGTATTTACAACTAAGTTAGAAATTGTTGAAGATGATAAGGTTTTAAAGCAAATTAATAAGTTTTTCTTAGATACTAAGAATTCTAATCATGTAAGTTCTCATTTAAAATTAAAAAATGTATTTGAACTTCAAAATGAAGAAATGAAACAAAAATTTGCAAAAATTTCAAGCACAGTTGGTAATGTTCGTCAATTATGGCATGGAACTAGGGCATTTAATCTTTTATCTATTCTTAAGGGGGGGTTAATTATTCCTAAATCTGGTGGTTCATACAAAATTACAGGTAGAATGTTTGGTGATGGTATTTATTTCTCAGACCAGTCTACTAAATCATTAAATTATTCTTATGGTTATTGGGATGGTAGTAAAGATGATAACTGCTTCATGTTTGTGGCCGATGTGGCAATGGGGAAAGAATACTTGCCTACAAAGCCAAGAAATGATTTGCCACCTAAAGGTTACGATTCAACATTTGCTCGTGCTCATAAATCAGGAGTTTTAAATAATGAAATGATTGTGTTTGATATTAATCAAGTGAATCTTCGTTATTTGTGTGAATTTGCTCGTTAAGATTTTCAAGTGAATCACACCGACCTAAAGTTCGGGGCATTACGCAAGTCTTGGTAAAAATAATATAAGCACTTAATGTATAAATTATTACATTAAATGCTTATGTTTTTAGTTATTTTATTTTGCTTGATAGAATAATATCTAAATTATCAATAGTTTTTGGGTAGCCACCGGAAAGAGATGGGGTTGTTTGATAGGTATAGCCACCAGAATAAACAGCAAAGTTAGGTGACCCTGTTATACTATGGCTAACAACCATTTTTTGTGATTTAATCCACTTACTATTTACACTAAATGAATTATATATTGAATTAAATTTAGTAATGTCTACACCATTTTTAGTTAAAAATGTATCTAGTCTTTTTTTATCCATTAAAATATTGTTTCTATTTAAGTGAACTTCATCAAAAGTTTTATCGTGGAGTTTATCTTCTAGATTTAATTCTTCAAGTGTAAAAAATATTTTAGCTCCAGATTCCCAATTTGGAAAACCTACTGGATATTTAATATATTCAATTTTGGATCCATATTTTTTAGCCAAAGTCGCAGACATATCTTTCATTTTAAAACAATGAGAACATCCATACCAAAAAAATTCAACAAACACTGGTTTTTGCCCATTACTTGGTTTAATTGTTTCTAGGATTTGAGTTTTTGTATAATCAGTTCCTTCGGTTAATCCTTTAAATTCAGGAGTTTTTGATTGTGCGACGACCATAAAGGTGCTAATTAGAATAGATAATATAATTTTGGTTGGTTTCATTTTTTGCCTTATTAAGTTATGAATAATTTAAGATAAATATATCATCTAGTCAACCAAAAATATTTAAATTACTTAATTTTTAAACTTTCTAATTTTTGAGATATAGATTTTCTAATTGTTATTAGTTGTTGAGCTTCTATATTTTTATTTAAATATAAAGTCCATAAATTTTCAATAATTTGTTCGGCTACACGTGCATCTATAATCATTACTAAATCAAGACTAGATAATAGGAAAATCATATTGTCGTTAGACATGAGAAAATGAATTTCAGAAATTGCATCACTAATTAGAAATCCATTATAACTTAATTTTTTTCTTAAAAAAGTATAATTGCTTAAATCTAAAATAGCAGTTTGGGGAGAAATTTGTGGATATATATAGTTAGAAATCATTAAAAATATATTTTCTTTCATTAATAAGTCATTATTTTTTAATTCTTCCCAATTCTTTAAAAAGGATAACGTTTCTGATGCGCAGATATAGACCTCATCTTTAGTTTCATATTTCATTTTACATGTTAAATCTTTTCCAGTATTCCCAGGAAAATGTTTAATAGTATCAATTAAATTATATTTCTCAATAATTGTATTTATTTCTTTTTTAATTTTTAAATTATATTCTAAATTATTAGAAAAACTTCTTGAACCAAAGTTTGTATCAACCGCAGAACTTAAAATAACATCCATACAAATACTTTTTAAGTATGATATATCTGTATTCCATTTTTTATAATATTCTTCTTGTCCTGCTTGTGTTAGGTTTTTAAAATTTTTAGCACCCTGCAAGTCGGAGTTGATTCTATTTACACTTCCTCCTTCGTGGTCAATAAAAAATAATGAATTTGGTTTATTTTTTTTATAGTTACAAATATAATCTTTATTATTATCTTTTTTAATATATTGAAAGGATGATTCAAAAAATAAATATCCACCATATTCAGATGGGTCATCTCTTAAATCATGAGCAGATACAATAAAGGCTTTTTTTAAAAGTTTTGCAAAATCATTTTTTGTAATGTTGTCATCTGAAATTGCAGAAGCATTATATCCCAATAGTAGTATTGTAAAAATTAATTTTTGAAAGTAAAAGAGATAGTTCATTTTTATAATTCTATTTGATTTTAATACATTAGTGTTTTTGATAAATTAATACATAATGTATTAATAACATTGAGTTATCAATGTTATTAGTAAGTAGTTGTACCTATACTGAAATAGAAATAAGTCTTGACTAAATATAATTAATCAACTAAATTGAAAGTATGAAAACTAATTAAAACAAAAAATATGATTAATAATGATGTTTGTGTATATAAAAGTGATTCAATCTAATGATTAACAAAAGATTATTCTTTTCGTTGGATAAAGAAGTTACAAATTTTTTAATGCGAGTCAGAAGCCTACACGAGAGTTTGTGTGGGCTTTTTTATTTTAAACTTAATAAAGGGAATATATGGATATAAAACCAGTGCCAATATTGCATGTTGATGGTAGCTTAAGTGAGTATATAGACAAACAGGGGGTTTTACATAAGGTTGGAGGAATTGGTGGTTATCTTGTTCTTAATGGAAAAATAATAGATAAATTTCATAAGGAATTAAATAATGTTCCTCATATTAATCACCATGAAGATTATGCAATTATTGAAGGGTTAAAGTGGGTAAAATCCAAAAATTTCAATATTGTAAAGGTTAAAACAGATTCTTTATCTAGTGTGAATCTATTTAATAATCAGAAAAAAAATGTATCAAAAGAAGATAAGTTTTTTTTAATACAATTTATGATGTTAGAATTTTCTTTTGAAATTATTGAAATTGATTATCACAGTAGAAGTGATGATGATTTATCTCATAAACTATCTAGGAATTATTTAAGAGATATACCAGATAATGTAATAAGGGTTCATCATGCTAATTCAAAGAAAAAAATAAATTATGATATAATATCTGAAGCGGCAGAACCAACCCATTCAAAATTGAAAAGAATCTTATGTGATTCAATGAATGAAATTAAATCTCTTATTCTTACTTAGGTTAAAATATATAATATGTGGGGAAAATATGACAATTAATTCAGAAAAAAATTTATTAGTGGTAAATCTTGAAATTTTACGACCAACTCAATTAGCTTGTGGTTGGCAAGAGGTGGAAGCAAAAGAGTGGGAGATTCTAGACTTAAAATTACCAAAATTAAAATCTTTTTTAAAAAATCATCCTATTCCTGTAGTCGCCGGTCCAAATGGTAAAATGTATTTAATAGACAGGCATCACATGGGGCTAGCTTTAATTAGGTTAGCAGACCGTTGGGATTGGGAAGAAAGAGGCGAGAAAAAAACAAATCCATATAAAAATTGTCATGTGCAAATTGTTTTAGATCACTCTAAAGATGTTATGAGTAAAGATGAGTTTTATAAAAAATTAGAAAAAGATGGAATGCTTCATCCATTTGATGAATATGGTCAACGTGTTGAAATTAGAGATATTCCAATGTCTTTAGCAGATTTAAAAAATGATCCATATCGTGCCTTGGCAGGATTCGCAAGGAAGGCTGGAGCATTTGAGAAATCAACAATGCCATATGCTGAGTTCAAATGGGCAGATTATTTTAGAAATAAAATACCATCAACATTAATCAAGAGTAATATTCAGGGGGCATTGTCATTAGCTTTAGATTTAGCAATAAATGTAGAAGCTGAAAACTTACCTGGATACACTGGAGTTAAAGCATTGGGTTTAAAAGTTAATTTAACTACATTTAATGAACCAACTAAGTCTAAAGCGAATAAACTAAAGTAGTTTTTTAAAGTTATTATTTTATGATATAATATAATAATATATAGGTAATGGAAACATAATGGTTATGTTTTTCTTTTCTATTTTTTAATTAAAGAAGAAGGTTATATACTATGGATTTATTGTTGGTTTTATTTCTAATCGTGTTAAACGGAATTTTTTCAATGAGTGAAATGGCAATTATTTCATCAAAAAAAATACGATTACAAAGAATTGCAAATACGGGTTCAATTGGTGCCATTAAAGCAATTGGTTTGCAAGAAAATCCAAGTCGGTTTTTATCCTCGGTTCAGGTTGGTATTACATCAATTAGTATTTTAAGTGGTATCGTTGGTGAAAAATCATTGGTTGCACCAACAACTTTAATTTTATTAAGTTTGGGAGTTCCAAATGAAATTGTTGGAACGGTATCCAGTGTTTTGGTTATTGTTTTTCTAACATTTATGTCTGTTGTTTTTGGGGAAATTATTCCTAAGAGTATTGCTTTGGCAATGTCAGAAAGAATAGCGATTCTTATTTCAATACCTATGTCTTTAATGGCCAAAGTTGCAGCTCCTTTAGTTTGGGTTTTTACAACAACAAGCCAATTAATTTTAAAATTAGTAAAATTAGATACATTTGTTCAGCCACCAACAAGTAATGAAGAAATTAAAGAATTAATGGGGCAAGGAACAAAAGATGGTGTTTTTCATGAAAGTGAAACGGAATTGGTAACTAATGTGTTGCATATGGATGAAAAAAGTGCTTCCTCAATTATGACTCATCGTGGAGAATGGAAGTTTATTGATTTAGAGGCTGATTTCCAAACTAATAGAAATAAATTGATTGAAAATAAAATTTCTAAAGTTTTAGTAGTAAGTGGTGATATTAATAATATTATTGGTTTTGTTGATATTACAGAAATTCTTGGGTTAGTATGTTATGGACAAGAATTTGATTTAAAAGAATATGTTGAGGCACCTTTATATTTGCCACAAACTGTAACTGCAAGTCAAGTTTTGGAGCAATTAAAGTCACATCATAAAGAAATTGCTATAATTATTAATGAATATGGTGAAAATATTGGATTGGTGACAATTAAAGATATTATGTCAGCAATTGTTGGAGATATTGAAGATCAAACAGAAGAAGAATTTAAAGAGCTAGAAAAGCGAGACGATGGTTCATATCTTGTTGATGGATTGATATCTTTAGATAAATTAGTTTATGAGTTAGATTTAGAAAGATTTAATCAGCATACAGATATGAATACATTAAGTGGATTTATTATGGAATATGCAGCTAAAGTTCCACATGTAGGGTATTCAATGCAGTTAAATGGATTAACATATAAATTATTTATTGAAGTTTTAGATATGGATAAGAATTGTGTTGATAAGGTTTTAATCAAGAAGGTATTAAATGAATTAACTGTAGTGGAACCAGTAGTTAATTCAGAAAATCAAACAGCATTAGAATAATATGATAACTGTACTTAATGATAATATTATATTATTATTAAACACGAAATAAACAGATTTTAGTTATTATGATAAATCGTGAATTAGACCAATTTTTTACTACAGAAGAAACAGCTATAAGATGTTTAAATTATGTCTCTTTAAGTTTAGACATTAAAAATATTTCGTGGATTGAACCAAGTGCTGGTGCTGGTTCTTTTTTGAAAGTAGCAAAAATAGTTGGTTTCCCAAGTTGTGTGGCAGCTTATGATTTAATGCCACAACACGATGGAGTAATTAAAGCTGATTTTTTAACTGTTAATTTAGAAACAATTTTTAAAGAAAATTCGGTTCGTTGCTGTATTGGTAATCCACCATTTGGGAAAAATAGTTCTCTAGCTATAAAATTTTTTAATCATGCAGCAAAGAATGTAGATGTAATAGCTATGATATTCCCATCTACATTTTGTAAAGAATCAGTAATAAAAAAATTAAATAAAAATTTCCATTTAATTGGTGAACTTGATTTGGGCAGTATAGAATTTTTGTTTATAAATGAGTCAAGAAAAGTTCCTGTAGTATTTCAAGTGTGGAAAAGGAATGATGAGTTAAGATTAGATTTTAATTCCAAAAGAATAAGTGAATATTTTTCTTTTGTAGATAAGATTAATGCTAATTTTGCAATTCAAAGAGTTGGATTTTCAGCAGGTAAAGTTAAGCATGATTTGTCTAATTTAGCTTCAGCATCTCATTATTTTATTAAGGGAGATAAATCTGTAATTGATACATTTAATTTAATAGATTGGTCAAACATTAAAAATAAAACAGCAGGAAATCCTAGTATTGCAAAAACTGAATTAATAAGAGAGTTTGAAAGCAAATTAAATAATAAATGAATTCACTTAATTAGTTGAATTAATTTATTGGGTTTTCCATTTTCATAATCAGCATTAGGTAATGGTGTTTGTTTCTTTTTTATAACATTCCATTTTGAAGATAGTTCTGCATTAATTTGAATAAAGATACGTTCTTTAGGTGTTAAATCACTTTCATGTTTTATTGCATTTGCAGGGCATTCGCTAACACATAGTCCACAATCTATACATTCTTCTGGGTCAATAGCTAAAAAATTAGGACCTTCACGAAAACAGTCAACAGGACAGACTTCAACACAATCACTAAATTTACATGCAATACAATTTTCTAATACATAATGAGACATATTTATATCCTTGTTTTTGATATTATATCATAAGCAATAATAAATTTAAATCTAATATTATTGCTTAGTATTTACTCTTGTTTAATTTTTAATATAATTAAATTAGGGATTAGTTATGAATATAAAAATAATAAAAATAGTAGAACAAATAAAGCATGTAAGAAATTCTGTAAATCCTGTTGTAGAATCTTGGATTATGGCATGTAAAAATATTGGATTATCTCAAGATGACCCAATGGTTACATTTGGATTAATGTTTGCAAATCATCCTGATTTGATTTCTTCAAATAAAGATTATCATAACCAAAATCATGCAGCAGATGCAGTGATTACAGCCTCTATATTAGCTAAAGAAGAATTTTCTAAAAAAGATTTAAGTAAAAATGGAGCCATATTAATTTTTTCAATGTTATGTCACGACTTAAATCATAATGGAAAAGGGAATACATATGAATACGAATTAGAAAAAAAATCTATTTTATCAATGAATTCATTTATTAAACAAGATGAATCTTTTCAGTATTTTTGGAAAAGGTCAATGATTGGAAAATACGATAGCTTAGATGTTTTTTTGAAATATGTAGAAGAAATTATATTGGGGACAGATTTTAAGGTTGGATACAAGGAAAATTGCAAAGGATACAACAATTTAAGCCAGGACGAAATTAAGATTTCACAATTAAAGATGTTAGCTAACGAATCAGATATCCTACCCTCATGCTTGTCATCATTTGGACCAGATTTGGGGAAAAAATTAGCTAAAGAACAAAATGATGTTAATGTAGGTTCTTGGTTGGGAAGAAAATTTTTTCTAGAAAAATTAGCTATATTTTCATCGAAAGCTAGTAAAGAGATAGGTATATTAGAGCATATAAGTAGACAACTAAAATCAATAGATAAATATGGAGCTTTAAAGTTGGATGAGTTATCAAATAACAATTTTAATAAAATTTCAAATATGATTAATAAAGAATCAATAAAAGAAAATAAAAGTATGTTCAACTTTGAATTAATTGAAAAGTTAAGGGATATATTTTTAGATGTTGGTTTGAGTGGAACAAATACAAATAAAAAGTAAAATATGAAAAATCAAAAATTAATAAAAAAACATGAGCAAATAATAGGAAGTTTTTTAGATGTTAACATTCCAGAATTTGATTGGTTAAAAATTAATCTTGAACATACTAAAATCATTTGGTCAAATCAAAAAACAAATGAGATGGTTAAAGTAGATGATAATTATAGTATATCTATAAATTTAAGTGAAAAATTGACAGGGGAGGATAAAGGTCTATCTCTTGTAATGCAAAATTTATGTGGTTTAAGCTTTCCACCGTATTATTGGAAAGAAAAAACTTATCGTTTTTATACTAGTGAAAGAACTGGTGACCTAGAAAAAAAGAAGGAAATATTAAATAATATATTAAGTCATTTTAAATCTTATGAAATAGAAAAAAAAGACAAGTTTAATATCTCTGATATAATATTCAAAGAGGATTTAAAAAATAAAATAAAATTAGAGACAACAGAATTATTAATGAAATTCCATGAGCCAACACAGAGATATGTTGTGTTAGCAAAAGAATATTTAGGTGATAAATATAAGGTTTTAAAAGGGTTCTCTGAATATCAAAGTTATTTTCTTGAAAAAAAAGATATATATGAAGAAATGCTTCAAAAAAATATATCTGAGGAAGTTATAAAAAAATATGCATTAAATACTGATTTTTTTAAAGAAGAACTTCCAAATAAAAGACTAGAAAAAAAATCTTATTTTTTTATTAACCCTAGTTTTTATAAAGATGTAAAAGAATTATTAATATTAGATAATAAGCTTGAAAAGGAATTTATTGAAGAGCAAAAAAAAGTAAATGAATTACATGATTTATCGGAATATAATATTGAAGATGATAATATTTTTGGAATTAAAATAAAATTTATTCCAGAATCTCAACATTTTGAATTTTATGGGAAAGGGTATTTTAATCTAAAAACTCCAATTAGAAGCTATGTTGACCGTAGTGGAAGATCTTTTAATTCTGGTGGAAATTATGTTGACCGTGGTGTTTTGCCTATGTGGGCATTAAACTTTATCTATACTGAAAATTCAGATTCAAATAAAAATTTAAATGGAAATGAAATTTTAAGTTTTGATGATAACAGGGAGATAGAGGTTAAAGGAAAATATAAGATTAAATTAAACATCGTTCCTGGTGGTTCTAAAAAAGAAAAGAATTTAAGGGTTCTAGCAAGCGATTGGGAAAAATTGAAAAAAATAAAGGAAAACTTTATTAAAGAGCAAGAGCTATGGGGAAGAACTGGAAAAAGCATAAAAATTAGTCATTGTGATTTTAGTGATGTGAGTATATTAACACAATATCCTGTTGTTTATTTTGATAAGCAAGGTAAAAGTTTTTTAGTTTATGGTTCAAGAAGACGTGGTAAATTTAATATACTTGGAGAATCGTCAACAAATTCTGATTTTATAGAGTCAATAAAAATAGATGAATTGGGAAATGAAGTAAAACCAAGGAATATTAAATTTTCTCAAACACTAAAGGGTGTGCCAATTACGTTTTTAGAGGCCAAATTCTATTTAGAAAATCATTCATTTTGTGAAAGTATTAAAAGAACGACAATAGATTTAAATGCTAAAATATGGGGTAATAATAGTAATGGTTCTGTAACTGAAGAAGAAAAATTAAAAATATTTGAAACAGTTTTATTGCATGCTGAAATTAATAGTAATGCTGTAAATTCTAATACAGTAAAGTCCAAGAGAATTAAAATTTAAAAATCATCTAGGACGATATTTTTCACTCCATGTCTTTTTAATTCTATCAAATAAATTATTTGGCATTTCTTCTGTTTCACGAAAAGCCTCTAGTAGTTCTTTTTGTTTTTTTGTAAGTTTTTTTGGAACAGAAATATTGCAGATTAAATATAAGTCTCCAACAAATATATCACGAACAATTCCCTTGTTAGAGCATAATAATGTTTGATTGGGTTTAATTCCTGGAGGAACTATAACTTCCAAATTACCAGACCAATGAGGGAATATAATTTTGCCACCTAGTGCAGCTAAAATAAAAGAAACATCTATGTGTGTAAAAAGGTCTAAATTGTTTCTGGTAAAAAATTCATCAGGTTTAATTTTTATTGTTGTTTTAATTTGAATATCATCAGATTCAACAATAAAAGATTCATTTTCTTGTGTTCCTGCTGGGAATTTAACAGAAATTGTTTTTTGTTCACGAACTTTATTTCTAAGAAAAGTTAGTTCAAATGTTTTGTTACATCCAAAAATAGACTCCCAAAACTCAACATTAATGTCAACCTGGATAATAAAGTTATCGTCAATAGTTTCTTTAAAAAAGTCTTTATTCTTAGTTTGCTTGTTTTCTTGGCTTTCCAATTCGTAATCGTGTTGTTTTCTTTTGTATTCATTACTAAGAGTTTCATAGGCAAATTTAGCTTCTTTAAATTTATCTTCTGCATTAATGGATTCAGAATTTCTATCGGGATGCCATTTCATTGCCATTTTTCTATAAGCTTTTTTGATGTCATCATCTGTGGCATTTCTTTTTATGCCTAAAATAGTATAGTAATTTATAGTCTTGTGCATTATTTTTTAGTGTGATGTATAGTTTCAAACATTGAACTACCACTGCCTAAAGGCAGGGGATTCCTGCTTCGCTGGACTTAGCCCTAGACTTCGTTGAATTAATCTTCATCTTAGTTTTAGGTCTTACAATTCTACTTAAGTCGTTAGACGTGAAGTAGTTTCCTCCACTGGCATTAACAGTAGTTCCTACGGTATTTTTATAATTATATAAGTTAATACAAGCATTTTCATCTCTATCATGGTAGGTATGAGCTTCAGAAAAAGCCAGAGTTTGATTATAGACAAAACGAGAACAACCAAAGGTTTTAGCCAAAATTTCCTTGAGGTCATTTGGAGGATAAAATCTAAATTTGTATGCTTTGTTAATTAAATTACTCATAGGAATTAAGTATATAATTTTTTATTAGTTTAATCAATGTTAGCTCTTAAGTTTTAATCTTGGTTTGAAGAGGTAAGTTGGTATAGCCTTTGGATTTTAATGAAAGAATAGTTTCTTCAATAATTTTATTAATGTCAGCATGTTCAATTTCTCGTTCTAAGGTTTTCTTATAGTTTCTTAAGTGATGCCTAACTATTGCACCAAAGCACTTTCCTTTATCTCTAGTAAATGAGCTTTTAGAAAAATTATCAAGAAGTTCATCTAAACTAGATATGCTATCAGTTAATTTTTGTTTAACATTTTCTAATGTTTCAATTTCTTGACTAAACTTATGTTTAAATGGAAGGTTGTTAAAATATATTCTATCAAAACCATTAAGTGCATTATGTATTTTTAAAATTGAATCAAAAAGATAATTTGGGACTTTTTCTTTTTGTTCTAAAATAGAATTAACGGGTTGATAGTTTGATGAAATCCAAAGATTCTTGTGAGATTTTTTTATTTCTATTATTTGAGCAGTAAAAAAATCACAATAGTGTATTAATAAAGCATCTTGATATGGGATGCTTTTTTCATTAATAGATGTAATTACTCCGTGGTTATCATAGTGAAATGTTCTAAAAGTTGTTTGATTTTGTTGGCTAAAGACTTCTGTATAAAGATAATGATAAGAATGTTCCTTTTGTTGTTTTGATAGTTTTCTTAATTTATTGTTACGAATAGGTGCAACTAAAAATGGATTATTTTTGTTTGGACTTGTAATAATAGATTGATGAGAGAAAAAAATTCTTTTATTTGTTTTGTTACCATTTTCAAGATTTTTTTGAGATAATTTAAGTTCAATTTCTTGATTTTTAAGAAAATTGTTTTCCATTAGAGATGAGTATCTGCGTGAAAGAGAGTCAGCATATTTGTTTTTTTCTCTAGGTATATATTGAACATTTAAAGAATTAAATGATTTAGAAAGGTCTAAAACTTCATGAAATAATTCTGGTTTTAAATTTAATGATAATTGAGAGTTGTTATTTTCAAAAAATTCAATAAGTTTTTTAGTGGTAGTTTTATCATCACAATGAGAAATAATATTTTTAATTCCTTTGCTTTTTGCAATTTTAAGACCATGAATAATGCCTAAAATTTCAAAATTATGATAATATTTAGACTCTTTGATTTGTTCGCTATATTCAATGATAATTTCTCCATTAGGAGATTCAATGTATCCACCAAATCCAGATTTTTTAGCTCTAGGGAAATAATTCCCATCACTATATAGGTGATATGTATCCATTGTTTTGTATTTTTAATTAGTTATAATGCATTATAAACAAAAAAATACAAAATTCAAAAATTTTGAGTTTTAAAATAAAAGATGTTATACTTAAATATAATTTTTTAAAAATAAAAAATGAAAAAATATAGTACAAAAGCCGAAATGAGGATTATCATATTAAGATGATTGAACTACCCCCTGCCTAAAGGCAGGAGATTCCTGCTTCGCAGGAATTAGCCCTAGACTTCGTTGAATTAATCTTCATCTTAGTTTTAGGTCTTACAATTCTACTTAAGTCGTTAGACTTGAAGTAGTTTCCTCCACAGGCATTAACCGTAGTTCCTAGGGTATTTTGTTTATAATTAAATAAGTTAATACAAGCATTTTCATCTCTATCATGGTGGGCATTACAACTTGGACAAGTCCAAGTTCTATCACTTAACTTTAATCCTTGATGTATATGCCAACACTTTGAACATGTCTTGGAGCTTGGGTAGAAACGATTGGCTTTGGCTATGAGCCTCTTATTCCATTTTGACTTATATTCAATCATTGATACAAATCTTTCCTAAGCCACATGATGAATTGCTCTGCTTAACTTACAAGGCACTCTGAGTTTATGTTGCCAAAGTAAAAATACTAAGTCTAGCAAGCCCCACAAAAATCAACAAGTTTTAGGAAGGGCTTGAAGATTGTTATGGTTTTCTTCCATTATATTCCCCAATTAAAGCAATAAAATATATTAAAATTTAGGTGTAGCTGTTTCAGATTGATCATTTTTTCTAAATGCATTTAATATTCTATCAATTAAATCTATGTCGGGTTTTGTTCGCTCTTGTTCTTTTTTAATTATATTAATATTTTCTGTATTACCATTTTTAGCAGCCAACATTAAAGCAGTTTTTCCATTATTATCGTTTTCATTTAAATCATTCCTAGTCTCTATTAATTTAACTACTGATTCTGTATTACCATTTTTTCCATTATTATCGTTTTCATTTAAATCATCCCTAGTCTCTATTAATTTAACTACTGATTCTGTATTACCATTTTTTCCATTATTATCGTTTTCATTTTTATCATATAGATTATTGAATATCATTTTTCTTTTCCTTTTCTTTTGTTTGTTTTAATTTTAACATATATAAATATTAAGTCAAATTAAGTTAATGTTAACTAATCCCAATGATTCACAACAGTGTTGTATTCAACATCTAGTATTTGGCTTGCCATACGGAGTGAAACACAACTAACAAGCAATTTGAAAAGCATTTTATTTATTTCGGACTTTTTCTGGTTAGCAGTAGATTTATTGGTATGAGTAGAAAAAGACTTACCACAAGCCTTGCATTTATATCGTGGAGTCTTTTGATTGGTTATTTTTGGTTTGTAATAGCTAATCTTTATATACCAATCTTTTGGTGTTCCTGAAATATTGGAACAATCATTGTTAGGGCAAAAATCCATAGAGTTATCCACAATGTAATGACTAAAACTCTCAAATTTGAGTCAAAAGTCAATTAAGTCCTTGTGCAGTATAGCATTTTTTCACTTTAATACACACTATTCTAATCAGGTAGTATTGTTTTATGCGGGAATTAAGATACTGTTATATTATCACATAACTTAATTTAATGGTGGTTCTATGGAAAAAGTTGTATTTGCAGGAAGTTTTGATTCATTAACAAATGATTATTTGGTAGTAATTCAAGAGGGGGTGGAGATTCCTAATAAGATTGTAGTTTTGGTAGCTAAAAACAAACAAACAAACAAAAACAGTTTTTCAGACCAAGAAAGAAAAGACATGGTAGTTCAATCTTACAAGGAACATGGAATTTACGACCAAGTAGAAGTACATATCTTGGACAATGAATATTTAGCTAAAAAGTCTTTACAGATTGGAGCATCTCATTTGATTCGTAGAATTAGAAGTGCAAATGATTATGATTATGAATCTCTTATTCAAAAAACAAACACAGATATTTTAAATGGAGCAAAAACAATTTTTGTTATGCCACCAAGGGAATTAGAAACTGTATCCTCATCTTTTATTAAATCATTAATGGAGACAATTGGTTGGTATTGGACAATTAAACAATTTGTGCCTAATGCTGTTTATGTTAAAATTCTTGAAAACTTTGTTAGAAAATTATCGAAAAAATATATTCAACATGAAGGATTAGATGATTTTCTAGATTTAGTTATTACAAACTATAGTAAAAAAGATAGGCACTATCATAATCTAGAACATATTGTCCATTGTTTACAGGAAATGGAATGGTTGCAAAAAAATAAAAAAGTTATACTTGATTATGAACAATTATGTATAGCTATATTGTCTCATGATATTATTTATGGTAAAAAGGGAGATAAAAGCGATGAAGTATTAAGTGCAGAATTGATTTTAAAATATTTTGGAAACAAGTATTTAGTAGCAAATGATTTAGTCTTATCAACACAGCATTTTAAAAATATCAGTACTACTATTGATATGAAAATAATGAAGGATATTGATTTAGCAATATTAGGTCAAGACTGGAAGATTTATAATATTTATACAGAAAATATAAGAAAAGAATATTCCTCATTTAGTTTGGATGAATATACTTTAGGAAGAATTAAAGTTGTATCTAGCTTTTTAGGAAAAGAGAAGATTTTTGATTCTGATATATTTAACCATTATGAGTTAATAGCTAGAGAGAATTTAAAAAAAGAATTAAACAACTTAGAAAGAGTAGCTAAAAAATGAAAAATATCATTGATTTAAAATTTGTATCTTATTTATTAATGGGATTAACTTTGTTATTCTTATTTAATTATCATTTAATGACAGCATTAATTGGTGGGATGGTTATATTCTTAATCGTAAATAAATTATATGATTTAATAGGAACAAAAGTTCATAGTAAATTAGCCCATAAAGTAACATTACTAATAATTAGTATTTTTACGGTTGGAACATTATCTCTCATAGGCATTGGAGTTTATAATGCATTACATTTTGGTCAGAGTAATTTTGAAAATTTAATTAATGATGTATTAACTGTATTGCAACAAATTAAAGTTTATTTACCAGAGGGCTTATTGGAATATGTTCCTCAAGATTTATTGGCACTGAAAAGTCATGTGGCAGAAATCTTAAAGAAAAGTGCACCAGAAATGATAAGTGTAACATCATCTTCAGTAAAAGGGGTTTTGCATGTTATTATTGGTATGCTAATTGGTGGAGTTGTTGCTTTTTCATTTTTAAATACAACTCAAAAACAAGAGTATGGTTCATTCACAAAAGAGTTACTTGCTAGAATAACTTTGTTTACTCAAATATTTCAAAAGGTTATATTTGCTCAAGTTAAAATTTCAGCAATTAATACGATATTAACAGCTATATATTTGTTAATTATTTTACCAATACAAGGAATTAATATGCCTTATGCAAAAACACTAGTTATATTAACTTTTCTATTTGGGTTACTTCCTGTGATTGGAAATTTAGTTACGAATGCTTTAATTGTTTTGCTTAGCTTAATGGTTTCTTTTGGTGTAGCTATTGGTTCGTTGATTTTTTTAATTGTAATACATAAGCTTGAGTATTATATAAATGCAAAAATAATTGGAGAACAAATTAAAACATCAATTTGGGAAATGTTAATTGTTATTATAGTTATGGAGTCAGTATTTGGAGTCGTTGGTGCCGTTTTAGGTTCTGTAGTATATGGTTATATTAAAGAAGAACTAAGGGTTAATTATTTAGTTTAAAAAAAGAATAAAAAAGGGAAGTATGGAATGGGAAATAAAAAAAATATCTCTTATGGATATTCACCATTATTAAAAAAAGACCCAACAAAATGGCGTAGCTATGTTATGTTGGGGTTTTTATTTTTATTGTTGGCATCATTATTGTTTAGAGCAGCTTATTTGCAAATATTTCATAAGGAATTTTTACAAAATAAAGGTGAGGCTAGATATGCTAGAATCTTAACGATTCCATCATTAAGAGGTAAAATTTTTGACAGAAATGGTGACATTTTGGCTATGAGTTCACCAGTTAAATCAATTTGGGCTATTCCTGAAGATGCAAATTGGACTGTTCAAGAAGAGAAAGAGTTAGCTAGTTTAATAGGGCTGACTACTACAGAATTAAAAAATAGAATGATGAATAAAAAGAATTTTGTTTATTTAAAAAGACAAGTAGAGCCATCATTATCTAAGATTATAGATGAAAAAAAGTTTCCAGGGATACATCTTGAAAACACATATAAAAGATATTACCCTTCAGGAGATATTTTAGCACATATTTCTGGATTTACTGATATGGAAGAAGTAGGTCAAGAGGGTATTGAGTTATTTTTTAATAAAAAATTAACTGGTGTAAATGGAGAAAGAAAAGTATTGAAAAATAGGCGGGGTCAAGTAATTGAAGAAGTTGGAGAAACAATACAGTCTCAAAATGGTAGTGATGTAACTTTAACAATTGATAACAAAATACAATTTATTGTAGCGAAATCTTTAAAGGAAGCTATAGCAAAACATAAGGCTAAGGCTGGTTCTGCAATTGTATTAGATGCAAAAACAGGAGAAGTTTTATCTTTAGTAAATTATCCAACATATAACCCTAATGATAGAGAGAATTTAACTGGTGAAAAGTTAAGAAATAGAGCTATTACAGATATATATGAGCCTGGTTCAACAATGAAACCTTTTAGTATAGGTTTAGCATTAGAAAAAAATAGAGTTACACCAAATACAATTTTTGATACAAAAAGTGTTGTTATCGGAAATAAAAGTATTGGAGATAGTCATTCTTATGACCAATTAAGTGTATCTGAAATAATCCAAAAGTCATCAAACATAGGAACAGTTAAAGTTGCTATGAAATTAACTCCAGAAGAAATGTGGGGATTATTTAATGATGTTGGATTTGGTCAAAAGGTTGGTATTGGATTTCCTGGGGAAGCTAAAGGGTTATTGCGTCCAGCAAAATCATGGAAACCAATTGAACAGGCAACAATGGCTTTTGGTCATGGTGTTTCAGTAAGTTTATTACAAATGGCACATGCATATTTAGCATTAAGTAATAATGGGGTAATTAGATCTATTTCACTAATTAAGTCAGATAAAGATGAAGTTATATCAAAAAGAATATTTTCTGAAAAAACAGCAAAACAATTACAGCTAATGTTAGAATCTGTAACAAAAACTGGTGGGACTGCAACTCAGGCACAAACTTTATCATATCGGGTAGCAGGAAAAACAGGAACGGCTAATAAGTTAGAAAATGGTCGTTATGCAAGTAAATATGTTGGTTCATTTATTGGTTTCGCACCTGTTTCAGATCCAACATTGATTGTAGCTGTAATGATTGATGAGCCAAGCACAAATGGTTACTATGGTGGGGTAATAGCAGCACCTGTTTTTTCTAAAATTGTTGAAGAAAGTTTAAATTATTTGGGTGTTAAGCCAGATCTTATTATTGAAGAAAAGGGTGTTGTAACTGAAGATATAGCTTATCCAAAAACTTCAGTAAAGCCAGTTGCCAATTCAAAGCATGAAGTTCAAAAACCTATTGTTGTAATAAAGCCAACAGTAAGCACAAAAATTAATACAATTGAAAAAACTAATGCTTTAGATAAGAAAATAATAGATTTAAATAATAAAGGAATAGTAAAACCAAAGGTTGTTCCCAAATATGATGAATTAGACGAGTTTTTGAAAACAAATAAATTTTAAACTATATGAAAGTAGTTCAATAATTTTTTTATTTTATTAATAAATTTTTGTTGACAATTTTATATGTTTTATATTATAATGACAACATTGCGGGATTAGTTTAATGGCAAAACTACAGTTTTCCAAACTGTTGTCATCAGTTCGATTCTGATATCCCGCTCCAAATATTTTAGGAAAAACATAAATGAATTTCGTTAAAGAACAAGTAGGACAAAAGGTTACTGATGCAATGTCAGTAGCTCGTTCTGTTGTTAGTGTTTTTTCCATAATAATTATATCCAAGACAATTATCGCTTAAGCGATAGTTGTCTTTATTCAACCCAGGTCTGGGTACAAAAGTTAGACCAAAAACCCAGTCAAACTAAAAATCAAATGAATATATTGGAGAATTATTATGGAAAAGAATTTCAAATTGTATATGGCACAAAGTGGCCGCCCTGTTCAACTATCAAAAGAGTATAACGATAGTGTTTTAAAAAAATGGGATGAACTTGGATTATATAAAACAGTAAATGAAAACTTAAAAAAAGAAGAAAAGAAACCTTTTTTCTTTGTTGATTGGCCACCTTATGCAAATGGAGGGGCACATTGGGGGCACGTTTTAAATAAGGTTTAGAAAGACTTAAGTTTAAAGTCTCAATGGTATTTAGGTAATGAAGTTCAGTGGACTCCTGGTTGGGATTGTCATGGATTGCCATTAGGGTTACAAGTTGATAAAAAATATCCAGAAGAATCTGAAGAACAAAAAAAGAAACATTGTAAAACTTTGGCATTAAAGAGTCTATCACTTCAAAAAAGAGATTTTAAGTCTTTAGGTGTGCATGCAGATTGGGATAATCCATATCTTACTTTGTCACCACAAATGAGACAGGCAAGTTGGAAAACATTAGGTAAAATGTATGAACAAGACTTATTACAATATAAATTGTGGCCAGTTCATCATTGTCCTGCCTGTGGTTCTTCATTGGCTGAAGCAGAATTAGAATATTCAAAAAAAGATAGACAAGAATTATATTTTAAATACCTTTTAGAAGATGGTAGTTTTGCTCTTGTTTGGACAACAACACCTTGGACATTACCAATGAACCAAGCATTAGCTTTTAATGTTGAATTTAAATATGCTGTGTGGGAAAAAGAAGGTGAAAAATTATATGTAGACGAATTATCTTCTGAAGATGTAAATTTAATGTTGGATAATTTTGGTTATAAAAATACAAATCTTGTAGTTAATGGAGATTGGTTTAAAAATAAAACAGGATTTTCACCATTATTAAACAAGAAAACACCTGTGTTGCATGGTGATTTTGTATTACCTGGTCAAACGGGGTTTGTTCATGTAGCTGGAGCACATGGTGTAGAGGATTATGAATTAGTCGTAGCTAATAATATGGAAGCATTAAACATGTTGGATCAACATGGTCGTTATCTTGAAAATGAAGACTTGCCAACAGAGTTTTGGGGGAAAAAGAATACCTCTGTAAATGATTTGGTGGTTGAAAAATTAAATAATTTATTGGTTTCTAAAGTAACAACTCAAGTTGATACAGCACATTGCTGGAGACATAAAACTAAAGTTTATTATCAGGCTACATGGCAAGTGTTTCTTGATTTAGATAAATTAAAGCCAAGAGTTGCAAAATTATTAAAAGAGGGGTCTTTAAGTGATAAAGTAAGAGATAGCCTTGAGAAAATGTTATTAAATCGTTCAAATTGGTGTTTAAGTCGTCAAAGATATTGGGGAACAGAATTAAACTTATTGGTTGATAATAAAACTAAGAAATTAAGTCCATTAACATCAAAATATTTAGATTTGCATGCAAGCTGTTCACTATAATAGTCTTCCTTATAAGAAGTTATTAGTTCACGGTTTTGTTCTTGATGAAAAGAAATTAAAATATTCAAAATCTTCAGGTAATGGCTTGTCTGCAAAAGATGCAGTAAATCTATTTGGTTCTGATGTTTTAAGATTATGAGCTGCTATGCAAGAAGAAGATACTGATGCAGTATTTTCTGATAAAAAACTTGCAGAAGCAAAAACATATTATCAAAGATTAAGATTGAGTTTAAGATTTTTAACAAGCAATACATATAAGAGTAGCTTTTGTGAACATGAAAAAAATCTAAAAGAATTAAAAGAGCTTGAGGCTTTTGATTTTTATAATTTTGTATTGAAAAAAACTGATGAGTTAGGTAAAGATTTTTCTTTAGATTTAAATTCTTGTGAGTATAAAAAAGCCTTACAATTACTAAGCCCCTCTGAAATCTTGTTGAAAAATTTGACAAATTTTCAGAGGGGCTTGTACAATTACTATATTCATTCTGTGATAAGTTTTTAAGTCAATTTGTATTTGAAGTTATGAAACAACCATTTTATTTAAAAGGTGAGGAAACACTAGAGAAAAAGATGGCACAAACATGTGCTTATGAATTAACTAAATGTTTATTGCGAATGGTTGGTGTTTTGTGTCCTTTTGTTGCAGAAGAGTTCTTTGAACAAACTACTATGAATGCTGAATTTAAAAGTGTGTTTTTATTAAAAGAAAGTGAATATTATTTTAATAATAAATATGATTGGGATTTAGCCGTGGAGTTAAGAAGTTTGATGAATCAACATCTTGAACCAATGCAACAACAAAAATTAGTTAAAGGTAGTAGTCAACTATTTTGTAACTTTAAGGTGTCAAAAGAAAAATTTGATAAGTTAACTAAATTGAAATCTGTTATGAGTTACCAATATTGGTTGGGAGTAAGTGAGATGAGTGAAGAAGTATCTGAAGTAATGGGTGTTGAATTGCTAAACTTACAAAATAATGAAGATTACCAAAAGTGTCCTCGTTGTTGGAATTATGATAAAAAATTAAGTTTTGTCGGTGAAGTTTGTCATCATTGTGAAAATGATGCTTAATTAGAAATGAAAATCAGTGAATTTTAATTAGATTCACTGATTTTATAAGCACTTAATAACAATTAAAATGTGTTATAATATGAATGTAAAAATAATAAAAAAGGAAAATTAATGCATGTTTTATATCATGGAAACTGTCCTGATGGGTTTGGTGCAGCCCTTTCAGCATGGTTAAAGTACGGGGATGATGCGATATATACTCCCGTTTATCATAATGAAGGTGTTCCGAAACTACAATCTAAAGATATTTTAATTGTCGATTTTTGTTACCCATTAGATATTATGCTAGAAATAGCTAAAAAATTTAATACATTAACTTTAATCGACCACCATCAGGGTGTTAGTGATGTTATTGAAAAATTAAAGCTAATAGATAATGTAACTGTTGTTTTTAATCAGAATCATAGTGGTTCTTCTTTAACTTGGCAATATTTAAATCCTAATGTTAAAGTTCCAAAATTAATTCAATTTATTGAAGATAGAGATTGCCATTTTAACAAATTAAAGGATGCAAATTCTGCATTAATGTGGTTGGATACACAACCTTTTGTTTTTAGTTTGTGGCGGGTTTTTTCTAATTTTTCTGATGAAATTTGGGATAAAATAATTGCATATAATAAACCTATGGTTAAAAATTTAATAGTATGGTTCATAAGGCTGCAAAACAATCAATTAAAACTACTTTAGCTGGTTATCCTGCTGCATTTTGTTTTGGCACAGAAGAAACTGCTTCAGATATTTGTCTATCATTAGCTAAAATTGTTGATGGGATAGGAATGGTTCTTGTAGTTCAATCCAATGGAACAATTAAATCTTCATTAAGAACAACTAAAGATATTAATTTAATTCCAATTGCAAAAAAATTAGGTGGGAATGGTCATCCATTTGCGGCAGCTTTCCCTTGCTCAACAGAAAAATTAATTTTTATTTTAGAACGTAAAGATTTATTTGATTTGATTGATTAACTTTAAAAATAACCGTATTTCAAAAATGCTTCAGATGAGCTTGATGTTTTTACGGTTATTTTTAATTAGGTATTTAGCAAGGTTCTTTAGTCGGACTTAGCATTACATCAATACCGTTTATTGTTGATGGACTTAGTTCTTTAAAGTTTTTAAATATATAAAAATATCCTTCAGGAAGAGCTTTTTGGTCCCATTTCCCACCGGCATTAATTGTTTGTGCTTTCGCTGATAAATCAGAAGTTAATTTTTCAGCAACACCTTTTGATGTGTTAACTTTTACAATATTAACAATCCAATTATCGTTTTCATCTTGAATTAATGAAAATTTAGGGTCAGCCATAGCTCCTTCTTTTTGCTTTTTAAAGATTTTTTCAGCTTCAGCTTTATTTTTACCTAAGTTCCAATATATTTGATATATAACGCGTTTTTCAATTTGAGCTAAAGCTAATTCTTTATTCTTGTTTAAAATAAAATCAATAGTTCCCTTTTCTTCAATGTTTAATGGTCCAATCATTACACAAACTAAAGAATTTTTTGTATTTTGGTCAATTACTCCAACAAACTCTTGACGATTTGGTTCATTACTATTAGTCGGTGAAATTATATTGGTAGAATCTTTTATATCTACTGTTTTTGTTTGTGAAGGTTCTGCTTGGGGAACTATTTTTGTTTGTGAAGGTTCTGCTTGGGGAACTATTTTTGTTTCTACGTTAACAGTAGAAACAGAAGGTGAAGGTTTTACTTCATTGTTTTTAAAAAAATAATTTATAGCAATAAAAGAGGCCAATAAAACATTGACCAATAAAAATAACACTAAATTACGAATGGTAACTTTACTCATTAAATACTCCGAATAATAATTTAAACATTATAGAATAAGATATAAAACTGTCAAGTGTTGTAAGAGATACATGACTTAGAACAGTGTGTATAGCCTAAAAAATATTCAAAAAATTTTCTGCCATTTTCCGTAGACTAGTCATTTATCATTTGATAAAATCCAATCATTTCTCTTGTTTTGAAATTTTGGCTTGTTATAATTAATGTTAGATATATTAAAAAAGGATGGAAAGAATGATTGATATTAACCAATTTAAAACCAATTTAAGTGATTATTTAGATAGAATAAAACAATTAAGGTCAGATGATTATGATGAAAAAACAAAGAATTCTGTATATTTAGACTATAAAGAACTTTATGCTGTCTACTCAACATTATCAATAGAGCAAATTTCCGAAAATTTTTCAATTAATGAAATTAAAGCAATAAATTGTTTAAGTCTTGGTGTTGATAATGAAAACGATTTTAATAAATTGATTTTACAGTTTCAAAAAAATTCTGAGATAGCAGTTCTAAATGTTGTTGATTTTATTAAGTCAAGAGATGGTTTTGAATTAATAAACAAAGATGGTGACTTTAAAAAATTCACTGATGACGAATTAGTTGAAATTTTTGGTGGTCTATTTGGAGTTCAGATTGCAAAAGATTGTGTTAAATCTTTGAAAGCAGAAAAAATAGGTAGAGTTGTTGGGTATGCTTTATCAAATTTATTTGACCACCATATTTTGGAGTTCAACGAATTAAAGAAAAAGGATTCAAATACAGATTTTTGTTCATTTTTAAAGGAGAAAATTCAAGAATCAGATTTTGAATGTTCTTATCTTTATAATGAAAAGGGAAATGATTTGGAAATTTTATGCTCAATAAATGAGTTTAAGAATGCCAATATTACAGAAATTCGTGGCAGAAATAGAGTTGACCATTGTTTTGTCAACCATAAAGAGAAATTCATTACCTTTGGTCAAAGCACATCAAATAAAGATACAGAGTCTCAGGGATACAGTTATTTCAAGGCTTATCTTACTTTAAAACATCTTGCATCTATGGAAAAAGTTGATGGCAAGCCCAATCCATATTTTGGCTATAAATTAAGACCGTATTTAATGCTAGGTGGGCGTTTTGTTGTTGATGATGAATCTGTTACACAAGAAAAGGGTAGGGATTTCAAAAAAATGTTGCCTAATGCTAGTAAAGGCGATTTAGAAACATTGGGACAAATGCAATACTTTAGACTATTTGGTAATGCAGTTAATTCAGAACAAGTTAATTCATTGGCATTATTTAATGTATTTGTTGCTGGTTGTGATACATTAAATTTATATAAATTTTCTGAAAAAATGGCTGTGCTAACATCTGAAAAAGATAAAAATAAATTATGCTTTTCAGTTCTTACCAACTATGTAAAGAATGTCTGTGAGATACTATCAAATAATGATTTATCATTCTCTACTGGTGGCAAAGGCGATTTGGCTTTATTCTTAGATGATGTTCATTCAATTTCTAAAAATTTATTTGTTAATTTCAATCACGAATTAACACAACAAGAATACGAACAGTCAATTTCTCCATTGTATAAATCAATAAACAATTTGCGAGAGAAAATTAAACCTATCACTGGACAATTTGGCAATGATGTATTGAATGAACTAAGAACGATTAATAAAAACTTTTCATCATTAGATACTTACAATGACGAAATCAGAAATTGTGATTTAGCACCAATTGCATCAATTTCTTGGAAACAAGAACAATTGCAAGAAATCATTTTTGATGTAAAAGATTTATCTTTCATTTCAAAAATAGCAAGTCATATTGCAATAAATATGGGATTGCAAGGTCGTAAATTTTTCACTAAATTTAGTGACTCTTTAAACCATAAAATAAACTATGACTTTGCATCAAAAACGGATTCTTTTAGTGCTAATAAAAATCAATTTTTGAAAGCATATGGATATAAGCCATTTGCAAATTTTCTGGATAAAGCATCTTTTGTATTAGATGAAAGATTGACACCTGAAAAATTTAGTGAAAAAGCAGTTGAATTGGTAAATTTTATAAACGACGATTTAATAAAAACATATCCAAGCATTAAGGCAATGTTGAGCGAAAGTGCTATACAGAAAATTAAAAAATCAATGTAATCATTTTACCTTATATTTATTAATCCAAGCCACATAAAGCCATATATTATTTTCTAATCCGTGTATGGCTTTTGTTGTTGACCATGTTTTTCTTGCTAGTCTATTCATATCATGTCTCATCTTGGCAAAAGTGTTATTGATAGCAAATAACTGGTCAAACTCTTTACCTTGCTCATTCACTATCTTTTCATCACTAGGTAAAACCTTTTCAGTTTGAGCATTTGGAACTTGATTTTTTATACACTTTGGATAGGAACTATTTCCATCACTTTTGATTGTGATTTGCTCTTTAAAATAATGTTTAATATCAATCAGCATTCCTTGAAATTTCACTGGTCTTTCATCTGTATACCATTGATATTTTTCAAAACCTATCTTGGCTAATAAGCCCTTTGCAGGCATTTTTGCCACAGCAAATCCCAATATCTCACCAGTCTTTATTCTTACCACCATAGGCACAGATAGAGCCTTTGGACGGGCATGTATGAATGTTTCCATCTCATCTACCTGGACAAAGGTAGTCTGTATAGTCTACAAGTGTTTGCTGTGAGCCTTTTTAACTTGTTCAGCCAAGTAGTTGAAGTGAACAACCACAGTGTGGTATTCCACTTCTAAAATCTTGCTTGCTCTTTTCAATGAAACACCAGAAACAAGCAACTTAAAAAGTTCTTGGTTTATCTTGGGCTTCTTCTGGTTAGAAGAAGGTAATTCTGTATGTGTGGTGAAGTTCTTCTTACAAACCTTACATTGATACCTTGGAGTCTTCTGATTGGTAGACTTTGGCTTGTAATAGCCATTTTTAACATACCAATTTTTCGGTGTTCCAGTATGGTTCTGGCAGGTTGTGTTAGGGCAATTTTTCATAGACTTATCCACAGAATTCTTGACTTATAACACAAATTTGAGTCAAAACAAGCCTAAGTCCTTGTCAGTATTGAGGAATCTGTGAAGTCATCCACACTATTCTAAGCCGGGTAGTTGTAAGAGACATAATATGAATGAATATCTAAGGTTAGTTTAAAAAGGATGTAAGAGAAATATTAAGTCTAATTTAAGAATTTGTAGTGCTTGCAATTTAATCTAATAAAGATTATTATAAAAAGATATAGTAGGGAGTAATGTATGGATTTAATTGGTAGCTTATTTGTTTTTTTTAGTATAGCGGTAGTATCTTATTTTTATGCAAAAAAGAAAAGGTTAAATGATGATGAAAATATTGTTGGAGATACTAATTCTAGTATCAATAAGCCTTTGAAGGTTGTTAAAGAGGAACTAGAACGTCGTGCAAGTATAGTTTCTAAGGTTGATAAATTTATTGATGGAGCTAAATTTGTTGAGCCAATTGCAACCTGGAGAAACAACAAAATTTATAATTACATATTTAATGATGGATTTTTATATAAGTTTGAAGAAATACTTTCAGAAAATAATCAAAAATTAGGTATTGATGAAGAATTTTTATGTTTTAAACAATTCTGTTATAAAAGGGTTTCAAATCCAATAGAATTTATGAATAAATTTGGGAAAGAGTTATCTGTAAAAATTTAATTTAAATAATATCTTTATTCAGTTTTCTATCTGGATAAAATTTGTCTCTAAGCTTTACAGCCAATTCAATACTTATGTCTGCATGAGTTTTGACATTTTGATATTCAATATTATTTCGTTCAAGGAATGTCTTTAGTTTTGTCTTAACATGAGAAGATTCTTCTTCAGTATGAACTCTGCCTTCATTATCAAATGTATGAGTTCTTTCTATTAGGAAATTTACATTATTGTATGAATTAAATTGTTCTAAAACTAAAGATTCAAAACTTTTATGATAATTGTCATCCTTATAAATAGCATTCATAACAAGTGGGCATTCCATTATAGCAATTTCTATTTTTCCATTAACCCTTTCCAACATTCTATTTTGTTCACCAAGTAAAAATATTTGTTGTTTAAAAATAGGGTGAACGATAGTTTTGCCGTTGTCATCTTTTGGAGATTCCCAAGCATAACCTTTAGCAACTTCTGGAATAACTTCGGCTTTAAATCCATTAATGGATAAATAATAATAAAGTCCAGCTGCAGTTACACTTTTTCCAGCGCCAGCTTCACCTAATAAATTAACAACAAGCATAAGTTTTCCTAATAAATAATCTTATTCTTTTAAAATAAAAATAAATAAAATGCAAGGTATTGACATTTGTGTTTTTTATTATATAATGTATTTAATTGCACTGAGATCTCCCGACTCAGGCATGGCTAGCCCAGGGTTAGCCTTCGCCAACCCCCAATAAGGTTGGTTTTTTTTATTTGTACTTGCAATTTTTATATTTTTTTATATGATATTAAATAAATTTTATTTAAGGGATTTTAGATGAAGAAAGTATTTTCAATATTAAATCATAAGGGCGGTGTAGGAAAAAGTACATTATCTACAAACTTAGCAGGATACTTTGCAAATAAAGGCTCTAAAGTAATGGTTGGTGACTTTGATGTTCAACAATCAACACAAAATTGGTTATCCCACAGACCAAGTTATTTAGCACCAATTGTAGCTTGGGAAATTAATAATGGTCAATTATCAACAAAAAATGTTGATATTGATTATATTATTGTTGATAGTCCTGCTGGAATTCGTGCAACATCATTAAAAAAGTTAGTATCAATGTCAGATAAGGTAATAGTGCCATTACGCCCAGGTTTTTTTGATATTCTTTCAACACAATCATTTTTAGAAGAAATTGTTGAAATTATTAATGAGCAAGAAAAAGAAACAGATATATGTTTAGTTGGAAATATGGTTGATTTACAAACAAGGGCAAGTGAGCAACTTCAAAAATTTATTCAATCCACAGGATTGTCTAGCCCAACAATGATTAGACAAGCTCAAATATATGTTCATTTGGCCGCTCATGGATTAACACTATTTGATTCAAAAAGTAATATTTTTGAAAATGAAATTAAACAATGGGAACCATTAATTGATTGGTTATTAAATGATGATGAAACACAAGACCAGGATATAGTTGTTGATTAATGAATTTAAATACCAAGCCTAAAGGCTTGTTGAACTTACATCTGCGATATGAAGTACGTAGTTTTACTCTTGGTACGGATAAATGGTTAATTAGGCAAGGTTCATTTGTGAAACAAATTGTTCTCTGTGATTTTTGTAAAAATCTGTAAATTTTTCTTTTTTCATAGACCATTTAATCATTTTAGGCATATTAGAATAAAAAATATCACTTACTTTTTCTAAGTGTGCATCGGATAGTAACACTTCCTTTAGTGGTGTGTTTTGGGTTTTAGCATAGCTATCTAATTCTTTAAATGCCTTATCATTCTTGTTTATTTTATACATATTCACCTTTTTAAAATTAAGAGTAAGAAGAAAATTTATAATTGTATTATAAAAAATTGTCAATATATAGATTAATTATTTTAAATATAATATACTCCTTAATTAGATTGGGTTATAATTCAAATAATATTTTAAGGGGTTTATATGAAGGTTTCAGGTTCAAAAAATTTTATTGGTATGCTAAGTGAAGATAAACCATTATTATGTTTTTTCCATAATAAGAAAGAAGATAAAAATATTCAAAAAATTAAAGATATTTTAATTAAAGTAAAAAAAGAATTACCATTACTTCCTTTGTATGAATATGTTGTTGATGATAGCGATGAAAATCAGCAGCTTTGTGATATTGTTGAGATAAATGTGCTACCAATACTTATAGTATATAAAGATGGTTGCTTTAGCCGTTATAAAGATAAAAAATTTACTGAAGCTGAAATATTAAAGTTCGTTGGAAACAAAAGACAATATGTTAGTGAAAATAAGTTTTAACTTCTAATTAGAGTTATGTAGCTTCTTTATGAAGATCTGTATATTAATTTGTTATATTTTAATTTTAACCTTAACATTTTCAGATGCTATTGGAAGATGTTTTTGCAATAAGTTACATTCATTTTTAATTTTAGTTTCTTTTAAAAAATTATCAAATTCAAGTTTTAATTCACCAGAAAAGTTTTTTTCTTTTTTTATTAATCCGATAAGTGGGGAAAATGTTAGTTTGCCTGAATGAAATAAATACCATTTTTTATTTTTTTCTTGATACACATAATCAAATCCTTGAAATTCATTAGATTTTATAAATTCATTGATGTCTTTAAATTTATGAGGAACAGAATTAATTTCACCATATTCCCTGCCATAAAAAACTGTAACATTAGGTTCTTTATTATCTCCTGTGTGAACCCCTTTAGGGTGTATTTCTTTTTGTAAAGAATCAATTGAGCCAAATGAAATTAACTCTTTAACCTTTTCTGAATTAGAATAATTAATTACTAATTTTACTCCAACACATTCAATGTAGCCATCCCAATGACAAAATACGCTTTCTATTGTGCCATCGGTTTTTAAAATTGAAATTGAACTTCTAGTAGACATATTGTTAACCTTATATTATATATAATAATTATAGATTAAAAAAAAAGTTTTTAAAGTGTCAATTTTAAAAACTTTTTAATCTAGAACATATAAATTAAAATTTATTCGTCTTCATCATCCTCATCATCCTCCAAAGATTTAAATTTAAGTTTGTCGTAATCACAATCGGAGAAATCTTGGTCATCACGAACACCTTTATATTTGGTTTGAAAAAGAGCACCACCAATATGACAATAAAGATAAATAACTTCAATTAATTCGCCAATATTTGGAATTGAGTAATTAGGTGGAATTGTAACTTTACCAATAGCCATCTTTTCGCCATTTTTATAGGCTGCCATAAGCACACTTCTTTTTGTTTTATGATGTCCAATAACTATGACTGTAGCAGATTCCCAAAATTTATATTTTAATTGATTTCCACTAGAAGCGGGACGTCCTGAAACATAGCTTGAACCATTTTTTTTAAAAACTACGCCTTCTTTCTTTTTCAATTTAAATTCTTCAAAAGCTTTTTCTTTTTCAGCCTTTTCAAAATATGCAGGAATAACAAAACCAGTTAGTTCCTTAATATTGGAAAGAATTCTATATCGTTCAATTGCAGGTTTTGTTCTTAAATCATCATCACCTAATTCTAGGATGTCAAAAATATAATAAACTTCTCCAATAATTTCACCATCTAAAACAATTTTTTGAGGAACTTTTTTAACTAAATCAACAACTGATTGTGGAATGGAGATAGAAAGACCTTTTTTATTAATAGCAATAAATTCACCAGGATAACTCTTAGTAATAAGTCGTCGGCCATCCTTTTTTTCTTGCATGAACCAAGTGTCATCTTTAAATAATTTAGACATTTCTTCATCTTTTGCATTATTTAGAAGTTGTGGAACAATTCCAGTAATGCGTTCCTCTAGGTCTTGAGATTGAAAAACTGCTCCACTTTCACCTTCAGTATAGCCCTTGCTTGTTTTTTCTTTAATAAGTTTAAGATATTCTTTTTCAACAACAGTAAGTTCCACAGGTGTCTTGGTTTTTGTCCCTGCTGTTAGGGTGCTATTCCTTTTCCCATATTGGAAATTTAGAATGTATCCACTATCTTTTTGTTCAATCTGAGCGTGATAGACCTTATCTGAACTTCCGTCTTTATAATACAAGCTGATTTGCTTAGTTATCATTGGTATAACTCCTTAATATATAGGAGTTATTATATCATATTTTTATAAAATATTAGCCTATTTTAAGGTTAAATTGTTTGACATATATTCTTTTTTTAATTAGTTTTATATATCTTCATTTTAAAGGAACATATATATGTTAAGTAAAGATCAATTAAAAACAATGTTAAAAATGCAAAATATTATGAATAGAACGGTTCACCCAAATTGGGAAAAACAATCTTGGGATTATATGAGAGCTAGTGCATTAGAAACTGCTGAAGCTATTGAGCATCATGGTTGGAAATGGTGGAAAGCACAAAAAATGGATTTACCACAACTACAAATGGAATTAGTAGATGTATTCCATTTTTATCTTTCTAGATATTTACAAATTACAAATGGTGATGAAAATAAGGCATTAGTATTGATGATTAATGAAGTTAATGTAATTACAGGAAGTTTAAAGTTTGATGAAAATATATATTTATATAATGAGCTATCTATTCTTGAAAAGTTAGATTTATTATGTGGACTAGCTTGTGCCAAAAGATTACATCTTGGTTTATTTTTTGCCATATGTAAAGATATTGATTTAGAGGTTAGTGATATTTATGAGCAATATGTTCAAAAGAATACATTAAATATTTTTCGTCAAGAAAAAGGATACAAACAAGGAACATATCATAAAGAATGGTTTGATGAAGAAGATAATATATATTTAGTAAAAATAGCATTAACTTTATCTTCTTCAGATAGAGATTATGCTGAAAAATTATGGACTAATTTAGAATTAAAATATAATGAGGCATTAGCATATAAAATAGCCAAAAGCTAAGTTGCGTTTGAAAAAAATGTTAAAGTGTTAAAGTGATCAAAACTACTAGGAGTTATTATGAGTTTATATGAAAAATGTTATGAAATTATAAATGCAAATATGAATGTATATGAACAAAATGAAAGCAAAATTAGTGCTCATATGCAGAATAGATGGATAGATGCATTTGAAAAGGCAAGAGATGAAACCAGGATGTGATGATGATTTTATTCCAACAGTTGTTGAAGTTGCAGATTTTTGTGAAGACCTAATTAATAGTGAAAAATTTTTAAATGATTTGCAATCTGTAATTTTAGGATTGAGTCGTGGTCGTCAATTAGTTAATAGTTTTAAAAAATTATTAGTGGAACAACCAAATGATTTCTTTGGTAAAAAATCAAATGTTGCACATATGACAGCATCATCTTTAGTTGTAAATGATGATTTAACTAAAGTTTTATTAACAAATCATAAGAAGTTAAAAAAATGGTTGCAATTAGGTGGGCATTGGTGTGATTTTGAAGATTTTCCATCTAAAACAATACTTGAAGCAGCTATTAAGGAAGTTGAAGAAGAGGGATATAATGACCAGAAGATTCCACAAAATATTTTGTTGGGTGGTAAACCGTTAGACTTAGATATTCATAGTGTGGGAGATCACTTACATTATGATGTTTGTTTTCTTAGTCAAGTATCATTTTAGAGAATTCATTAGCTACTTCTGAAATATCAATATTCCCTAAAGAGTTAGCAATTGATTTCATAAATGATTCTAATTTAAATAGTAAACAAAAAAATATATGCAGGAAATATTAGATGAAAGTAATGATGTTTTTTTCTTTAATAGACTGAAAGTTCCTGATAAGCATAAAAATAAGGGATTTGGAACGCAATTACTTCAGAAAACTTTAAATTTGATTCTATGGTTTTAAGTAATAAATTGGAGTCTGAATTGTTAATAAATAAAAGAGAAAATAAAAAGATGAAGATTTAACTTGTGCTAATAATATTCTTGATATACAATATAACATATTATGAAATTAAAAATATATGTTGAATCCGACAAACATAAAATAAATAAAATTTATTTTTAAAAAGTGTTGACAAAAGTATAAATTAAGATCATAATTACTACATTAATAAATAATTTGAAAGAAACGAGAAGAAAATGCTAACATTAAACCTAACAACAACTACACCAGCGGCGGCTAATCTCCCTGCAGGCAGTTTTGTGTCTTTTGTTTTTGGAGATTCTAAGTAGAAAATAACTTAGAAGCAAAAACAAAAGACACCTAGTAAAAAAGGTGTCTTTTTTTGGTTCATCGTAATTAAAAAAATAAAATAGTTCTTTAAAAATTTAGATGTTGTTATATATGTGGGGGTTTGATGTAATGATAGCCTGGAAGCTTTGCAAGTTTTTCGTGAGAGTTTGATTCTCTCAACCTCCACCATATATTTTGATAAAGAGATTTATCATGTTTTTTTTATTTGGGGGCAGCAGAAGACTGCGGAAAATCCTTGCAAGATTTTTGTCTACAACGGGGCGGTACCGTGGGCCTCCACCAAATATTGCTAATTGTATAGTATGAGAGTATAATTCATAAAGTTTTTAAGGTATAAAATATGAAAGATAGTATTTCAAGACAATTAGATGTAGAGAGTTTTTTTATTGATAATAAAAAAGAAGTTCCTGCTACATGGAATTGGATAAAAAATGAAAAAGGTGTTTTTTATTTAGAGGCAAATACTAAAAAAAAAAGATATGGAATAATTAGGAGTTGTTTATATTGTGAAAGAAGCTTTATTGCTAGACATAATTGGCTAGATGATGCTCATACTTGTAGCAGGTTTTGTAGTGCAAAAATGAATAAAAATAGAGTGGTTACAAAATGTTCTTGGTGTTCAAAAGAAATTGAGAAAAAAGTAAGTTCTTTTAAAAATAGTAAACATGGATTACATTTTTGTAATAGAAAATGCTCAACAAATAGGTGCAATTTAAAAACTTCAGCCTGACCATTATAAAGATGGTGCAACAAGTTATTCTGCTAGAGCATATAGACATTATGGAGAAAGTTGTTGTGATTGTGATTTAAAATTTTCATCATTATTATCAGTTCATCACAAAGATGGAGATAGGGCAAATGGAGATATAAATAATTTAGAAGTGTTATGTTCAATTCATCATGATCTTAGACATTTAAGATTTGAAGAAAAAACAAAAGAATGGATTTTTGATACAAAATCTCTAACCCCTAGAGATAAGTTAGAAGAGTTAAGAATTTTATTAAAGAAATAAAAATTATCGGAATTTAGTGTAGCTTGGTTTAACATGTCTGTTTTGGAAACAGAAGATCGCAGGTTCAAATCCTGTAGTTCCGACCAATTTTTTAAGCTTTCGGTGAGGCAGAAATCTCATCAACTTGGAATATCGTAAGTGAGTATTAGTCTTTGTAGGGTTTATACTTTTCTTGTGAAAATATTAGTGGCAGTAACTACAATTATTGCTAGAGAGTTTAAAAAATTGGTAAATATAATGCCCTTGTATCCTTAATGGTAGAGGTTCGCTCTTGTAAGGCGAGTGTGTGGGTTCGATTCCTGCCGGGGGCACCAAATTATTAAGACACTCGGATTGATAACAACGCCAAGCATCACGGTAAGAGTGTTTGAAGAATAGGTGGCAGGTTTGATCATACTTATTCGATATTTTGCCCTCGTAGACAAATTGTTAAAGTTTATCGGATGTTAGTGTAGCCTGGTTAACATGCCTGTCTTGGAAACAGGAGATCGTGGGTTCGATTCCCACATATCCAACCAAAATAAAGTAATGTGAAAGCATTGCTAAAGGTGCAACTGAGCCTTAGAAAATCAGTCAAGAAGGGGGATAAAAGTGTCGGCTTTGATAAGCTAGATAAAAACCCGTTAAAATACCTTCAAGGCTTTGAATAAACTAAAAAGCCACTAATACAGCGGAATGGAGCAGTCTGGTAGCTCGCAAGGCTCATAACCTTGAGGTCGTAGGTTCAAATCCTACTTCCGCATCCAATATTGTGTGGGATGGATTCCCACTAGGAGTGAAACGATAGTCAGAATATCCTCTAGAGTATAATTTGGAAACGAATCATACATAAGGGATGGGGCTTCTTCAAAGCAAAGCTGCTAACCACAGTAAAAGTTTCAATGCAGGAAGTAAAGACTCAAGTATGCACAATCAGGTGGAAAGATTGTTCCTATTTTCAATGTGGTGTAATTTGAGATAATGAGTAAGTTATATGAGGGCACCCCAAGCACATGCGATTATGAGCCTGAGACAACTGTTCGAATCAGTTCATTGATTTAATTTTAAATAAAAAGATAATTTGTTAAAAATTGTGGTATAATAAAAATATAATTCGGAGTGTAGCGTAGTCTGGTAGCGCACCTGCTTTGGGAGCAGGGGGTCCAAGGTTCGAATCCTTGTATTCCGACCAATTGATTAGTAACAGTCTAGTGTAGGCTCTTTACTGTTACTTTAAGAAATAGCATAGAACTTGATATGTGCCTGCACTAATTATCAATGGATCACTAGCTAAAGTCGTTAAGTCGATGATTCAAGTGCAAACCTTGTCAGTTTTTGGATGAAATAAAGTAATGTGAAAGCATTGCTGAAGGTGCAACTGAGCCTTAGAAAATCAGTCAAGAAGGGGGATAAAAGTGTCGGCTCTGATAAGTTAGATAAAAACCCGTTAAAATACCTTCAAGGCTTTGAATAAACTAAAAAGCCACTAATATCGCGAAGTAGAGAAGCTCGGTTAACTCACTAGGCTCATAATCTAGAGAACGGTGGTTCAAATCCATCCTCCGCAACCAATTAACAACGATTTGCATTAAAGGTAGTAAATACTATGCAAGTCTTTTCATGTAGAGTTTAAAACATATGTTTTAGATTTAAATTATTTTATTGAGGTAGGAGCAGGGTCTAGTGGAATGGACTGATAATCGGCTGACGAATACGAGGTAAATGTGATTTATCTACGGTTTTTGTGTGCAGTGCAGAAAATCAAACGGAATGGCAATTTATTCACAATAAGTTTGTTCATACCGGCCTCAATGAATTATAAATATGCGGGATTGATGTAATGGTTGCCTGTGACCTTGCCAAGGTTATCGTAGGAGTTCGATTCTCCTATCCCGCTCCAGAATTTAGCTAATGAGTTTAGTAGGGAACTAAATGAATTAATAGTGGTGGACAACTCAGTGAGAGGAACCCACAACCCTTTTTGAAAAAAGAGACACTCCTGGTGAGGTTGTAAAGTGTTACTGCAAGTATCGGAAATATTCCTACCGAAGCTAAATATTTTAATTTATATGTGAATATAGATTAAAGTCTCGGATAGTGTGAAAGAGAACTATCAACAGTCCGTTTAGGAACAATAAGGTGCGAAGCCTTTTCATATGTTTAATAAAAGTATTAATTTTTTTACTTTTAAAGATTAATTGCCTTGGTGTTGAAATTGGTAGACAATGCGGTTTTAGAAGCCGTTGCTGAAAGGCGTGGGAGTTCGAGTCTCCCCCAAGGCACCAAATATTTATTGATTTTTTATCTGAATTGTAGATGTTATGGTTAAATATAGGATAAGTTTTAAAGACGAATAAGAATAAACTAAGATATAACAACATTTAAATTTTAAAGACTTTATTAAAATAAATTATATTTTATATCTTTTGTTATCTATTCTATCAAGCATTTGTTCTCTAATTACCAATAATGCATCATTAAATGGCTTAACTTTTAAATTAAAAGGAATGTTTTCTTTTTGATTAACAGCAAAAATAGTTATTTCATCTTCGATTCCATTTAAATCAAATCCAAGTTTTTTTAATGCTGTGGTTTTACCAAAACCAACAGGTTGAATTAAGATATCAGTAATTTCTTTATAAGTAACATTTTTTTCTAGCTATGCTAAGAATTATCGTTTTGAAGAAATAAACCCACATTTAAATTTAGATTTATTTAAAGATAAGAATACTTACTGGTATTGTATTTCTAATAGTTCTGGAGATTCAATATGCAAGTTTATCTTTGATTATAATAAAGAAGAAGTTTTGTTGACTTTAATTAAAAGAGAAAATTATATTAAAGATGCAGAATTAATTGATTTTAATATAATTAAAGACAATTTTAAAAACATTACTAATACTTCTGAGCAGATGCATTTCAATATTGCTGATGATTATTTAAATTTTATGAAAGCATGCAAATTTTCATTTTTAAATAAGTTATTTGAAGATGAAAAAGAACTTACATTATCAATATAAGTTGATAAAATATATGGATGGAAGAAAATAAAGATATTGTATTGGCTATAAATTCAATTTTGAATAAAAATTTATTTTATTCAAATAAAGATTCATTGCTTCAAAAATCATTAGATGAGTTTCATTTATTATTTAATAATTCTTCTACTTATAAGTTATTATCCTTCCTTGATAATCAAAAAGAAAATGAATTATTATTAAAGCTAGATAAAATTGAAAATATAAAAGAAATAATGCAATTGAAAAAATTTAACATAAAGAATTTTTTAATTAATTTTTCAAAAGAAGAAATACTAATTGAATATAAAGAAATAAAGCCTTTAGAGCATGTATTGCCATTTAAATTAGTATCATCCTTAATGATAGATAAAAAATTCTTTAGCAGTATAGATGTGAATGATCATTCTGAAGTAAGAAAAGAATTACTGCCAATTACTCAACTTATTCATGAGATGAGCAATAATGGATTATTACTTAATGATATTAATTTTGAATTTAGTTATACTGATAATAAAAGTTCAGGATTTTGTAATAAAAATAAAATATTTGTTCAGTGTAATCAGTTGAATTCATCTTCATTAAAACATGAATATTTTCATGCTATGGATATAACGTTAGCTAAAAAATTAAATGTAGAAACAAAAGAAGATAAAATTACTTTTTCTGAATTCAATGATCCTAATTTAGAATTAAAAGAATTTAATAGATTTATTAAAGAAATGGATAAAAACAAATCAAGTCAACATGAAACTAAAGAAAATCTAAATCTATATTTTCAAAAGTATTTACCAGTTTTAAATCAAGACTTATCTAAAATTAAAGAAGAAGATATACCTAGAGAAATAATTTAGTCAAAGAGTTAAAAGAGCAAATTGAATATGGATTTGGACATGGTAAGAAACCAGAAAGAACAATTTATGCCATAATTTAAATAAATTACAAATGTCTTGGTAGGCTTATATCCTTGACTAAAAAATATAGTTTTTGTAATTTTTAAAATTATAAAGATTATTAAGGAAACTAATGAAATACAGAAAAGAAATAGATGGGTTAAGAGCATTAGCTGTTTTGCCTGTAATTTTTTTTCATGCAGGATTTAATTTGTTTAGTGGTGGTTTTGTTGGTGTAGATATATTTTTTGTAATCAGTGGATATTTAATTACCTCAATAATTGTTGCAGAAAAAGAAGCTGGTACATTTAATTTAATTAATTTCTATGAACGTAGAGTTAGACGTATATTTCCAGCATTATTTATTGTTTTATTATCTTGTTTGCCATTTGTTTATTTTTGGTTCACACCTAATGATATTAGAGATTTTGCAAAAAGTTTAATTGCAGTTTCATTTTTCATATCCAATATATTATTTTCTCAAACAAGTGGATATTTTGATATTGAAAATAATTTAAGACCATTATTACACACCTGGAGTTTATCTATCGAAGAACAATATTATTTGTTTTTCCCATTGTTATTAATGTTAATGTGGAAGTTAGGTAAAAAGTGGATATTAATAATACTAAGTATTTTAGCTATAATTAGTTTATTTTTAGCAGATACATTAGTAAAAACAGACCATCTTTCTACATTTTATTTGTTACCTACACGTGCCTGGGAACTTCTTATAGGGGCATTATTAGCAATTTATGTATCAAAATATAACCCAAGTCCAAAAAAAATCATAAATGAAGTTGGTGGTTTAGCTGGATTTATTTTTATTTGTTATTCAATATTTATATTCAGTGAAGAAACACCATTCCCAAGTTTATATGCATTGGTTCCAACAGTTGGTGCTGCATTGATAATTTTATATGCAAACCAGGAAACAATAATAGGTAAACTTCTTTCTCATAAATTTTTTGTAGGTGTTGGTGTTATTAGTTATAGTGCCTATTTATGGCATCAACCAATATTTGCATTTGCAAGACATAAAACATTAGGAGAAGATAATATTTCATTTACTTTAGGTTTAATTATTACTTCAATAATTATTGCTTATATAAGTTGGAAATATGTGGAGATTCCATTCAGAGCTAAAGACAGATTTACTAGAAAGAAAATATTTAAATATGGTGTGATTGGGATTCTTGGTTTTGTATTTATTGGAACTATAGGAGTAATAGATGCAGAAGGATTAGTAGCTACAACAAAAGAAGAAAGAAAAATATTAGATTTTAGTAATTATAAAAGTAAAGAAGTTTATAGAGAAGGTGCTTGTTTTTTAAAGTTTAAACAAACAGCAAAAGATTTTTCAAATATTTGTGAAGCTACTGACAATATTGATTCAACTCTTATATGGGGGGATTCACATGCTGCCGCATTATCTTTTGGATTCATGCAAAAAATAAAAAAATTATCCCAATATACTACAAGTGGATGTCCACCAATAATGGGTATTAAAATGAAATTTAATCAGAACTGTAAAGAAATAAACGATGATGTATTAATTAAAATAATGAAACAAAAGCCAAAACATATATATCTACATGCAAATTGGTTGGAATATAAAAAACAAATAAATATTGAAGACTTTAATAAAACAATAAATTATTTAAAGGATAACTTACCAAAATCTGATATTACAGTTATTGGGGCTGTGCCGCAATGGAAACCAAGCTTACCAATAATAATGTATACTAATCATATTAAATTAATAGATGGACAATATATTTATAATAAGAAATTTATAAATTTTTTAAATATGGATGAATTAATAAATAAGATAGCTATAGAAAATAAAATAAATTTTATATCAGCATTAAATATTTTATGTAAACAGTCAAAATGTTTAGTCTCAACTAATTATGAAGATGATGTAACATTAACAACTTGGGATTATGGACATTTAACTGCTGGTGGTTCAATGTATTTAGCTGAAAAAATTTTAAATAATTAGTAAATAATTATTTTAACATCATATTCTTAAGAATTTTATGTGACTCAAAATCGGCTTTCCTATATATTTCTGAATAATCTCCACGAAGAAATTGCCAATCATTTGTTAGATATTGAGATACAAGTAGCTTTGCATCTTCAGGTGTGGTTTGTTCTTTTATTTTTGAAAGTTGTTGTTCTAAAATTTCATTCATTTGATTTTCAGCCACAATTTTTAAAGTGCGTAATCCATGAATTGAATTTTTCATAAATTGAATTTCAGAAGGAATTGATATATCAACACACTGCTTAACTTGTTTCATTGTTTTAGTATTACGGATGTTGGCTTGAGCAGAATAACACGATGTTTCAACTCTTTTAATTTGTTGTTCGATCCAAAATTGTGTTGCAAAGTTCATGTTTTACCTTTATTTTAGTGGTTATTATAACATTAAATGACATTATTATGTTATAATTTTACTAAAATAAGAGGAACTTATGATTCAAAAAGCAATTAATTTATTTGATAGTTTAAAGCATTATGATAAAGAGCATGGAGAATGGATAGCTAATAATATTGGAGATATTATGACATATGCTTGCAATATTAAGGTGGGAGAAGAAGTTGATTTGATTCAACACATGAGAGATACTTATGGTGAAGAAAAAATACATGCAATAATTAAACTTTTCCCATATATAAGTGGTCCATATAGTCCTTTAACAATGACATTTGAAGACAAAAATGGAAATATTGTTAATGTTATAAATTATGTTAAAGATAAAAATGATGGAAAATGTATTTCAAATAGTGGTGAAGAATTAAGTGCCGATAATGTATTTATAGTTTTTAGAAGAAATAGTGAAAGTGCAATACTTCAAGAAGTTGAAAATAATTTAGGAAAATTAAAATCAAATAAATATTAGTTTTTGTTGATAAATAAAAAAAAACAATTAAAACTAAAATCTGAATACATTTTAAATATATAGGACACATAATTATGCAAGAAAAAAAAGAAAGTAGCCAGTTTTCCTTATTGGCTTCAAAAAGATTTTTACCTTTATTTCTAACTCAATTTTTAGGAGCATTAAATGATAATTTATATAAAAATGCTTTAATGATTATTTTAACTTTTTCAGCGATAAAGGCACCTGGTAATTTATCGACAACCATGATGGTCAATATGTGTGCAGGTATTTTTATTTTGCCATTTTTCTTTTTCTCAGCTTTTGCAGGAGTTTTAGCAGATATAAAAGAAAAGTCTAGCATGATTAGATTTTTAAAAATAGTAGAAATAGTAACTATTTTGTTAGGTTCTTTAGGTATATTTGTGTCTAATGTTTATATCATGTGGATTGCTTTGTTTTTTTTGGGTGTTCAATCTGCTTTTTTTGGTCCATTAAAATATTCAATATTACCTCAACATTTAAGCAATAAAGAATTAATGGGTGGAAATGGTCTTATTGAATCAGGAACATTCATTGCTATTTTAATTGGAACAATTTTAGGTGGTATATTAATATTGTTAGATAATGGAAATATATATGTAAGTAGTTTAATGATTGCTGTTGCAGTTGTTGGATATATTAGCTCAAAAAAGATTCCATTAGCACCATCATTTAATTCAGATGATACCAAAATATCTTTTATAGGTTCATTTAAAACAACATTAAGTGCAGGAATGGAAATTAAAAGTGTATTTCTTTCTACCTTGGCAATTTCTTGGTTTTGGTTTTTAGGTGCAACATTACTTGCACAGTTTCCATTAATAGTAAAGGATGTTATGCATGCATCATCAGGAATGGTAACAATCCTATTAGGTGTTTTTGCAATTGGCATGGCAGTTGGTTCTGTTCTTTGTGAAAAAATGAGTGGACATAAGGTGGAACATGGCCTTGTTCCTTTTGGTGCATTTGGAATTACCATCTTTTTGTTTTTATTTTCAGATGGTTTATCAATGATAAGTTTTGATATTGCGAATAATTTATTCAAGCCTAATCATATAAGTGATTGGTTCAAGTACAATAATTTTTATTATGCTGCCATTTCATTATTTTTAGTTTCAGTATTTAGTGGATTTTTTACTGTGCCATTATATGCATTCATTCAATATAGAACAGAAGAAAGTAAGCGTTCTAAAATTATTGGGTCAACTAATATATGGAATGCTATCTTCATGGTTTTATCTGCTGTGTTTGCGATGGGGTTAAGTGTTGCTGGATTTATCCTTGTTCAAATGTTGTATGTGTTAACATTTTTAAATTTATGTGTAGCTATATACATCTTCACGGTTGTTCCAGAATTTATGGTTCGTTTTATTGTTTGGATTTTAATTAGAACAATATATAGAATTGATACAAAGAATGCAGATATATTGCCTGATAATGGAAATGGAATTATAGTATGTAATCATGTCTCATTTTTAGATGCTTTATTTGTATTTGGGTTATGCCCAAAACCAGTGAAATTTGTGATGTATTATAAAATATTCAACATCCCAATATTTAAATATTTATTTAATGCTGTAGGTGCAATTCCAATTGCTTCAAAAGCTGAAAATGAACAGGTGTTTAATGATGCATTTAAAAAAATGAATGAATACCTGAATGCTGGAGAGTTAGTTGTTATATTTCCAGAGGGGGCGATTACTAATGATGGTAATATGAATAAGTTTAAGCCTGGTATTTTAAAAATGTTAGCAACTAATCCTGTTGATGTTTATCCTTGTGCTTTATCTGGATTATGGGGAAGTTCTTATTCTAGAAAAGAAAAAGGAATACTAAGGTATTTCCCAAAGGCTTTTTTTAATCATAAGGTAATGTTTTCTGTTGGGGCTAAGATTCCTGCAAAAGATGTAACCTTGGAACTATTAGAAAAAACAGTATTAGAATTAAGAGGGAGTAATCTATAATGGACAATATAAGGATGCTACATACTTGCGTAGATGCTATTTTCTTTTATTTTTGTTAATATCTCTTTAATTCTAGGTTATAAAATAATGAAACAAATAATTAAAGAAAAAGAAAGAATGAAAACAATTGATGATGAAAAAACTCATCATAAAATATTGTTTGATTTGGGTATTTTAGATGATGAAGAGGATTGGGAACTTTTTCAGAAGATGCAACAAGAGTCAATTGAATATGACCCAGATGCTATTCCTCTTGAAATATGGATAAAGTATGTGAGACAAGATCTCAATGAGACACCATTAGATGATAGTGATATAAATTTTAATTGGTATAAATAAAATGAACCTAACTGATAAACTTGTTGAACTAGCAGAAGAAATTGAAATGGGTGACCCAATTGATTGGGGTATGCTTGAAATAAATGAGCATGAAGCATACAAGTTAATGGCAGCAGCAGTTCTAGATAATTACTTGGCAACAGATGCAGATAGCAGAGATATGATGTTACTTGCCACAGTAGTCAAGTTAACTGTTGAAAATTTTACATTAAATTTACACTTGTTGGAAAAGAAAAAACATAATAGGGATTAATCATTAAGGACACTATCTGAAAAAAATGATATAGCAAAAGAACCAAGTCCAACATTAACATTAAGTGTTGCTGTCATATTTGATAAAAGTATTTTAATCCCATATTGTGTAGCTAATTTTTCAAGTTCTTTATATTTAGATTTGTCTTTAAGTTGTTGTAGAGTATTTCCATAAGAAATATTAACATACTTAGCTAAGAGTTTATCTCTTCTTATTTGCTCTATAACAATATCTAAAACTTTATTCACAGCATTATCAAAACCTATTGCTTTATCTATAGTCTCACTATTATTATCATGTATAAAAACAATAGGTTTAATATCTAAAGCATTACCAAGAAGTAAAGCACCTAGTCCAACACTTTTATCTCCCTTTTTAGACCCTTGTGTATATAGGTGTGATAAATTATTAGGAACTACATATGTTTGAATGCATTCTAAAACAGTGTGGAGATGTTTTATGCTAGTATCAAAACTAAGTCCTTCATTAATCAAGTTAATTCCATAATTTAATAATGCTCCAACACCTACAGATAGTTGTTTGCTGTCAATTATCTCAATAATTATATTTGTAGGAATGTTTTTATTCCTTCTGATTTTATTAATTTCATCAATAGAGTTGTTTATTGCAGCTAATGTATTCTGGTAACTTATGCTTCTTGATTGCATAGGTAAAATGAATAAAACATAATCATATTTTGAAAATAAAGAAATTAAGAATTCCTTAATTTCTATTGAAGAACAAGGTTCTGTCTTGATTGAGGATGTATGTCTAAGAATATTAACTGTTTTTTGATAAGATTTAACACTTCTGTCATCCAAAAAGCTTTTATTTTTGTGTCGTATTTTAATTGGCAAACTATGTATTTTGTTTGCTTTAATTGTTGATAGTGGCAAGTCACAAGTAGAGTCAGTTATGTATCCAATTTTAATTTTTATATCCTTAATATTAATTAGTATTATTTAATAAATAATAAAAATCAAATAATAGTCTTTTATATTTTTATTTTTGATTGTGTAATTTGTTTTTGAGGTAATGATTTATCTAATTCAAGATATTCAAATAAAGATTTAAATTCATCATCATGTGTATTTTTTTAATTTTATTAATCCACTCATCTGAAGATAAAATAGCATCGGTATTAACTTTAGGTTCTTTTTTAATTTGCAATAAAGGATAGTTTGGGAGTTTATACTTTGAAATGTAAAAGTAAGATTCATATTCTCCATATATTTTAATCTCTCGTGTAGCTGTTGGGTCAGTTTCGTGTTGCAAATTTAATTTAATTAGCTGAATATCTTCTTGTTTTAAAAACATCACACTTCTAATGTTTTTTTGTCTGATTTCTATTTTGTGTTTAGTATGTGTAACAGAAAAATTGTCTGGTAATTCTTTATTTTTAAGTGCTAATTTAAATAAATCAATATATTGAAAAGATTCTTTCTTTTTATTAAGCCTATGAGTTTTTTCTAATGTTTTATTTATTTGTAGTAAAAGAGGTAAGAATTCACTAATGCAACTTTTATATATAGCACCAGGTTTTGAACTAAAGATTGGTGCTAATTCAATATAAAGATTATGAAGTTCATCGCTAAAGATAAATGTTTTACAATTGAGTGATTGATTTTTAATACTAAATCCTTTTTTATCACTTGAAAAATCAACACTAACTGAGCTTGTTGAAGAAAGTAATAAAAAATTAATAATAGTATTTATTTGATTGTTCATATTAGCAAGCCCCTCTGAAATCTTGTTGAAAACAAGTCGCTTGGTCGGGGTTGTTAAACCAATCTGATAAACCTACAATTCCAAAGATAGCTTATGCTAGCTTTGGTTCTACTCAAAAGGATTAAATTCTTGAGCAGATTGAGGTTTAACTACCGTAGGTTGAATATAATTCATTATGTTTTTATACCAATGATTTCTATTCTTTCCTAAAGCTGAAGAAACTTCATTCCATTTCAACTAGTGAATAAATTAGTATTCATAAGATTATGCCAAATAACATTTTCTTCCAAATGAAGATTATTAAACATAACCCAAGTTTTACGATAAAATTCAGACCATAAGGAAACACAAGAATTAATATCTAATTCTTGTGTTAAATCTAATTTCAATCTAGTTTCTATCGTATTAATCATATGATTTAGAGTAACAATTAATGAAAATTTGTCAAACTTTTCAACAAGATTTCAGAGGGGCTTGTCATATTAGTGGTTTTTTAATGCTCTCAACTTTATTATCTTCTTTGTTAAGTTCTTTTTTGATAACATCCTTTATGTCGGAAATCATTCTAGCATTTAAAAATTCTTCTGGTTTTGTTCCATATTTTTTTTGCCATTCTTCAAACTTACATTTGGTTGGTTTTTCTTGTCCTTCAGACCAATTATAAATGGCTACATTATCTTGACCAGAATATTTTGCGGCAACAACATATGTATCATAGATATGTGTAACCTTAATTTCTTCTAAATCTTTTTTTGTAATTCTGAATGGAAGACTAATTTCTTTTGGAGATAGAGTTTCTGTTACAACATTTTTCATTAGTTTAGTGATAATTTCATCATCATAAATATGTTCCATAATACTATGCTTTTCTTCTTCTGCATTTTTTGAGCCAATAAAGCCCCAACATTCATCACAATTTAATTCATTACCTTTCTTGTCAAAAGTAATAACAGAATATCCATAAATGTCACCATTTCTCCAATCTGAGTAACTATCTAGAACGGAATTGCTATCTTTAATAAAATGTTCATATGCAACACCTTCACCTTCAGTTTTTTTCATTTTTTTGAATTCAGATTGGATATAGTCACAAGGAATATAAACTGAAGTTCCATGAGAAACATCCCAACGTTCATCTGGATATGTATGGGTTCCAGCAATGCTAAAATGAACTTCTCCGTGAGAGTATTTATTTAAAAGATAAAAAAGTTTTTTTTCTTTTGATAGTTTTTGTAATTCATTATCTCGTTTAGTAGCACTATTGAATTCAATAAGATTACCAGCTCCATCGTCATCAGCAAAAAAGTCTAAGTCGCTATTTGCATCAGCAATTAGCATTCCAACAATAATAGAGTCATTTGTTCGGAGGACTTCTAATGAATTGTAAGTTGGAACACGATGTTCAAGATCAAAGCCAAAATCCACACCAAATTCTTCTTGTAATTGATTCATTACTGTTTGAGAATCATTGTGGCTCTCATAATTGTATTTTTTTTTCATAATTGTAACTTTTTAAATTTTATTTGATGTAATTATTATATAAGATATAAAAATTAATTCAAGAAAAAGACTTTATTTATTTTTTAAATTTGATATCATATAACTATGAGGAAATATAATGAAAAATAATGTAATTGATTTTGTAGAGTTTATTTTTGAAAATTCTGATAAGTATTATATAAATAATAATGAATTAGTAATTAATTGTAATTTGTTAAGTGTTACGATAAGTTCAGATGTAAACATAAAAGACTATGTAAAGGTGGTAGTGTCAGAAGGATCAGTTATTAAAAACAAAATAATTTCAGAGTATATCGAAGCAATTGAAATAAAAAATTTACTATCAAATGTTTTGAAAAAAATTGAAAAAAAAGAGAATATAAGTTTTATATCAACGTATGGAAATAATATTTATACAAAATATTATAAATCATGCATAGATGTATTGGTTGGTAAAGTTGAAAATGAATATTTTAATTTTAGTAAAGAAAAAGAAGCTGATGTAGTTAATTTTTATATGGAAGATAAAAAAAGTGGGATAACAAATTGTTTATCTTTAAATATGCTTGCACTTTTAAACAAAGGGTATGCAAGTGGTTGTATTACTTTGACAACTAGTGTTATTCTACCTGTGAAAAATACTGATAAATGGAAAAGTGATCATTTTTCTGTATTAATACCAATTCTTGAGTTAGAAAATTACCCTGGTTTGGAATTAACCAACAATAAAAAATATAATAAAGAAAATATTGCCGAGTATTTAATGGAGACTGTTGAAGGTGAGATAAGTAAAAAATCTATTTTAGCATTTCAATTAAGTAAAGACTTAACGAAAAAAAATAGTAAAGTAAAAAAAGTTAAAATTTAAATCTTAATTTTCTTAGTTGTTCTGTTATCATTTGGGATTAATTGATTATTTAATTCAATGGCATTAAGTTTTATGTGTATGTCATGAGTGATTCTACCAATATTATCATAATTAACACTTAAATCTTCACTGCCATATAAACTTTTACCTTTAAAAATTTCTGGTGCTTTTATTTTAACATATTCTTTAAATTCGTGATAACCAAATCTAGTTCCATTATTGTTATAAATTGGAAGTTCATCATCAGAAAGTTTTGGATTCCAATTATATTGTAAATTTTTTCCATCAGTATTGCTAATACCTAACCTTAATGGGAATTGATTGTTACCTGGCTTTATGCTTAAAGAGTTCTCTTTTTGTGGGAAATAAAAAGAGGCAAAAGATATTGATTTAAAGTCCGTTTTTAGAACAAGAAAAAATTTTTCAATAGCTAATAATTTTTTTCTTGTTGGCTTAGTTTCATATTAAAATAAATAATTATTAGCAATAATTAAATTTCTATTGTTTGAAATGTTTTCAATTTTCTGTATCACAATCTGCTGAAATGGTATTTGTGATATAGTATTTTTTTGTTCTCTAATTTGATGATTAATTAGGGTTGATAAGTTTTGTTCTTGTGGTTGTGAGTGATGCATTTTTAAAAATTTGGACATTTTTTATTCTCTTATTAAATTGTATTAATAGTTATAGCTTTTTTTGATGGTTAAAGCAATGATAACTCTACTGATTTAAAATAATTATAAGAAATTAGTCCATCACCATAATTTAATATTGGAGATTCTACTGTTGGCTTGTGAATAGAATAAATTAATTCACAAGCCAATGAAACAAAACTTCTTTGTCCGTATGTTAACTGCGGGAGAAGGTCATTCTGTTTTGAAAAGTTCCATAATTCTGAAATAATAGTTTCAAAACTATTTTCTTTATTAATAATAAAATTATTAAACCAAATAGCTAAATAAATTGAATTAATCCATAACATTGAAACATTTGGTTCATTGAATAATATTTTTTGTAATTTTAATATAAGAGAAGTTTGGTTATAATTAGTTCTATCAGGTAGAGTGTATTGTTTTATTAGTTTATTAAAAAATGGAAGGTCACTAAACCGAGAGTCCCAAATTTGTTTTAAAGTTTTTATTTCATTTTTAAATGCTAAACTTTTTTGATAATTAAGATTAACCGCAATAGTTTTTGCAATGTTCTCAAGATTTTCTAGTGTTGAATTATTATTAACTTGAACATCAGAAATTAAATCTTTAATAAATGGTGAGATTTGAAATCTAGAAATAAGTTTGGACCGTTCAGGAACATTATCTCTTTGTGATGCATTTATAATATGATTATTAGATGAAATATGAATAATTAAATCATTTGGTTCAATAATGTGAGGGCATTCAAATAAGGTAGATGCTTCCATAATTAAACACTTATTTGATTGAGGAAAATAAGATTCAAGATGAGGAATTATTTGATTTTCTAAAGAATATAAATCTGTTGGATGATTAAATATTTCTGTTTTATTATCTGGTAATTTAAGGTTTTAATTTGTCAGTAGTGTCTGAATTGGAAGATGAGTTTCTAAATTTGTTAAGAGAGTCTTTAATATGTTTAACAGGTGAAATAGCTTCATAAGTAGATTTCATATCATGAGCAGATACAGAATATCCACTATCAGTAATAAAATCACCTAATTTAGCAACCATTGGATCAGGACTCCAATCAACTTTAATATTCAAAGTATCACCTTGAACATTTAATAGCTTCATAATTTCCTCAGTTAATTCAATAGCTTTAATTGTTGCTATTTTTTTGTGATATGTAATTTCCTCAGTTAATGATTCAATTGCTTCTGTGCCATAATTTTTAGTTGCAATATCAATAGCAATCGGCCATTCATTATAAATTAGTTTTCCATCTAATTCACCAATCATATCAGGATTTCTACCAATAACGACACCAGGTAAAAATGGTTCAGATTCAATTCGAATAGAACTACCCGACTTAACATAGGTGGTGAATTTAACTTTTCTAAGTCCAGTTAATGCAGATTTTTGATAAGATGGAGAGTTTTTAATTAAAGAATTAACTTCTTCATTTTTTAAATATTCAATCATATAATTCCAATAAGTAATATTAATACAATATATTATGATTATTAGTGATTGTAAAGAAAATAGATATTTTCAATTGGTTTGACTTAAAAAACTTATTGATATAAAATAAGGCGATTATTTAGGGGCTGAACTATGTTAGATGATATTTTAGGTAGAATTCCAAACAAAAAGACAATAAAAGATAGTATTAAAGATAAAAAATCCAGGAGTTCAGACTTGGGTGATTTATATAATTTAATTCAGCAAGAAAATTATGTTGGTGAAATCGTTGAAATGCATTATAAAACTGCAATAATTCAAGTAAGTGACCATCACAGACAAAAGGTAGGTGGAATACCATCTCAAGCCTTTTTAATAGCCACCAGAATTAATCCAGTGGCTCCAACTCTTCCCAATATAGAAGGTGTTGATGAACATGATAAAGAAGATTGTTCTGTAATTTTATTAAGAGTGTTAGATACAGCTATGTTACCAAGTGATATGGATAGAAAAAGAATAAGAGCCGAAACAGCAGAAATGTCTAATGAAAACAATGGACATTGGGAAGAAAAGTTAGATGCTTCATCAAAAAGATTAATGTCTTTTGCTGGTATGGATTGTCGTATTATTGGAACATTCTATTTACAGAAAACAGATGAAAAATTAAAGTTGTCTTTTGGTTCTGATGTTTCAAATTATTATCCAAATAGAGGACTTAAAGTTTATAAGCCAACAAATGAAGCATTACAGTCAATTATTAACTTTGGTATAAATCAAGATTCAAGTATTAAAATAGGGAATGTTCGTTATGCTTCTACTCAGAGAGTAAATAAAGGTATTGATTCAGTGCAGGTAAAAATTGATCCAACAGACCTTATAGCTCAAAAAACAGCAGTTTTTGGTATGACAAGAACAGGAAAGTCAAATACAGTAAAAACAATTGTAAAAGCAATTTATCAATTAAGGTTTGCATCAGATAATCCACAAGAAATTGGTCAAATTATTTTTGATCCAAATGGTGAGTATGCTAATGAAAACTTACAAGACAAAGATGATAAAACAGGAGAGGCTCAAGCTGTTAAGGGGTTATGGAAAATACCTGTAAATCAAAAAATAGGAAAAGCTGAAGATGTTCAAATTTATTCATTAGGGGAGCATAAGAACGATCCTAATCGTATTATTATGAAAATTAATTTTTATGATGATAAGCTAGTTCATGTAGGTAAAGATTTAATTGATAATAAAATTGATACAGATGGTGCAAATTCATCGGCACATTATATAAGAAACTTTATTAATTTACATTTTGAAGAGCCACCTAAAGGTGATCCTGGAGCAACCACAAGATATGAAAGAAAGATGCTAGTATATAAGACACTATTAAGTAAGTCAGATTTCACACCTCCTAGCAGTGGTGTTGTTTTGAAGAATGCTTTGTTTAATAAAGAATTATTAGAAGCCCTTCAAATAGGAATACAGGATTATGATTTGCTTGATGATAAAGAGAGACAAAAGTTTGAAGAAAAGAAAAGAAAATATAATGAATGTTATGAGTCTTTATTTGAATTAAGTACATCTGGTTCAACATATTCAAAGTTACAAAAAGCCTTTAAATTTTTAAGTGAATTTATTAGAGATACAGAATCTACTTATTATAAATTTAATAGAACATATATTCGTCGTCCAGGAAGTAGTGGAACAAATTGGGCAGATAATGATTTAGAGGTTCTATTAACAATGTTTGAATATCCAAATGCTTCACGACAAATGGCTAAAGCAAATGTATTCCATAATGTAAATTCAGCAAAAGGTGATTATGCAGATATGATCTATAAAGATTTAGAAGCTGGTCGTTTAGTTATTGTAGATCAAGCTCTAGGTGATTCACAAATGAATAAAATTGCAGCGGCAAGAATATTACAAAAAATATTTATTGAAAATGCAAAAAAGTTCTCTAATGCTCAAGAACCAACAAATATTATTGTATTTGTAGAAGAAGCTCATAATTTAATGCCAAAAGGTTCAGAAGAAGATAACACAAATATCTGGGCAAGATGTGCAAAAGAAGGAGCAAAATTTAAGATAGGAATGATTTATTCAACACAAGAAGTTTCATCTATTCAAAAAAATATTTTAAAGAATACAACGAATTGGTTCATATCTCATTTAAATAATAAAGAAGAAATTCATGCATTAGAAAATTATTATGATTTTGAAGATTTTTCTGCATCTATTTTATCTGCGGAAGACAAAGGGTTTATTAGAATGAAAACTCGTTCCAATAAGTTTGTTGTTCCGATTCAGGTAGATAAGTTCCAAGTAAGAGGATAAATTTATGCCATATGCAAATGAGTACTCAAAACATAAAACAATAACAGATGTTGTTAATAGTTTAAAAGTGAAAGAGTTCATGAATGAGATGAAAATTCTTACTCGTGGAAAGAGTAGCTTTGAAAAAATAGATGAAAATATTTTCATTGAAGATGTTGAAGAATTAAAGAAGGAAGAAAGATTAAAATATGTTTTTGCTTTCGATGGTTCAAAAACTGAAATAAAACTAGATACTGGATTTCCAGGTGCAGAAGTTGGAATTATAAAAATAAGTCAAACATTTGTTCAATTAGAGTTAATGAAAGAATATGAAGCAAAACAATTTCCTCATCCATCTGATTATGAAGAAATTTTTTTAAGTCAAAATTTTGAAATTACAATTCCTGGATTTAATGTATGCTCAGAGTTATATGATGACCCAAAGGACTTTTTTAGATATTCAATATTTAATTATTTGAAAAAAAATCATAATACTTTTGTAGATATACTAATTGAAAAAAGTAATACTAAAATTAGTAAACAAACATTTTTAAAAACATATGTTGATTTACTTAAGAAAAGACCAGAGGATATTAGTTGTATTCATCCTTGTGAATTTTGTTGTTCAAATGACCGTTCTGGTGAGCATATGTTGTCATTAGGTGATTTTCATGTAGATAATAATGAAACTAATGAGATAGAGTGGGTAGATGTAATTAAGTGTGGATGTAAACTTAATCCAAAAGATTTATTTATTACAGATTTATTACATTTCCATGAAGGGTTTTCTCATTCAGGTTCAAATGAGGGATTATATACTCAGTTAATGAGTTTTTTTGAAAAATTAATATTTATGAATTTAATTCATAATGTAAATGCTTTTTTTGATAAGAAATTAAATGATGATGATTTTGAAAATCCTATTTTTAGAGATTGTGCATTTGTATTAGATGGACCATTGGCTATTTATAATTATGCATCATGGTTTTCTCAAGCGATGGCAGATGAATTCACATCAATGCAAGAAGATAACTTATTAATTATTGGAGTAGAAAAAACAGGTCATTTTGTTGAGCACTTTAAAAATTTAGATGGTGTAGAGGCTCCTGAAGATAAGCCGTTAAATCCAGGTTTATTATTTTTCTTGGGTGATAACTATATTAAAAGATATGTGAAATATTCTACTAGTCCTGTTCCATATGGTAAAAACTTTTATTTTGGTAAGAAGTTATTTTATAAAAATTATGAAAATCAATTGTTTGTAATTAATTTAGCATTTAATTCTGCGGAAGATAGAGATGTTTATTTAAATTCAAGAAATACAAAACAATACCATACAACTCAGACTAGATTACGAGATATTGCTTGGCTACTTGAAAAGTATTCTTCAGCAAGATATGAAAATGCTTTATCTTTCGTATCTATGGCTCATGAAAATTCATCAATTTCTAGTAATTATTTTAGTAAACGTGTAATTGATGATTTTGTAAAAAACACAATAAGGGATTAAGTACATTTCAGTTTAGGGTAGAAAAATACTTAAAAGAAAATAATTGAATTATCTTATTGTTTTGATAAGATATAGAATATAAAAAGGAATTTTAATGAAATATTTATTATCTGGTTCATTCGCATACGATACAATTCTTTTACATAAGGGACATTTTCATGCAAGAATTTTACCAGAATCACTTTCTAGATTAAATGTTTCTTTTGGAATAGATGATTCAAAACATGAGTTTGGTGGAACATGTGGTAATATTGCTTATAACTCTAGTCTTTTAAAGGAAGATGTTCTTTTATGTAGTAGTGTTGGAAATGATTTTGATGTTTACAGAAAACATTTGGAAAAAAATGGTATATCTACAGATACATTAACCGTTCAAAATAATCTACCAACTGCACATGCTTGGATTTTAACAGATCAAACAAACAATCAAATAACTGGTTTCCAATTAGGAGCAATGAATATTAAACCACAATTGCCAAATAATGCTATGGAAATGAGTTTGTGGCACTTAGCACCTGATAATTCATTAACAACTGCTTTTTTAGCTAAGATAGCAAAACAAAATAATGTAGAATACTTTCTTGACCCTGGACAATCATTACCAAGTTTTTTAGAAGGTGATGCTGATAGTGTATTTTCTTTTGATGAGATGATAAAAAATGCAACAGGGGTTTTTGTAAATGAATATGAATCTCAATTAATTCAAGATAAATTAAAAATTTCCTTAAGAGATTTAGTATCTAGTGGGAATAAGTTTTTAATTGAAACATTAGGTTCAAATGGACTTAATTTACATACTAAAGATAATGTTGTATTTATTCCTGTGGCAAAAGCATCGAAGATTACAGATCCTACGGGTTGTGGTGATGCATTTCGTGCTGGATTTTTATATGGTTATTCTAGAGGTATGGAATTAAAAAATTGTGCAGAAATTGGGGCTGTAATGGGGTCGTTTGCTGTTGAATCTTCAGGTGGTCAAAATCATACACCAACAATATTAGATATATCAAATAGGTTAAAAGATTCATTTCAATGGGAATTGGAGATTGCAGATGTTAAAAAGTTCAAAAACAATACAAAAAGAAATATATAGAAGGATTTTAAACAATATAGATAAGGTTGGTATTGCAATTGTTTTCTTAGAAGAAAAAGAGTCAGAAACTATTTATCAATTTAAAAATAATACATATGTAACATCTGAAATTGAATCTGTATCTTGGTCTGAAATTCAATATATATCAGAATTAACATGGGAAGAATGCACAAAAATAACAAATAACATTTACTTTAAAGATGTTAATTTACTAACTGAGTGGATTGAATATGAAAGAAATAATTGTTTTAATTTTATTAAGAAAAAAATTCATAATATCTTTTTCAGAAGAAAAAAGTAACCACTAATTTCTTAATGGTTACTAAAAAGGAAAAACAAAACTAACAATGTACTTTTAGTTGGTTTTATTATTATAGCAAGATATTTCTAGTTTAATAAGGATGAAGTAACTAATTTGTAGATTAAAGGTATAAGTAATTAGTAAAGTATGCTAATATGAAGCTATATGTGGTGACTAATTAATATTTCTATTTTATCTTTTTTTCTTGATTCAGAATTAGAACTCATAATGTTTTTACGGGCGATTTCTTTAATATTAATATCTTTAATATTTTCAAATTCTTTAATTAGTAAATCTGACTTATGGTTGCTATATATAAAGTTAAAATCTTTTATTTTGTTTATAAGTAATATTTGTTGGGAAATATTAAATGAACTTTTATTATATTTGTTTTCGCCAAAACTATCATTTAAATATGGTGGATCTAAATAGTAGAGAGTGTTATTGTTATAATCTATATTCTCAAAAGACTGAGTAATAAATGTTAAATTAAATTTATTAAATAAATTATGTATTTCATTAACTTTATCTTCAATAGTATCTATCATATTGCTACCACTCCAATTAAAAGGTGTATTGTATTCACCTTTTAAGTTTTCACGATAAATTCCATTAAATGAATGTTTTTGTAAAAAAACTAATTTTGCAGATTGTCTAATATCAACTTTATTTTTATTTAGATTAAATTCTTTTTTAATTATATTGAAGAAAATTTCTGCATTTTTTAAACAAATTTTTATATCATTTTTACTTTTTTCTTTCCAAGATGAATCAATAAGTTGAGAAAACTGGTTTTCTATTAATAAGAATTCATAAATAAAATTTTGATGATTATATTTGATGGCATTATATGTATATATTAATGCTTCATTAATGTCTGACAATATAACATCTTTTATATTGTTTTCTAATAAAAGATCATATACATTTAAAAAAGAACCTAAGCCACCAGCGAATGGTTCAGCATAGGTAGTAATCTTTGTTTTTTGTAAAGATTCAACAACATGCATCCTTAATTCATCTCTTAACCAAGATTTACCACCAATATATTTGAATAGTGGTTTCATTTTTTGTTCTGACATTGTAATTTGACATGGTTTTTTTCAGTGAATTTATCATTTGATATTATATTCTATATGCAAAAAAGGTCAACAAATATTTTAAGCATAATTAAATATTTGTTAGAGAAATATAATGCATGAAATGTTAATGAAGGATATATTATTGAACTACCATGTCCTAAAGGACATGGATTCCTGCTTCGCAGGACTTAGCCCTAGACTTCGATAAAAGTTTTTAAATGAGTCAATAATAACTTTTAATCTTCAACTTTTATTTCAGTATATTCATTAAGCTCAAATCCTTTTAAATCATTTTCTTCAATTAATTCTTTGAATTTTTCTGTTACAAAAGAACCCATAGCATAAGAAGCTAATGTAAATATATAATCATCTTTAGGATATTTATTATTTAAGACAATGTTACGGAAAACTTTCCCTTTTTCATATTGAGCATAATCTGATTTTTCAAAATTAATTATTGAGTCATCATAAATATTTTTGTTAGGGTAAAATCCAAAGAATTTTTTTCTTTTACTTTTTGTGACAATTGGAACAATTTGTCCAGTTTTGCCCAATATATCTTTTAATACATTAACCGCCTTTTCACTTAATATAATTAATCCATGAGATGTTGATATATCCATTTTATAATTTTTTTTACCATTATCTCCAGCACATAATTCATATTTTACTGGCTCATAGGTATTTAACTCTATATCTTTCCATTTCCAATATTTATCTATAAACATATTATCTACATTTTCACGAATCTCTAAAAAATGAGAATAATTCTCCAAATCGCTTTTTAATTGATAAACACTATTCATAATACATTCCTCCAATTACTGTTTCTTGGGGCGTTTTGTAATTTGTTTTTGATATTATCTAGTTCGTTTAAAAATGCTTGTTTACCGCCACTTTTATCTGCATCTTTTATTAAATTATTAACTTTTTCAGCATAAGATTGTGGATGTCTACCATTATGTTCGATACCTTGTATTCCATTATTATTTTTTGAAGTTGGTAAATAAACACCATTTACAGCATCATTGATATCTATTCCATACCTTTCTAAAATATCTCTAGCATCTTGTGTTTCTTTATCTTTTACTGGAATTAAATGATGTGCAGCAACATCTTTTGGCCTATTCCAGGTTGGATAAGCTATTCTATACCAATCATCTAAATTATTACCTAAAATAGTAGAGTTTTGTTTTAATAATAAGTAATCTTCCCAAGATTGCAGTCTTTCTATTGGAAATTCAATACTAGTATCAATTATATGCCCTTGTGGGTCAACAATAACGTTAAATTCGTCTACTGGTTTAATTGGACTTTCATAAACTAAGTCATTTGGATTTTGTTCTTGTATTGGATTATTTAATACTGTTGGCTGATTATTAGTAGGAGATGCATATGGTGGAATATTATCTAGTCCCATAATTTCAGCTAATTTTTTATATCTATCATAATCTTTTTTATTATTAGGATGAGTCAATGCATTTAACACATATTTTGATATTGGGTTAAAATCTTGTGGATTAGCTTGAAAAAATGGTTCTACTTTTGGTAAATCATAAGATAAATCTCTTGCTTTATGCATTGTAGATTGAAGATATAATGCTCCACCAACTCCAACAGCAGTCACAACAGGATTTTTCTTTATAAAATTAAAAACACCTGCATTAGCAGATGACATTGAAAAACTTATAAGTAAAGAACTTAAAATTATTTTTGTTTTTTTATTCATAAATTTCCTTAACTTTTCCAACTATAACATAAAAATTAAGATTTTCAAAATTATAATAATTAAAAAAGAATCCCTACTTTCTCTAAGCCTCTGAAGTTGTTATGTTAAATAGTCAATCTGTCAAATTCCATTTATTTAGTTTCGTTATATTGTCCACAAATGTTGTCCATAACTCTACTTGATTTATTTTTGTTTTTAATTATTATGATTTAAATTGGAGATTAAGATATGACTAAACAAGAATTTTTGCAATTATTTGAACTAGAAGGAATATATAATAAATATCAAAATAAAATACCATTTTGTTTTTCCTTACATGATAGATTAGTAGGAACTGATTCAGCAATATACTTCAGTTTTAAAGATAATAACACAATAAAAATACACATGGAATGTGTTGAATTTAATGTTAAAATACAACACTTAGAGATATCCATAATATTAGATGATAATAAAATTGGATTAAATAAAAAAGAGCTATTTAAAAATGAGATTTTTCCATTCCTTACTTTTGATTCTAATCTTGAAGCAGCATTAAAATTTATAGCTGATTTTTTAAATAAAATATTAAAACCAAAATATCAATTAATGGGTGGAGTTAGCACATATTGATTGCATTTTAAAATAAGTTATAATAAATAAAAGGTTTGTTTGCTTATGACTTATGCTAAATACTTAAAAGAAAAAATTATTAATTTATATTTAAATAATCAAAAAATAGGAAAACATACTATTGATGAAACTAAAGATTTTAATTTTTTAGATAAACATTTTAGTGATTTTCCACAACTTAACAAAAATGTTCATCCTGTTTCTGAATTATTGCAATATATAATAAGTGATTACAAGAAGAATTTAATAATAAAAAACAAAATTGGCATTGATTTTATTGAAATAATATCTAGAGCCAGGGAAAATGCTGATATTTTTTTACAACAAACACCATTACAACAACCACAAATTACTGCTCAACAAAAACAAGATTTAGAACAAAAATACACAGAAGTAGCTAACAAATATGGGTTAAAAGAATTCTACTATACATTAAATCAAAACTTAATACTTCAAGAAAACTATAATAAAGCCATTTCACTATTAAACAAAACACAATTAGAGTTAGATAATCTTCAACAAACATTAGGAATTAACGAACCTAATAAAATAGGCAATGGTATTTTAAATATTCAAGTTAATTGGCAAGAGGAACCTCAAAACAATGGTTATTACAATTATTGCTCCAATACTATTTGTCTAAAAGATGAAAGTTCAACTTTTCCATTAATTCATGAATATGTTCATTTTATTGATAAAACAACAACTTGCTTACTGCTTACAGGTAAAAATTCTCAACAATTATATGAAGAAAAACTATTTTCTCAAAAAGAACTTTTTGATAATTTTGATATGTCAGTGTTTTCTAAAATTGAATTTAATAAAGAAAATTTTCCTTGGATTGATTTATTAAAATTGAAATTGTTATTCAAAGAAGAAATAAATCAAAATAAATATATTCAACAATTATTTAATCAATATGATTCTAAAAAAGATTACCAACAAGAATTTAAAGAAATAATCTTGGATTGGGTTGATGAAAAAAAAATCCCAATACAGCTTTATTAAAAAAAGATATTAATAAATTATTACAAAATAAAGTAACTAATTTTAAATTTGATAGTAAATCTTATACCATAGAAGAAAAAGAAATTATTGGCAAAGTGTTAGTTTTTAATACTTTTGACTTAACCATGAATAATGCTAAAAACTGGTCTGAAGAGTTTGATGTAAAAATGAATAAGTTATATTATTCTACTCAAAAAGAAATGTTAGCTAGAACTATTGAACAAGCTACACAAGGAAAATCAGAACAATTGTCAGATAGATTAACCACGCCAAACTTATCTAGAAATAATCAACAACATTTTTTTGAAATTATAAAATCCTGGCAAAATATTTCTCAAGAAATAATACAAATTCAAAACAAAAATAATACCTCAGATAGAATTCAAAAAATTAGAGATAATATAGAAAAATATCCTGAATTAATTTCTAATTTCAAACTTAAATATTGATTACTTAAAACTATCTCTAACTGGCTTATAAGAATATCGATGAAATCCTTCAATTGGACCATATTCCTTTAACTTTTCCATATGAAGTTTAGTTCCATACCCTTGATGACTTTCAAACCCATACTTTTTATATAATTCATCTTTGCACAATTCTTTAATGTAAAGTGTATGTGAATGTTTGGCTACAATACTAGCACAAGAAACACCAGGCAAAATAGCATCAGCTTTGACTAAAACATCAGTTTCAATTAATAATCCATCAGGTTTCTTATTGCCATCAATAATTGCATAGGTTGCACCAGTTCTTTTAGAAAGTATATTAATAGCTCGTTTAAATCCCTCCATTCTTGCTTGAAACACATTTAAAGTATCTACTTCTTGTGGTGTCATACGAATTAGCTCATAATCCACTGCTAGTTCTATTATTTTAGGAAATAACTCTGCTCGTTTTTTCTCAGTTAACTTCTTACTATCATTAATACCAGACAATTTAACTAAATCTTCTTTTTTAATGATTAAGCCACAAACAAACAAATCACCACTTAATACTCCAGCAGCATTATTTAGTTTCTATATATTGTCCACAAATGTTGTCCATAACTTTTATATAATTAATATTGTAAAATTATTAAAATAAATTATACTTATAACCAATACTAAAAATAAAATAATGGCAAAATATACTTCTAAAAAGAATAATCACTATATTCAAGCTGGCTGGACAGGGTTCGGATGGGGATATCAAAAAAGTAACAATATAAATAGGCAAGACAACAGATATAATAAAGTTTGGACGTTAAAACTTAATGATATTTTTGAAGATAATAAGATAGTTTCTTGGCTGTCATTTGATGAACTATTTAAAAAGGGATATATTTCTAAAGAAATTAATGCAGAAACAAATTTTTATAGTAATTTTTTGCTTTTAGATGATTTAGATACAGATTTTGCTAAAGATTGTGAAGATTTTATTGTTTCTGTAAAAGAAATAGAATCTAAAATATTCTCTCATTTTAATGGGAATATATATTTAAATGCTAATCCTTTTACAATTGAAGATCAAAAAAAATTAATAACTGAATTAAAAAGTTTTATTGCTTTACATTTAAGTAGAACAAAATTAAGTGTTTTGAGAACATTTTTAGAAATAGATGATTTATTTATCAACAACTCTAACTCCAAATCTAAAATCTTAATTCCCAGAAATATTTCTGAAAAAGAATTAAATGAATTTAATGAAATGTTTTCTAAAGTTGATGAAAACAATTATTTTGAATATAAGAAAAAAATTGCTCATTTTGACATTAATTTAAATTACAAAGAAATAATGAAAAAAATGAATAATTTTACTCATATTAAATTTGTTGCACATCAATCAATAAGTAAAAACGAGGTTCTAAATAATTTCTTTCTTTCAGAAGTCCCATTTTTTAATCAAGACTTTCTTCAAGAAGAACATAAAAATAATTATAAAACTCACTTTGTAGAATTTTTAAAACTTAATTACAAAGAAAAAATAGAAAATACATATGTTGACTTTTTAAATAATTCAACATTTTTAAACGAAATTGATGATTTGTTTGATAATTTTATTGTTGGATTATTAAGTCGAAGAGTTAAGATTTTATTAACAAAAGAAGATTCCTTTTTAAGTAATTGTTTAAGTGATTGGTTTTTTGAAAAAAATTCAAATGTTTATGATGAGATTGTCATTCAAAATTGTTTTAGCTCTGTTGTTTGCTATTCTGAAGATAGCATAAAAAATCTTTATGAAAATATCATTCAAATTGAATTTAAATATTTTAAAGATAACTATATTAAAGTTAATAAAAAAATTAATAATAAAACATTTGAATACAATTATAAATATAATAAGTTCAAAAAATATATTTATATAAAATTTATTTTTTTAGATATAAATAATATCGAAATTAACATTTTAAATAGAAAACAATTAAATATTAACTCAAAATATTTAAAACCATTACGATATGAAAAAATAAAAACTACCATTACTTTTCCTATACACCATTTAAAACCTAATATTTTTAAAATTTTAACGCATAAAGTTCACAAAAAATTCACAATTTCTCAACAATATGAACTTGTTAAATTCATCTTTAAAAGTAAATATGGAACTATTACAATTAAAAAAAATATGTAATTAATTATCTGGCTTGTAATTCAGCATTCTTACCAAATTCATATAAGTTTCATTAATTTTTATTGACTACCGCAAGCCATAATGCTAAAATCTGGCTAATTTTATGGAGTTAATTATGTTAATAAATAATTTATTTTTGAGCTACTATCAAAATTTTTATTTGACTTTAAAACAATTAAACATAAAGTTAAAAATAAATCATATTTTATAGGAAAAAAATGAAAAAAAACAAAACAATATCTACTACATATTTAAAAAGTATGGAAGAGCTTAATAATGAATTTAATTGGAGTGAATTTTCTGTTTCAACACCTACTGAAACAATAGATACTACACATTTTGAATTAATTGCCATTGGAAATCCAGATCAGAAAAATGAATCATGGGTAATGGACATTAAAAACAATAAATATAAAACAACAGACGATTTAATTTATGTTCTCGTAATAGAAGATAAGATATTTAAAATAGGAAAATCCATAACAACAATGGAAAAAAGAATAGGATCATACCATAGTGGTAAAAATGCTTATAGAGAAAAAGAAAATGCTACAAATTCATCTACAAATTGGTTTGTTTTACAAACTGTTTTAGCTATAAATAAACCAGTGTATATTTATGTTCTATATGTTCCACAAACTAAAAATTCTTTTATGGGATGGACTTATCATAATAGAGTCTCTAAAGAAATAGAAACTCTATTATTAGCTGCATTTAATAAAAAATATAAAAAAAACCCTATAGGAAACAAACAAAATTAATATTTAATTAATTTTGACATAGTATTTAATGTTAATTTCTCACTTTTAGATAATTTTATACTTTTATCAAAATTTAAATGCTTTAAAACCATTATATTGTTAAAGTTTCCATATCTTGTTAAGTGAACAATTATCTTATATTCTGGTTTTGTTATTGTTTTTATATAATCCTCTGCTGAAATTTTATCTTCAAATGAAATGTATCCAACAGACTGTGTTGTATTTACTTTATTTTTTACATAAGGAACAAAATATGTGCTTAGTGGAATAATGATATTCCATTTATCATAAATATCTTGTTTAATATTCGCATAGCGTGTTTTTCTTGCTGTATGAATTGTTTCATACGGAAACTCTACAGAAAAATTATCTGATAGTTTATTTTTTTGAGTAAAATTATGCAAATCACACCTATAATTAAAGCTATTATTTTCATCCTTGATGACTTTCTTTACTATAGAAATAATATCATTAGACAAATATAACGGAATAAATTTTAAATCTTTAGGAATTAAGACCTCTTGAGTGTCTTTTATTAAAAAATTATTTTTCACTGTAGTTTTATGATTCAAAACACCTTTTTGCCAAACAAATATTGTGAACGAAGAACCAACACCTGGGAAGAATTTCTTAGCATCATTATCTATAACTATAAAGCTACCCTCATTTAGAAGTCTTTTTAAGGTTACATTGTTATTGTTGTATGTCATCCAATTATTAGGAGCAATAAAACATAAATATCCTTTACTTAATAATAAATCTATTGATTTTTCAATAAACTTATTAGAAATTGAAGTGTTTTTATTAGCACCACCAGAATATGGAGGATTTGCCATTATTAAATCATAGTTTTCAACAATAGAAAACATGTCTAAATTACTTATATTTTTTGGATTTAATAATGCTTTGCAATTTAAATATCTTTGTGGATTTAATTCATTAAAATAAATATTGTCTATATTTGTTTTTACTTTACAGTAAGCACCAAAATTACCATTGCCAGAACAAGGGTCTAATACTTTAATGACTTCTCTTTCCCATAACTCTTTAGGAATATAGTCTATCATTGTTTTTACACAATTCATAGATGTACAAATATCATCATTTGATACATAATGAGATGTATCTTTATTTAAATTATCATAATATTCGAATAACTCTTTTTCAGAAAGATTTCCGACATATGGAACTTTGTTTGTTTGTTTATCATTTATCATATTTGTTTATCATTTATCATATTTGTTTATGTTTTATTATAATATAAATAAGAAGATTAATCAATATTTAATTCTTTATATTTAATCTTTTAATTCTTTATATTTAATCTTTTAATTCTTTATATTTAATCTTTTAATTCTTTATATTTAATCTTTTAATTCTTTATATTTAATCTTTTAATTCTTATATTTAATCTTTTAATTCTTATATTTAATCTTTTAATTTTTTAATACTTTCTTTAACAGGTTTGTAGGTTAATCTGTGAATTTCACATGGCCCATACTTTTTAAGTGCATCCAAATGAACTTTTGTTAAGTATCCTTTGTGCTTTTCAAAGCCATAATCTGGATATAATTTAGCCTGCTCAAGCATTAATCTATCCCTGGTTACTTTAGCTAAAATTGAAGCTGCTGAAATACAAGCAACCTTTTCATCACCTTTTACTAAATAATCTGATTCACAAGCTACATTAGGTGGTACAAAATTACCATCAAATATTGCATAATCAACCTTTTTCAATCCAGCAATAGCTTTTGCCATACCTAATTTTCGTGCCTCTAATATATTAATCCTATCAACTTCTTGTGGGCTAATATGAATAATACAGTAATCCAAAGCTTTACCTATAATTTCAGGATACAATGCTTCTCTTTTCTTCTCTGTTAATTTTTTGCTATCATTTAATCCTTCTATTGGATTTTTAGGATCTAATATCACAGCGGCTACTAGAAGATCAGATGCTCCACACCCTGCACCTGCTTCATCACAGCCAGCAGAATATAATGTGACTATAATTTTATTTTTAATTTCTTGTTCATTTCTCATTTTTATTTTCCTTATTCTATAAATTTTTTATTTTCAAACCAATAATTTCCTTCAGATATATTGTTTCCATCAATACCTGAATAATTAATCGTTAATTCAGTATCTTTAGGAATATCAACTACCGCAATAAATAACAAATTCAGATTTTTTTCATCTGCTTCATATCTCATATTTGATGGATTAGCTGAGTTATATAAAGAACCATAACCTAATGCTATACAATGATCTTTTTTTCCATTTTTTGTTAAACCTGACCAACAAAAGTAGTAATTTTCTATTTCTTGAGGCATTATTGTTCTATCACTAGTAATTTTTTTTAATCCATTCAGTCTATATTCATGTTCTTCTGGATAATCTGAAAATGTTCCTGAAATAATAAATACAGGTGAAGATTCAACAATCTCTCCTGTTTTAATATCTTTTTTAGAAAACACACCTCTACCTTTTCCAACAACATTTTTAATATATAATTCATTCATTTCTTACTCCTTTGATTTAATTGATTCTTCTCTATATTTTATTAATTCTTTTTGCTTTTCCTCAAACTCTATTGGTGAAATTTGATTGTTTACAAGCTCCATAGTTATTAATTTTAATTGACTATCGAAACTATCATAAGCATTAGCTACTGAAACCTTATCTAATACTGCTTTAGTATTAAATACTTCATTAAATGCTAAGTCTATGTAAACATCTAAAGAATTCAAGTTTTGATGACCTGTCATTTGTTGTATTTTTTGTTTTAAAGTATTTGTGTCAAGTAATGCTTTTCTAAAATCATCTTGATTCTCATATTTGTATTGTTTGATTAAATTTACAAATTGTTTAGTTATGAATCTATTCCAGCAATCTTTTTTAATACTGTAACATCATTACTTATGACGGTTTCAAATGATTTCTCACCATTATGTTCATTAATGAATAAATAACCATGATTTTGTGCTAAACCTATTGTATTTTTAATAATTTTTCTACGATATGAATTTAGGTAATTTTTTATTAAAATCTTGCTTTTCTACTGAATTTAAAGTTTTAATTTCATCATCATGGATACATATTTCTAAAGGTAATTTGTTATTATTTTCATTCATTAATCCTGTAATGCAACGAATTAAAACATGACCACGATAAGGAACATCTAAAACTTTAAAAACATGTCCTTTGTAATTATTATAGTAGGGAAACCAAGATGAATTTTCTTGATAAACCTTATCTTTAAAATTAACCAAATTACCTATGGTTTTGTGAGCCTGTGTCATGTTTTTCCTTATCTAAAGGTGGATGTTCTTTTTTTATATATTCTATATATTCTAACACAGAATCAACATCAAAACCTTTTGGTAAGTACCAAACTTTAATTGTTTTAGACCATTCAATTCCAAGAGGTTTAATAAAGTCTTTAATTTCATATGGAACATCTAGAATGGTTGCATGACGCTCTAAATCAAACCTTGTTTTTGCATCTTGAGCAAGAAATTCTTGTTTTTTATTAATCCATGGCTTTTCAAGAAATTCTGAAATATTGGCAGCTTGTTTAACAATATTCCAATTTTTCAATGAAAACCATCTAAAACTATCTTCAATAACAACAGCAGGGAATTGATATACAACCTTAGGTTTGTCAAATAATTCAATTAAATTTCTTTCACAAACAATAATAGACTTGTCATCTTTTTCAATTTTATAAATAAGTCCATAAATTGTATTATTGGGGTCATTTAGTGATGGGATAGTAAAGAAATAAGGTTCATAAGATACAACATCATTTGGGAACAAGAAAAAGTGAGCTTTGATAGCAACAGATAAGCACCTTAATAATGTGTCTCTACTTTGATCTGTATATGGCATATCTTTCTGAGAATATTTAAAAACAGAACTAATATTTTGTAAGTATTGTAATGGTGGGGTATCTTCAACAATATAAGAATAAAATATTTTTGGAGGTTTTTTTCGTAAAACATTTTTCTCACGAGCACGAATACACCAGGAAATTGCAATATCTGCTGCTTGTTTAATGGATAGTTGATGTCCCCATTGTCTTTTGGATAAGTTTTGCATAATGTTGTATAATATAAATAGTAATAAAGAATAAGATGATTTTAAAATAATGTCAAACCTAAATTTTCAAGTAGAAATTTTAAACTTTTTATTTAATAAAGTTTTTATAAAAATACTATTAAATAAAAATTTCCCAGCAGAAATACATAATATACTTTTAGGTATACATTTAGTAACTATTGGTTTCAATACTACAGGAATATCTGAAGGTGGCACTACTATTGGATATTCTAGATTAATATCTCCAATAGAAGAAATTTTTGAACGTCCTAAAATGAATTTTTTTCTATACAACAAAAAATCAATTAATAGAAAATTCATTCTACTGTTCTAATAGTCGATTATCTTTAAGAAATGAATTTTGTTTTTTAAAAAAGACAAGAGATTTTAGAGATTTTTGCATAGATTATTTCAATACTTATGCAAAAACAGTCCCTCAAAATTATTTTGATAAAAAAGAGTATGAATTTAAAGATTTGAAATTCTCTTTTCAACTACATAAATTAAAAAGAAATACTGAAGAAGCACAAAAAAATGCTTATAATCAATTGTTTTTTGAAAAACCTAAATTTCGTTCTATTATAGAAGCTATTTACTTAGAAGAAACAATAAGTAACACAAATAAAAAAGAGAAAAAAATAAAAATTTAAATTTTTATTTTTTTCTTGTCTTTTTGTATCTTTGGAATTACTTCATAATTAAGTTTAGCCATTGTTTCTTCAGGATTAAATGCTAAAGATTTATTCCAAAAGAAAAAGGAGTTTTCATCTTTTTTTCCAATACCAACTAGCTTTAATTTAACACTGTCGTGTTCATTAAACTCAATTAAAGAGCTAATTTGTTTCCCCTTAAGTGAGCTTGTTTTATTTGTATTGAAAAGGAAGTTAGACCAAAAGTTAAAATCATCAGATGATTGAAATTTTCCAACTAATTCAATTTTGCCATCAATTAATGAGTGTTCAGGGTAATGTTTTGGTGAATTTATTTTGGACTTTAAATATAATATATATGTTTCTTCATATGTTCCAGGAATGATGTCACTCCTAGAGATGTTAAGGGATGGAAAATAAAGCAACATAACTTTTTATAACTAAAATTATATTTTAAGTGTTGATTTGTTTTTATATTCATTAATGTTTAAACTATTATCATTAATTAATATAGTTAATAATTTAGCCATGGATTTTGCACATTTTGATTCAATAGAAGAAATAGGAATCCACTTAAATCCATCAACTTCTGGAAGTAGTTTTTTTGAAAGATAGTGTTCAAACATAGATTTACAAACAAGTGCATCAAGGGAAATACTATCTTTATTTTTAAATGTTAAAAAAAGATGAAGGTCTTTTTCTTTGTTATATTTAAAAGAGCCAAGGTCTATTAGTGATTCATGATTCAAAACAAGAGATGTTTCTTCTTCGCATTCTCTAATGGCACAATCAATTGGTAGTTCATTATCTTCAAGCAAACCTTTTGGTAAATCATAAAATGAGTTTCCAGTAGAATGTCCCATAAAAATTTCATTAAGTTCATTAACAATAATAATTCCACAGCTAGTTTTTAATTTTTTATCCATATTTGACCCACATTGTATTTAGTTTGATTATAACTTAAGTAATTAAGATTGTGAAGAGGGGAATTACTTTTTAAAATATATGCTGTATGCCTTAGATACTATTAGTCTTGCAGTAGAGTAATCTAATCTTCTTCTGTATCTAGAATCAGTTCTCAACCCCTTAAATGAGGTAAGGAAGATGTCTTGTGTTGTCTTCCTATAATCATTTAAAACTTTATTACATATGTTAATAATTGATTTAAGTTGTGTCGATGATAGTTTTTTATTATCTGGAGTAAGAATATCAATCCTGGTTCTTAATCTTGAGTGATAACCAACATCAGATTTTAAAATATTTTCGCCATCACAAAAAGAGACTTTTTTATTAATATCTGTAGCGTCTATATTTATTAATCCTAGTTGGCCATTGGGTTTGTGAAATAATATTTTATCATTAATAGTTAATGGATATATTGTGGTTAATTCTTCTTTTTTTTCATGAAAACGACCCAATAGTTTATTGTCACGATATACATTAAAATCATCTGAGTTTTCTGGATTAAATAAGGCCAAACAAACTGGATGTTCTGTTTGATTAAAAAGAGACTTTTGAGTTAAAGAAATAACACCATATAGTCTAGTTTTAAAAAATGGACTAACAATAAATGATTCTGGAACAATAACCGCAACATATTCACAATTGTTTAAGCACACATCTAGACATTTTTCATATAAATCAGAAAAAGGAGAAATATTAGCAGTTATATTTTTTCTAGTAGCTATATTTTTAGCAAGAAAAGGTGGATTAGTAATGCAAACAGAAAAACCTTTGGGGAAATTAAGAATACTATCATTTGTTAAAACATGTTCATTCTGTGGCTCAATATCAAAAGATTGAAATTGATTAATGAGAGATAAGTCTACAAGCATATCAACTAATCCATTTTTACCCGCAAATGGTTCAACTATACAATGTCTTTTTGCAATAGGAATATTTTTAAACCATGATAAAAAAAACTTATTTTTAAAGATGTTTTTATTTGTAAAAAATTGCCCAAGTGTTTTTTGTTTCATTTAAATTTTAATTGTTTTTTTATAAGAGTCATTATGAGAAGGTAATTTTGATGCTAAATCTAAAGCATTTTTTTCAGTTACTAAAAAAGCAATTTCTGGAGATAAAGAGAATATAGTTTCTCCGGAAGTATTTGCTGAATTAATATTGTATTGATGGTTAGTATTAAGTCCATAATCAATACATTTATTAATAATCGTTAATACTTTTTTATTTAGTTTTTTATTTTGGCATGATTTTGCTAATAATAATAATGAACTATTGTTTTTTTCGTCTGTATATGTTGTGAATTCTATATTTTTTTCAATAATTGCAGTAGTTAAGCTATGACGATGATGTTTCAGGCTTGAAAATAAAACTTGAGGATTCATATTGAATTCAGGATGGTTTATTAACATAACAAAAAGTGAACCCCTCTTTTTATAGATAGCTCTATCTATTGGTAATATTTTATTTTTTCCAACACAGTTTGGATCTCCACCATTATCAAATACTATTTGTAAAAGTTGAGGTGAGTTAACTTGAGCTACATTATATACCATCTTAGAAACATCAGCCCCTTGAGAAATTAAGTCAATTAATCTTTTGGCTATAACATCTTTACGTGTTTTATTATCATTAAATAAAGTAATTGGATCTTGACCGTTATTTTTAAGTTTAATACAATCTAAATTGATAGGGTTAACTGGTGTTACCCAAGTAGAGTGGTGCCCCAAAATAAATAAGTCTAATACTAATTTGTTTAATTCTTTTATTTTTTCAGAACTTAAATTTTGTGAGGTTTTCATATTATTAAAATGTTTTTTTGTTTGTTTTGGAATTTTCTTTATTAAAGTATTCTTGAAATAGAAAATTATCGATATTGTCAATTTTATTAAGGCGTGGATAATGAAAATTAATAATTTCAGTTCTTAAATAAGATTCTTTATTTTCATTGCCTGGAAACTTTTTAAGTTCTTCAGACATTGGTGTAACAACAAGATTACGTTTAGAATATGTTCCGGATTTAAAAAATTCAGGATAGTCATCCCAAGAAACTCCTATTTCTGCTAACATTTTAATCTTTGTGGCAGAATTTTTACCTTGTAATAGGGTATGAGAGTAGTGTGCTTGTGCAGCCATACTGATAGCATTTTTAATAGCATCTTCTTGTCTCCATATAAAAACTTCAGCAGCATCTTGAAGTGTTGGAACATTCCACACACGACAATCAAATATAGCAAATTGATCACTTTTTTCTGTTAGGTTTTTTAAAATTTCAGAATTAAATTTAGCAGTTGTAATACTAGCTAAAACAGAAGTTAGTTTTTGAATTCTTCCACCAAAAAAAGATTGTTGTTTATCATCTGTTTTGAAATAAACTAAACTAATTTCATCACTTTGAGTATATCCAAGTTTAGCATGAGTTTGTTCAACAAGAAAATTTGTAGTATCAATCATCGCTTGTGATAGTCTTTTGTCAAATGGACGAACAAGACCTTTGGTATAAGTGTGGAAAGATTTACCATCAATTCGCACACAAATAGGAGAATCTTCATCTAAACATAAACTTGCTTGTGCCATTTCTAGATTTTTAACTCTATCACCAAGAGTATCTACTTTTTTATCCATATATTCCTTTTAATTAATTATTATATTTTATTATACAAGATTTTTAAACAAAAAAAACCCTGCATTAATTTGCAGGGTGTCAAATTAATTTTAATTAATTATTTCGTAACTGTAGTTTTTGATTGAAACCATTCTTGATTATTTTCTGTATCAAAACCAAGAAGAACATAATATGAGTTATTTGGAACAGTTTTATTAAATTTCACACCAAAAAATGGAGTATTGTTTTTATCTGTTGATAACTGATATAATGTAGAAAAATCAGTAGGAATTGCTAATCCAGTTATGTTTTGTGGAATATAGTCATGCCCTTCTTCAGAAAAGTGAGCATTGAATGCTAAATTTCCATGTGTGGTGAATTTTTGATTAAATCCAATATTTACAATATTCCCATTTTTTGTATAAAACGATGTATCTTTAGAATCTATATTGGGAGATTTGCATAAAGATGGCAAAGAGTCTGTTAGTTTACCATCTTTATCAATAAAGATTGAGGAAACAAAAGGAGATTCAATATTTTTTAATTGATAACTAACATAAATAAGTTGACAACTATTTTGATTTAAAGTGATATTATTAAATTGTGTTCCATATTTTACATTATTAATTTTAGCACTAGATAAATCAGAATTAATAGATGCAACTACAATAGGTGAATTACTCAAATAAAATTCATTTAAATTGTTGGTTGTTCTTTTGTCTATAAGTAAAAAGTTAAAAACAGAAGGATTCTCAGTTTTTGTAATTTTAACATCAACATCAGAATAAGAAATAGGTGTTAAAAATTTAGCCAAATCAGATTCTTTAGTATTGTTTGGTATGTGATAATATTCTGTATTAAGTAAAACAGCTTGAACAACAGGTGTTTTATATTCAATTCTTTCAATAACAATAGGAGTTGAAGAAATTGGTTTACTTGCATTTTTTATTTTATGTTTTTTGATTTTTGATTTAGAAAGAACAGCTACTTTTGCCGTTGGTTCAATTTTAACAACAGGAGCAACTACTTTTGCCGTTGGCTCAACCTTAACAACAGGAGCAACTACTTTTGCTATTGGCTCAACTTTAACAACAGGAGCAACTACTTTTGCTATTGGCTCAACTTTAACAACAGGAGCAACTACTTTTGCTATTGGCTCAACCTTAACAACAGGAGGTTTTGTTTTGGTTGAACCAAGCATTTGCTCTAGTTTATTGAGAGATGACATTGGTTTTGTCTGTGAGAAAGCCACACCTGAAAATACTATGGCAAGAGATAATGTTAATATTTTTTTCATAATTTTACCTTAAAAAACACATTTTTGAATAATTTATTTAAAGTAAAATAAAAAAAACCAAAAATCAAGGTAAATACAATTACACATGATTTTTTAATTTAAATAAAAATAGAAATTAACAAAATTGTATAAGTTGTTCACATTGATGATTAATAATTAGACTAGTTGATTTCTAATATTTAAGTAGTTGACAATTTTACATTTTAGTGTAAGAATGAAAAAATGTTAAAACCAGCCAGAAGGGTTGGTTTTTTAACAATAAATAAAGGAAACAATTATGTCTTGGTATACATTACAAACTAGCCCTAATAGGGAATCTAAAGTTACATTAGCAATGGAGGAAAAAATTGCTAATGGACTGCCTATTCGTGAAATTTTTGCTCCAATTGAAACAATTTATGAATTGAAAGATGGGAAAAAGAAAGAACGTCAAAAAAGAATGTTAACAAATTATATTTTCGTAGAAATGGACTACACTGATCAAATTTGGCATGCATTAAAAGGTATTAGTGGTGTAGTAGGATTTATTGGAAGAAAAGGTAATCCGGCAACTGTTTCAGAAAAAGAAATTCAAGTTCTTAAGGATAAAGTTAATGGAGAAGCACCAAAACCAAAAATTTCATTTGAAGTGGGGACAATTGTTAGGATTAAAGAAGGATCATTCTTAGATTTTAATGGAGTTGTTCGTTCTGTTGATTATTCAAAAAATAAAGCAAAAGTTGCTATTAATATTTTCAATCGTGAAACTGAAGCAGAAATAGATTTAGAGTTTATTGAAATGGTTTGAACGATATAGGCGAATACATCAAGACCCTACTGTATGATATGTTAATTTTTAACTAAAAGTACAGGGGGGTTTTCTATTTGGCAATATTAAATTAAAATATAAATTAGGTTCTAGAAAACTGTTATTTTTAATTTTAGAACTAGAGTTTATATTTAGTTTTCTTCTTTAGTGATAAATCAAATTCTTCAACAGATACTGAATCTAAACTTTCAAAATATCCATTCCATGGAGAATAAAATTTCTTTGTTTCATTTCTCTCATTTTGATAATAAACATCAGATAGATGACTAGAGTCAAGTTTACCTTTTTTGTTTACAGGTGGACAATTATGAGTGAAAGAGATAAGTTCATTGAATTTATTAATGTCTTTTTTTCCATAATTATTAGATAAATAGTTATATAAATCAGCATTTGCTTGTATTTGTTTGGCACAACGTTCAGCTTTATCTTTAGATTGAAATACTTCAATGAATTCTATTCCATATCCTTCATCATTTCCAAAAGAATCGCCTGTTGAGTAAATGGCAGTAACTAAATAAACTTTATCCAATTCAGAATCTTTAACTTCAAAAGCACCAGAAGAATCAAAAGAAGAATCTTCTGATATAGAAATGCCATGAATAGAGTATGTTGTAGAGGTGCTTGCTCTGGAATAGTCATCTTCGGGGTCTATTTCAGAAGTTTCCTCACTGTAAGAAGTATAATTAATGTTAAATAAAGTACTAGGAATAACTGATTGTTTAATAGATTTTTTTGGGGTTGCCATTTTCTCACCTTAATTTTTAAAATTATATCACAAAAATAATAAAAAACCATCAAAAAATTATTAGATGGTTTTTCTGTGTTTTAAAACAATGAAGGTTTTAAGGTTTTACTTTTTTAGGAGTTGGTTCGTTATCAATTTCATAAAGTAGTTCAGTTAATTTATTGATTTTTTCTGTTCCACCTAAAACTTTAGATAATCCCTCTGCAGCCTTTTGACAAGATTTATAAGTTTTTTCAGCTTCACGAGAATCTACATTATAGCCAAAATCTGAAGCCCAACTTTCAAATCTTAAATAATCTTTAACATTAGCATCTAAAGATAGGGATTCTAAAATATCTTTTAATGTTGGATCTGGAAATTGTGCATTACCAACCCCAAAAGTTATTTTCTTATCAGATAAAGTGATTTTTTTTGCGACACCAGTTTCAACAGCAGAATCAATAGCGTCTTTTAGTCCACTTGCTTGATAAGCATTTAGGTTCATAAATGTTGTTTGAGGATATGGTAAGTGACCAATTCCTTTCATATAGTCACAAGTATATTGTCCTTTGGGTGACATAATTGTAACTTTCCAATTTAAACTTTTATCCTTTTCTTCAGCATTTCTAGACAAACTAAAAGGAACAAATTTACTTTTAACTGTAATTTTATTTTCTTCAATAAATTGTTCAAATTGTTGTGTTGGGGTCATGGTATTTCCTTATAAGTAATATACTTTATATTTTAACAAAATAAAAATAAAAATCAAAGTAATTGACAACAATAACTGCAATAGTATAATTTGGAAATAAAACAACTAATTAATTTATGAATATTATATCTCTTTTTTCAGGTGCTGGTGGTTTAGATTTGGGATTTAAACAAGCGGGATTTAAAATAGCCTGGGCAAACGAATATGATAAAAATGTTTGGGAAACTCATGAGTTAAATTTTCCAGAAACGGTTTTGTCAAAAGTTTCAATAACAACGATAAATGAGAAAGATGTTCCAAATTGTATAGGTATGATTGGCGGCCCACCTTGCCAATCATTTTCAGAGGCAGGAGCAAAAAAGGGAACACAAGACCCTCGTGGTCAATTGTTTTGGGACTATATTCGTATTTTAAAAGAAAAGAAACCATTATTTTTTGTAGCAGAAAATGTTTCTGGATTATTAGCAAGTCGTCATTCAAAAGATTTGGAGGCATTTATTGAAGCATTTTCTAAAGCAGGGTATGCTGTTAAATATGAATTATACATGGCAAGTGATTACGGTGTTCCACAAGACAGGCAAAGATTAATTTTTATTGGATATAGAAAAGATTTAAAGAAAGAATTTAGTGGAATTAAAAAAGAATTAGGTAAGGTTTTATTAAAAGATGTGATTTCTTCTATTCCGGCAGGAGTTCCTTCCAAAAGTGGTCAAGTAAATTTAAATGTATTATTTCAAAATCAAGAATATATGATTGGTGGATTTAGTAGTATGTTTATGTCTAGGAACCGAGTCCGGTCTTGGGAAGAAACAAGTTTTACTATTTTAGCAACAGCTAGGCAAGTTCCATTACATCCTATGGCTCCGAAGATGATTAAGGTAGGAACTGATAGTTATTCTTTCGTTGTTGGTAAAGAGATCTTATATCGTCGGTTAACGGTAAGAGAGTGTGCTAGAATTCAAACATTTCCAGATGATTTCATCTTTAAGTATTCAAAAATAGAAAATGGATATAAAATGGTAGGTAATGCTGTTCCTGTTCTTTTGGCAAAAAAAATAGCATTACAAATAAAAAAAGATTTAGATTTAATTTAGACGATTAATTCCAAATTTGTAATAAATTATTATTAAATATATCTAAGTCAGTGATAATTAAATCAAAGTTTTTAGTCTTAATAAGCTCAATTGCTTCATTTGTATCTTTGCAAAATGTAACTTTATAGTCAGCAAGTGATTTTTTAGCTTTAGCTCTAACAACTGCTGAAGCATCAATGATTAAAATATTTTTTTCTAAAAGTGTTTTCTTTGAATTTTCAAGTAATTTTATTTTATTATTTAATTCAATGTTGATTTCTTGTTCTTTTTGAATTGCTCTTGCAACCTTTTCTCTTAGTTCAAAATTATTTTTTTGATGAGCTAAATTATCTGCAATAGAGTCTTCACTATCTTTTAGTTTTTGTTCGTATTCTAATATTTTTTTTGCATCAATGATATTCTTTTTTAAAAGCTTCTGCATTATGCTATCATATTTATTTTGACATGTAAACATAAAAAACCTTATGTTGTTAAAGAGGATAAGAATTTAATTCTTTTAAGAAATTCAACTTCTTTCCATGGCTTTTTAAAGATTCCAGTCAAATTTTCTGTTTCATTAATCTTTAGATTTACATCATCGTGACCAGTAATTATAACAATAGGTATGTGTTTTGTTATTTCATTAGCATTTGCTCTTTTCATGAATTCAAATCCATCAACATTAGGCATTTCTAAGTCAGTAATAATTAAATCAAAGTGTTTTGTTGGTAATAATTCCATTGCATCTGCACCATCATTAGCAAGAGTAACATCATATCCTGCTTCAATAAGCATTTTTTTCATTTTAGTTCTAATAACAATAGAGTCATCAACCATTAGGATAGATTTTTGTTGAATAATTTCTGGAGTTATTGTTTTTTCTTGTTTTAATATTTCTATATCGCTAGTTAACTGTGAAAGTAAATTTTCATAATTATTGATTTGTTCATTTTTGCTTTTTATCTGACTTAATAAATTATTGTTTTCTACATTAAGAGAATTTTTATCTTTTAAATAATCTTCAGCTTGTGCTTGAGCTTTTTCTTTTTCTTGAGTTTTTTCTTTAGCTATATATGACAGTGATAATAACTCTTGATTTAATTCTTTTAAGTTATTTTGAGTTTTAGATAAATTAGATTCTAAAAGTTTAACTTTTTCAGAAGAGTTGTTATTGACTGATTCTTTTAGTATTGATTCTAAAGACTTATTGTATTTACTTTTAATACTTAAGACAATAGCAATACTCCCAATAACAGAAACGCCAGGAATTATATATGCAAAAATGTCACTCATTATTTTTTCTCCAATTTTGATTATAAAAACAAAATAAAATAAAAAAAACAAGGGAAAAGCAAAAATAGATTAATAAATCATGTTTTATTAATCCAATCAATGTGTTTTTTATGCCAATCAGAAATTGTTATACATGGATGGTTATGCTTTAAAAATAAGGCTAAATTTGGGCATATGTGTTCAAAAGATATGTAATTGTTGACATTAAAAAATTCTAAAGATAATTCTAATATTTTTAAGTTAAAACTTTTTAAATTATTAAATGATATATTTGCTCTAGATTGTAGGTTAACCCAAGGACTAAGATATGGAATTCTAAGTGGGGATTCATTCCAGGCACAAACTAGACCACCATTATTGCTACCTAAAAGAAAATCTCTAGTATCAACTATATCAAAAAGACGTAATTCAATTTTTTTATTAATTATATATTCATGTAAAAGACTTATTTCTTTATTTATAGAAACACCAATTAGTGAAAGGTGTGTTTTTATAAGTCTAATTGTGTTTCCAGATGCAATATCATCATCAATTAAGCAATACTCGCCAGCTTCAATAGGGGCATCTGAAATAGAGTTTGGTCTTCTCACTAAACCTAATGGATGTAGTTGAGTATCGTTCATTAGAAAAATTCTAGAATAATCTAATTTAATTTGACCTGGTAATTGATTGGTGCAACAATCCAAATTAATAACATTATTTTGGGCTTTTACTTCATTTACAGTTTTAATTTGTTCATTTATGGGAATAGACAGAGTTTGAACAAGAGTGTGTTCTTTAATTGTTGATAAAAGATTATTGTGAAAATTTAAATAGGTTGATTTTAATTGTTCCTCTTGTAAAGGAAAAAAATCTATCCATTTTTTTAATGCAAAATCTTGTTCATAGCGAACACCATAAAACAAATTAATATTATTTGCATTTGCATTAGTATGAACTTTAATATTAGTAGTTAATCGGATATTTTTGGATTTTTCTTTCGCAAAAGATATGTTTTTAGTGTAATAAATATTATCTTTGCTTTGTTCTTGATCTAAAGAATAATTTTCTCTTTCTACACAAACAGCAAAGAATTTGTTTTTATATTTTTTAGGTAATGATTGAAAACAATTAATAAAAGATTTATTATCAGAACCAAAAACATAAAAAATCTTTACTTTTTTATTTAGATAACATTCTATGTTTTTTGTTATTTTTAAAATAACATCAGTAAAATTAACAGGACAGTTGCAAAACATTGATTCCCATAAATCAACAGAAAACAATTCTTTTTCATTAATATTATAAAATGGATAACTATTTATCATATCTTCTAAATAAGAAATTCTATTCTTAATGTTCCAATATTGAATATCATTAGATTTATTTAAAACATATTTGTCATGAGATGGACTAAGAATGATCGCATCAATTTTATGATTATTTAACTCTAATATTTTTTTTGCTTGTAACATCATTTCAATATGACCAAAATGAGTTGGAGCATAACTTCCTGTATTTAATAAAATAGAAATTTCCTCTTTATCAGAAGATATAATTTTGTTATTAATGTTAGAAGAAAAAACATTTTGATTTTCATTCAATTCATTGATTGAATATGGAGTTGTAATCCATCCACTTGCAAGAATTTCAGGATAAGTAAATCCATTTAAGACCATCGGAAAATAAAAAATATCATTTTTGATTTTTTCTTGAACATTAGTCGGTATTTGTGAAAACCATGTTGGTATAGTCATTTTATTTACTTAAAAATTTAGTGGTGCAAGCTTCAAACATTAGTTCAGTCCTTAATATGATTTTTTCACCAAATTTAACTAATTCTCCACTATGTAAAATACGATGAGGGAAAATAAGTGCAGAACCTTCTTTTGGTTTTAAGGAAAAATTAATATCTTCAGGAAGAGCTTGTTGACTCAAATCTGAGAAATCTCTTTCTTCAAATAATTTTTCATTTTGACTATCAAATAAGAATTGTGTTGAACCACCAATGCATTGATTTGAGATTGAAATTATCAATGTTAATAGACTTCTTCTAATGTTGCTCTCATAAAAAGAATCATCATAATGGGGGACTAAGAAATCATTTTCAGAATAATTAAGAAGACGAATCATTGGGTTGACTCCAACAAAACGCCAACTGTTAAAAGGTTTCCAATTAGTATTATATTCAGAAAATATTTCTAAATTAGAAATAGCTCCAGAAAGTAAAATTCTTTCTGAAATAATTTTGGCAAATTCAATTGAATAAAAGCTTAATCTTTTAGAGCCATTCATTGAAGAATCTCTAATTCCATATTGATTTGTTTGAACTATTTTTGAATTATTTATGTTTTTCCAATTAAGAATGCTAATTATTTCTTTTGTATCAATTAAGTTTTCAACAGATATAATTGAATCATTAATTTTTGAAGAAGATGGAAGAGTAGAATTAATTTCTAATTGTGGAGAATCTAAAGTGTATCCAATAAAATTATGAGTAGGAATAATTTTAGGGGCACTAATTTTCTTGTAAATATTTGAGTGAACACCTTCAATCCAACCATCAGTAACAGAGCTATCTAAAATATCCAAATGAATGGCTTGGGATCCGGCCCAATATTTGTGCTGATTATACTTGTGTAGTTTTTCTAAAGCATGTTGGTATGTATCAAATTGAAGTTGATCTTCTTGTTCCCAAAATGAAGTTATTTTTTCCCATGTATTGATAGAAATATTTTTATAATTTAGATATATTTCAACAAAGTCATAAGGTGCACCAAAAACTTCTTCATCAGTTCTTCCATCATACATATCACCCGCAGGAATAGCTGTAGTTATTTCGTTGATTATTTGTAGTTTTTCAGAAACAGAATAAACTTCGCTTTTATGAAGGTCTGAAATAAGTTGGATATCAACCATTCCATCAGATGCTTTCCCAACATATCCAAGATAAGCACCCTCATCCCTATTTGTTGTTCCAACTATAATTGAACTAAACCCTTGAGCAGTTAATACACTAGTTGTATAATATAAAAATGGTGTTCTAGTATACGCAACTAATTGACCTCTAGCCCATAAATCAGGATTTTTAAGTTTTAATGCCTCATCAATTGGAGCACTAATATTATTAAAACTATTATTAATATCAAAGACATGAAATTCAATATTAAATTTTGAGCACAATAGTTTAGCTTTATGAATTGCCTCAACTTGATTTGTTGCCCATTGTGTATTTTTTGCTGGCAAACTAATGGCGATAATCTTTTTTATTGGACTGTTAGGAATCTTACTGGCCATTGCTATTAATCCTAAAACAGCAGAACTATCAATTCCACCACTAACTGCTACAACACAAGCACTTAATGAACATTGAGACATATATTCATTAAGTAATGTAATCTTTGCCGTAATATATTCGTCAGCATTAAATCCTCTCATTGTCCGAATTAATGAAAGTGTTTTTCTAATGTTTGTTGTTATGTTTTCGTGTTTTGAGTTATAAACTTTCATTTTGTTCCTTGTTATGCCATAAAACAAATTCTTGAACTGCTAAGTCAACACAGTCAATAACATTAATATATGAAGATAATTTATTCCAATTTAACATACTAAGTTCTGTGCAACCTACAATAATATTGGTTATGTCTTGTTTTTTTGATTCTGTAAGAATTGCATGAAAATAATCTAATTCATTAGATGTGTTTCCAACAATATGATTTTGAATAATTAATTCACTAAGTTCAGAAAGTTCATTACTAGAATAAATAATATCAGAATCTTCACTAAATATATTATGTTCTTTACTAGTTTTAGAACATAGTATTAAAACTTTATCATTTTGTTTTTTTCTTGTTTTATAATGAATTAATCCAAGTTGTGGAAGATTTATTATTCTACTGTCAGACACTAGTGGATTTAAACTATTACATGCAATAATAATTTTAGCACATTCAATAAGTGGTTTTAAGGCTAATTCTATTTCTTGTTTTGCAAGAGTTGGTAAATCTACACCCTTAGAACTAATGGATGAGAATGGATAATTATGAAGTAATATTTGAGGAAAGTCTTTATCTTTTAGATTTCTATTTCGTGCTACACCATATAATATTTTTTTATAAATATTTAATCCAGAAAATGCCCCTGCCCCACCAATAATTCCAAGTTTTTTCATAATATAATTTAAGTTAAAAGAATAATCATATTATACTTAGTATTTAAAATCAACTAAGATAAATAAAAAATTTCCTCCATTTATTTACTCTTCTGTCTTCTTCGTGATATTTATTAATAAATAATTAACTTCTATCTATTTATTTATTATTGAATTTAAAACGATGCCTTGAGCGGCAAAGTTTACCCTTAGCCAAATCAAATCGATTTAACTTCGGCTTTTGCACGTCTAAGACAACTGCCCCAGTTACGGCCTTGCTAAATTTAAGGTTCACAAGTCTCTGATTCAAATCCCTTAAGATTCCATAGCCCGGTCCAGATTCAGCTTCGGTAATAGTTTGCTATGATTCCATTGTACTATTTTTAATAACCATAGTTCAACAATTATATTGAGAAAATAATAGTTTTAAGCACCCCAATCGGGAAGGAATAGATTTAGATTGTTCTGACGAATCAAACCTTTTATAATTGACGCATAAGGCACTTAATTTGATAAATTTAGATAATTTTTTTAATTCTGTCAAGGATATTTTGAATAATTTTATTATGTTTTAATTTACAAACAGATACAATAAATAAGAGATAATATTGCTTGTTTTAGGGTGGATTTTATGCTATAATAATGCACTATTTCGGTTTTTAAAAAAACGAAAATTATTATGTATTTACTATCTAAAGATTGTATGAGTTAAGTTATTATATCCCAATTTTAAAAAAGAAAAGAATTATGTTAGTTATTATTTCAATATTAAGTTTATTTGCATTAAATGTTATGACTCCTGGAGTTTCTTTTATTTTAACAATTAGAAACTCATTATCTCATGGTCGTCGTGCTGGTCTATTGATAGCGGCAGGACTAACATCAATAGATATTGCTTATGCAGTTTTTGCAGTTTTTGGAATAACATCATTAATTTCATCAAGTGTTGTTACCTTAAATATGATTGCTGTTTTAGGTGGATTATGGTTGGTTTATCTAGGTGTTTCAATTTTAAAAGATTTATTTAATATCAAATTTGGAAAAACAAAACTAACAGAAGATAGTCAAATTTCTATAAATCAAGGTTTAGAAAAAAAACCTAATTTTTATAGAGTAGGAGTTTCATGTGGATTATCTAATCCTCAAGGTATTGTGTTTTTCTCATCTATATTTTTAAGTGGTGCTGGTCATTTAACTATTTTAACTTCAATAATTGTATTAGTTTTGTTAGCCATAGTTTCTATTCTATTGAGGGGGGGGATTGCTGTTGGAGTAACAATTCCAAAAGTGAATGAATGGTATTTTGTTAACCAAATGAAGGTACAATTTGTTTCTGGTTTAGCCTTAGCAATATTGGGAGGTAAATTGGTTGTAAAAAGTTTACTGTTTTTGATTGCTTAAGATGGTCTAAAAATTAAGTTATGGAAACGACTATATTTATTAATAGGTGTAGTCGTTTTTTAATTATATAAAGATATTTTTCTATGTTGATTTTTTAATAGTTTTTAATATAATGAATGTATATCAAAATAAGAAAATATGATTAGTTTTATAACAAGTAATAAGAAAAAGGCTGCCGACTTTAAAGACTTTGGCTTTGGGGTAAAAGAGTTTTTAGTAGAAGTGCCAGAAATTAAATCTCCAAATGTAGAAGAGGTGTCCCTGTATAAAGCAAAAGATACAAATTTAAATAATATAGTAGTTGAAGATTCATCATTATATGTTGAAAGTTCTCATTTTTGGGGAACAGATATTAAACATGTTTATTCTGAGTTGTTAAGTGAAAATAAGTACGATAATCACTCTGCAAGTTGGAAGATTTGTCTTTGTTTGAAAAAGGATGAAAATTATTATTTATCTGTCGGAGAAACTAAGGGTAAAATAAAGTATCCATTTACAGAAACTGGATATCATTTTGAAAGATTTTTTGCAGTAGAAAAAAATAATAAATACATTTATTATTCACAGTTATCTAGCAATGAACAAAAAGAATTAAGTCCAAGATTTAAAGCTTTAACAAAGTTAAAAAAAGCAATTGACGAAAATGATTTTAGTAGCCTTATTAAAATACCTGTAGCTACTGTTAAAGATTGGACTGGAGATTATCAAATAGAAGGAAAAAGTGTCAAAAGAGTTAATAAATTAAATTAGATTTTGTATCAAAAAAATTATATTAAATTGACAATTTTTGTCTTTTATATTATTTTGATTTAATAAATTGTAAGGTAAAAATGAATAATTTAATTATTAAAAAATATAGAAAAATTTCATGGGTCGGCATGATTATTTTTATTGTAGGAATATTGTTAATGATATTAAATATGAAAAATGCTGTTTTTGCAACATCGGGATTATTGGTAACATTAATTGGTTGGTATGTTTTTTCTAAGTATCATACAAAAATAGCTATTATCAATTTAAAGGAAATAACTAGAGACTATTTTATTAATGCAAAAAAGGTTTAAATTTTTGATTTAGATTTTTTTGCTTTTCCCCCTTTGGGAAGGTTTGTATCTAAATAAGCAACTTCATATTCTTTCAGTTTTGAGTATAAATATTCACATATTGAATTTTGTGCGAAATCCAAATTTGTAGTTAATATATTAAAAAAATCAGTCATCTCATTTTTATCATATGAGTATCCATTTTTCAAAATGAAAGATAATGCTTTATTGTGAGATTCAAGTATGTTTTCTTTCATGGAAAACAAGATTTCTTAAAATGTTATTGCAGTATTATCAATTAAAGAATTGCTTTGAATTGGAATATTCATGTCAGAATTTTCTATTTTAAGTTTTTTAAATCTAGGATTTAATTTATATGGAGTTTTATCGTTAATCCAAAAACAATAACTATCGGTTTGTTCGTTAACTGATAAGATATTAAAACTTATGTTTTTATCACCATTATCATTATCTAAAAAATAATGGAAACAAAATGTATGAGATTTAATTGATGTGATTGTTTTTCCATTATTTAGTATTTCATCTTTAATAAAGCCAATTTGAAAAGCAAAAACTAAATCCTCAATAGAAGTAAGATTATTTTCGATTGTTGGCCATTTTATATAATTTCTAATTGTTAATTTCATATGTGTCTTACTACCATATTTTAATTTGTCTAAAAATAGAGGATGGTTCGGATTCTATTTGGACATAAGTGTTTTGGTCATATCTCATAGGTTGATGTTTCGATTCAGAATGTTTAATATATTCTGTAAATTCAAAAGTTTTAACATAATGTTGTGCATATCTAAACAAAAATGAATGCCTATTACTAAGATAAGAGTATTGGTCTATGAGGGTAAAGAAATCATCATTAATATTATTACTATATTTGTGATTTGATATTAGAATTGAATATGTGGCTATTCTATTCTTTTGGCTGTTATAGCGTCTTAAATTAAGAACACTAATGGTTTTTTTAGTATTAAAAATATTTGTATTTAATTTGTTTTTAACATGCTCATTTTGATACTCAGTAAGGCTATTGTCACAAATTTCAATAATAGCAATAGATGAATTAATGCTGTTTAATTTTAACATTGCTTTTTCTGATAAGTTATTGAGTATATTCATTTTTTTCTTACATATATAAAGTAATTTTAAAAAACAAATCAATACTGAATGAGAACTTATTGTTTAAATTTGAAATCAATGTTTTATATATTATATACGAGATATATTTAAATTCAATTATTTCTAGTAGGTATAACAATTTAAAGGTATAATGAAAAAATTTAAGGATAGAATATATGAATGATTTTTTAAGTGTATTATATGAAGACTATATGAAGACTAATGGTGTGATTTTAAAAAACACATTAATTGAAACCAAAGAAAATTTTAATTTAATAATTTTAAATGGAATAATTGAAGATTTCCATAAAAGTGAAGATAAGGAATTAGTTTTTAAAGAAGCATCATTGGTTTTGTGTTTATTGAGTAATTTGATTAAATTAATATATTCAATGATAAACCCAAAAGAAGAAAACTTATCAAATAAGATAAATGAAGGTTTATTTGTTATTATTAAATCATGCTTGTATTGTTCAGCTAAATCATTAAATTATATAGCTTCATATTCAATGGATTTAGCAGAGAATAAAAAAGGCATTTTAGTTGCATTAATTGGTGAAAAACATAAATCGTTAAACGATAAAGAAAAAGATGTTTAATATGAAAATTTGTTCTATATTTTCTGGTATTGGTGGTATTGAAACTGGATTTTTAAATACTTTTAAAAATTCAGAAATTGTTTTTTCTTCAGAAATTGATAAAAAAACTGCAAAAGCATATGAGTTACAGTTTGGTCATCAACCCAATGATGATATTACAAAGGTAGACGCTAAAGAAATTCCTGATCATGATATTTTAGTAGGAGGGTTTCCATGTCAACCATTCTCTATTGCAGGAAAACAACTTGGATTTTCTCATGCAACACAAGGAACATTATTTTTTAATATTATAGAAATTATAAAAACTAAAACATCACGAGTTGTATTTTTAGAAAATGTAAAAAATTTAGCCAGTCATGACAATGGTAATACTTTTAAAGTCCTTCTTGGTTCTTTAGAAGAAATTGGATACAAAGTTCATTATAAAATTTTAAATGGAACAACTTATGGCAATAGGCCACAAAACAGAGAACGTATTTTCATTGTAGCATTTAGAGATGAAAAAGATTTTATTAAATTTTCATTTCCTAAAGAAATTCCATTAACTACAACAATTAATGATTGCTTAGAAAAGGGTAAAGTAAATGAAAATTTTTATCAAACCAATAAAAACAGTCCAGTCGTAAAAAAAATATTAGATGGTGTCACTAATAAAAATACCATATATCAATATCGACGTTATTATCTGCGCGAAAACAAAGGAAGTATCTGCCCAACATTAACTGCAAATATGGGAACAGGTGGGCATAATGTTCCATTAATTCTTGATGATTTTGGAGTAAGAAAATTAACCCCAAGAGAGTGTTTTAATTTTCAAGGGTTTCCAATTAGTTTTGTTTTGCCAAAAACATTATCAAATTCTTCTTTATATAAGCAGGCTGGTAATAGTGTTGTTATGCCAGTGGTTAAAAGAATTGCGGAAGAAATCATTAATGCAATCAAATGATTTTTGTTACACCAAATTCAGTCCATAATGCTGTTAGGCACATTAATATCTAAAATTCTAGATAGACTACTCATTCTGATTTGTGGGAGGTTTGTAACTTATTATTATCAATTCCTGCTATCTTCATATATAAACTTTAATTTAGTATAAGTTTTACCTAAAATTTCTTTTTGAATAGGACTACTAAATTTAAACTTTTTATTAGCATGCCATGATTTAACCATTTCATCTTGAAAGCTAATTTCTTTAAATAAACTCATGATGGAATCTAGTTTTTAACTGTATCTAGTTTATGCATTATTAATGCTTTCTTTACTTGAATTTATTCCTTTTTTAAATTCTTTAAATTGACAAAAATGGTTTATTTTGTATCTTTTGTTTAATAGTTAATGAGTTTACAAAAATGTAGGAAAAATAAAATGAAAATAAAACAATTTTTAACATACTTTGCAGTCCTAGGAATATTTGCTGTTTCTCCATTATTAACTGCCTGTGGTGGTGGTAGTTTAAGTTTAAATATAAATAGTCCAAATGTAATTAATCCAATTACTTTACCAATAACAGTTTTATCTGCTGAAGAAATTGCGGCATTGAAATTTATGCGTGAAGAAGAAAAGCTTGCTCATGATATTTATGTTGAACTATACAGTATTTGGGGTGCGAATGTGTTTTATCAAATATCTTTGAGCGAAACAACCCATACAGAGGCAATTCTTTCTCTACTGAATAAATATGGAATTGATGACCCTGCTGCTGGTAAAGCTCCTGGGGTCTTTGAGAGTCCTGTTCTTAATGCACTTTATGGTGCATTGGTAACAATGGGTAAAGTTAACCTAATTGAAGCACTAAAAGTAGGGGCATTAATTGAGGAAACTGATATTCGTGATATTAATGAGAAGAAAACAATAACCGATGAAGATGACATTGTGACAGTTTATAATAGTCTTCTTTGTGGTTCTAGAAATCACTTGCGTTCATTTAATTCTAACTTGTTATCACAAGGTGTTACTTATATTCCACAGGTTATAATTCAAGCAGAATGGGATGCAATTGCTAATTCTCCAAAGGAAACTTGTGGTGGTAATGGTATTATTTAAATAGAAATATCACCACTTACTGATTTAGCATTGTTGATAGATTTTGCTTCAATATCACCAGATACACTAGTTACATCTTGTGCAGAATCATAAGACACTTTCTTTTAATAAAGAAATTTATATTCATAGTGACTGTTTAAATTCAGAAGAAGATACTATATTTCAAATATCACATGAAATATTTCATTGCTTAATGCCTCATGGAAATGTAAGTCCTACATTTTTTGAGGAAGGAATGGCTACCTATTTTTCTATTTATATATTGAAGTATTTTAATTATAATACTAGTAACTTAAATAATCCTAATAATAAATATTTTCAAGCATTGGATTTAGTAACAAGAACAAAAACATATGAAAGCAATATCATAAAAAAAGTAAGAAGCATAGAGTCACATCTATCTTGTGCAAAGAAAGAGACAATTTTAAAATTTATTAATATAGGAGAAGAAGATTTAAATTTATTATTAAAGGATTTTTATAAATAAATATAAAAGTTATTGACAAGAATAAAATAGTAGCATATAATTCAATCAATCAATAAATAAATTTTTAGGATAAATTAAATGAAAACTTTAAAAATGACAATGTGCTGGTGTATGTGGTGTAACTCCACTACTAGTGCCTTGTCTGAAGGTTGGGATGATTAAATAAAAATAATCAACTAATTTAAACAAAAAAGCACTAGCATAAAAACTAGTGCTTTTTTGTTTGTAATAAATATTGACGCTTTGGTATAGAGGTTGTGCCCTTGACTGCAAATCAAGAGAGTCTGGTTCAAGTCCAGAAAGCGTCTCCAGGTTATTAGTTAGTAATGTTTTTTATAAAGGAATATTTAAGTTAATAAAAATTTTGGCCCGTTGTCCGAGCGATTTAGGTAGAGATCTGCAAAATCTTTTAGAGCGGTTTGACTCCGTTACGGGCCTCCAAGTTAATGTATTATGTTAGATAGTAAGTATAGGAAATTAGTTTAATGGTAAAACAAGGGCCTCCAAAAGAGCTTTGAATAAAGAGCTTTTTTGAAGCCTTTGATGTGGGTTCGATTCCTACATTTCCTGCCAAGTTAAGATTTAATGTTCTCAAATTTTGAAAAAATGAGAATATTAAAAAAGATAGTAAAGATAGTTCCTTAGTGTAGTGGCTGCATGCAGATCTCCAAAATCTTGCGGTGAGAGTTCGAATCTTTCAGGGACTGCCAAGTAAAAGTTAGAATGGTAGTGTAGCTCAGTTGGTTAGAGCGTGAGATTCATAACCTCAAGGTCGGCGGTTCGATCCCGCCCACTACCACCATTTAAAAGAATATAAATATGATTGGTCAAATAAAAATAATTTAATTAAAAATTTAAAAAAATGTGAAAATATTGCTGATTTTATTAAAAAACAAAATTTTAGTTTAACTTCTGGAAATTATTTTACTTTTAACAAATGGATAAAAATACATGATATTAATCCGCAAGATTTTTTTATTATTAAGGAAAAAACATATAATATTAAAATCATGAAAAAAATAACATTAAAAGATTTATGTATTGACTCAATATTGTCAAAGCAACAATTAGTTAGAGTAATAAAAAATAATAATTTAATAAATTATAGTTGTAGTTGTGGTAACACAGGGATTTGGAATAATAAATCTTTAACTTTGCAATTAGAACATAAAAATGGAAATAATACAGATAATAGAATAGAAAATTTGGAGTATTTATGTCCTAACTGCCATTCTCAAACAAATACTTATGGCTCTAAAAATAAGCATAATAGAGTTTTTGAAAATAGAATAAAAGATTTATTAGAATATAGCGATAAATATTTAAGTGATGATAATATCAAAATCTTAATTGAAAAATGGAAAGTTTCAGAAGGAACAATTTTAAGATGGGTTAAATTGTATCATAAAAAATTAATAAATAATGGAATAAATATATTAATAAAAGAAACTAATCCATTATTTAATGGTATCTTTAAAAAAGATGAAAAGGTTCATAGTGAAAGATTAGAAGATTTAAAAGATAATGATTTAAATTATAAAATTTTATCTAAAAAATGGAGAATATCTGTAAAATCAGTGAGAAAATGGATAAATCAAAACAAAGAGAAAAACAAATGAAATTAACAAAAATAATATTAGATGAAAAAAATAGAATGCTAATAGTTGGCTTAGGGAAAAATGCTGGAAATTGGTTTTTTAGAGTAGATTTGTGGTATATGGGAATAAGGTTAAGTTAACATTAGCTTGTAACTATTGAACCAACTACAGTATTAAAGCCACATACTAATAATTTCTCCATAAAGATGACATTATAACATAAATAATAGTTAATATTAATTGGTAAAGGATTATAATATTCTTTATTTTGACTTTTTTTAATAAGTTTTTATTATTATAATTTTAGGAAATTTATGAACGAAATAACAATTATGTTACCAAACTACAATGGTTCTAAGTTTGTAGAAAGAGCTATTGAGTCTGTTAAGGCACAAACTTATAAAAACTTTATTTGTAATATTGTAGATGATGGAAGTTCAGACAATAGTGTTGATAAAATATTAAAATCAATAAAAAATGATAAGAGATTTAACTTAACTGCTTTAGGGGAAAATTTAAAGCTTGCTAATGCAAGAAATGTTGCTGCGAAATTAGCTCAAACCCCTTATCTAGCAGCATTAGACTCAGATGATGAATGGTTGCCTGAACATTTATCTTTAAGATTAGATTATATAAAAAAAACAAGTGCTGATTTTTTATATGGGCAAATGAAAGTTATTGGGAACAGATATGTAATAGATAAAAACAATCCAAAACAATTAATTGATATTACGGATTTTTCTCAAGGTGCTACAATTTTTATTAAAAGAGATGTATTTAATGAATTAGGTGGGTATAGAAATGTATATGCCGAAGATGGGGATATTTGGGAGCGTGCTTATGAAATGAATTTTAATGTTCAAAGAGTTGAATTTGAAACTTATATTTATTACAGGAATGAAGGTTCAATTACAGATTTGATGGAAAAAAAAATGAAATTAGATGGAAATAATAACACAATTTAATTACTATAATATATTATTAATTTGAGTTAGTGTTTAAATATGATATTATTTAAACTAAAGGTTATATGTGATATTATATTTTGATGGTGCATCTTATGGTGGAATAAAAGATACAACTAAAAGTTTATTAACTTATGGAATATTGTTGCATCACGGAAATAATGAGCCAATAGAAGAATACGGACAACATGCTGTGACACATGCTAACAAGATGAAGCATGAATATATCGCATTTTTAGAATCATTTAAATTATTAAAAAATAACAATATAGATTATAAAATAGTTTCTTTTTATACTGACTTTCAAGAAATAGCAGATGACCAAAAAAATATGAAGAATTTTTAAAGTGTATTTCATTAGGTGGTTTTGGTCTTCCATTTGTTCATAATGATGAATTTAAAATTAAAAAAGCAAAAATTTAACATCAATTAATATGTTTTTTTAAAAATTGACATAAATAATCAATAGTTTAAAATATAAGAAACACTAGGAACATTTTTAAAGAAAAAAATGAAAAATTATTATCAAATTATAATGGGATGACATCTATAATTATTTCTAATTTAATTGATATTGAAAAGGATAATATTAATTAAATATCAATTAAGCCTTTTCAAAACATAGAAGTGAAAAGATATCATAATGAATATGAGGCATATCAAAAGATTGAAGCAGAAAAAGGTTTTGATTTTTATATTGAACCTGCAGCTCCATAGCCAGGTAATAGAGTTGTTTTTATAAAAGATATTCCAGAAAAAAATATTAAAAGTGGAGATGAGTGTTTAATAGAGAGAGTTAAAGGTCTTAATCAAAAAATAAACGAAACTCAATTTGAAATTAGATTAAATGATAATCGTAAAGAAATAGTAGATGCAAGTACCTGTGTTTTAGATAAAAATTATAATTTCTTATATTTTGCAAGAATCCCATTAGCTGGGCAAAAACAATTTTCAAACTTACACAGTTCAGATTACTTGAAGGATGAATCACACTTTGCAGATTCAGATAATTCAATCATTTGTGCTATAAGAGTAAAAGGTAAAATTAATAAAGAATCTGTAATTTTAGCTAGAGAAGTTTTTTACGAAAAGTATCAAAATGCTAAAAAATTAGAAGAGTCGGGTAAATATTCATATTTGGTTTTAAATAGTTTCCCATCTTCATCTAAGTCAAAAGAGTTGGTAAACGATTTCTTTAGGTTACATAAATCAACATATGATATTGATTTGTCGCCAAAAGCTAATAAAAAGATTAAATATAATTAATTATTTTGAATAATACCAATTATTAATTAAATCTTTTGCTTCAATTATTATTTCAAAATCATTAGTATAGATTCCTGTATTTGGATTTAAATCAATTAAAATGCTTCTACCTCTTTTGGGTCTAAAAATATATGGTGGTAAAACTTTAAAAGATGTTCCTATGTTTTGTTGAATAATTTCACCACTACTTTCAAAAGTTGTTTGTAATTCTTTATATTTAGGTGCATCTTCATGAAAAAAACAATATTAGGTTTAATAAGGTTTGAGTCGCATGATGGGCAATTTAAATGAATATCATAATAAGAGATTCCAATATTCCATTGATGATAACAATCTAAACATTTCATTTCATGAGTATTCCCATGAACATGACATGTATTTTTACATCCAGATTTATCAAGAAGATTATCAATATTTGATGTAAATATTTTAACATTTTATTCGCCATATTGTTTTTGAATATTAGCAATTGTGAAATGAGCAATATTGGGATTTGCTTTTAAAATATCTTTTTTCCTATCATTATAAAATTGAAAAACTAATTCTTTATTTTTCTTAAATGTTTTCAAATTACATATTTCTTCTATATTATATTTACTCCAAAGACCGTTGGAATCTCTAAATGTAGCTAAACCACTTTCAGCAGATATTCCTGCTCCACAAAAGATTAATATTTTTTGTTTTGATAAGCTATTTTTAATAAACAATTTATGAAAAATATTAGTCATATTATTGTTATGGTTTTATTTTTTTTCCAAAAGAATTGGAGTTTTCTTCTTCTATTTGTCTATTTTTTGAAATTTTCAAAAGTGTTTGAGATAAAGCAAAAACTTCTTGAGAGGACATTTGGTTAATGTTTTGAATCTGATTATTATCATCAATTATTTTCATATTAACTGATTTTGAATGGTTAATCGAGCTAGTGTAGATTACACCAACATTTTTTTGAGTTGTAGATTTACCAGCAGAATATGTTGTAGACATGCTTAATGATGGAATTATTTGTCCATCACTATTTTTAAATAAGTAAAATCCTTTGCCTGGAGAACTAGTATGGTCTTTGATAAAAAATACATTCAGCCCATTATGATGACCAACCAATTTTTCATTATTAAGGTCTTCACTAGTAAAAGTATTTTCAATATTTAAGTCATTAATTATATAAAATCCTTTTGCTGGAGAAGACGATGTATCATGAATAAAGCTAACTTCCATACCTTAATAAGTTCCAAGTTTTTCTATTTCATTTAATGCCGTAGATGGTGAATCATAACATGCGGTAAGAGCCAAAGATAATCCACACATTGCCCCAATAGATAGTATTTTTTCAAATTTCATATTAAATCCTATATTAATTAATTAATTTATTATATCTAAATAAGATTATTAAACAATTATTGATATATAAAAAAAATCAAGTAAAATGTAATATATAGGAAAAATAATATGATTAAATCGTTTTCAAAAGAAGAGATTATTGAATTAACACAAGATGTTGATAAATTTAAAGAATCCATTATTAGTTCAAAAGGATTTTTATTGTATTTAACGAATAAATACGATATAGTTTTAACACCAGAGTTATTAATAGGTAGTATTTCAGAATATTCAATTCGTTTTGTTGTGGAACATATGAAAAATAATAAGTACACTGTAGAACAATCTGCAATAGTTATTGATTATTTAAAAGAAGAAAGTGATAATCAAAACAATAGTGTAAATATGATGGATTATGATTTAAATAGTTTATTAACTGATTTGAAAAATAATGATGATTTGCCTAAAGGTTTTAGAAGTGTTGTAAAAATATCTTTTAATGATTTTTTAGAAAATTCTGATGTTTTAGCTAGTCTAATTACAAGAAATCAAAATTCTATGTGGTCATCAGATGGTTTTGAGATAACTGAACCTCTATTGGAGCCTTTGTTTAAAAACATCAGTAAGGAAGATTTTTTAAAAATAGATGAAACTATTTTAGGGAAATATCCATCATTGTTTTTTATGTCACAACATTTACTAGCTGAAGATGATATTAAAAGTTTATTTAATAAGTCGTTAAATTATTATTATAGTTTAAAAAATCAAAAAAGTGGGGGTTATAAAGTTAAACTAAGAGATTATGGTTTTTATCCATTTGCCGCCGATGAAAAAGATTTGTTTTTGAGTTTGTTAAAAAATGATTATACAAGAGATTATAAAAGAACAAGACAATATAATGGGTTTGATTTATTCTTCACAAAAAATGAGTATATATTAAATTATAATATTTCTGGAATTAGGTATTTATCTAAAAAAGAAATTTTAGATAATGAAACTGAAATTAGAAAAGGTTTTATGGCGGCCTATTTAACATCAAATTATAAAAGAATGGGAAAAATTTATGATTTAGATATTGATGAAGAGTCTTTAAAATTTTTATTTACAAAAGAATACATTAAAGAGTTACTAGTTTTATCAGATGGTTTTTATTTTGATTATTTTGATAGAGATAATAATAGGAAAACGAATGCAATGAATTATATACATAAATCTGTTTATAAATTATGTGCAGAAGATGACGATATGTTAAATTTGATTGGATTACAAAATATTATTAATAATGTAACCTCACTATATGAGCATAATAGGAAGTATTTTGATGATGATTATGTTTCTTCCACACAAGTAATATTAAATAAGTTTAATAAGGCGATAAATACAGAGAACTTATTCAAAAATTTAAATAAAGATAAACTAGGGTGTTATTTAGAGCTTGATATTCCTAAACTTATTGTTGAAGGTATGCAAGGTAAAGAAACTGTTAATTATTTATTCGCATTGATGACAATTGTAAACATAGGTAAGCAACCATGGAAGATTGGAATATATGCTGAAGAAATAAAAAGAGTAATTCCATTATTAAATAAAGATGATGTTAAAAAAATTGCAAAAATAGCTAATTATAAAATTGAAAAAATTTCATTTAAAAATAATCCAAAACAAGATTACGAAAATAATTTTTCAAATTTCACGCCTGAAATAATTAAGTCTATGGATTTTACAACTATTACTGAACTTTTTTCTATATCAGAAGATTTTAGAAAAATGATTGTGAACGATAAATTATACGATATTATTATAAATGAGAAATTGAAAAATGTCGTTATAGATGAAGAATTAAAGAAGCTAAACCATAGAACGAACAATCATAATGATTTTATTCCTACAGTCTTGAGATTAATAAATGATAAAAAATCACCATATTATCAATTTGCAAAAGATTTTATTAAAGACAATAGAGAATTTATGTTGAAATATTATTTCTCTGATTTAATAACTCATCCAATGAGAGAACAATTAATAAAAATAAATACAAAAGAGTTAGAAATAGACTCTTATAAAAAAATTGAATCTATAATTTCTGAATATTCAGAAAAAAATATATATGACAGTAGATTATATATAATTAGGAGTTTAGATACAATATCTAAAAAAGATAAAATAAAATTTTCCGAAGAATCAGAAAAGATATCAGATGAAAAAGATATATTACTTACTGAAATAAATCGTAATTTAAGAAATATAAGTTTTGGTTTTTATGAGAATAAAATAAAAAGTTTAGATATGATTGGGGCAATCCAATTATATAATGTAAATCCGTTAGGTTTTAGGGATTTAATTTTAGATAAAGTTCAAAGTTTGGATTTTAAAACAACTAAAATGTTATTATCGAATCAAGAGTTTTTGCATTTTATTTATGAAAACAAAAAAAGTGATTCGGATAATAACGATAGAAAAGTTCCATTATATCTAAATCCATCATTTACTGAGAAACAAAATACAGAAATAGTAGAGTTATTGTTAATTAATTTAAATAATAAAGATTTATTTATGCATAAATATGAAAATGATGTAAATCTTGGAAAGATATTATATTTGATTGAGCCTAAACAACGTGTGAAAATTTCAAATGCTTTAGTTGTTAAACATGATCCTAAAGAAATGTTCAACTCTTATGATTTTTTACCAGGTGAAACAGGTTATTTTAAAAAACATGTCGAAAAACAATTTTCTGTAGATGAAATAATGGTTGCAATTAATAATCTTAATTCTCAAGGAAAAAAGATAATTTGCCAAACAGATAGTAATATAACACATGATAAACTTATAGTAGCCAATTATGAATATAACGAAGATGATGGTAAAAATCCAAATTTAAATAGTTATTTAAATTTATTAAAAAAATTAGAGGATGATCCAATTAATTATTTAGCCTGTGTTAGTTCTAATTCTATAAAAAATTTCATAACTAGAGATAAAGATGAAGATATAGATTTAGCAAAATCTAAATTCTATAATGAATATATAAATATAAATGTAGTAATTAGGGCAATGAAAGAGATTTTCACAATATACAGTGAAGCCATAGAAAAAGAAGAAGCATACACAGAAAATGGAACATATAAAGGTATTTCATTAAAAAATGGAGTAAAGGCAGTAAGTAATTTTATTGCTTACACTTATTCTTCTAATCGTGATGAAATAAATTCTAATTTTGATGAAGATAAATCTAAAGAGATTTTAAAAACAATTATAGAATATGCTCCTAATTTATTTTTCAACACATCAACGATTGGAAAACTTGGTTCAACAGATAAAGAGCTTAGTGAAAATTTTTCGGAATACTATTATCCAAATATGATAGATGATTTTTTATTGAATTCTAACAAGAGTGATATTAGTGAGACAAACTATTCTTACGATAAAAGAAAAGAATATTGGCAATCAACTAGTGCAGATAAGTTTTTACATAATTTAATTGCATACCTTACTCAAGAAAAAGATATAAGTGGTTTACATAAGTTAGATTTCGTTATTAAAGAACAGGAATTCAATAATGAAAGACCTTGGGGTAAAAAACTAAACGAGTTTTCAACACCATTAAGTGAATTTTTGAGTAATTTTGAGTATAAGAAAGAAATTGAAAAATCATTGTTATTTTTAGACCTGATGTATTCAACAAAAGATACTGAAAAAGGGGGGAAAAGAAGAAGTAAAATATAATAGAATGGTATTTGAAAAATGAGTAAAAATCTTACGGAGTATAATATATTGCATTTTATAGATAAAGAATATGATAATGGAGTGTCATATTTAAATATTTTTTATAAAATAAAAAAAGAAGTAAATAAAGTTAAAAAATTAGAAAAATATTCTAGTCTTGATAGTAATGTTGAATCTATTTTTATTTTTCATATGATAGAAAAGAAAATAGATTTGATAGAGTTTGAAAATATTTTACAAATAAGTTCTAATTATGAAGATGGATTATCTAGATTTTTTAATAGAAGAGACTCATCATATAGTGAAGCACAATCAAAGGATGCTTCATTGTGGGATAAAATGGGATATGCTTTTATAACAAAAGAAAAAAATAAGAGGGCTATTTATCTAATAGTTTGCCATTAGTTAAATTAAATAAAACAAAATAAAAATAAACTTTTAATTTTTGACTTTAATATAATATGTTATATATTTTATATATCTATTGATTAATATTATGAGTATCTATGGTGAAAAAAATTTCTTGTCTAGTTTTGGCATGTTTGTGCACATTATCTTTTGCCCAAACAAATTCAACAACATCTGAATGAAATAGTTTTATTAGTTGGCAATCAAAACAACCCAATCCATTTGGAAGTGGGACAATTGGTGATTCATGGGTAAAAAGTGGAATAACTAATCCATATAGTAATACGACATTATTAAATAATGCTCAACAAGCTATAGACACGTCAAATAGGCGTGTTGATTTATATCAGGCAAATGAAAGGGCGGTTCCTGACACTATTAAACCTTGGGCATCTAGTTCATCAAATCAAGTAGTTGTAGGACAATCAAATAGTTTCACAGGTGTTCAAGGGTCTACAGCAAATCAAGCGCCAGCACCAACATCAACCAAGCAAGGTGATGTAATGGGGTTTACTGGTGTTAGTATGGATCAAGCTACAGTAGATAGAAGAAATGCTTATCAGGCTGGAATACAGACAAAAACAGTAGTAGGTCCATCAGTTCCATCAACAAATAGTTTCTTTAAATAATTGATCTCAAAGAAAAAATAACACGATCTTAAAAAATTGTGTTATTTTTAATTTTATGATATTGCTTTTTGTCGTTTCTTTAGTTATAATGTTATTTATTGATAATAGAAAGATAAGTTATATATGGCAAAAGAAGAACTAATTGAGGTTGATGGTTTAGTCACTGAGGTTTTACCTGATTCTCGTTATCGTGTAAAATTAGACAATGAACATGTTATCGTTGCTTATTCTTCAGGTCGTATTGTTAAAAATCACATTCGTATTTTAGCAGGAGATAAGGTCAAGGTGGAATTATCACCATATGATTTATCAAAGGGGCGTATTAATTTTAGGTACCTAGATAAAAGAGGTTCATAAAGTGATATTGAGGACTAAATTATATTTTAGTCCTTTTTTTATTTAAAAACTTTTCATGATAAAAAATGATAAACATAATTAAAAATATCCAAAAAGCGGTTCCAGCTAATAACATAGAGCTAAGAATTAGGTCAGTATGGACAAATAAGAACTTAAAATAAGTTCCATCAACAACAATGAATCCATTTTTATTTTCCAATATAGAAAAAGCTAAAAATGGTGTTTCATTTCTACCAATTTTTAAATTACGACTAAATATACTAATTCTTGAGTTGTCAGAATAAGAGTTGCTTATACTAGATTTAAGTCTATTTTGACCATTTGGATCAATTATGCCGTTTAAAACTTCAATGTTCATTATTTCATTGTTTTTAACAGTTAATAGTTGCCAGTTTTTAACCTTCAAATAATAATTTAAATTACTTTCATTTTTAGTAATTAAAAAATCATCTATAATTTTTTCTTGTTCTTGATTTATTGCCTTTATCTCTGTTAAGAATTCACCACTAATTACCCCTTTGTGATAAACTACATTAATGGTTAAAAAAGAAATCATTGTTAATAGTGAGAACCAAAAAATTCTTCTTTTCCGAATGAAAAGGAAATATAAATTAAAAAATATAAGCACAGAGAAAATAACTAAAATACAAGCTTGTGGCGAATTAAGAACTGTTTTAACAAAAACAGTATTAAATAGTGAGGTATAGTTATTGTCTAGCCAATCAGTAAAAATTTCAGTAGCATTATTAATAATATATTCACCTAATAATGCAGTAATTGGATAAACCATTACTATTCTTTTAGTAACTGATCCATAGTTAAAACTACTTAAAAATAATGCAATCGGAAAATACATTAAATTTGTTTGAAATATAACAATAGGAGTTCTATAAAGAAGGTCATTACTTACTGATTGTAAAACCTTAGAATGAATAACTAAAGAATTTACTTTAGTTATAATATAATAATCATATGTTATAAATAATGTCCAAAATATAGCCGTAATGATAAAAAATAATAAATTATTATTTTTTATGAATTTTTCAAAATGTAATTGCATTTAAATTCCTTAATTGATTATTGTTTTAACAATTAAGGAATATTTTGTCAATTGATGAAATTGTGTTAAGTCAATATTATTAAAGTTTTTAAATAAATTTAAAAGACTTTTTGATATGCAATGGCCCAATAGTTTTGTTTTTGTGAAAAATCAGGAGAACTTAATGTTTTCTGATAGTTTACTTTAATTATATCTGTTCTATCAAGATAATAATTTAGAACTAAACCAATAGAGGTGTTGTCTTGAGAGTCATTAGAAAATTTTTGATTTATATAACTTCCTCCACCACTTTGATGAAGTAAGCTAACCCCACCCCATGTTTGACCGGCTAAATTATAGCTTAAGTGAATTTCTTGATGATATAAGTTTCCCTTTTCTAAAGTGCTAGCCTTTAAATATTCTGAATTATTTCCATAAGATGTTAATCCTTGAGAATATTCTGCTACAAATTTATCTTTGGTATAGTTTGCTGAGCATTCCCCTTTTAAGGATTTTTGATTACTACCAACACTAAAAAGTTTATCAGATTTATAGTCACCAGTTGGAAGGGTTATTGCTCCTGAACATGATGCTTTGATGCCATTTCTGTCATATCCTGAAAATTGTTGTTTAGTTAATGCTGGCATATTATAAACGCCAATTCCAAAAAATAACTTAATATCACCAAGGCTACTTTGGTTCTCATGAACAAGAGTATTAGATCCTAAGTTTATTTTACCATCATTGTTCTGATATGGTAAAATAACATAAGCACCAGCTAAGTTTCCAAAAAAATCTAAAGACCTCAAAAGGCGCACATGCTCTACAGTGCTTTCTAAATTTATTTTTGTTGTTGAGTTAATGTTCTTTTGGGTTTCTACAACTGAATGTTGAATTTCAACCAAAGAGACATCTGTTGGGATTAGGCTATAACTTCTTGGGTCATAAGCATAAGAAGTTATGGAGCAAGCAAGTAGAGTTGTTAAGAGCACATTTTTTTTAATATTCATTTTTTCCTTTTAAATAAAATCAGATTTCATAGAGCTTAATCCTTCAATTAGAACTCTTTCTATAATAGTTTCTTTAGGCACTGGTTTGCCATAAATATATCCTTGTATAATATCACAACCAATTTTTTTCAAAGTATTTGCTTCCTCTATTAGTTCAGCACCTTCAGCAATTACTAGCATATTTAAACTATGTGCCATTTTAATTAAGTTCATTACAATCCTTTTTAAATTTATATTGTTATGAATATTCGTAATAAATTCTTTATCGATTTTTAAATAGTCTGTTGGGTATCTAACAAGATATCCAAAAGATGAATATCCTGAACCAAAATCATCAACTGCTATCTTTAAATCTCTTAGTGAAAATTCAGATAATATTTTTTGGCTTAAAGAAATATCTTCCATTAATGAAGTTTCAGTTATCTCTATTGTTAGTAATTTATTATTTGCACCATGTTTTTGAGATTCTTGATCAAAAAAATCAACAATGCCTGGCTTAGAGAGTGATGCAGATGATAGGTTAATAGCAATAGGAATTTCAATTCCTTGTTCTTTAAACCATTTTGCATCTTTTAGTGCATTAGTTATTACATAGTTATCTAATTCTTCAATTAGTTCAAATTCTTCAATAAGGGATAAAAAGAAATAAGGACTCAATAAACCTCTTGTTGGATGATTCCATCTTATTAATGACTCCACTCCACAAATCTGATTATTTATGCAATCAATTTGTGGTTGATAGTGTAAAATAAATTCATTGTTTTTAAATGCATTATTTATCTCAGTAATTAGGTCTTTTTTATTAATTAAACAAGTATCTTGTGTGTGTTCAATAAATAATGTTTTTTTATTTTTAGCTAAATCTAAAACATGTTCTGTTTCTTGTAAAAAAAGAAACGCATTCTTAGTAAATAAATTAATATAGTTAAATCCTATTGCAATATTAACCTTTAAAGCCTCTTCGGTATTCATTCTAAATGGTTCAGAAAATATAGAGCCAATTTCTTTAATTAGTTCAATGCATTCATCTCTCGATAGTTTTGCAAGAATAGCAAATTTATCTGGCGCTACCTTATATAGAGTAACTATTCCTTCTTTATGTAATTTTAATTTTAATTTTCCAGCAATAGACATGATTAACATATCACAATGGTTTAATCCAAAGATTTCATTAATTTTTTTTAATTTTAAAATGTCTATAAAAATTAAGCCAGTTGGTGATTTGATTTTTGTTTTTAAAATTAAATCTTCTTCAAGTTTGTGTCTATTGAATAAAGATGTTAATGTGTCGTGTAATGGAATAAAGCCAGCAAAATTTTCATGATTTGAAATCTCATTAGCAATTAAAACAAAATGTTCTTCGTCATATTTGAAAGTTCTTGCAGCATACCAACCATTAAGAGGTATAGAGTAGCCTATTCTTGATGATGAAAGTCCAGTTTCAATTGTTTCGATACAACATTCATAAAATACTGAAGTTTTAAATTCAGGATAAAGTTCAAATGCTTTTATACCAATTAAGTCTTTTGGTTGAAAACCGTAAAGTTTAGCAAAAACACTATTTATGCCAACAATGCTTGTATCTTTTTTACAAATGGCTACAAAATGATTAGTTTTATCAAAAATTTCATCTAAATTAATAGATGGGCTATAATATAAAGACATTGGTTCCCCCAAACACAAAAATATAATTTTATTGTTATGCTGAGATTATTACCTATTCTTCATTTTTAGTCAATAGAATATAAACATTTTATCAATATAAAATGATGGGTGTTTTACTATGTTTTTTCCAATTTTCATATTCTAATTGATAGGTTTTACAAATAACTTGTGAACCATTAGAATGTGGAACTGGTTCATCATAAAGGTATGTAGATCCATTACTTAAAATTAGTTTTTCCATTATTTTAAATCCTATGGCATGTTTGACATAGATTTTTTTTAATTCTGTAGATTTAAAAAAAATATCAAGCATTGCACTTGTAGAAAAGATAACACTTGGCTTCATCCAACTATTTGGATGAAACCAAGTAGTATATATTAATGAATCTTTGTAAATGGAAAGTTTAGTTAATCCAATCCAAGTGCCAGTATTTTTTTCAACAATAGAAATAACGACACTAGTATTTGTCCTCATTTCTCTTAATAGTAAATCTGATTGAATAACAACTTCTTCAATATTTTTTGGTTGGCTCCAAGCTAGGTTTTCATTAAATTTTGGGTTTTGTGTTGCTACAAATAATGGGAAGGAATCACTTCTTGTAAATTGTCTAAATGCTATTGTTTCTGTTGAATATTTGTTAATATCTAGTTTTAAGTGTTCAATAATTTCTTTAAGTGCTGACATAATTGTAATCCTTTTACATATTAAGTAAGAAATGAAATCGAAATGTCTCATAGGAATATAGATAATATAACTGTAAGTGTTTCCCTTACAAAAAAAGCTCCATAAGGAGCTTTTTTAAAGTGAGATAATAAATATTATTCGATATTGTCTAGATGTTCAGTAGTGTCTAGCTCTATTGCTAAATCAGTAGATAATTCATCATCAGATGTTTTAATTATAAAAACAGAAACAATTGAGTCGTTTTTCGCTAAATCAATTAACCTATAACCTGTGCTAATACGACTAGAAACTCTAAACTTAGCTAAACTAATACGATTAACAAGTCCCTTTTGGGTTACAATTACAATATCACTGTTAATATCTTCAACATAAGATGCTTTAACTAAGCTACCACTTCTGTCATTTTCTTTGAATGCTTTAACACCCTTAGATTTTCTTGATGTTTGGCGATACTCACTAACATATGAAAGTTTAATTAATCCAGTTTCTGTAACTGTTGCAACAATTCCATTTTCATCATTTTTAGAAACAGAAACAACACCAATTAGTTTATCTGTCAATTTAGTTCCAACAACACCAGATGTGACTCTTCCTTTTTTAATGTTAAAGTTACCAATGTCTGTTCTAGAAACAGTATTGTCAGCCTTGAAGAACATTAAGTCATTATTAGGTGTAGTAATGTGAGCTTCAAAAATTTTATCATCATCAGCAATTCGCATGATACGAATACCAGCTTTATAGACAGAAGATTTAATATAGTCTTGAATGTTTCCACGTTTAACCATACCAGCCTGGGTAATTAGAGTTAAATCTCCAACTTCATCAAAGTTTACAGATAATATTTTTGCAATTTTATCTTCTGCTTTCTTTGTTGGCAATAGATTATTAATATGAACACCACCAAGATTGGTTCCAACTTCATAAGCATTAATAGTGAAGGCTTGTCCTTTTTCTGTAATAAACATTAATGAGTTATGTGAAAATGTATCTATTGTATTAACAATAAAGTCATTTTTATGTAAATCAAATTTTTTGTTACCTTGAGTGCCACGATTTTGTTCCTTAAAATCATCAACAGGGCAACGTCTAATGTATCCCTCGTTTGAGTATAAAATAACACAATCTTCTTCTTTAATTAGAGAACCAAGATTAGTTTCAAGAAGTTCAGTATGAACTAGAGTTAATCTTTTAGAATAAGGCAAGTTGGTCCAATATTTATCAATATCTTCTTTTGCTGTCATAAATTGATGAATCTGTTCATCGCTTTCTTCTTGAATAATTTCATATCGTTTTTGTTGATTCCCTAAAATTTCTCTATATGCAATATTTTGAATTCTTTTTTCTTCTAATTCTGCATTCATAGACTCAATTTCTAAACCAGTTAATCTCTTGAGGTTAAGTTCAAGAATAGAATTTGCTTGAATTTCACTAATATCAAGCATAATTATTAGTTTTTCTCTAGCTTCTTTTACTTCTTTAGAGGCACGAACAATAGCAATAACATTATCCAAATTATCTGGATGAACAGCCTTCATTAAACCGTCAAGAATAATTTCACGAGCTAAGTTTTTATCATAAAGGGTTTGAGTTCTACGAATAATCACTTCATTTCTATGAGAAATAAACTCTTGTAAAATATCATGCATGCCTAAAAGTTTAGGTTCACCTTTAACAATAACGGTAGCATTATAGTTAATGGATGTTTCTAGTTCAGTAGTTTGAATTAATCTATTGAAAATAATTTCAGGCTCATATCCGTGCTTAAGATAAATACAAAGACGAGTTCCGGTTTTATCTGATTCATCTACAACTTCATAAATGCCTTCAACTTCTGGTTTTCCAAAATTAGGATTTTCTTTGTCAGAAATAGGAGAAGCTAGCTCTGTAATTTTCTTTCTAACTTTTTCCTTGTTAACTTGATAAGGAATTTCATTAACAACAATTACAGTGCGTCCATCAATAACTTCTTCAGTCCAACGTGAACGAAGTTTCATCTTTCCACGGCCAATAGTCCATGCATCTCTAATTGATGAAGTTCCATGAACAAGTCCCTTTGTTGGGAAGTCAGGTGCTGGAATAATTGTAATTAAATCATCAATAGATGGCTCAATGTCGTCTTGTTTGCATTTAACTAAATACTTAACAGCATTCATAACCTCAATTGGGTTGTGTGGGGGAATGTTTGATGCCATACCAACAGCAATACCTTGAACCCCATTAATAAGTAAGTTAGGAAAAGCTAATGGTAAAACAGTAGGTTCTTCTTCACTTCCATCATAGTTTGCTTGCATGTCTACAGTGTTTAGTTGAATGTCATTAAACATTGATTCTGAAAATTTATGAAAACGAGCTTCAGTATAACGCATTGCAGCAGCACTATCTCCATCTACAGAACCAAAGTTACCCTGTCCATCAACTAAAAGCATTCTCATACTAAAAGGTTGAGCAGTCCGAACCATTGCTTCATAAACAGAAGAGTCACCGTGAGGATGGTATTTACCAATAACATCACCAACAATACGTGCAGATTTCTTATATGCACCTGTGCTACTAGACTTCAGGACATGCATAGAGAATAAAATTCTTCTTTGAACTGGCTTTAATCCATCACGAACATCAGGTAATGCACGAGCAGTAATAACTGACATTGCATAATCTAGATATTTCTTTTGTGCGATTTCTTCAATATTCCCAAAGTGTAAAACACTGTTATCAATTTCTTCTTTTTTCATAATAAATTCCTTTTTAAATATCTAAGTCAGCTAATTTAGCATTGTTCATAATAAATTCCTTACGCTTATCAACTTCAAAGCCCATAAGCTCATCAAAAATCCGATAGATATTATCTGAATTCTCTTCAACGAAAGTAACCTGCATTAAGTTGCGACTCTTAGGATTCATGGTGGTAATATCTAATTGCTTAGGATCCATTTCTCCAAGCCCTTTGAATCGTTGAACTGAAATGTTAGATGGAACACCATTAGGGAAAGAAGAATCTAACTTTTCTTTATCAGAATAGTATGTGTATTCATCTTTTTTCTTTGTAACATAAAGAGGTGGCATAGCTAAGTAGATGTGTCCTTTTTTAACCAATTCTGGCATCTCATTTAAAAAGAAGTTTAAGGATAAGGTTGCAATGTGTGAACCATCAACATCAGCATCAGTCATTATGATAATTTTATGATAGCGTAGCTTCTCATAATTAAATTCTTCACCATTACCACATTTAAGTGCACCAATTAAGCTTCTAATTTCTTCACTTTCTAACATCTTCTTATTGTTAGTAATTTTAGAAATATTAAGAATCTTACCTTTCAGTGGCAAAATAGCTTGAGTTCTACGGTCACGAGCTTGTTTAGCTGAACCACCAGCAGAGTCACCCTCTACTAAAAATAACTCACATTCTTCAGGTTTCCGACTTTGGCAATCTGCTAATTTAATTGGACTACCTAGCCCGCCCATATTTTGTTCTTTGCGAACTCTATGTTGGTCTTTTTCAAATTTTTCACGCATTCTTTGTGCATCAATAACTCTACTGATCCATTGAGATGCTAGTTGTGGATTTTTGTCCAAAAGTTGTTCTAAAAAGTCTTTTGCTGCAGCATAAGTAAGTTTTTGTCCTAAGCCTGTAGATAGTTTTTTCTTTGTTTGATCACTAAACTTTGGCTCTTGAGTTGCAAAAGAAATAACTAGATTTATGCCTTCAATAACATCTTCTGTAGTAAATACTTGCTTAAGGTCGTTATTTTTTACAGCATAATCAATTAATACTTTTTTAAGTGCCATTTCGAAACCCTTAACATGAGTTCCACCTAGCTCAGTATAAATGTTATTTGCAAATGAAAGAACATTACTTTGGTAATAACGATTAACATAGTTGAAACATACTTCAACAGATGAAATTTCATCTTTTGCTGTAAAGTAAATATTTTTATCAAATAATGTAACTGGTGCATCAATATCATCATCATTAGATACGGCTGGCTTTAGAATAGATGTTTGGTCGTTAACTAAGTCTTCAATACCATTTTCTGAATAATATTCAGTTTTTACACCATTTTCATCAAGCAATGTAAAGAGAAGTTTTTTAGTTAGATAAGATGTACGTTTAATTCTATCTCTGATATAGTCAGCACTTAAATGAATTCCACCTTCTTCTACAGCTTCAGGAAACAGTTCAATGTCGGGAGAAAATCTGACGGTAGTTCCATTTGTTTCTTCAGGTGTCATATCACGAATAACTTTTAATGGTTCAACAGGAATACCCTTTTCAAATCGTTGAAAGTGAACCTTACCATATTTGCGAATGGTTAAATCAAGATAACAAGATAAGGCATTCGTAACTGTAGCTCCAACACCATGCAAGCCACCACTAACCTTATATCCTGAATCACTACTTTCAAATTTACCACCAGCATGTAAAACTGTATAAATAATAGTTGCGGCTGAAATACCCTCTTCTGGATGAATTTCAACTGGAATTCCTCTACCATTGTCTGAAATTTCAACACTATTATCTTCTGGATGAAAAACAATATCAATTTTATTACAATGACCACCAATAGCTTCATCAACTGAATTGTCTAAAATTTCAAAAATCAAATGGTGTAATCCATTTCGATTTGTTTCTCCAATATACATACCTGGTCTTTTACGAACAGGCTCCAAACCTCTAAGAACTTTAATCGATTCTGCGTTATATGTCATTTTAATCCTTCATATTTAAATCTGTCACAATTATAACACAAAAAAAATTTAAAAGGTTAAAAAATCTTGTGTTAAATATAACATAAGGAACATTAATTAAAAATAAATTAAAATTAATGCTCCGAATATGAATAGCCTATAAAATTTTTGAATATTTAGCAAGTCTTTTTGTGTAAATTTAATGTTTTATATGTAAAAAATCATATTATTTACAATTTAGTGTGGGATACCAATGCAAAAGTAACAAATATATGTTTTAAAGTGTTTTTATTTATATTTTTTGTGTTTTATAACATTTTAAAGAATATTTGCATCGTTTATTTTCTAAGTGGGGTTGATTTAGGCTTTTTAATTGTTATCTTATTAATATTAATATTATTTTAAAGGAAAATTATGAAAAAATTATTATTATCTTCTTTGCTTGCAACAATGTTTGCACTGCCAGCTTTTGCTCAATCTCAATCTTCAGCATATTTAACAGACAGTGCAAAATCTGTTGTAAAAAGTGGTTCAGGTTTATGCTGGATGACATCAGGAACAAAAATTCCAAATGAAGCATGTGGTGATGAAGTTGAATTTGTTGAAAAAGTAAATATGAGACCAGAGTCAGAAGTTAATGCTGTGGAAAAAGAAGTTGTTACAAAGGTAGTTCCAACAAAAATTAAAATAGTTGAAAAGATTATGATAAATGCATCAGTGCTATTCAAATTTGATTCTTCCATTTTATCTGCAAAAGGAATGGAAGCTTTAGATCAAAAGGTGGTATCTGTAAAGCCAATAAAAATAGAAGTGAATGGTCATACTGATTCAACAGGAACAGATAGTTATAATTTAGATTTAAGCAAGAGAAGAGCAAATGCTGTAAGAGATTATTTGGTGAAAAAAGATATAAGTGAAGAAAGTATTTCAATTAATGCTTTTGGAGAAACACAATTACTTTGTAAAGAAAAAACTAAAACATGTAATGCTGAAAATAGAAGAGTTGAAATATTATCTGAATTTTTTAAATAATAATCAAGTTAAGAAAAGTAAGTTAAAAAGGGAGCATTTGCTCCTTTTTTAAGTTTGACATTATTTAATTATCTTTGTATCATTTTGTTTATTTAAAAGGGTTAAAATAAAATGTGGGAATTAATTAAGTCATTTTTCGGAATATATAAAAAGGTTGATATATCAAAAAAACCAATTCCTTGCTTAAGTTGTGGGGCATGTTGTTCATATTTTAATGTAGGATTTAAAAGAGAAGTAAATCAACAGGTTCCTTTTCAGAGTATTGCTTTTGTAAAGAAAGAATACTACATGAAAGGAACTGAAAAATTTAAGGGGAGATGTTCTGCTTTAGTTGGAAAAGTTGGTGAGACAAGCATTTGTTCTATTTATCAGAATAGACCAAATGTATGTGATTTGTTTCCTGTGTGGTTACCAAATGGGAAACAAAATAGAAGATGTTTTGAAGCCAGAGAATATCATGGATTACCAGGTAAAATAGAGGAATAAAATGTCTAAATTTCAATCAAAGAAATTAGGTTCTCAACCTCTATTGTGGAAACAAGCAGTAACAGATTCAGATAATAGAGGTTGGAATTTTACCAATATATTTTTATATCCATTAAAAAAATATAAATACAAATATAAAAATACACCATCAATATTAGTTGACAATTTTATTATTGGTTCAAATCCTTTAATTAATTTATTATTATTAGAAAAGTTTTCAAAACAGGCGGTAAGAACTAGAACTAATATAAAGGTTGCAATAATGACAACAGAACAACCAGATTATTGGGGTTATGAAATTATTAATGATGCAGATTTTTGGATTAAATTGAGTAAAAAAAGAGGACAAAAGATAACAACAATAGAGGGTTTTTTTGATGATATATGTAAGAATATATCTAAAGATAATTTAGAGGTTTTGCATATAAAAGAAAATCAACATAACATTAAATATTCAAAATTTGACAAGTATATAAGTGGTTGGATTTTTCATTTATTCAATAAGCCAGAGCAGAAATTAGAATTAGATGATTATGTTGTTGTGCAAAATGATATTAAATCATTAATTGCTAAGTCATTTATAAAAACACTTAAAAAATATAATTTATTAAACTATGTTAATTGGGTAAATATCACAACAGAAAATCAACCTGTAATTTTAACAAAAAATACTTTTTTAACTACATTACCACAAGGTTGGATTACTTCATTACATAATGGAGATTATTTAGATGTTGATTTAGTAAGATTTGAAAATAAATTAACCTCAACTTCTTATGGTTCTGCAAAACATATTATGACCAACAAAATAAAAGCAATAAGTTTAGCAAAAGAAGATGTTTTGTTGTTTTAGGTCAATACAGTTCATTGACTTTGTTCTATTTTTTAGTTATAAGATTTAATCTATTGACTAAAATATAATGAAAACCAAAACTTACTTAATATCTTTTTTTTATTGTGCATATGCCTCATTTATAATTCATTTTTTATCTTCAGGTAAGATATTAGATTTTTTTGTTAAATATTCTGAGGTAGGTGCCTATTTTGCTTTTATAATAATTTCTATATATGGTTTATGTAGTTTATTAAAAGACAATGTAGATTTAGATTCTTATATAGATGAAATAGAAAAAAATTATGCACTAGTTTTAATATTTTCATTAATGTTGTCTCATGTTTTAGTTTTCTTTCATCCATTAAGTATAATTCTTTATTTTTTATCACCTATATTGGGAATTCATATTTATTTAATTTCATTTATTTTGGGTATAATTTTAGCATCTGTAGGTATAATTTTATTAAAAAAATATAATAAAAGAATGATTTTTATTCCAATTGGAATGTTATTTGTTTATGGAACTTATTATATGATGTCTTGGCATTCTTTTGTTCAACAAAGGAATATATATGTTCAAACATATGCGGCCGCATTAAAAAATGATATTAGTTTAAATGAGTGTGGAAGTAATTTTAGTTGTTTAAATTCTGGTTTTGAACTATCTCTATTAAATAAAGAAAAAAATACATTACCAGATGATGTTAATAAAAGAGTTAACAATTATTTAAAGAGATTTGAAGAAAAAGTTAAAGATAGTGATAATGATATTGTTGTTTTTTCCTATTTAGATAATTTGTATACATTTATTGATGATAATTATCAGCCAATAGGAGTTTATTCAAAAATTAATAAAAAAATGATTGTTGATTATAAAACTTCAATTAAAATAACACTAAAGAATGAATTATTTTATAAGAGAATAACAGGAACATCTTCGTTTTTCTGGCTGTTATTTATGCATTCATTAATTTTCTTTCATTATATTCTTAGATTAAAGAGAGAAAAGAAAAGAACAGAGGTAAAAAAATGATAGATGTAGTTATAAAAAAAGAGCAAACAAAATTAAATATGTTAATGTCATATCTTCAAAAGGCATTAATTTGGGGAATTATAATTTATGGTTCTTGGATTTGGGTTGGAATATACATGGTAGACATTATAAGATCTGGAGAATTATTTAGATTTGTAATAACCAGACATATGTTTTATTACTTGCAAATTATATTATCAGCTTTAGGTATTATTTTTATTCATACAGCAATAAAACATGATTTTACAATAAAAAACATAACATTTTATTTTTTATTGGCTACAATTTTAGTTTATACAAGATTTTTTCAAGATTTACATATGTTCTTAAGTCGTTATGAGCTTTACTTTGATATGTTCAAAACAAATGCAGATAAAACTCAGGTTGTATCTTTTCAATATTCAAGAGTGATGATGTTATTGTTTGCTTCAGTTTTAATGATTGGTTCATTTGCTCTTGTAAGGGCTACAATTAAAAAAGTCTTTTTAATATTGTTTACATTCATGTTTTTTATTTTTATGTATAACATGCATTTACATGTGGGACGTCAAACATATAAAGATTACGAATCCAATTTAGAAGTAAATTTAAACATGGTTGTAAATAATTATAAAAATTATGAAAAATTATGTCCTGATTTAAATTTACAATGTTATATGGTAAATGTTAATGATGTATCGAAATTTAATTTAGCTAAACCTAATGTAATCAATAGAATTCTGAATGAATTAGATACATCAGAAGAATCAAATCAAGTAGCTAGAGATTTAGTAACTAAATTCTTAGAATCAAATGATGAACAGAAAGTGATAATGGAGTCAGGGTTTATAACAAATAATTTAAGAGCTGTTTGTTACGGATTTAGAAGAGTTGGAGATAAGGTATTTATCTTGGTTGACTTTGTAAATTTAGCATATGCTTTAGATTTATATTTGATATATTTTACAATAATAACAAATATTTTTATGTTATTTTGGTTAAGTGCCTTAATGTGGGTATATAAAAAACATAAACATATTAAGTTTTAAATTATAGTCCTTTGTTTTTGCATTACTTATTGCTAATGAAGGAATCCTCATGCTTTAACACGAGGTGGTTCAAACTATAATTTGTAAGGTAATTCTAGTAATTAAATAAGTTTAATTATCAACAACTTGTTTTAATGTAAATAGTCCAACATTTTCACATTTGTTTGGGTCATTAAATTTATTGTAAAATGCATACCCTGTGCTGTAACAATATTTATTGTATTCACAAGTGTGACAAACTTTATTTTTTAGAAAAATATTTTTTAAATATTTAAATATTTTATCAGCAGCCGCTATTTCATCATAGGGTTCATTAATTGAACCAATAGGTGGAAAGTCATATCTTTCATCTAACATAATATCACCATAGCCGAATCCAATTGGATAAATATTCCCATTGCTTTTAACAAGTACTCTTTCTTTTACAATCATTTTGGCATGATTTTTCATTTCATCAAAAATATTACTAGATTCTTTATCTTTTTCTGGCATAGCAATACTTAATTCAACCATATCTTTTGTTCTATCTCCAAGAATTGTATATATTTCCTGTAAAAGTTCAGCAAATTTTTCTTTTGATGTTTTAACTCTATATGTATTTGTTTTATTTACAGCATATTGAACATCAAAATTTAAAATACCCATTTCATTTAAAAATCTTGACAAAAGTTGAATGTGAGAAATTTGAACTTCATTTGAAATATTAATTACCAAATCAAAAAATGGGAAGTGTTTAGTTAGAGCTTTATAGTTTGTTACATATCTATCATAATGTATTGCTAATAAAAATGGATCAACAACACCATCAATAGCAAATTGAGATGTATGCAAATGTTTAGTAATTGCTTTAATCTTGGTTAGCATTTTTTCTTCAGAAAGAAATAATGATGTAGAAATTGTCATTACATTTCTAGGTGTATTTAATTGGTCAAAGAAAACTCTAATAGTTTTAAATAATTGTTCCAAAAATTCTTCTGGCATCAAAAAATAATCGCCCGTTCCAAGATTAACAACAGTTGTTCTTAATTCTTTTTTGTTATTTATTATGGGAATAAAATAAGTTAATGTTTTTTGAATTTGTTCAATAGACATTTCAGGCTCTAATTTTCTTCTATCGGTATAGGATAGTGAGCACCCAGTACAATTACCAAAACAAGAAGTAACCAATTCTAGTAAAATACGAAAACGTTTACCATTGCATTTAATTGTAACTTCTCTAGCAGTATTGATGTCATGATCATCAATGTTATAATTTATATCTAATGCTTTTTCTTCTAAATTGTTCATTACTTGCTCATTTCTTTAATAGTTCATCATACTGATTTTGGGATTAAAGTCAAAAAATTAATTTAAATCTAAAATCCAATCAAAACTTAAATTATCTGTAAGACAAATGTTTATGATTGGACTATCAAATGTCCATTTTCTTTCCTTAGGATATTTATAAAAGTGTTCTTCTCCATCTTGAGTTAATATATAAACAATAACAGGATATATTTCTTCTTTAATTTGAACAGATAATTTATTATTGCTTACATTAGGAAATAAATTTGGAATAAATAATGGGTGATCTTCACCTCTCATCAGAACTTTTTGATTTATAATCTCTTGAGATGAAACTATTTTTATTTTATCCCAAAATGTTTGTTTATTATCTTCTTGATCTGTATATGTAAAGCTATAAAATGTGCCACCCAAATATTCATCTAATTGAATTTTAGCAATTGTCGCTTCAGATTTAGGATTTAATTGCACAATAGTTTTAATATCTATACCGTTTTGTGGTTTTATATTTATTCTTCTTAATACATTTATTTTATTAGTTTTTTCATTTTTAATGAATTGAGTTTTTGGTTCAATTTTAAAGTGATATTGATTACCAATAGCTTTTTCACTTTCTTTATCCCATTTTAAAATTGCCTCAAATACTGCCTGGTCGTCCTTTTTTCCAAGTGAAAAATAGAAAAAATTATCATCTAAATCATAACAGTGTATGGTTGCATCCATTGTAAGTCCAAATCCTTGAGACTTTACATTAAATTCCTCTAGTTCAATATTGCAATAGTCGGTCATATTGTATGAATTGTGAATACCAAATTTAACTGAATTAAAAATGGTTTCTAGTTTGTCTTTTTTTTGGTTTATAAAAATATCTTTAAATTTTTCAGCCCATGAAAATTTTATTTTATCTGATTTTTTCCAAATTGATTGTTGCATGGTTATCTTTCAATTAATAGGCTTATTAAACAGTTTTTTTTGAAAAAAATCAATAGATGAAGATATTGTGTTAAAAATAAATAACTTTAATTATTATATTGAATGTTATATAATTAACACAATGTTGATTTTTTGTAAAAAATAATTTTAATAAATATACATCGTACAAAATGAGGATAAAAAATGTTCCCAATAAAAAAGAAATTAATATTAAATAATAATTCTGAATTTATAGTTCAATCAACATATGTTAACCATACTGAAATTCCATTATTGCCACATCCTGGAGCATTTGGTAAAGAAAGAAAAAACCATATTCATGAAGGTATTGATTTGTATTGTGAAAATGGTGATTGTGTATACTGTGTTGATGATGGAACAGTTATTAATATGGGAGATTTCACTGGTGAAAAGGTTGGTTCACCTTGGTGGAATGATACATCGTATGTATTGGTAGAACATAATGGATTTATTTTGAATTATGGAGAAATAATCCAAAGACAAAATATTTTTGTAGGAAAAAAAATAAGAAAAGGTGAGATTTTAGGGGAAGTTAAAACGGTTCTTAAAAAAGATAAAGGTCGCCCTATGTCTATGTTGCATTTAGAAATGTATGAATTAGGAACTAAGTCACCTGTTTCAATTTGGAAAATTGGTGACTTACAACCATCAAATCTTTTGAACCCAACTTTATTTATTCAAAATTTAAGTAATATTAAATAAATATTATTTAAATATAATATCTCTATCTGCTATTAAGTGTTGTCCTGCATCAACATTAATTATTTGTCCTGTAACTGAGTTTTGCATTAAAAGAAAAGCGGTAGTTTGAGAAATATCTTCTAGATTTGCACCATATCCAAAAGGCATTTCATTTTGTGCTATTTTAAATTCTTCTTCTGTTTGTTCACCACTTCGTAAAACTAGACCAGGTGAAATTGCATTTACTCTAATTTTGGGAGCACAAGACATGGCTAAAAATGGAATGCTTGCTTTAAGTTGTAATTTGCTGAGAGTATAAGAATAATGATCAGAATTTAATCGTTCCAATTTTGAATCTAAAAAGGCTATAAAGCTAGCTGGTGTAGTAGTCTCTTTGATATTCTGACAAAAACTTGTGCAGGCATCAATAAAAACATTACAATTAACTAGTTGTTGCTCTTTAATTTTTGAATTACTTGCGGTAGATACTGTGTCATAATAAAAAGTAGATGCACAATGAATAAATCCAATAATTTTTTTATGGCTTAATTGTTTCCAAAATTTATCATCTATTGGAGTTCTTGTGAAATCTTGTTGAATAATTTCAATTCTACCAGGATATAAATTTTGTAAAATTGAAAGTTCTTTGGTTGGTGTTCTAACTACGGCAATAATATAATAATTTAAAGAAATTAGATAATTAGTTAAAAATAAACCAATTCTTTGTCCTGCACCTGTGATTATAATTTTATTAGTCATTTTTATAAGTCTTAAATTTGAATTCATGTCGTTTAATATTAGCTCCAACACCAACATAATTTGTATGAGCAATGACATTTGGTTTTAATATTTCAACATCAATTTGGTTAATCCTAGAATCTTCAAAACAAAATTCCATTACTTCAACAAGTAGTGTTTCAACAAGTTCTACATGAGGTCTATTTGTCCAACTGTGAACAAATGTACATATTCTAGAATAATCTAAACATTCTGAAATATTTTTTGGATTAAATTCAGGTTCACCATAGGCAATAACATTAACTATTACTTTTTGTTTATTTAGATATTCGAAATCACAAATACCAACAAACATATCTACTTCAATACCGTTAGCAATCATTTTAAACATTTTAAATCCCTTAATAGTTTTCCCAATTATCGATGATTATAAGTAACATTGCAATCTTTTTTTGACAAATTTTAATATATATTTTACAATGGTAAAGCTATCTATTTTGGTAGTTAATTAATTAGGAGTATAAAATGAATAAAATTAAAAATAGTTTAGGAAATATTGTTTTAGAGCAGGGGCGGAGCTTACTTTGACCATTCAGAAATAAACTCACAAACAAATAAAAAAAAGGAAAATCTTCCTAGACAAATTATAAAAATAGTTCCACATGCGGGGGGATTAGAAGCTAAGGATTTTTGTAATATTATTTTAAGAATGCTAGAAAAGTATTTGGTAAATAATAAATTAATATATGAAGTTACAGAAAAAACAGATTATGTTATTAAATTAGAAGTTATTGCAAAGATTGGATTTCTTGATTTTTTTACTGGGATAATTAAGATTGTAAGAGTTTCTCCATTTGGTAAGGGGGATAAAGTTCATACTTCTTTTTGCAAACTAACCGTTGAAGTAATAGATGAGAAAAGAAAAGAAAAACCGATTATATTAAATAAAGATTTAAAATGGGATTTTTTCAAGGCACCAGGTCCAGGTGGTCAACATAAAAATAAAACAATGAGTGCAGTAAGGTTGGTTCATGTGCCAAGTTCAACTATGGTTATTAGTTGCAGTGAACGTTCTCAAAATGAAAATAAAAGAAAAGCAATTGAACAACTTCAATCGGAATTGGATAAAAAGAAAGAAAATATAAATAACCAAGTTAAAAAATCAAACTGGGAAACGGCAATAAAGCCAGAAGATGCAAGTATTAGTTTTTATTTTAATCATCAATTAGTTTGTAATGAGAAAAATGGTATTAAAACTTCAAGATTAAAAGAGGTTCTAAATGGGAAAATGGAGTTTTTAAAAAACTAATAACTCTAAAAGTGTATTTAGTAGGAAGTAACCAAGTAAGTTTAATCTTGCTTGGTTATTAAAATAAATTGAGAATATTATGATGACAACAACAAACATTATTGTTTTTTTAACAGTATTATTATTATTAAATGCTTTTTTTTCAACAGCAGAATTTTCTATTGCTTCGTCAAGGAAGTTAAAGCTCCAACAATTAACTGCAAACGGGAATAATGATGCAAAATTAGTTTTGGAATTAATGCAATCGCCTAATACTTTTATTACAGTGATTCAAATTGGCTTAAATGTTATTGCTATTTTATCTGGTATTTTTGGTGAACAAAGTTTCACACCAATTTTTGCCAAGGAGTTTATTTCATTTGGAATAAGTATTGTTGTTGCTGATTCTTTATCATTAACAATTAGTGTTTTATTAATTACTTCTATATTTATTTTATTTGGTGAATTAATTCCAAAGAAAATAGCTTTTTCTAATCCAGAAAAAATAGCTTGTTTAACTATTAGACCTCTTTTAGTAACAGTTAAGTTTTTAAAGCCATTTGTATGGTTACTTTCAAATTTAGCAGAATTAATTTTAGATTTTTTTAAAATAGAAGTGAAAAGAGATGAAGAAATAACATTTGAAGAGGTTTCTGCGGTATTAAATGAAGGAGCAGAAAGTGGATTGTTTGAACATAATGAACATAAAATAATTAAAAATGTATTTTCTTTAACGGATAGAAACATATTATCTGCAATGACGGTTAAGAATGACATTGTTTTCTTAGATATAAATGACAAACAAGAAGATATTGTTGCAAAGTTAATAAAACATCCACATGCAAGATTCTTAAAGTGCAAAAAATAGATGGGCTTTAGATTATGTATATGATAATTCAAAGTTAAGAGAAGGTCTAGAATTTATTTTCCCAAAAAAAAGAGATGCAAATTATTTAAATATAGAGCTTAAAAAATCTAGTAAGAAAGAATTAAAAATTAAAATTTAGGTTTAATATCAATTTAATTTTGTAATTTAGTTGATAAGTTTTATTTTTTTCTATAAAATAGAAGTAGAAATTAAAAGAGGAACGAAATGAAAAGACAAATTGTATTAGATACTGAAACAACTGGATTAAGACCAGAAGATGGCCATAGAATTGTTGAAATTGGTGCTGTAGAGTTAATTGATGGGAAAAAAACAGGACAAGTTTATTCTATGTTGATTAATCCAGAACGCCATATACCTGACGAAGTTGTTAATATTCACCATATAGATGATGCTAAAGTAAAAAATGCTCCTATTTTTAAAGAAATTGTTGATGATTTTTTAGATTTTATTAAAGGTTCAGAATTATTGATTCATAATGCTGATTTTGATATTAAATTTATAAATAGTGAATTGGATAAAGTTAATAAAGGAAAAATTTGGGACCACATAACAAATACAGTTTGTACGCTGAAGCTTTCTAGAATGTTATTTGAAGAGGAAAGAAGTCACACTCTTGATTCAATATGTAAAAGGTTTGGTATTGATTTATCAAAACGTGAAGAATTAGGACATGGAGCTTTACTTGATTGTGATTTATTAGCAGATTGTTATATTAAAATTAGTGAGCTTCATTCATCTGTAGATATTATTGCAGACTTAGAGCAAACAAATTGGGTTCGTCCACAGATTAAAAGATTTACAAATTTGTCTTTAAATGAAATTAAGTTATCTTCAGCAGAGGAATTAAATCACGAAACATTTTTGTCAAATTTAGAAAAGACAGGAAAATTAACATCTGTTTTTAGAAAAGAAAATGTTACAAAATTAGCAATGTGAAAAATCTCAATAGAAAGATACTATGAAATATTGTTGAAAAACAAGTCGTTCGTTATGGTGTTTTAAATTAGGCTAAAAATACAAAAACCAAGAAAGATTATTCTATCTTGGTTTTTCTTTAAAAGGATTAATCTATTATTTAATGAGTTAATTGATTAGTTGTAATTGATTGTTATTTATAAACTAAATTAATTTAATTTTTAATATGAAAATTTAATATCATTAATTGAAAAATTTTCTAAATATGGAACTTCTTTTGAGTTTATTATCATGTTTTTTTCTTGAAAGTATAAGTATTCAGTTTTAGAACCAAGATGTTTTAAAAAAGATAATCTTGTAATTAAATTTAATTTTTCGTTACATTTATAAGAATTTTCAATATATTCTTCATCGTCATAATTGGTCAAAGAAGAATAGCTTCTATTATCTAAATATAAAAGTTCAGATTTATCATTATTTAAAATCCAATTATTAATAGCCCTACATGCTTTAAAAACACGACCCCAATAAAATTTATTATCAGAATCTTTCCGTGGCCATTCATTAATTACTGCACAAACTAAATCATGGCTAGAATATTTTTCTGTTTTGTATCCATTGTATTCAAATGTGATATTTTGGAAAAATGGTATTTGTTCTTTACAAAATTCAAAAAATTTAACTTTAAAATTAAATTCATCAGAACACCGTTCTATAACTTTTTCAATATCAATTAATTTATTTGATTTGTGTTCATAATTGGAATCAGTAATATATTCATATTCTGACATTTCAATTAGTCCATTATTGGAGTTTTTAATTACATTTTCTTTTAGTTTTTTAAATTCTAGATTAAATTCTTCTAAGTCAAAACAATATAAAGATTTTTGAACCTTATAATCTTCTGAAAATAACCAAAAAACAGTTGATTCATTTTTTTGTTGTTTAATTGGAGATTGAAATCCTGCACATGCACTATGACCACATGTGCAAGTAAATAAATCAAATTCAGATTCTTTGACTTGGAAAGCGGCTAAAACCTCAATTGTATTAAATACATAATGAGGAATTTTACATTCATTTAAGTAAACAACAACATTAAAAAATTGTTCTTTTTCTTTAATGATTTCAAATCTAATTTTATCCATTTTATAGTCCAATTTTTAAAGTTATAGTGTAAAAAATATTTATCTATTCTAGTTGGGCTTTGTTAAGCTATCTGGAGTAAAATCTTTATCTTTTACAGTAGAAATATTAAAGACATCTTTACCATCAACAATAATAATTTCATTATTAACTGGTTCTAAATTTATAAGTTCAGAACTTTCATTGTAATGTTTATGATTCATAATGTTTTCAATTTGCCATTCGTCAAGTGTTTCTACTTCAATAAGGGCATTCGCCATAGAGTGAACAACATCTTGGTGTTGAAAAAGAATGTTATAGGCTCTTAAGTATTGTTCTTCAATAATGCTACGAACTTCAACATCAATTTCCTTTAGTGTATCCGGAGAAATTCCTGATGTGTTAATTCCTGAATTACCTAAGTGGCTAGATTGTCTATCTCCATAAGCCATTGGACCCATTTTGCTCATTCCCCATTCCATAACCATTGCTCTAGCTGTTGATGTTGCAACAGAAATATCATTAGATGCCCCATTTGTCATGGTATTACAGAATATTTCTTCTGCAGCCCTACCACCCATTAAAATAGCAATTCTATCAAGAAGGTATTGCTTTTTATAAGACCAACGATCTTTTTCTGGTAATTGAATGGTAACACCTAGTGCTCTGCCACGAGGAATAATGGTTACTTTATAAAGAGGGTCTGATTCTTTAATAAGTTTAACAACAACAGCATGTCCTGACTCATGAAATGCCGTATCTTTTTTGTCTTCTTCTGACATGGCAAGAGTTGGTCTTTCAACACCCATTAAAATTTTATCTTTAGCTTTTTCAAGGTCAATATGTTCAACGAATTTACTTTCTCGACGTGCTGCTAAAATGGCGGCTTCATTAATTAAATTAGCTAATTCAGCACCAGAAAATCCTGGTGTTCCACGTCCAATTTTGCGTAAATCACAATTGTTTGATAGTGGGACATTTTTACTGTGAATTTTTAATATTTCTTCTCGACCATTAACATCAGGAAGTGTAACTGTAATTTGTCTATCAATGCGGTCAGGACGAAGAAGGGCTGAATCTAAAGTTTCTGGTCTATTTGTAGCACCAACTAAAATAACACCCTTATTTGTATCCATTCCATCAAGTTCAACAAGGATTTGATTAAGTGTTTGTTCTCTTTCGTCATGACCACCACCAAAACTACCACTACCACGTTTTCCACCTATAGCATCAATTTCATCAATAAATAAAACACATGGTGCTACTTTCTTGGCATGTTCAAACATGTCACGAACACGAGAAGCTCCAACACCAACGAACATTTCAATAAAATCTGAACCTGACATTGAAAAAAACGGAACACCACTTTCTTTAGCAAGAGCTTTTGCCAAAAGAGTTTTACCTGTTCCTGGTGGTCCTGTTAATAGTAAGCCATGAGGGATTCTTCCTCCTAATTTTGAAAATTTATCGGGATTTTTTAAGAAATCAACAAATTCTTGAATTTCTTGTTTTGCTTCATCACATCCAACAACATCTTTAAAAGTAACATTGATTTTATCCGGGTCAATAAGTTTTGCTTTACTTTTATTAATACTAAACAAGCCCTTACCTCCAGCACCACTAGTTGCACCTTTAATTAACCAAATAAAAACCCCCAAATATAAAATAGTTGGCCCCCAATTAGATAAGAAACTAGAAAACCAACTTGGTTTTGGTTCCTCTTTCGTAACAATGCTAACATTGTTATCTACTAGTTTTTGAATCAAAGTGGCATCAAATGGAGAATTAAAGGAATAAACAGCACCTTCTTTGGGTGTAACTTTAATTTCTCTAGGTCCACGTAATTTTTCAATAATGACAACATCTTTAATTTTTTTACTAGATACATTTTCTAAGAAAGTTGTATAATCAACTTCTAAAATTTTGTTTGTTGGGTCATTATTGTTGAATACATTAGATAAGTTAATTGCTAATAAAATTAAAAAAATTAAAATAGCTCCCTTAATCATGTTTTTATAATTTGGATTGTTATTCAAATTGTAGCTCCTTGTGTGAATAATAGGTTGGATTTTAATTTATTTTAAATATTCTGTCAAACATATTGCTATTATTATTTAAAAAGCTTGAAAATAAATATTTTTTGTGTATTGATATATAAGAGAAGTTTTATTATACAAATAATGAGATTTAAAAACTTTAAATTTAAATGGGGATACAACAATGATGAAAAACAAAAAACAAAAAGGCTTTAGCTTAATTGAACTAATTTTAGTTCTTGGGTTAAGTAGTCTTGCATTTATTTCTTTTGTTAAATGGGAAGTTAAAAAAGTGCAAATTGCAGAAGCAGAAATAGGAGGGGAACAATTTGCTGAAGTGGCTAGAGCATTGTCATCTTATATTGCACGAGAACAAGTTGCATTAAATAATAATATTCCTACTGGAGCAACATCATTAATGCCATTAACGGTATTACAGGGGATAAGTTCTGGGTTTTATATAGGTCACCAATATTTGCCATCGAATTTTAATCCAATAAATATATTTAAAACAAATTATATAATTACAATCAGAAACACATTAGGAAGATTAGATGGATTGGTTACATCTTCTGTGCCAATATGTGAAAAAGGAACAAGTTTGGCTTGTCCATCTGCAAATAATCCAGTTAAATATGATTGGGTTGGAGTTGCGATGAGAAAAATTGGGAACCAAAGTGGTATGATTATAGAAGGAGTTCCAAATGTAATGTCAGGCTATAATGCTGGATGGAAATTAACCTCAGTTGATTTCCCATCAATTACAACTTCAGGAATTTTGGGAGTTAGAGTTACAACAACAGATACATCTCTATATGATGAACAGTATCTTAGACTTGATGGAACATCAGTTATGCTTGGTAATTTAAATATGGGCAATTTTGATATTCAGAATGCTACAAATATATCATATTCTGGTTGGATTAGTGGTTTTGGTGTTTTAGCTAATACCATAAATTCAGGAACAATTAATAATACTGGAAGTATTCAAACTGCTAATTTGTTTGCTACAACATTAGTTAAATCAGGAGCTAATGCTGTTCCTGGTGCTGTTGGAGTTGGTGATGTTCAAGCTGATAGAAACATTACAGCAAACAATCAAATAACAGCACTTCAAACAGTAAGCACTAGGGATATATTCTTAGGGACCACTAATGCAAATGTTATCGCTGCATCAACTGCATCAAGATCTGGTAGAGTTGTTCCTAATTTATGGTTAAGTGATTTGTTACCAAAATATTCATCAAGAGGTATATATGCTGTATCAGATGGTCAAATGGTTAATAAACCAAATTGTGGACCTTCTGGAAATCCAAAAATTGAAGTTATTCCACAATTAACATATACTCAAGGAAGAGTTATGGGTCCAATAACACTGATTGGTGGAGCAATGAGTGGAACAACAATTGCTTGGGATTTATATTCATATAGTCCATTGGCAGTATGGGCAAATAATGTTGGTGCACAATGGCAAATACGTTTTCAAACACCTAATTATGGCCCAGGTTCTTTTGTGATGCGTGGTTTAGCACATATTTACTGTGATTATCAATTCTAAAGAAAAATAGAATCTAAAATATTAAAATCCTCTAACAATTTAATTTGCTAGAGGATTTTATTTTTAAATGGTAAATTTAAATTAATCCCAAACAACACTTGCGAACATTTTAATTAATTCAGATTCTAATGCTTGTTTTGATACATTAATTGATTTTAACTTGTTTAATTCTAAAACATGAGAGTTGCTATGTTGCTTAGTATAGTCACCAATAATAATGTTTGGTATTGATTTTTTTCTTTCAGACAAGTAATAAATACAATTAATATTAACAGTTTTAATACCGTTAGTAACCTGTATTTCACCTTTAAATGTATTAGTCCCAACGAATCCAAATTCATCATATCCATCTGAGTGACCAATTTGTTGTGTATTAATTAACTGAGTTTGTAAATCTATACTGTTCGAGAACACATTCGTAGATAAAATTAAGCTTGTTAATAAGATAGATTTTTTAATAATATTATATTTCATGTTTATAAATTGTAGTTTGTTTATTTTATACTGAATGTATTGTTTATAGCAATAGTGACATTTATTAAATAAGATAATAATATTTTAGCTTTTTAAATTAACTTGCAATAAATTTAAATCTTATGTTATAATTGGCCATAATTATATGGAGATTTTTATGAAAACAGCACAAGAAAAATATCGTGAATTACAAGAAAAAAGTAAAAAGATTATAGAGGGAGCAATTCAAATTAATACAAAAATAGAGGCAGCTAGAGAAGCCCATGTTAAATTGGCTCAAGTAGCACAAGAAAAGTTTGAAACTAGTGATGTATCTGAACTAATAACAAAGAAAAATGTTTGGGAAGAAGAAAATGATTCTGAAGTTGCAGGATATGAAAAGAAGGTAGAGGGTTTAGGGGCAGAGGTTAATGAAAAAGCTTCCTTAATTAAACAAATTCAACAAGCCGCGGCTTAATTATAAAAACAATATGTCTTTAGATATAAGTTTACAAACAGCAGAAGAGTGTCTAAGAATATCACATATTCTTCAGGGGCATAATCAATCTCTTCTTGTTGAAAAAGAAGGTGTTGTAAAAAAAGTTGAAACTGCAAAAAAATGGTTAGCTAAACAACCAGATTATTTAAAATTTCTACAACATTTACAAAGTGTTTTACATCAAAAAAATATAGGAGCTTTTAGTGAGCTATTATCTTATTTTGTTAAAGATGTATTAAAAAAAGATAAAGATATTATATTTGATTTATATACATATCAAAATCTACCTGCATTGAAAATTGAAGCATTAAATGATGGATGTAGGGAAAGTATTTATGAGGGGTCTGGTGGTTCTATTGCGAATATAGTTTCAACAGGATTGAGATTAATTGCTCTATCTAGATTACAGCATCGTAAGTTTATTGTCCTCGATGAACCTGATTGTTGGTTGAAGCCTGACCATGTTCCAATTTTTGCAAAAATTATTGGAGAAATATCTGAAAAGTTAAAGCTTCAAACGATTATTATCTCACATCATGATTGGAAATATTTTAAAGATTATGGTCGTGTTATTGAGTTAGTCTCTGATGGAAAAAATTTAGAAGCAAATATTGTTCACGATACAGAAGTAGAGTCTGATTTATCAAACACAGATTATATAAAGAGTATTAGGTTAAGACAATTTATGTCTCATCAAGATACAGAGTTTAAATTGCATCCATATTTAACTTGTATTATTGGTGAAAACGATATAGGTAAAAGTGTATTGTCTACAGCTATTAAATCAGTATGCTATAATGATTCTTCAGATAGTTATATTAAGCATCATACAGAAGAAGCACAAGTATTGTTTGAGTTAAGCAGTAATCGTCAAGTTTTGTGGCAAAGGTTTAAAACAACAACACAAGATAATCCACAAAAGGTTAAATATTCATTATTTGTGGATAATGCATTAATAACAAGTGAGTTTAATTCTAGTGATGTTCCAAAGTTTATTTCAAAAGAATTAAACATACTAATGACAGAAGATATAGATATTCATATTGGTAATCAAAAACAACCAGTTTTTTTATTGTCTTCAGATGTTAAGCCAAAAGAAAGAGCAAAGATTTTGTCTTTGGGTAAAGAGTCTTTATTAATTCAAAAAATGATGGAAAGAATAAAGATTAAAACAAGACAAAATAAACAAAGTGTAAAAGAGGGCGAAGAAAGATATGAGATATTAAATAAGCAATTACAAGTTTTATTAAATATTGATAGTTTAGTTGATAAGGCTGAGGATGCTAAAAGTGAATATTTCAGATTAAATAAACAAAAAGAAAGTGTTCTAAATTTAAATCAAACAATATATGAATTAAATGAAGTTGTTAATATTGCAAAAATAGAAAAATGTATTGTTAATATTGATGATATTAAATTAAGGGATTGTGAACCTTTGATTGATATTATTGCATCATTAGATGTTCAACAAAAAATTTCAGAAATTAATTATATAAATTATAGTATTAAAGAAATTAATCTTTTAGATACTGTAGATTTAGATAGGATGATCAAGCGACTTAAGTTTTCAGAGCAGGCAGCATCTATTCCATTAATTGATTTGTCAATCGATGAGCCAATTATTCATAATGTCATTGAGTTGACTGAAATTATTAATAAATTAATAGAGTCAAATAAGTTAAACGAAATTGAGTTGATTGATTATTCTGTAATAAAAGAAATTAAATTAAAAGATACTACTGAGTTAAGTCTTTTAATAGATGCGATGATTAGAGAGGAAGAACTTCTAAAAGACTATGAAATGAAAAAAGGTAATTTATTGGTTTGGGAAAAAACCATAAATAAAGAAATTGAAGATTTTTTAAAAGAAAATAAAGGTATTTGTCCTACATGTCATCAATCAGTAAGCTTAAGTCATTTAATAGGAGAAGGTCATGATTAAATTAAAAGGTTATAGTGGAATATTGTTTGTAGGAGATCCACACTTGTGGAGTAAAAAACCAGGTAAGAGATTGGATGCAGATTTTACATCAACTATTTTAAATAAGATTAACGAAGCAGTAAGTATTGCAATTAAAGAAAATCTATACTTAGTAATGTTAGGAGATTTATTTCATGTAGATGATGAAAATAATATTGATATGCTAACAAAACTTGTTCGTATTCTAAAAAAACTACCAGACACATGTGCCAGTGTAGAAGGGAATCATGAAAAAAGTCAAGTTACATTAAGTGATGATGTTGCTATGAGTTTGTTACGTGAATCTGGTGTAATACATACTTTGGAAAAAAATGGATTGGCGATTCACATGGTAATTGGGGACAAAAATGTAGTTATTGGTTCTACACCATATGGTAGTAAGATACCTGATTTGGTAAAGCCACCAGCAAAAATAGAAGACCCTTTTTTAATTTGGCTGAGTCATGATAATTTAGATTTTGGGGAAAGCTATCCTGGTGTTATACCTGTTCATGAGATAGTTGGTGTTTCTATGTTAGTAAATGGACATATACATAAAACAAAAAAACCAAAAAAAGTTGGAAGTATGATGGCTCATAATCCTGGTAATATAACAAGATTAAGCACAGATTGTATTGACCATGTTCCAGCAGTATGGAAGTGGACTCCTGAATTGGGTCAAGATTTAGAACCAATTCCATTAACTTTTTATAAAGAAGTATTTAGTTTAGTTGGGAAACAAATTGAAGTACCTGTTTTGCCATCATTGGTTCAAGAAGAACTTACAGTAAAGCAAACAAGTCAGTTTGTTGAAAAAATGGAACAACAATTAATGCAAGACCAAGATAAAACAGATGATGGTGAGAATATAAAACAAAGTATACGCGCTTTAGCCTTGGCTATGCAATTAGATGCAGAATTTGCACAAGAAATGATTGAAATGGCAGAAGAAACATTAAGGGAGGAAGATTAATAAAAAATAGACTACATTGTAGTCTATTTTTTTATTTGTTTAATTAAGTTTAACCAATTCCGTTCTGTTTGTTTTTCTTTTCTAAATCGGTTTGACAATAAACACAACGAATTCTACCCATGTCTAAACGAACTTGAGGAATTGTATCACCACAATCGATACATGATTCACCATCAAAATCAGGATGTTTTTCTGGAGCTACTTTTAATTGATGAAGAGCTAATGACTTAGCAATAAAACCCATTTCTAAAGCCGATGCAATTTCTCCTTCATCATAAACTTCTGTAGTAAAATCTAGCTCTGCTGTTTTAAGAGAGTAATCATCTTCAATGACTTGCTTTGGCATTGGAGCAACCATAGGTGTTGTTTTCTCGGAAACTTTTTCCCTTGATGTTTTTGCCTTAGTTGATAGAGTTTTTTCAGTTGTTTGTTTTTTCATTATTTTCCTTGGTTAAATTGAGTTGATTAAGAATTTTTTGTTTTGCAATTATTGCAAACTTTGGCATTCTAAACAAATTTGCTGTGTATTCTACACCAAATTTATTATAAATGCTAATAAAGTCTTCATTTGGAAGTAATAATTCTAAAGAAAATAAAAATCCTTCTTTTGAAGTTGGACTATTACTAGCTGAAGATATAAAACATGGGTTAATTCCACTATTACTATGCAATATATAATGACCTATAGATTGAATTAGTAATAATCGTTGAAATTCTTTATCCATGCCATTAATAAGATTAATTTCAAAATTATTGGTAGAGAATATAGTTAAAAATTTAGAAATATTGTACTCTTTAGCAGAACAATGATTAATTTTTCCACCAAGGGGCAAGAAAACATCTTGAATATTAAATGCTTTACTAATTCCAGTTTGTTCTTCGAATAGCTTGGCAAATTTGCTAATGGTATTGTGACTAATTTTTAATGGGTTTGCTTCATTCATTATTATTCGTTAAAAGATTTTAGAAATGTAATGGTTAAATAAAAAAAGTCAAATTTTTTTAAAAAAATAACTTGACTTTTTTTATAATTGGTAACATAATTGTTGCACTGCAACATTAATAAAGGAGAATACTATGTTCGCTATAAATGAATTCAATGATTTATTCAAAGACCCGTTTAAAATGGGTTATTTACAAAATAAAATTAAAGAAAATCAAACTTTAATGCAAGATCAATTAAGTAAAGTTTCTAGTGCTAATAGTCAGAGGCAAGAAAAGGCTACAAAGTTTTTTCAAGAAAATATTTTAAATTTTGATAAGGATACATTTTTAAATCAAATTAAAAAAGTAACTACAGAAATGGAAGAAAAGAGTAAGAAGCTATCTGAGTTTACTAAAGAAAATATGAAAAATTTAGAAATCGGACCATTAGGTGAACAGATTAAACAATTAACTAAGTTTTCGGAAGAAAACACTGCTAAAGTTATGAAAATTATTGATGGAGCATCAAAAAATACAAATTATGATGAATTAATGAAGAAAATTAATGAGTTTTCTGTTCATGCTAAAGATAGTGCTCAAAAAGCAATTGATTTATTTGAAGAAAATGCTAAATCTTTTGATAACAAAAAATTATTAGCTAGTGTAGAAAAGGTAAATTCTGTTATTGAGTCTAACAATAAGATTTCAAATCAGTATTTTAAGAAACAACAAGACAATTTTTTAACTTTTCAAAAAGAAATGCTGTCTGCTTTTTTGGGTAGTGAAATAATTAAAGATGTTCCTGGGGTATTAAGTAAATATTCTAAACTTGTAGCTACTGAAAATGTAAATATCGTAAGTGAAGGTTTCCAGTCTCTATCTAAATAATAAGATTAAAGAAAGAAGGAAAGGACTATTTTGTAGTTCTTTTTTATTTCTGAATGGTTTTTAAAAAATTCATCATATTTTCAGAAAACAATTTTACAACAGAAACAACAACACTATTGCCGAATTGTTTATATGCTTGAGTGTCTGATACTTTTATTTTAAATGATTCTGGAAACCCCATAATTCTTGCACATTCTCTAGGGGTTAGTTTTCTAGGGTTTTTACCATTTTGTTTAATGAGTATTTCAGAACCATCTTTATAATATCTAGCAGTTAGAGTTCTAGAGGTTAAATCAATTTCTGGATTAATAAGACTGAAGCCAAAACCGTTTCCCTTTGCCGAATGTTTTTTAGAATGTTCCTGTAAGAAATTCCATAATTTATCAGATAATGTATATTTGTCAGGAACATCATTCTCTAAAATATCTTTAATTCTTGGAATTGGTAATCTTTTTTGAATTTCATATGATATTTCAATAGATGATATTAATTGTTTGAATTGTTCTATATTACAAATGTCTTTACTAACTCCAACAATATATATTCGTTCTCTTTTCTGAGGGACAAAATATTGAGAATTTATGAGTATGTGGTGATGATGATAACCCAACTCATCTAATGTTTTTTGAATTGTTTTAAAAGTTCTTTTTTTATCATGATTTAAAAGATTTTTAACATTTTCCATAAAAAACATTTTAGGTTTTTTAGTTTTAATTATATTCGCAATATTAAAAAAAATAGTTCCTCTTATATCATCAAAACCTTGTTGTTTGCCAGCTAAAGAAAATGCTTGACATGGAAATCCTGCACATAGAAAATCAAAGTTTGGAAGTTCACTTGGTATTATTTTTTTAATATCTTCTTCCCATTTGCTGTCTTTATAGTTTGCTTGATAGTTTGTTTTGCAAAATTTATCTATTTCACAAGTAACAAGACAATCAGCATATACATCAAAAGCTTGCCTAAATCCACCAATTCCAGCACATAAGTCAATAAATTTATAGTTCATATATTTTTTTGTTATTAATATAATATAAAAAAAGTTTTATAAACTTGCAACTCTGTTAAGTTTTTTCATTTTTAATAAAACCTTTTGGCTATATGATTTGCTCTTATCATATAGACTTCCATTGTATCTTTGTAGTGCTATGGGGATATTGCCATTAGATAGGTCAATATATTCTTTAAGTATTTGAGTTCCAACCCTAATGTTTCCTTGAATAGACCATAAATCAAGATTTTGTTTATTAATTTTTCTAATTTTATTATTGTGATAAACTGGCATTATTTGAGTTAATCCAACAGCCCCAACTTGGGATTGAGCATATTGTTTATATGTTGATTCAACTTCAATTACAGAAAGAACTAAAATAGGTTCTAGGTTATTTTCTTTTGATTCATTAAATGCATTAATTACAATTTCTTCTGAATTAATAAGAGTGATACCGTATGTGGTAGAAATGTGTTCAGCTAAATTTTGCATTTGTTTAATTTTTTCTTTTTCATCTAAATGCTTAGCTATGTCATAATAGAAAAAATCTGATATAGAACTTTTTTGCTGTTTAATATATTTGAATTTGTTTAATGTAGATTCATTTTGAAAAAAATATTCATATATTTCTATTAGTGATTTATAAGATGTAATTTGGTTGGTTGAGTCTTTATTTTGAGATTTTTTTTGGAAATCATGACCGGCAATAGATGAAAAAGAAAAAAATAAGAAACTGAGGACTATGTATATTTTACGTTTATTCATTGTAAATCCCTTAAAAATTGATTATGGACTTGGTAGAGAAGTTACCGACATAAGCTCTAAAAATAAAAAAGAGATGTATCTAATATTTTGATACATAAGGTTAATATCATATAAAACTTTATATTTATTAGCCATCTAATATGCTGGAATCGTAAGTAGACCATGATTTCATTTGTGAAGTTATAATATAACAACAGTGTGTATTATAATAAATTATTTTTAATAATGCAAATTGAAAAATATATAGTATAATGATATTAGTTTGTATGAAAAGAAAGTAACAAAAATGAAGAATCCGTATTATTATAAAGGTGCCAATCCGACTGTTGATTTAATTGTGGTGAATCCATATAATGAATTTCTATTAGTTAAGCGTAAAGGTAATGTATTAGCATGTCCTAGTCAGTGGGCATTCGCAGGTGGGTTTATAAATACAAATGCTAAATCTATGGAATTATGGGAGGAAGGTGCAGAAACACCAAAACAGGCAGCTCTTAGAGAAGCCCAAGAAGAAACAGGATTAGTTCTTGAAAATCCAGAATTAATGTTTGTTGGTTGTTTTGAGGGGAATAATAGGGATCCAAGAGATAATGAAGAATCATGGTCAAAATCTTTTGTATTTATTTATGTCATAGACCAAGAAACTTATGATGGTCAAAAAGATAATCTAGTTGGAATGGATGATGTAGAGGAAGTTGACTGGAAGACAATTAATGAAATTAATGAATTAGCATTACCTCTTGCTTTTGATCATAGAGAGATTCTTGATGTTGCCTTAAAATTATTAGTTTCAAAAAAGCCAACCAATAAAATGTAATTTTTATTTTCTATGTCTAGGAATTACTTTAACAAATTCTGTAACTCCAACCATATGAAATAAAACAACAATAAGTTCATTTGGGTATTTAAAGATAACTTTTTTATTGTTGTGGTTTTGATTACTCCATAGTTCTTGAATGTGGAAACTAATAGAGCCAGCAGCACTAAAGTCAACTCTTTCAATATTAGAAAAATCAATTTCAGCATTAATTCCAGAATTAAATGATGAAGTAATAAAATCTAATAGTGAATTGATATTATTAGTGTTTAGATTTTTATCTAATTTCAATGAATTAACATCATTGTCTTTATATAAACTAGTAACTTCCATTACTCCATCAGATTCCCATCCTGGTGCGGAAATATCAAATTTTTCTGCAAATTCAAAAGCTAGAGATTCAAATTCATTTTCAGAACCTTTCCATTGTAAGACTTCTAAATATAATAACCACAACAGCTTTTCTTGTTCAATAAATGCAGGAATAAGTCCTTTTGTATTTTCTTGGTAATTAATATATTTTTTACAAAAATCTAATAAATTATTATCACCCATAAGAATGGCAACAACATTAGCTTTTCTAAGATCAATAAATAATTTTAAAAGTTTTTCTAAAACGATTGTTGGATTTTGTTCAAATTTACATTGGCTAACATTAATTCGACAAAATTTTTCTTTTTTAGCAGTTAATAGTAAATCTCTAAATTTTAAACCAAAATCTGGTTTTAATACTGGTTCTAATATAATCATACTTTTGCCACTGCTCATTAATTCAGTTTTTTCAGATGGTGCTTTACCAAACCAAGATGGTGGAGATGTATCAAAAAGTTGTGCAAAATATAGTGCTGTTTTATCAAATCCTGATTTATCTTCAGTAATTTGATACAAGTCCATTAACATAAACCAAACTCTAGATTCTTTATTATTTTGATTTGTTTTTAAATATTCAAGAATGTTGTTGATAACAATGTTATTTTCACCTTCTGAAAATATTGTTGCTAAATCTTCTTCAAATGGTGTACTTGGAGTAATCGTCATCTCTCTATCTATAGAATTTGTATCTATAATTACTTGATCAAATTTTGGCTTGATAGAGATTGATTGTTCTGTAGTTTTTTCTGCTATTGTTGGTGGAGAAATAATCTTTAGTTCATCAGCATTAGGTATCAATTTTGATGGAGCATGGCCAATGCTTCTATTGTTGCCAATACCTTGACCAATAGAATTACCTTGTTTTTTTGGTTCTGATTTTTTTGAATCATCATTTACGCCATAACCCAATTTTTTTAAAACTCCAGAAAGCATGTAGTTTACTCCATTGAAAAATTAAACTGTTATTAAATTAAAAGAAAAAAAGAAAAAAAGCAAGCACTAAAAAATGTAACAGATTAAAGTGACCATATTTATGATTAAAGGAGTCCAAGCCGAAGCATAACTTCATCAGTCATGCTATCAACTGTCCATTCTGGTTCAAATGTTACTTCAACAGAAACTTTTAGTTGTGGACAAAATTTTTCAACTGCATTTTTAACCATTTCCGGAAGTGTTTGTGCCTCTGGACAGTTAACACTAGTAAGTGTCATAACTATAAAAATATCTGTGATTTCAATACGAACTTCATATATTAATCCAATATCATAAACACTGAAATCAATTTCGGGGTCAAATACACTTTTTAGAACATTAATTATGTCATCAGAAACAATAGATGGATTGTCGTTTATAATTTTAGTTTCCATGTTATTCTACTTAATATCATTAATGTTTTTTTCTAAGGCTCTCCATCCAAGAAGAACACATTTAACTCTTAGTGGAAAGTTTTTTACACCTTGAAAAATTTGAAGAGGTTCGTAATCTTCTCCAATTTCTTTATTTTCAGTAATAAATTTAATAAAATCTTGTATTATTACATTAGATTCAGAAATAGCTTTTCCTTTAATTTTTTGTGTCATCATAGATGTAGATGCAATGCATAATGCACAACCTTGACCTGTAAATTTAATATCTTCAATTTTATCATTTGTGGAATTTGTTTTAACAAATAAATCAATTTCATCACCACAAGAAGGATTTTTACCTTTCGTATGACAAGAACATTCTAATTTGCCAAAATTTCTTGGTCTTCTAGAATGCTCTAAAACTAGTGTTTGATATAATTCATCAAGTTCTTCATTATCTATCATGTTAATCCTTAGTTTTTAATTAAAATAAATAATACAATCTTTTATTGCAAGAATAAATTCATCTATATCATCTTTTGTGTTGTATATGCCAATAGAAACTCTAATGCTTGAATTAACATTTAGGTATTTGTGAAATGGATAAGCGCAGTGTTTTCCAACTCTTACTGCAATATTTTTTTGAGAAAGAAAAGTTCCAACATCATGTGAGTGAACACCTGGTATAACAAAAGAGCTAATATGAGTTTTTGTAAATTTTGAATTAATTTCTAAAGGATTTAAATTTAATTTTTTTAATTCATTTTCTAGATATTCTCCTAAAATATGAGTTTGTTCCAATAGTTTATCCCAATGGTTTTCTTCAAGCCATGTTATGACTTTAGAAAAAGCATAAGCATTGGCAATATTTGGGGTTCCTGCTTCAAATCTAGAGCTTTCATCTATAAAGGTATGATGAGTGGTTTCAACATCTTCAATAATTCCACCACCAAGTTTCATTGGTTGATGATGTAAAAATTTATCATTAATAAATAAAACTCCTAATCCCATAGGACCATATAGTTTGTGTGCAGAAAAAGAAAAAAAATCACAATTAATTTTACTAATATCAATTTTTAAACTTGTAATAGATTGGGCACCATCAATAACACTAATAGCCCCAATTTTTTTAGTTAACTCACACCATTTAGATATGGGATATTCCTCTCCTGTAACATTTGAAACATGAGCAATAGACATAATGGCCGTATTGTCTAATATATCTTGAGGAATATTATATGGGTTCATTATTAGCTCTGAGTCATTAACCCAATAAATATCAAGAGAGTTTTCATGTGCTAATCTTTGCCAAACAAGAATATTGGCATGATGTTCAGTAATGGGTAATATAATATATTTTTTACAAATATTCTGTTTAGCAATATATGCTGCTAAATTAAGAGACTCTGTGCATCCTGAAGTATAAATAATATTGTGAGGTTTTGTGTTAATAAATTCTGCGACAATACTTTTGCTTTGCTCATAACAGACTTGAGATTGATAAGCCAAATCATAAGTTCCTCGGCCAATATTGCTATTAAAATTAGAATAATATTCAACAATTGCATCAATCATTATTTGAGGCTTTTGTGTTGTAGCTGCATTATCTAAATAAACTAAATTTGGTTTTTTTTTCAATAATGGAAATTCTTTTTTAATTGAAATCATATTTTATCCTTAATATATTCTTTAATCTCATGATAAGAAGATGTTTTAGAAATAAATTCATTAAGTTTACTTTCAGACAAAACAGTTAAGCATTGTGTATGTGTCAATCCTCTTTGTTGTAGGTAAAATAAATCATTAAAAGAAAATGAACCAATACTATTCCCATGACTAGCAATTACATCTGAATTAGAAATCATAAGATTTGGTTTTGAATTGGTAATAGCAGTATGAGTCATGGCAATATGTTTTAAGTTTTGTTCAGTTGAACTACCTGTACTATTCTTAGAAATAACACTGTTAATTTGACTAGATACTTTACCTCTATTTAAGCTTTCGTAATTTATTTTACTAGTAGAGTTTTTAACATGAATAACTTCAATACTATCATCAGATAGTTGAGACTCTTGTATGTCAGAAAATGTGTGGTGAATTAAATTAGAATCAACGCTTAAATTATAAATTATTTCATTTTTGTTCTTTTGTTTATTTTTCAAATTTAAAAAGAAACTATTAAATTTATTTACAATACTAAAAGTAGTTTTAGCATAAAATAATTGATTGCTTAGGTTTAAATTTAAAGATATATATTCACCATTGTTACAGCCATGAATTTTTGTAATATGTTCTGATTTTTGAAGTATAATATCTTGCTGTATAAATAATGAGTCAGCAGCAATAAAAATTTCATGATTAGATAAGTTTTGATTCGTATGAAGTTTAATTAAAAAAACCTTTTGATTAGAAACAGATTTTGTATGGTTGTTTATAAGATTAATTTTGTCATCACGATAAAGAACCTTATCATTAAAGTAAACAACAAAATCAAATGTTGAAAATAAATTTTTCATTAATCTTAAATGTGATTCCCAATCAAAGTGAATAGCATCATTAGCTATTTCGGAAAAAAGTCGTTTATCTAAATAGTGTAAGTGGTTAAATGTATCACTCATTAAAAATCTCCAAAACCATTTGATTCTATTTTGTCAACAAGAGAAATGGCACCATGTTGAACAAATTTACCATTTTTTATGATATGGACTTTCTTAGCATTTAATAATTTGGCAAATTTAGGATAGTGTGTAATTGCTAGAATGGTAATATTGGGAGTAACATAATTATTTATAAATTTAGCAATATTTTGCATTGCTTCAATATCTAATCCAGAATCAATCTCATCAAGAATAATAAAAGTTGGTTCAAGTAATGCTATTTGAAGAATTTCATTTCTCTTTTTTTCACCACCAGAATATCCACTATTTAATGCATGACGAATATACTCTTTAGGTTCAAAATTAAACTCTTTAGCTTTAACTTTTAAAATTTTCAAAAATTCAAATTCATCTAAAGATTCAAGATTATTATGGTTTCGTCTTGTATTCATTGCTTCTTTTAAAAATGCAGCATGAGATAATCCATCAATAACACTTGGATATTGTGGAGCTAAGAAAACTCCAGCTAAACTTCTTTCATGAACTTGAAGGTCAGTGATTGATTGATTACTAAATTCAATTGTTCCATCTAATACTTCACAGTCAGGATGACCAGCTATTGTATAGCTAAGTGTTGTTTTACCACTTCCATTGGGACCCATAATTGCATGAATAATGCCTGGTTCAAATTCAGCATTAAGTCCATCAATGATTACATTGTTTGATTTTGCTACTTTAAGATTATTAATTTTCATTATATATTTTCCATTTATGTTTGATTGTTTAACCTAGACTACCTTCTAGATTAACTTCTAAAAGTTTTTGAGCTTCAACTGCAAATTCACCTGGTAGTTTTTTAAAAACAGATTTGCAAAAGCCATTAACTAACATATTTTTAGCTTGTTCTTCTGTCATTCCTCTTTGCTGAAGATAAAAGAGGTGTTCATCTGATATTTTACTAGTAGTAGCTTCATGTTCTAAATTTACAGTTCCATTACCAGATTCTATATACGGGTGAGTATTTACTTTTGCACTACCAAAAATTAAAGAATCACATTGAGTAAAGTTTCTTGCATTAATAGCTTTACTTGCAATACGAACTAATCCACGATATGTGCCACTAGATTTTCCTGCTGAAATAGATTTTGCAATAATAGTTGATTTTGTATTCTTTCCTAAATGTATCATTTTAGTTCCAGTATCGGCTTGTTGATAATGATTTGTTAACGCTACAGAATAAAATTCACCAACACTTTCATCACCTCTAAGAATTACAGATGGATATTTCCATGTAATAGCACTACCAGTTTCAATTTGAGTCCAAGATACATGAGATTTATAACCTCTACAGTCTGCTCTTTTAGTTACAAAATTATAAACACCACCTTTGCCATTTTCATCACCAGGATACCAATTTTGAACAGTAGCATATTTTACTGTGGCATTATTAAGTGCGATAATTTCAACAATAGCTGCATGGAGTTGATTTTCATCTCTTTTAGGTGCAGAGCAGCCCTCAAGATATGAAACATAAGAGTCATCTTCAGCAATAATAAGAGTCCTTTCAAATTGACCAACATTTGCTTGATTAATTCTAAAATAAGTGCTCAAATCCATAGGTGAGCGAACACCTTTAGGAATAAAACAAAAGCTACCATCACTAAATACAGCACTATTTAATGTAGCAAAATAATTATCTTTATAAGAAACAACAGTTCCAAGATATTTTTGAATTATTTCAGGATGATTATGAACTGCTTCATTAAATGAACAAAAAATTATTCCTAATTTTTCTAATTTATCTCTAAAGGTAGTTCCAACAGATTGAGAATCTAAAACTGCATCTACTGCTATATTCCCAGCCAATATTTGTTGTTCATTAATTGGAACTCCAAGTTTTTCAAAATAAGCTTTTAATTCTGGTTCTATTTCCCCAACTTCATTTTTAATTTTTTTAGGAACACTATAATAATAAATATCTTGATAATTAATAGGTGGATGAGAAATAGAAGACCAGTCAGGTTCTTCAAGTGTTAACAAATACTCGTAAGCTTTTAATCTCCAATCGAGTAACCATTGAGGTTCATTCTTCTTCTTAGATATTAAGCGAACGACATCCTCACTTAAACCTTTAGGAATAGTTTCGCTATCAATATCTTCACTAAAGCCTAATGAGTATTTTTGTTCTAGAGTGTTAATTAGTTTTTCGTTTTGCATATTTTTTTATCTTATTGTTAAATCATACTAAATTAGTATGATTTAACAATAAGTTGAGTCATAAGTCAAGTAAAAAAATCCACTTTTGTGGATTAATTAAAATAAGTCACTAATAAATTTATTTTTTAAGACAGAATAAATTTCATTATCTATTGCTTGCATTTTAGTTGAAATTTTACAAAAATTTTTTAATTTACATGGGGAATCTATTTCTGCACATTCAGTCAGTCTAATTTCAACTCCTTCTATACAAAAAATAATATCAAGCATTGAGATTTCAGAATGTTTTTTAGCTAAACTAAATCCACCAGTTTTACCACCCTTAGAAATACAAATGCCACCTTTATTTAAAAGTCTTAGAAGTTTATTAACTGTAGCAAATGGTATTTTTGTTTTATTACTAAGGTTTTTAGATGAAATTAATTCACCATACTTCATATCACATAATAAAAGTAATGAATAGTCTGTTAGTTTAGTAATCCTCAAAATAAATTCTCCATACTATGGAATTAGAATTCCAATAGCTCTTTAATTGCTTTTCTTAAATCTTTAGCAATGGCAAGAAGACTATCTTCAATAGACGCACCATCATATTTTTTATGATTCTGAAATGTGCTAATAGTAGCACCCTTATATTCACTGCGATAGGTAATGGTGCTATCTATTCCAACGACAAATTCTATTGAAATAGGGTATTTACCACCATCAATTTGAAGTTCAATTTCCATTTTTAGTCCTCCTTATTATTACGAGACTTCATAATAATATCTTTTGCTTTATCCATGTCAATATCTGTAATAAAATCTTGAAGGTCATATGTTGATAAATCAGCAACATCTTCATTTGTAAAAATAGAATTGTTAATTAATATTGAAACTTCATTTTCATCAAATCCAAGTGAGGCTAGAATTTTAATTCCATTAGCTTGTTTTAATTTTAATGGATCTGATAATGTTTCCATTGCATTTTCCTTTAAAGATGAAATAGTATCCTCATCAAGTTCATCAAGTTCAAGTTCATCTCGTGAAACATATGCAATTTCTTCAATAGAATCAATTCCTGATTTATTAAGATAAGATGCTAACTCTTCATCACAGCTTAAAGCAAAAATAAAATATTGAATTGTTCCACTATCTTTATTCTGTTGTGTTTCTTCCCATTGCTCATCTGATTTTACTTTAATGTTCCAACCAATTAGATTGCTAATCATTTCTATATTTTTACCACCACGACCAATAGCTTGAGCAATATCATCATTAGCCACAGCAATATCCATAGTTTTTTCATCTTCGTCCATAACAATACGAGTTACATTTACTGGAGCAATTGATTTAATTAACATTTGAGCCGGGTCACTATCAAATGCAATAATATCAATAAATTCTCCAAAAACATCTTGTTGAACATTTTTAATATGAATACCCTTGGCACCAATACACATACGAACAGCTTCAAATTTATTATTGTTTGATTTTACAATAATTTTAGAATGCATTCCAGGATTGCGTGCACAAGCAACTATTTCAATATCACCATCTTGAATAGCATTAATTTCGTCTTTAAAAAGTTCAGTTAGAAATTTTTCAGAAGTTCTAGTTCCAGTATAGTGACCATTTTCTTCATAAAGTGTAAATTTAATTTTATCGCCAATTTTAAACATTTCACGAGGAATTAAGTTTTTACGATAAATGGTAATATTTAATCCTTGGCAATCAACAATAAAGAAATCTTTTTTAATTACTTTTAAGATTCCATTATATAATTGGATAGGTCTTTCAAGCATTTGTTGAATTGATTGCTGAATTGATTGGCTTTTTATTTTTTGTAAAGCAACTTGTTTTGTAATGTTAAATTGTTGACGACTAAGCTTTGGTTCAAATCGTTCCCAAACATATCCATCAGCAACTTCTTCATCCTCAATTTCATTGTGTAACATTTGTGCTTCAACATTTTCAATTTGATCTACTAGTTCAAAAAGCCGCCAGGCTTTAATTTCACCTGTTTTTTCATCAATTTCAACTTGAATTAAAGAACCTTCAGGGAATTTTTTACGAAGAGCAACTTCAATTCCTTCTGCAAGAAAAGATAAAATTTCACCAGTAGGTAGACTTTTTTCTGTTGCTACTGCATCAACTAGTAGCATGAGTTCACGAGAATTTTCCATTATTATTCCTTTAAAATTAACAAAATAGCCTTTTGCAAATGCGAAAGGCTATACTATGTGCATTATTGCGAAAAAAAACATTTTTGTCAAATGAAATTACATGACAAAACCATAATTAAGATGGTTTGTTTTTCTTAATTACTATTGTAGTAGTATTTTCTTTTTTCTTTGGTAATTGAGTTGTTTTCCTTTGAGAATTTTGAATCTTTGGGAAAGACCTATCTTGTAGGGGTTGTTTTTTAATCACCCACCCAACAGCAAAAAGAGTTTCTAAAAGTTCTTGTTTGTTAATTTGTGGTTTTTTCAATTCATCCAATAGTGCAACTGTAGCCTTTTTTTCATTATCAGTGGCTAAATGTTTTTGAACAGAAAAGAAAAAATTATCTAAATTTTTTGGAAAGACTGTTGCCTTTTGTAAAAAAAATAAATTACTAAGAATAATACTAGATGGAGCAATATTGTCATGCATAGCTTCTAATGCAACTTTTACTGCAACAGTTAGTCCAAACGGTTTTTTTTTAATATTGTTCATGATTTAAATCCTTTTTTAATTTATTTGAATTATATACTAAATTTGTAGATTTGAAAAATTTTTAATTATCTATGTTTTAAAAATCTTGACATTGATATAATAATTTTTTACTTATAGGCAAGGTTAATGTATCTAGAAAAGGTATTTAAATGAAAAAAGTTTTAATAAAATTATTGAAAAGTAGCAATAATAATATGGTAGGAATAGATGTAGGGCTAAGTACCATTAAGGTTATGGAGGTTAGCGGTAGCTCATTGGAAGATGTAGTTCTTGAAGGATATGCTACTGTTCCTATTCCTCAAGATTTAATTGATGAAAATGGAAGATATAAAGAAGAAGGAATAAGTATTATTTCAAAATTAGTTCACAAGTGTTGGAAAAAGGCTGGTTGCACAAGTAAAAATGTAACTATTTGTATTAAGAGCAATAATGTTATTACAAAAAAGGCAATAATTCCAAATTTTGCAGAAAAAGATGATTTAAAAACTGCCATTGAAGCAGAAATGAGTAAATATATTACAAATGATATATCTATAGAAGATTTAGCAATAGATTATTGCAAAATAGCAGATAGTGAGTTAAATCCAAATGAAAGTGAAATGCTTTTAATTGCTAGTAAAAAAGATGCAATAGAAGAACTTCAAGCTATTATTGAAGGTGCTGGTTTAGAGGCTGACATATTAGATGTTGAAACCTTTGCTTTTCAAAATTTATTAAGATTAATGAAGGATGAAGATTTTCTAACAGGGACTTATATTTTGGCAGATTGTGCCGCTAGCATATTGAGAATGTTCGCTTTTGTTAATGGTAATCTAGTTGGAACAAAAGAAACTCAAATTGGTGGGTTAAATTTAACTCAAGACCTTGTAAATAATCTAGGAGTTTCTTTTGATGTGGCAGAAAAAATGAAGATTGAAAGAAGTGGTGATGAAACTTATGATTTAATTGAAAAAAGTTTTGTGAATAATTATAAAACAGAATTCTTATCAATATTGAGTTATTTTACTTCAGCAATATCATTAGGTGACATAGATGAAGTGATTTTAACTGGTGGTGTTGCATCTATTCCTTTTTTGGAAAAAGCAATAATAGAAGGTTTGTTGGAAAGTCTAGATGTTGTTGTTAAGTCTGAACCATATGTAGCAAGACCTTTAGAAAATGCCGGGAAGTCTAAAGCAATAAATATTGCAAAATTTACTGAAGATGAACCAGGATTGTTTCTGGTAACTTCTTTAGCATTAAGAAAATATTTGCGTAAATTTTAATAAAATTAGGAAATAAAAATGGAAAAAACAGGATTTATATTCGTTAATTTGTTACCTTATAGAGAAAAAATAAAGGTATTACAGATTAGAAAATTTGCAGGGTTAATGTTCGCATTTGCTTTAGCTGGTGGTGTTGTTGTAGGAATTGGGCATATGGTTTTATCACTTCAGATGGAGACTCAAGATGCAAGAAATAAATTTATAATGACTGAAAATAAAAAATTAGATGAGGATATTAAATCTATTGCTACATTAAAAGAAGAAATTAAAATTACTTTAGAGAAAAGAAAAGTTGTTGAAGCACTTCAACTTAATAGAGCAGATGGGGTAAATATTATAAACCAAGTAGCTAATAATTTACCAGATGATTCAAATTTGAAGAGTATTAAAAAAATTGGTGATAAGTTATGGATAGTTGGACAAACATCTTCCAATAATAAAGTATCTCATTACATGACATCATTAGCTGAAAGTTCTGTATTTTCATCACCAACTTTATTAGAAATTAAATCCGTAGTTTTAGTTAACCCAGGTTCTAAGAATTCCAAAAATGCACCAAAAGAAGAGTTGACGGTTAATGAATTTTCTTTAACTGTTGAAATGGCAAAATCAGAAGAAGAATTACTAAGAATTGCAGAAGAAAAAAATGCTGCAGATCATGCTGCTAGAAGTAAGGCTGCTAGAAGTAAGGCTGCAAAATAAGAAGGATTATGTAAATGAAAAATAAGAAATTTAATTTTAATGAGATGACTTCAAAACTTAAGGATTTAAATCCTAAAGAATATTACGATTGGCCTCTTGCCGTTCAATTTGGTGTTGGTGTATTAGCTTTTACCGGGGTTGTAGCATTAGGAGCTTTTGCTCATTTAATTCCCAAAAATGAAGATTTACAAACAACTATAAGAAAAGAAGAAACATTAAAAAGAGAATTTACTGATAAGAAAAAACAATCAGTAAATTTAGTTTTGTATGTTCAACAATTAGAAGAGGTTACTAAAGATTCTGATGAGTTACTAAAACAACTACCAGATCGTTCACAAATGGAAAAATTACTTATAGATATTAACCAAGTTGCTGTAAGTCGTGGATTAAAGGTGGAACTATTTAAGCCTGGTCAAGAAAAATTAAATGAATTTTATGCAGAGTTACCTATTAATATGAAATTAACTGGTTCTTATGATGCAATTGGGAATTTTACATCGGATATAGCACAATTATCTAGAGTTGTATTGTTTACTGATATGGAGATAACAACTAAAGATGGTTTAGTGTCTTTAACAACTTTGGCCAAAACATTTAGATATCTTGATCAGGAAGAGTTGCAAAAGCAACAAGAAATAAAAATGGCAATAAATAAAGCTAAAAAGAAAAGTAAAGAGAAAGATAAGTCTTCAAAGGAAGGTAAATAAAATGACTAAAATATTGTTATCAATTATTATGTTGGCCAGCCTTGCTGCTTGTTCAAATGAAAATGACGGAGATCTTAAAAATTGGATGGCTTCAGAAGAGAGTAGATTGAAAGGTAAAATTGGAAAATTACCAGTGGCAAAAAGTTTTAATCCAACACCATATAATGCAAGTGCAGATCCTTTTGTTGTTAAAGAAAAATTAAGCTTGAAAAACCTATTAAAAGATAAGTATGCACCAAATACAAATCGTCAAAAGGAAGAGTTAGAAGATTTTTCTTTAGAATCTTTACGTATGGTTGGAACTGTAGTTAATGATGGAAAATTTTATGCCATGATTCGTGATAATAAAAAAATGATTTATTATATCTCTGTTGGTGGTCATATGGGGAAAAATTATGGTGAAGTTACTCATGTTTCTGAAGGTGAGATACTTATTGATGAGAGATTAAAAGTAAATGATGAATGGGTCGTGAAACCAGCAAGAATTTTCTTGTTTGAAGGTATGGATAAATAATGGTAGATTTTTTTGACAAATAAAAAAAAATATTTTAAATAGTTAAATGTAAAAAAGGGAAAAGCAATGAAAGACTTATGCCAAGATAAAAAAAGTAAAGATAAAAGAAATACAACAGTTCCAGTAATGGCATCTATGGCAGCATTAATGCTATCTGCGTGTGCTACTAATACTGCTGCACAATCTAATCAAGAGAGTAAAGCCTCTAGCATTCCAACTGAAAATAAAGAAAAGGATGCGATAATTGTTGTTAAAGAATCAATGGTTACACAATCAATGAAGAGTGTTATTCAGTTTAGTTTTAATAAGGAATTTAGTGGTGATGTGAAAGCCTCAGCAAATCCAAAAACAAATCAAATAATTTTAGATTTTGAAGGTGTTGATAGAGCTTTTAAATTACCACCAGTAATTGAAAATGACCCATTAGTGTCAAAGATTTCAATGAAGCTTATAAATAAACAAGTTAGAGTTGTAGTTGAAACAAAACATCCAGTAAAGTTTAAATTTTTAAAACAAGAAATGAATGGAATTTTAATTTTAGATGAATCTACAACATTTGAAAATGGTGCAACTGGTGAAAAATATGTCTTAGATGAATTAAAAGCTCCAGCAAAGATTTCAACAAGTGGATTATCAAGTAATTGGACAGAGGTAGTATCTAAAAATCCAAGTGTTCAAGTTTCTAGTGCTGAAGATGTTAAAATAAATAGTCGTTTCGCTTTTTCTGAAATTAACAATGTTAATCTTAAAAAAGTGGGACAAAAAAATACAAAATTAACAATTACTTTGTCAAATAAAGTGGATGCTCCAATTATTAAAAAAGATGGAACTAAATTAATTATTGATTTTACAAATGTTTCAATTCCAAATGAATTACAACGTCGTGTAAATACAGAAAGTGTTGGAACAGTAACTCAATCATTAGATGTATCTATGCAACAAAGTAATGGTAGAATTATTCTTGAACAAAAAGAAAATTGGGATTATAGTTTTTATCAGTTAGAAAATCAGGTGGTAATAGAAGTTAAAGCTATAGATAAAAAAGAAGATGCAAAAAAATATGTTGGAAAGAAATTATCTATTAGCTTCCAAGATATGGAAGTTAGAGCAATACTTCAAGTAATCGCAGATTTTACTGGTTTAAATATAATGAGTAGTGACCAAGTAACAGGTACTATGACAATTAGACTTAAAGATGTGCCTTGGGACCAAGCACTTGATTTGGTATTGGAGTCTCGTGGTCTTCAAAAGGTTAAAGATGGAAATGTTATTTGGGTTGCAACAAGTAAAGAAGTAAAAGAGAATAATGATTCTAAAATTGCATTAAAAAATCAACAAGAAGAATTAGGTGAATTGAAATTGGAGTTTTTCCAAATCAATTATTATAAGGCTGAAGATTTAAAAAATGTTATAGAAAACAAAGATACAGATAATCAATCAAATGGTCAATCTAGAAAATTCTTATCTTCTAAAGGTAGTGTTGGTGTTGACCCTCGTAACAATATGATTTTCATTCAAGATACTGAAGAAAAATTAAAAGAAATTAGAGGTTTAATTAAAAAACTTGATATTGCCAATAAACAAGTTTTAATTGAGGCAAAAATTGTTATTGCTGATAGCTCTTTCGGAAAAGATATTGGAACTAAATTTGGTATACGTTATAGAAATCAAATTGGAGATAATACTTATGGCATAGGTGGAAACATTGTAGAAAGTGGAGCAGTAGCTGGTGGTTCTGTAGATCCTGTTACATCTTTAACAAACTTAGCTTCCGCAGGGATTAATGCTGTAGCTCCTGGGGTTATTGGGTTAACACTTCTTAGAGCAAGCGGAAATGCATTAGGAATAGAATTATCTGCTTTAGAACAAAATAATCGTGGAAAGGTTTTATCTAATCCAAGATTGTTAACTGCTGATAATAAGAAAGCTGTCATTGAGCAAGGAACAGAAGTTCCATATGTAACTCCTGGAACAAATGGTAGTGCTCCAACTGTAACATTTAAAAAAGCAGTGTTAAAACTTGAGGTTACACCACAAATAGCACCTAATGGAAAAGTTGTAATGGATTTAAATATTCGTAAGGATACAATTGGTCAATTAATACCAATTCAAGGTGGTGGACAAATACCAGCTATTGATACAAAAAATATCAATACAATGGTGACAGTAAATAATGGCCAAACAGTTGTTTTGGGTGGTGTTTATGAAATAGCAACAAAAGATGATTTAAGCAAAATACCATTTTTTGGTGATTTACCAATCTTAGGTAACTTATTCAAGCATACTGCTAAAAATGAAGTTAAAGGTGAGTTAATGATATTTATTACACCTTATATTATTGAAGAAAAAGATTTAGATGAATCTCAAGTTGTTGTTCCACCAGAAGTTAATTTGTCAAAGAAGTAATTAATTAAAAAGTAATAAAGCCCCAAATTGGGGCTTTATTTTTTTCAACTAAGTTTTAATCGGCTATTCTTTTGAACTTTGCTTAATAAAAACTCCATTTGATCAGCAAGAATTTTATGTGTTCCTTGCTTTAATATGAAACTTTCATATCTATCTGGAATGTATGGTAAGTATAATAAGCTCATTCGTGATTGCTCTAAGTTTCGCCCACCTTTAATACCATTACATCTTTTGCATGCTGTAACTGTATTCATCCATGTATTTTCACCATTTTGACAAACAGGGATAATATGCTCACGACTTAAATTTACAGATTCATAAACATGCCCACAATAAGCACATAAATATCTATCTCTTTCAAAAAGAGTTTCATTTGTTAAGTTTAAATGTCTTTTAAATTTATATTGTTTACGAGGACGACCATCGGCACCAATATTACCATTTACACCAATGATACTATTAGCTGTAATGCTTCTTATTTCATTTGTAATATTATTTACACCACTTCTATAAGTTGCAACTGGACTGCCCAGTTCATACATTACCATATCTCTGGCATAATATCCAATAGCATCTTCTATGCTTATCCAACTATGTGGTAAACCAAATGTGTCTAACTTTAAAATTTTTGGTATTGGGACTAAATTCATGATTACACCTTTTTCCCTTCTTTCATTATAAAACAATATAACTTTGCATTATACTTAATTAATGAGTTTTGGTCAATGTATTTTTAAATTTGTATTATTTTAAATAATAGTTTAGAATTTTTAAAAAGAATATATATATGATGACATTTAAAATTGGTGAATATGTAACTTATTGTGGAAATAGTAATGATATTTTGGTGAAGAATAAAGAATATAAAATTAATCAAAATTTTTTAGGAAGAAATGGTTTGTTTTTAAAGGTAGATGACATATCTACATTGTTTGATTCAAAATTTTTTATATCAAAAAAAGAAATATTAAATACACATAAAATAAGAATAGATATAATGTCTAATTATTTAGAAGATGAAAAAAAAAGAAAAGAAAGAAAAATGTTGATGACTTCGTTTAAAGATGATAAGTCATTCTTTGTTAAAAATAAGTAGTGAATAAAAAAGTAATTTAATGTTTTGTGGTTAGTATTCTAATATAGTTATTGTTTAAAGCTGTTTTTAATAGTCTAAATCAAATTAATTAGTGAATCACACCGACCTAAAGTTAGGGGTATTACGCAAATTCTAGTAAAAAAATCATGATTTGACTAAATTTTACTTTAAACATATAATGAAAATGTTTGTTAGTTGGTTAATTCTAGCAAAAAATAAGGGAAACTACAATGCAAAATTATAACTTGTCAAATTTAAATGCTATAGATTATATTGAAAAATTAAATATTGAAAAAATTTCAACTGATACACAACCATTCAGTATTGAAAGTGGATATTTTATTTTTACATTAATGCCATCACTAAGGTGTAGTTTAAACTGTCCTCATTGCTATTTAACAAAAGACCAAAGAAGAAATAGCCCGATAATGTCTTTGGAGGATTTAGAAACTACAAGTATTAAGGTTGATGAATATTATCAAAAGAAAAATATAAAAAATAAAGTTATTATTTTTTATTGGTATGGTGGTGAGCCTACAGAAATGGGTATTGAATATTTTGATAAAGCAACAGAAATGCTTAATAGAATATTTAGTATAGAAAAGGGATATACAACTAAACATACAATATTAACTTCATTATTAACAATAGATACTGATGTTTGGTTTCCATTTTTTAAAAAACATAGTGATAATCATTTTCAAAGCTCATTTGATGGATTAATGAGGGGGAAAAACTATGTAAGAAAATGGGAAGAAAAAATTAAAAAAGCTAAAGAGGAAGGTTTGGATATTGGCACTATTTCTGTTGTAAACCAGGAGTTATTAAAAGATGGAGCTACAGCAGTAATGAAATATTTGTCAGATTTAAAAATTAAAGAAGTATCATTTCTTCCATTTATGTGGAATGAACAAAATGATGGAAAATCTTATGATAAATATGCTCCAACCATGAATGCTTGGAGTGACTTTATGATTGAAGCTTCAGAATATTATTTTAAATCAAAAATAGAGGGTATTTATGTTCCGGAAATAGGGCAGTTATCTTTTATTCTTCATCAAATGAAACAACCATCTATGGCTAATGTGCCTGGTCAAACATTGTTTTTATTGCCTAATGGAGATTTTGTATTGCCAGATTATAAGAATGCATATCAAGAATATATGAGAGTATTTGGTAATATATTAAAAGATGATTTTGCATCAATTTTGCAAAGTAAAGAAAGAAAAAGTTACTTAAGAAAACAAGTTTTAAGAGATAATAATCCTGAATGTATGGATTGTGAACATGCAAATAAATGTGTGATGGAGTTTTGGAAAAAAAACCGTGAAGGTGATGATTGTTTCGGTGGTAAAAGATATGTAGACTGGCTATTGAGTTATGTAAATAAACATAATATAACTATAGATAAGTCTGTTACATACTAAAGGGGTAATTATGTTAACTTTAACTCAAGAACAAGAAGATTCATTAAGAAGGCGAGATTTATCAGAATTAACAAATATTATTAATTCTGGTATTGATGTTAATTTGTTGGTGATTCCAAATAATTCTGATGTTCTTTTAGTAGCAATTACAAAAGAGCATAAACCATTTTTAAACCTAGTTTTATCAAATGGTTTTAATGTTAAAAATAACGGTTTTTCTTATTTGCACCATGCAATAAGAACACATGACTTGTTTTTTGTAGATACGATAGCGGAAGCATATATAAAAGCAGGTTGGAGTCTTGATGAACATAAGTTTGGAGAAAATTGCTTACATGTTGCTGCCGCTGAAAATGAATTACCAATAGATATATTTAAATATATTGAGTCATTAGGGGTTAGTTGGTCGGAAAAGAATAATGAAGGTCAAACACCTTTGCATGTTCTTGTAAGAAAATTTAAAGTTATTACAGATGAAATTTTAGATATATTAAAAAAAGAAAAGAAAAACTTATTTGCTTTAGATGATTACAATCTTTCGGTAATAGATATTTTGAATAGTGCTAAGCTTTCTAATGAATGGTGTAATAAAAATCAAAATGTATTGTTATTTATTGATGAGGTAAATTCAGATGGGAGATAATGGAGATAGGTGTTTTAAACTATGGTTTGATTTTTTTATTAAGGAAAAATCATCATTAACTAAATTTTCAAATCTATTACATAAAAAAGATACATATTTTTTAAATCATCCATTAGAACTTGATTTTGATAATGAATTATATGAAAAAGTTTATCCTAGTGGGTTTTTAGAGAAAGATTTTCAAGAAATTTTATTAAATGAAAATCCTAAAGATATTTATTATAAAACAAGACTATCTTTAGCTATAAATAAAGAGCTTGATTTTAATCTAATAAAAGAAAGAATAGGTGTTGAAAATTTTTATTCTATATTAGAAAAAACTATTATTGATGCACATTATGAAAAAATGAATGTTAAGTTTGAAAAATTAGTTTCAAAAGCTATTTCAATATATGGTTTACCTAGAGATAGATTAGTTGATATTGCATTTTTAAGAGGTGTAAACTTGGGGTCAAGATATCCTGATAAAGAATCAGAGAATAACTTGAAAAAAACATTAATTATAAATAAAATAAAAACATATATTGGATTTTAAATTTATATCTATTATAATAAAATGGTATATGAGGAAAAAATAATGTTTGAAAAAAGTTATGATAATGTAAATTTAAATGTAGAGTTAAGTAATGCTGTGCTAGATTTAAATATAGATAAAGTGAAAGAACTTTTATCTTTAGATAATCCACCTTATGTTAATTTTGAAGTTAGTGGCGTGCCATTAATAATGTATGCTGCCCAACAAAAAAATTGGGAATTGGTAGAGACATTATATAATTTTGATGCAAATTTAGATTGTAAAATTGAATATCTAAGTTGGTATTTGATACATGAGTGTGTGAAGTCAGCACCAGCCAAGGTAACTAAGGCAATTTTTGAATATTGTAATATAAATTCTCAAACGAAAAATGGGAAAACAGCATTAATGATAGCTGTAGAAGAAAAAAAATATGAAATTGCAAACTTTTTTGTTGATTCAAAAAGAATGGATTTATCATTATTAGATAAAAAGGCTAATAATGTTGCTCATTATGCGGCTATAAATGGGGATTATGATTTATTTATTAAATTAATACAAAATGGTGCTCCAATAAATCAAGAAAATGACCAATTTGAAACACCAATTGATTTAATTAGGGATATCTCTTTTAAAGAAAATTTACCTAAAATTTTAGGTGAGTTATCTAAAATAGAGAAAATTAAATTAGTTGTTGAAGATAAAGGTTTAGATGTAAAGAATGTAGAACCTATTAAAAAAGTATCAGGATTATCTTCCATTAAAAGAAAATAAGTCACACATTAATAAAGCCAAAATTTTTGGCTTTATTATTTAAATCTTGTGTTCACTATGGCTTTCTTTAAATTTTGTAAAAGTTACATGTAGTTTTTTCATTAGTTGATCAATTGCATGATATGCTGTATCTTCAGAAACATCAACTGTAATATTTTTATGATTACAATTGGCACTAAATTTAACATGTTGTTGATTATTACCATTTTTACCAAGTCTAAATTCAGCAAATTGCATTTTCTCTAATTTAGGAAGATGTGCAAATTTATTTTTAATATAGTTTTCTATTGCTTCAGTAATTTCAATATGTTCACCAATAATCTTAATATCCATATTATTCTCCTTGTTATGATAAGTGTTAATATAACATAATTTTTTAAATTTGCTAGTTACGGTGTTTTATTATTTGAAAATAAGAAATTAAAATTTTGGTTTTTTTAGTTTTTTGCTAATTGAATCTAAGTCTATTGTAATTAGTTCTGTTTTTTTAAGTAATTTGGTTTCGCCATTTGTAAAGGTTTTTTCTTCCTTTGAGTTTGGATTCATTAATGTAATTGCAATTGATTCTAATTTTGGTTCTTCCATGGCAATAAAAGAATTTATTTTATTATTGACTAAAGGATTCACAATCATATCTAATAATCCTTTAGTGTTAACTATAATTTGTAATTGATTGGCACCATTACCTCTTGCATTGTTTCCGCCAACTCTTTTTAAGCTCATAGCTCTAGATAATTTTAAAACTTTATCTTCAGAATTTATTTTAACAAATTTTTGTTTTTTATTTGTTTCTTGGATAGCTTCATTTATAATAGCTTTACTTAATGATGTTGCTTCAGTCATAATAAAAATATCTTCTCCTTGTAAGCCTGCCTCACGCATATTAAGTAATAAAATATTTTTACCAAAAGTATTTGTTTGAATATTTAAGCCTTTATTGATAAACTTTTTTAAATTATCTTCTTCTCCTAACCATAACTGTAAAGGCATACCATATTGTGAGGAATTAATTCCAGTAATAAAATCGCCAACAGCTACAGGTTCTTTGGGCATGTCTGACATTTGAGTCGCACCAGCCATAAGTGTTAATGCTTGCCCAGCTGGTGAGCTTATTTCATCTGAATTTAAAAGGGTATTAAGCCAAAATAGTGCTAATTGATTTAATGAACCCAAACCAATAGACCCTTTAGCTGCAATTGATATAGAGTCAGCATAAACTTCATTGTTATTAAGTTTAACTTCATATATAAAAGCAATTTCTGAATTTTTTAATGTGGAGTCATCTTTGCTTCTAACAGCACAACAGGAGATGACTTCAGAAACTTCTGGACAAACCAATTTAATTAGTTGAAAAGTAAGTGGGTCTTCTTTATCATTAAGCCGCCTCTCAATCATTTTTTTATTTGCTTCACCCATTTGTGGATTAACATTACCAGTTTGTGGTGTTTTGGGTTCTTTATTTTCAGTATTGTGCATAATATATTTTCTCCAAATTATATAGCTATATTTATTATAGTTTTTGATAATTTAAAATCAAATAATGTGATATTTTATTTAATAAGTGGAAACAGTGAATCACACCGACCTAAAGGGCGGTGCTTCTGTGAGATTTCTCCCACTATCTTCTTTTGATTTAGCTAATTTAGCTTTGGGGAGAAGTTCAGTAACAACAAACTACATTAGAATCTGTTACTTTTGATACAAATAAGGATGTTGAGTTACCTCGTGTTAAAGCAGGAAGATTAATGATTCGATGGAATTATCCATAGACTTCGTTAAACTAGATATTAAAAATAAAATTAATAAAGATACTAATAATAAAATATGAAGTAATAATTAAAGCTGGTAAAAGAAAAACAAGTGGTAATTGAATATACCATGGATATGGTTGAGCAATTTTAAAACATTTTTCATCATTATATTTAGCTCTTGAAAATTTATTATCTATAGTTAAGTAATATGCTTTATGACTTAATAAACTAAAAATAAAATGAACAATAGATATAATTGTTAATGTGGCAGGAAACCCTATCATGTTATTACTTTTAGGATTTAAAAGTAAGATTGATAGGGTCATATATGTAAAGATATTTAAAAAATAATATGCATACATTTTATGACGAATTAACCAAAGCTGAGAAAAGAATAAAAATTGAAAATTAAATTGAAAGATTCCACCAAATTTTTGAGTGGTTAAAAATTTTTGATAACCATTGCAATGGAAAATAGCTCTATGAATAAAATGTGGTTGCATGTATTTTTATCTTGTATTATGTAATATTAAAATATAGAACTAAGTCGAGGTTGTCAAATTGTTTTTATTATTTTATGATTGTACTAGAATTTTAAAATAGTTATGTTAAAATGTATATATTAAATGAAGGAATGAATAATGAGTAAAATTAGACAAACGCCTGTTCGGGTTGGTGGCAAAAATGGTATTATAGTACATGATATCCTTTGTTCTAATGGTCCTGTAGATAAGATAACTGGTGAACCATTGATTGACCCAAAAACTGGTGAGGCCTATCCTGGTCCAAATGATGATATGGCTGAATTAATTCATGATTATCTTGTGTATTTGCGTGGAAATACATCCATTGATAATGGTAATTCTTCTGCTCCACGTTTTGGAGTTTTATCATTAATTTCAATGCATACTCCAATTTTCGTTTATGACCATCCAAGATTTAAAAAGATTGCAAACACAGCCTTTACTGATGGCATTAGTGTTTTCGTTTCTGCCGATTTCATGCGTAAATTAGTCAAACAAGAAGAAGAAAAAGATGGTGCACAAAGTGGAGTAATATTTATCATTCTTCATGAATTAATGCATAAATTATATTGTCACGTCGATCGTCTTAAAGGGTTTGACCCTGTTATAGCAAATATTGCTGAAGATATGGTTATTAATGGGAAATTAGTAAAGGGGTTTAAATTAAGCCCAGTTAAGTTATTAGAAGAAATTCTATATGGAGTTAAAAAAGAAGAGGCTGACAAATTTTATTCAATGGCCGAAGAAGTTGTAGCTGAAATGTTGACAATTCAAGAAAGAAAGAAAAAACAAAAAGAAGAAAAAGAAAAGAAGAAAAGTGGTGGTAAATCACAACCTGGTAGCGGCGGCGGTGGTGGCGGCGGTGGTGGGGGTGGAGAAGATGAGGGAGAAAATGAAGAAGGTATGGGAAATAATAAAGATAACAGTGCCGATGATAACGGAAATGAAGAAGATGGTCAGGGGCAGGGTAATGATGATGATGGTGATAAATATAGTGAAATTCATCACATTACACCAGAAGAATTACTTGATATTATTGAGGAAGAGGGGTTGCATGAAACAGTTGGTAAAGCATTAAATCTTCCAAGGGCTGGAGATGTAGAAGGAATTGGAAAAAAGAAAGAATCTTCAAAATTAAATGATGTAGATGCAATTCAAACTGCAATATCTCAAGCTAATAAAGCAAATGGTCATTATCCAGGTCAACATATTGCAGAATCAGCGGCAGAATTAATTGCGGGTTTGCAAAAGGGAAAAATTATTTGGAAATTAGCAATTAGAAAACACTTTCTTGGAGATGGTTTAAAATTAAGAGAGAGTGATGATGAAGCTGCAATAACTTGGTATCTAAGCAAAGAATCAATGGGTGTTGACCCATTCTATTTCGGAGCATTAATTCCTCAAGCACCAGATGAAACTGTTTTATGTTTAATTGATACTTCTGGCTCTACAAGTGGTGGAAATATGCGTCAGGAGTTTTTATCTGAAGCTTTAAGTTTGAAAAAGGGAGTATCGAGCACTGGAGACACTGCTCGTGAAGTTATATTGATGTCAGCAGATACAGTTCTTCGTGGTGAACCATTAATTATTACAGAACAAAATGTTAGTAAGCTATTAAATGAGGGTGTGCCAATTTTTGGTAATGGTGGAACAGATTTTGCTAGTTGTTTAAAAAGTGCACTAGATTTACCTCTAATGAAGAAGAAGAAAGTAAAATCAGTTATTTATTTTACTGATTGTTGTGATAATCCTCCCAAAAGAGCAGATTTTGAAGAATATATAAATAAGGGTGTTCGTATTGTATTTGTGACAACACCAGGAATGTGGGATGAACAATGGAATAGAGATGTTTCACCATTTGCAGAAGTCATCTGTATAGAAGATGGGTCACATGCTAATCTTGATAAAAAAGATGGGGATTATGATGCAAATACAAGAAAAAATAAAATGTAATTATTAAATTATGTTGATAAAAAACTAAATTAGTATTGAAAAAAGCAACTTTAAAGTAGTTGCTTTTTTATTGTTTTAAAATTAAATAAAATTAAATAAAAGTAAAAATAATGTTTTTAATATTTGCAATGAAATATTTAGATGTTATAATTATATTATACATTGATTAATAAAGGAAAAATCCCATGCGCCAAAGTATTGATGAGTTAGCAAAAAGTGTAAATCTTCCAAATAAAACAACGAAGAAAGTTATTGACATGCTTAAGCATGACATTATTCTTTCTTTATATAGAAAAAATCCAGATGAAGCAATGCAATTGTTTCAATCAAGTCATCCAAATCCATTTGACGAAAAGATTGAATCAGCATTAACTGAGGGGTCTGGAGTTTCTGAAAAAGAAATTGAAGAATTAAGAAAAGAAAAGAAATTATTTCAAACTGGATTAGAATCTTTACCTGAATTTGTTAGTGCTAAAGAAACACAAAAGTTCAATAATGAAATAAATAAAAAAATTGCTGATTTATGGAAAGACCATTACGGAAAAGAATTTGATCCTAAAATTCAATCAAAAAATAAAAGACTATCTTTATTTTTGATGGGGCCTCCAGGTCAAGGAAAAACTGCTGCATTCATTGTGGCTGCAAAAGAAGTTTGTGCAGATTTAGGTTTACATTTTGTTGAACATGTAAGTGATGATTATGTTCCAAGTCGTAAAGATTTCGTAATGGTGGTTCAAGAGTGTGCCGGTGAAAATTCAGCAATTACATTTGGTGGAATTCCTAAGGCAGAAGAAATTATTGTTGATGGTAAAAAAGTATCTGTATTAAAGAAAGCTATTAATTATCGTTTCACAGTTTTTGACCGTTGTGCCGGTGGAGTTTTATTATTTGATGATGCAGCTAATGCAGCACAAGTGATTCAAAACGTATTGCTTCCTGTAGCTCAATTTGGTTCTTTCCAAGGAACTAAAATTAATAATGCTTTAATTGGATTTACTGGTAATTTAGGTTCTTTAGATGGAACATACACAACCGAATTATCTTCAGCATTAAGAACTCGTGTTATTCCAATGTTTGTAACTGATACAGTTAAGGATTTTGCTAACCGTGCTTATGAATACTATAATGATAGTTTAGGTGATATGGGTATGATTAACTTCTTGTTTAGAAATGAAAAAGATTTTTCTGTATTGCCAGATGCTAGTGAAAAGTCTGGATTTGCTTGCCCTCGTTCATGGGACAATTTGATTCAATCAATTCGTTCAGTTGTTGAGCGTAATGGTGGTCGTGGTGTTGGTGAAAATAATTCACTTGAGGAAATTCATCAATTAGCATATTCAATAGTTGGTCCTGAAATTGGTTACAAATTAGCTGGATATTTTAACTCAATGATTCAAGGTGCTGACCCTCTTGCTCGTAAATTTGTATTGTTAAATAATCCAGATATGGATTTGTTGAAGAAGAAATATTCTAATGGTTCAAGTTCTGAAAGCATTTCTTTTGGATATCAATTTGCTGCTGCATGTGGAGATTATGCTGTAAATTATATTTCTGAAAGTAAAAATCCAGAAGCGGCTCTTGAAGAGGGTATGAAGCGTTTTGGAACTGCTGTTCTTCAATTAAATGATTCTGAATTTAGTTTTGCTTTAGATCACATGAAAAACAAATTGTCTGCTTATGTTACAAGTTTCTCACAACCAACTAAAGATGGTCGTGAACTATCTGGTCCAATTCGTTCAAAAATTGCTTATGCAATTAATGGTCTTCCTGATTGTGGTCCTGGAAAGCGTGAAGTTTTAATTAAAGTTATTACAGATTTTGATAAAATTCCACAATCTGCATTTATTGGTAAAAAGTTACCGCGTAAAGCAATGTAATAATTGTATTGTTTTTTTAAACCCTCTTATAGAAGCAAGCCCCTCTGAAAGTGTGTTGCTAATCAACTGCACTTCCAACCATAATTGCTTGTAATTATGGCTTGCAAATAAGTTCTATCCTAACTTAGTTAATACTTTAAGTTAGGTAATCAATTCAAACGGATTGAATTGATTTACTTCTTTGCCAACAATAGGCTCAATATTGATTATGGAATTTTTATACCATAATTTTCTATCTTTACCTAAAGCCGAAGATACATCTTTCCATTCAGTCTTATTGGTTTTAGATTTATTACTCTGTTTGAATCTAATTCCATAAGGGAAAGTTATATCTTCCTGATATTTCTTCTTGAATTTTACTCCATTTTCTTGCTTAAATTCTTTTCCATAGATACTTTGTCTTGCTAACCATAATGAAGCAGCAATATCCACTGATAACTTATTAGTTATACCGTACTTAGTATATCCACCAACACTACTATAATTAGGATTTACTAAATTAACTGTAAATCCCAATCTTTCTGCTTTTCGAATAAGTAATTCTTTAAACTTAGTTTTAGCAAAACTACTTAACATTTCATTGTAATTAAATCCTTTAGAACTAGATTTAGCTTTATAACCTGAGTTCATATTATTCATGGTTGAACTAAAATCTAGGTTTTCAATAGCTATTGAATAAACTCCATATTCTTGAGCTATAGTTAATAATTCATCAATCTTATTGCTAATAATAGCCTGTCTTTGTTCTGTAGATTTCTTTTCTAAATCCCAGGATATAAATCCATGTGACTTGTGGTTAGGATTAATTTTAGATACTTCTTTTTTGTTTAATTTATTACCATCAGCCTTAACAATACAATATGCCAAACCATTTTGATTTAAATCTATTCCTATAGTTTTAGGTCTAGTTGGTAGAATAATTTTATTCATCACAATTTCATCAAAAGATAACTGTAAATAATATCCTACATCTTTACCATTAGGTGTTAACTTCTTAATTATCTTTGCAGTAATAGGTTTAGTTGCTATAATTTGATTTAATTTAGCCAAATTCTTTTCACAAAATTCAACATTAGCTATCTCCATAAATCTAGCCTGCATACGATAAATACCATATTTAATAATATTATTATCATTTAATTCTTCAACTGATATATTAATATTTTTAGATATTAATATTAACCTATTCATGTATTCTTTATCCGTTACTCTAAATCTTAATATTTTAGTTGTAGGATAATATTGAATTTCAGCATTACCTTGTGGTTTAGTTTTTCTACCAATAGAAAGGATTATATTATTTCTGGATAAATCCCAATCTTTTTCCCAATCAATTACATTGTGATATGGTTTTTGATTGTCATTTAATCTAAATTTATCGTTATGATTTCCAGGTCTTTGTTTAAGCAATTGTGAACTACCAAAACATAACTTAAAAGTATTTTTAGTTATTCTTGATTGTAAAACATTAATACTTCTATTTAGCCTGTTAATTTTAATGGATTTACTATTGATGATAAATTGTTTTCTCTTGATTGAATTATTAGCTTTAGATAGTTTTAAATAAGTCTCTTTAACCTTCTCTAAATTATTTAATTTTTTAAAGACAATTAGTTCTTTTTTAAATTTAACAATATCTTTATTTAATGAATTAATTGTTTTAGATTCTTTGGCAATAAATTTATTAATATTATCTAATTTAGATTCATGCTGTTTTAATTGAGTTTTAGTTAATTCTTTAATCTTACTATGTTCAGTTTTTACTTTATTAATTAAAGAATCAACTTGATTACTAGTGAATAATTTAGAATCCATTAGTTTATGCCAAATAATATTTTCTTCTAAATGTTTATTATTCCACATAACCCAAGTTTTACGATAATAAGTAGACCATAAGACAACACAAGAATCAATAATTGATTCTTGTGTATTATCTAAATTAAGTCTAGTTTCTATCGTTATTATCATGCAAAGATAATACAATCTTATCTGTTTTTTGTCAAATTTAGCAACACACTTTCAGAGGGGCTTGTTATAGAAGAGGGTTTTTTTATTTCTATAGTTATTGTTGTTGCTTTTTTTAAAAAAGCTGAGTAATCTTATTTGATAAAAATTGGAGTAAAGATGTTTAAATTTATTAAAAATATAATTTCAAAAAAAGAAATTCAAAAAATTGAACCACTATTAGAAGTAGAAAACTTACAACCAGTAATTGAAGCTCAAAAAATGAAAAAAGAAGGTAATGCACTTTTAAGAGTTGGTGATTTAAATGGTGCAGAAGAAATGTATAGAAAGTCTATAAACATAAATCCATTAGATACAGATACTTTTTTAAATCTTGGTTGGTTATTGAGTGAGAAAAAAATGTTAAGTGATGCTAAAGTAGAATTAAATAAAGTGTTAGATTTAATATTGAATAAAACATTAGATGTGGGGAATGTGAATGATAATAATTTATTATCATCTAATCTTTGTGATGCATATTATATTTTAGGTTCAATAGAGGAAAAAGAAAATAATATTCAAGGTGCAATTAATTATTTTAAATATTCATTGAAAGCAAATAATAAATTTGAATTAGTTTATACTGATTTGTGCAGATTATTATTTAGTGTGGGTAATTATGATGAAGCTAAAGAAATAATATTAGAAGGACTTAATGTTAATCCTAAAAATGCTAATTTCCATTTTTATTTAGGAAACATATACTCTCATAGTCATGAGTTTAATTTGGCAGCAATAGAATATAATACTGCTATTTCTATTGATGAAACACATGCTGAAGCAAAAGTGGCAAGAATAGAAATAGAAAAAGAATTGTTAGTTAATCAGTAATATTAAACCTTTCTTGTTTAATTATCTAAAATAGATTAAAATGAGGATAATTATATAAGTAAGGTGTCATTTATGAAAAATAAATCAATATTAAATCTAGAAAAGGAAGTCTTCGTAATTGTTGATGCTAATGCTTATGTGCATAGTTCTTTTCATGGGTATAATCCAATATTGGATGAAAAGGGTAAAGACCATAGAATCTTACATGGATTAATTGATGCTTTAGTGAATTTAACATATAAATTAGATAGAATTGATTATTTATTTATGATATTTGATCCTGATAATGGTTCATTATTTAGAGAGTCTCAATTTCCAGCATATAAAAAAAATAGACCACCAACAGATCCAGATTTATCTCGTCAAAGAAATGATGCACAAATTATATTTAAAGATAAATTTGGAATTCCAAGTGTTCATTATTCTGGTTATGAAGCTGATGATATTATTGGAAGTATGGCTAAAATAGTTTCACAACAAGAACAACAAGTTATTATTGTATCTCCAGATAAAGATATTGCCCAATGTGTAGATGATAATACTTTTATGCTTCGTCGTTGGAGAACAAAACTTGAAAAAGGTTATACTTTAATGGATAAGCATGTAGTGAAAGAAGAGTTTGGTGTTCATCCTCATCAAATACCAGATTGGCTTGCTCTAATGGGAGATGCGGCCGATAATTTACCAGGCTTAGATAAAGTAGGTCCTAAAGGTGCGGCAGATATTTTAGCGAAATATCCAACATTAGAACATTTGATGTCAGTTGTTCACCATTTAGATAATGCAAAATTAAAAGAAAAGATTTTAAAAGCAAAAGATACTCTACCTTTGGTTAAAAGTCTAGCAACAATTGTTACTGATTTACCTATAGAAAATAAAATTGATGAAGCTATTGATTACGGTAATAGTATAAGAAATCATAAAGATTATAAAAATACAATATTAAGTTTAGAAAAATATTTTCGGTTTAAACCACATTATAAAGAACTCTTTATTTAATATTTAATAATATTATAAATTTATTTATTTGCCGTTTATCAAATATATTTTGATTTTATCTTGACTTAACAAAAATTATCAATATAAGTTAAATAAGCCAAACGAAGAAGTTGGCGATGACAAAAAAATAAATATATTAAAAAAGGGAGAAATTTATGAAAATTAAGTCTATTAAATCACAAGCACAAAAGGGTTTCACATTAATCGAATTGATGATTACTGTAGCCATCGTTGGTATTTTGGCAGCAGTTGCTTTGCCAGCTTATCAGGATTACACAATCCGTGCACAAGTAACTGAAGGTATGTCTTTAGCTGATGGTGCTAAAACTAGTGTTGCTGAATATCATCAAACTAAGGGTTCTTTGCCTGTAGCTGCTAGTGATGCTGGTTATGGTGGTGCAGTTGGTAAATATGTAACTGGTGTTGATGTTGCAAATGGTGTTATCACTGCAACATTCGGTGGTCCAGATGCAAATTCAAAAATCAAGGTTTCTGGTGCAAATACTATTACTTTAACGCCTACAGAAGATACAGCAACAGGTGTGTTAGTTTGGGCTTGTGATGGAACAGTTGATGCTAAATATCTTCCATCAAGCTGCAAACCTTAAACTATTAGTTTAGATAAAAAAACCAGCTTTGGCTGGTTTTTTTATAAATAATATTTATTGAAAAATGAAAAATGAAAAATGAAAAAGGTTTCACATTAATTGAATTGATGATTACTGTAGCCATCGTTGGTATTTTGGCAGCAGTTGCTTTGCCAGCTTATCAAGATTACACAATTCGTGCACAAGTAACTGAAGGTATGTCTTTAGCTTATGGTGCTAAAATTAATGTAGTAGAAAATTATCAAACTAAAGGTGTATTGCCTGCTAATAATACAGAAGCTAGTTACAGTGGTGCAACAGGTAAGTATGTAGTTTCAACAGCAGTTGGTTCAATTCCTACAAATGGTGTTATTACTGCAACATTTGATGCAACAAATTCTAATCCTAAAATTCATGGTGCTACTATTACTTTAACTCCAGTTGAAGATACAGCCTCAGGTGTATTAGTTTGGTCTTGTAATGGTTCAGTTCCATCTCAATACAGACCAGCAACTTGTAAATAATATTTTATTATAAAATAAAAAACCAGCTTTTGCTGGTTTTTGTATTTAAATATTAAGGTTTTTTTCTGCTTTTTTTAGTTGGAATATCTTCTTCATTATAATGATTAAAATGTTCTTCATATGTCTTAAGCTTTTCTTGAAATTTAGGATCTCTTTTGGATACGAGAAGAAATTCATTCCAATCTTTAGCAAGTGCTTGTTTTTGATATAAAATTTTACCTTCTTTTTCAAATTGCTTTAATTGTGTTCCTGCAATTTTAATAAAGGCTATTTCAAAACTTTCTCTTTTAATTTTTATTTCTTCTTTTTCTTCTTCATCACCTTGTTTTAACACCATATAAAAAGGTTTGTTTGATGATAGTAAATTAAAAGCAACTTCAGCTTCTTTATTAATGTCTTGCATTAATCCATAGTTAGGAGCAATATTTGCATATTTAATTTTACCTTTTAAAATTAAGTCTTTAACTGTTTCACGAGGAACAACTTTAAACAATTGCTCTTGAAACATTGTTGCTGCAGTTCTGCCAATATCATCATTTTTAACATCGAAATAAAAGATGCCACCTTTTTCAATGGTTTTTTTAAGACATTTAATACCTAAATCAAAGTAACTTATATTCCCATTCGTCATGTGTTCATTATATTCTTCATCTCCAATTTCATTAATTAATTGCTCTTTAAATCTAACTGCAGCTTCATTTCCAGCTAAATCATTATCAAAAGCTAATTGATATTTGAATGAATGATCTAATGCTTCAAGAGCAGATTTAACAGCTAAATTAAAATTAACTCCCATACAACTAGAAACAATTCTACCTGGGTAAAATGCATGGTAGCTCATGGTATCTACTGAAGCTTCACATGAAACAACAGTTTTTTCATTTAATTCTTTTTCTGATTTGATTAAAAATCCACCTAAATCTTTATCACTACCCTTGGCTAAAATTTTAGCATATTGGTCATTTCTATCAATAGCTCTCATTTCAGCAGCATTACCATTAATTGCTAAAAATGTAGCCCATACTTTATCATTACCAAGTTTTTCTGGATTTTTTAAATTAGGGTCTTCTTTCCAGTCAGAAGGGAATCCAGCAAATAATGATCCTGCTTTAATTTGTTTATTAATTATCCAAAGAGGTAATCCTCGTTTTTCATTTAAATATTCACGAACTTGATTTATTTTAAAATCTATAACATGTGGCATAGAGAATGGTTCTTTAAAGTAAGTGGCATCTAATGTTTCACCGCCAAAACCATTTAATTCAAATTCATTTCCAAAAACTTTGCTTAATTCTTTCATTGCTAATTTTTTTAATTCAAATTTATGTGAATCAATTCTATAGTCAATATTTTTTTCAAGTCCTAAATGATATGCTAACAATGATATTCCACCAAAACCACCTATTTGAGAATTCCAATCATTCCATTGTTGACCAGTAACTTGAACATTATGTCCAGATTTCCATACCTTCCATTTTCCTCTTTGACCATTTTCATTTGGATTTGCACCAATATGTTCCATCACAAGATTAAGAGGTATGTTATTAAGTTGTTCAGTTAAGGCTTTCCAATCAATAGGCTGATTTTTAGTTGATTTTTCTTGAACTAACTTAACAGCATCAGAAACTTCATATGTAGATTTTGGAGTAGCTTCAACATGTTTCGGTTCAACATGTTTAGTTGATAATTCATGTGTATCAAGGTTACTGCGATTTTCATTTTCTTGAGCTTTTTGATGAATAATAGTTAGTTTTTTACAAGCAGAAATAAATAATGTTTTATTATTTTCATGTTCATCTAAATCTTCAGAAATAGCAGTCAAATGTTTTACTAAAGAAATAACATTAACATGACCTCTAAATTGAGTTTTATTATACCATTTGTTTTCATTAATGGATATTTCTTGATTATCTATATAATAAATATTTGGTTTTGTTGTATCTTGTTTCGCACCAAGATATAGAAGAACAAAAGAAATTGGTAAAGAATCTAATAATGGAATGTTAAACCTAGTTCTATCTATAATGTGAGGGGAAGCTAATTTTAATAAATTAATTGTTTGCAATCCTGAATCTTCAAGATCTTTAATGTTTTCACCATCATATTCAAGAGTTTGTTTCATTTCATGAAGAGATGGTTCAAAATTTTGTTCTGAATTTGGTGCATAATTATCGTTAACTAAATAATCATATTCATCACGTTCTAAATTATTAGTTGGTGAATTTGCCGAATATAATTCAACAGGAGCTTCTATTATTTTTCTAATTGGATTGAATGCCATATGTAATCTTTATTTTATCTTGTTTGTTACCTTTAATTTTATATGTTTTAAAAGCATTTACAAGAAGAGAAGTAAAAAAATATGATTTTAATGAATAGTAAAGTTGCTTGAATTTATAACATTTACAATATATGTTATATTGTAAATAATAAAAGCCCAAATTTTGGGCTTTTATTTTACTTGGTTTTTGGCCATTCAACATGGTTACATTTTGGATAATTATTACAAGCCATAAATTTTTTACCACTTGCTTTAGCAGTTCTTTCCACCATTTGACCAACATTACATTGAGGACAAGACTTACCCTTTTTTGCTACTTTAGCTGAAGGGGAAGATGTGGTTGTAGATTTACCACCGGCTGATTTATATGGGGCTGATTTAGATGGTATGCCTACATTAGCAATAGCACCAATTTCAGTTTTTTTAGCTTCTTCAATAAGTTGAATGATCCATTGATTTTGTTTATCTTTAAAGGTTTGGGCACTAATTTTTCCTTCAGCAATTTTGTCTAAAGCATCTTCCCAAACGGCTGTTAAAGCTGGATCAATAACTTTCTTTGGTAAAGCATGAATAAGTGCTCTTGCTGCGGCAGAAGATATAATTTGTTTACCTTGTTTTAGAAATAAAGTTCTTTTAAATAGTGTTTCAAGAATGTGTGTTCTCGTAGCTTCTTGTCCAATACCCTTTTTCTCTTTAAGTTTTTTCTTTTGTTCTGGATTGCTAACTAAAGTATGAATGTTAGTCATTGCCTTAATTAATGTTCCCTCTGTAAATCTTGCAGGAGGTGATGTCTTTTTATCTTGTTTTTTACTGTTTTTACATGTAACTTGTTGATTTGGAGCAATATTGGGGAAAACCTGTTCTTGCTCATCATCATTAGTCTTTTCATCACTATCATCGTCATTATTAAATATTGCTCTCCAACCAGCTTTAATTATAATTTTACCATTGGCTTTAAATGTTTCTTCTTCACATTCAACAATAATTGCAGCAGTTTTATATTCACATGGGGGATGAAATTGAGCAACATATCGTTCACAAACAGCCTGATAAATTTTTTTTTCGTTTGGATTTAATTGGCTTAAATCTGCTTCTTTTTTAGTTGGAATTAATCCAAAGTGTTCACCTAGTTTTGAATCATCCCATGCAATACTTTTTAGTTGGGGATTGGCTGTATTAATTGCATTATGTAAACTAGGTTGACTATTTTTAATATGTTGAAGAAGTATTGGTGCTTCACTCAATAAGTTTTCAGGTAAATATTGGCAATCTGTTCTTGGATATGTTTGTAATTCATGTTTTTCATATAGAGCTTGACAGGTATCTAAAACTTCTTTTGCACTCATTCCCCATTTTGCATTTGCATAAATTTGCATTTTAGACAAACTAAATGGAAGAGGTGCATATTCTTTTCCTTCTTGTTCTTCATAATCTTTAATTAATCCAGGTTTGCCTATTATTTTTTGTGAAATTTGTGATGCAGCCTGTAAATTGATTAAACGAGATTCTTCATCTAACCAATCAGTTGGAGTATTATCATTAGGTTTCCAGTAGGCATTAAATGACTGTCCTTGATGGTCAAATGTTGCAATAACTGTAGAATAATCATGAGGTTTAAAGTTTTCAATTAATTCATCTCTAAAAACTACAATAGCCAAAGTTGGACTTTGAACCCTACCTACAGATAAAACACCTTTATATCCTGATTTTTGTGCCAATAGGGTGTATGCTCTAGTTGCATTCATTCCCATCATCCAATCTGCATAACCTCTACATACTCCTGCTTCATAAAGATTATGAAAGTTTTTATTATCTTCAAGGTTTGCAAATGCATGTTTAATGCTTTTTTGGTCTAGAGAAAATAATAGAACCCGTTTAGCAGGTTTTTTAAATTTCAAATAATGAAGAACTTCATCAACAATTAATTGTCCTTCTCTTCCTGGGTCACCGGCATTAACAACTTCTGTGCAGGTAGATAATAATTCTTTAATAACTTTAAATTGTTTAGTTTTTTCTGGCTCTACTTTAATTTTCCAATCATCTAACAGCATTGGTAATTGATCCATAGACCATTTTTCCCAAGCTGGATTATATTCGTTTGGCTGAAATGATTTCATGATGTGCCCAATACACCAGGTAACAATTCCCTCACCTGTTTCAATAAATCCATTCCCGTTTTTATGTGGTTTGGCTAAGGCTGAAGCAATTTTTCTGCCCATGTCTGGTTTTTCTGCAATAATAACTCTGGTCATAAATTTTTTCTTTTTCTGTTATAAAATTAAACTAATATTTTATGTAAAATAAATCAAGTTTTTTTCTTTTCATACTTAACAAATTTAAAATTAAATCCATTTTCTTTATTTTCTTCTTCAAATGTAATTTTAAATTCTGAATAATTAAACTTTGGGAAAAAAGTATCTGCTTCAAATTCAGCATCTACGTGAGTTATAATTAATTCATCAGCTAGAGGAAGAAAAGAGTTATAAATTGCACCACCACCAAGAATAAATATTTTATCTTCTTTAGAATATTTTGTGAGAACATCTTCAATAGAATGAAGAATAACAAAATCTGGATGGAAATTAGAATTTTGTGAAGTAATAACAACATTGGTTCTTCCAGGAAGAGGTTTACCTTTTGTATAAGTAATGATGTCACTATAGCTATTTCGCCCCATAACAATAACATGTCCCATAGTTTGTTCTTTCATCCACTTTAAGTCTTTAGGTATATGCCATAATAATTTACCATTGTTTCCTATGGCATTATTTTTATCCATTGCGACAATCATGCTAATTTTCATATGTTTCCTATTTAAGTTATTGTTTCAAACAAGGTGATTTTTCAAAAGAAGAAATAACAATAGCTACATCACCTTTCTCATAAAAACAAGCAAAAAGTTCTGTATTGCTATCTAAAGGTAATCCATAATTTTTAATAGAAATAGTTCTTAAAGTTTTAAGTAAACGAGTGATAGCAATTTCAATAGTATTTGCTTCATTCAAATTTGCAAATTTATTAAGTTCATCAAAATCTAAAATAGTAAAATCAACAGTCATCCACTTGGCATGACGTCCTTCAATTTGTGCCCATCGTTCAACCAGTTTTGACATCGTATTATCTTGTTCATTAGCAGTAAATAGTCCGTTAGCATTTGAAATTGTAGAAAATAATAAAAGAATTATTAGAGATATTAATTTAATTATTATGTTCATTGTTTTCCCCGTTATAAGGTTTTGGATTTGGTCCAACCAAAACAGTTGGATAAAGACCATATTTGCTAATAATATTCCAACCATTTGAATCAATAAAAGACAAATCATCTTGATTGAGAATAGTTCCGTCAACTAATGTAAAGGTATCTTTTCCTGAAATTACATTACCCCATCCACATTTATCGAAAACATTATTGTTACGTGAAAATTCTAAAGTGATTTTAGGTTGTATTGCGGCTTTTCCTTTGTGTTATTTTTTAGGTATGAACCAAACAATATCTCTTTGTTCAAGCATCCATAATAATGACCTAATGGCTTTATATGGAATATGATAAAGGTAATATCCCTTAGAGCTACCCTTATAGTCTTGTAATTTTTTCTTTAATTGAAAATCAATAATGTCATAATTTTTAGATATTTCAATTGCAACAAAAATATTATATCCTCCAGTAGTAGGTTCTAATCTAAAAAGTGGCTTAACATCTTCTTCAGGTTGCCATGATGTAGTAAGGGTATTAAATTGTTTAGAAATTAAACCTTCCATAATTCTTTGAGATTGATAAATAGGTTTCTTTAAACTCATAATGTCTGATTCTGACATACTACTTGGAAGAACAACACACATTTTATTTTTATTATAAAAACTATAATATTCTATTTCTCCAAAATTATAAGATTGTTTTAAAAATTGCATATATACTGGATGGCCAATAAAGCAATGGTTTGTTCTAACAAGAGTTTTTTCAGGTCTATCAAATTGATTCCAATTAATTGGTTTTTCACTAATTTCAATAGAGTCAGATTCAATAAGTTCTTCAAGGTTAATATAATAATCTTCATTGGCATAGTGAATACTTTGATGTAAATGAGGATTTATTGTTTTAATATGGATTAGTGTCAAACTTTCATATTTCCATGAATCTTTAACTCTTGGTATTTCTATGTCGTGAATATATCCAAAAATTTTACCATCATTACCCTTTATAGTAATACATAAACCAATATGTAATGATTTAAGAAGTGGATAGGCTGTATTGTTAAGAAATTCTTGATTATATTTTTGTCTAGCAAAGAGAGTTGTTGAAACTTTATCAAAATGATTTTGAATCTTAGGTGTTTTCTCCATATTTTTAAATAGTTCTATTTGTAGATTTTTACTAAATAGTGCTTTTGTATGATAGGTTGAATTTGTTTTCATGAGTCCAACCCAAGGAAACTTAAACTGATTAATACTTAATTGAGGAAGATTAGCATATGTTTTTTTAAATTCTTCTTGTCCAATTTTATCCAAACTATGCCAAAATGTTTTAATATGTTCAAACTCAATCTTTAGTGGAACATTTTTCTTCAATTGTAGTTTAACATTAGATTCAATTGTATAAATAAGGTAATCATAAAGAATATTTTGTTGTTCAACACTTAATACAATACAACGTTTTAAAATGCTATCAATATAATAAAAGTCGCTTTTTTGTGACTTCATGTTAATACCCATTTGATATGCTAAGTGTGGATGATTAAGTAAAAATAATTTAGCACTTTGATCAGTATGATTATTATAAAAATTATAAATATTTTCTTGTTTCATCTTTTCATCATCACCACTAATGTGAGATTGAAGAGTTTTAAGTTTTTGTTGTTCAACATTAAGAATTCGCTGTTCAAAAGGGAGTCTAGTAATAACAGTAAAAAATCGTGGTTGAACAACCTGGTTTTTACGATGAACTCGGCCAGCAAATTGAAGTCGATAGGTTGGTCTACTGGTAATTTCTAATTCATATAAGTCTCGCACTTTTTGGTCAAGGAATTCAGCACTAGCATGTAAACTAATTCCTGAAGCTCCAGCTCTTGTAAGAATAATAGCATCAAGTTCTCCAGAATTAAATTTATTAACAATAAATGTTTTAGGTTTTTTTGTTAGTTTTTCAATTTTACAATTGCTAACTAATTTGAATGTTCTACCTGAAATTTCACCACAATTAATGTTTGCTTCTCTAAGTTTATCAATAATAGTATCAATTGGTGAAATACTTAAATCAGAAAATATTTTTGTTTTTTCTTTAAGCCCTTCATATTGTTGAACTAAATCTCTATCATCACTATTGTTTTGAATAACTTCTCCAAGAACTTCATCAATAACATAAAGTATAGCTTGTTGAAAGTTTAAAGCATAATTAGATTCTTTAATGTCATCTTCATTTTCTACAACTTCACCATCCTCATCATCTTGATTGTCTTGATTTTCTTCAGTTTCTTTAGCTTTAATTTTTTTCACTAAACTAGATAATGTAGAATCAATAACAATAACAGCCTTGTGATTAGTTGCAATACTTTCTTTTACAGCATTAACAAGGGCATCTAATTTTAAAACAAGAAGTAAATTTCTACTTAATCTATTAATTGTAGCCCCTAGTGCAAACCAAGAACTTGTTGCCATTTGATTTTCTAAAATTGGATTTTTATTTAAATTGCTAACAACTAAAAATAATCCATTAATGATTTCAGAATATTGTTGAACGATTTTATTATTATATTCATCATTATCAGCAAATATAGTTTGCCAACCAATATTTAATGGTTGATGTTCGCGTCTCCAAAATTGTAAATTTCTAGTTAATTCATAAGTAAAAATTTTACGTAATGTTCCCTTATTGTCATTCTTAAGTGTTTTCTTTAAAAGAGTTAGTGTATCTTCATCAAAATCGATAGAGCTTTGATATAAATCTAATTGACTTTCATCTTTCATATAAGTTGCAGAAGAAAAAACAACATGTTTTGATTTTTCAATTAGAGTCATTAACATTTTTTTAGTATTTGAATCTCCTGTAGCATTATGAGCCTCATCTAAAATTATAATAGCATTTTTACAATATTTAAGTAATGCTTCTTCCTTATTTGTTTTATGCTGCTTTAAACTAATTTGAGAATAATTAGTCATTACTAAATTGGTTTCTTTATTAAATCCAGATTCTTCAATTGATTTAACTAATTTAACTGTTCCTTTAATTGCTATAGTTTCATCTGGATTAAAAATTTTAGATTTAGAATGAAATGAAATAGGATTTTTTAATAATTTAATATTATCTGTATCATGTAAATCTTTCCAAAAGGCACTCATTAAGTGTTCTCTTTCAGTAAAAAATAAAACTTTTTTACCTGTAACCCATGCCCATCTAGCAATACCACTTAATATTCGCCCCTTACCAATACCAGTTTCATCACCAATAATAAAATTCTTTTTCTTTTCAAAATTATAAATACACAAACCAATAGAGTCAATTTGTTCACTAGATAAAAATTCCCAAAGAGCATCCACAGTAAAAAGAAGTTTTTCTGCAACCCAAGCATCCCAATTATTAGCTATTTTTTTGGGTATTTTAGAAACTGCTTGCCTTTGAGCTTCTGCTAACTCTGGTGGAACAAAGGTGCTTGAATCTGGTTTTTTACTTAGAGGTTGATATTCAATATACATATTTGTTTTTCATAAAAAAGGCAAAAAAAATGCCATTGAAATTATACTTTAAAGACAAAAATATTGCAAATAAAAAATATTGAGTTATTTATACAGTATTTAATTAGTCAATTTTCTATTTTCTATTTTTTATTTTGTTTTCAAGATTATATTTTGGGTTTTTTAATACGAATGTTAGTATCTGGCAAACAAATATTCATAATTGAATTAAATAATAAGGCTTTAATATTACTATCTTTATATTGTGGATTAAGTTTTTCTAATTTATCAAAAGCACCAATTAGCTCATCTCTTTTATTAGGGTCTATTTTACTCATAACAGAAAGAACCATACATAAGTCATTAATATTTTTATCCGATGGCATTGCTTTATTTTTTTGTGCAAAAATCACATCACACTCAAGAAGAAATTCACCAAAAGCATTATTGTCAAAAACATTGGTTCCATATAGAAATAGTTTAGTAAGTTCTTTATTTTCTTTATGCATTTCATCTAAAAGATATGCTAATACAGGTAAGCTTCTATCTCCATGAAGAATGGTTGAATTAAAGTTATCTAAAGTAAATAATTCAAACCAATTATTGGTTTTATTTGCTTCAATCAATATTTTAATAGATTCAAGTTCAGTTAAATAATATAGGTGATTTCTACCAAAACAATTAGTTAGAGAAAAGTCGTGACCGTCATTTATGAGTTTAGTAATTTCATGAGGAAGTTGACGATCAAAAACTCTTGGTTGTTCAGTTGAAATAGAATTTTTTTTAATTTTAATGTAAATATATTCGCTATCTTCTGAATCTACTTTGGTGTTTTTAAAATCTAAAAATCTAAAAATAATATCAAATTGTTTTTGATATGGGGTTCTATTAAATGAAGTTAATTCTTTAGCCTCTCTACGAAAACCATGTTTGTCAAGTGTTTGCTTTGCTAATTTAAAATATTCCATAGGATTACCTTGTGGTGAAGATAAATTAGGGAAAATAAATACAGGTCTATCATAATCAATATCTATTGTTACTTTATCCATCGCTTGTTGAGTAGTGTAGCTATTCATAAAATTCCTTTTTAAATAAAGTATAACATATATTTAAAAATATAAAACTTTACTTATGAATAAAAATATGATATACCTTTAAAGTAATAAACACATGGTGTAATTAATTTATTTAAATATAGGAGAAATATATGAAATCAAAAATTTTAATGACAATAGTATTTGCAACTTTAGGTTTAATATCACAAGCACAAGCTGGGGTTGAGGAAGATTTAGCAAAATCTAAAAATTGCTTTGCTTGTCATTCTCAAAAAACTAAGGTTGTAGGACCAGCATTTGATGATGTTAGAGCTAAATATGCAAAAGATTCAACAGCACTAGATAGATTATCGAAAAAAGTTAAAGCTGGTGGTTCTGGGGTTTGGGGAACAATTCCTATGCCACCAAATGCACTAGTTTCAGAAGCAGAGGCTAAAACACTAGTAAAGTGGGTTTTGGCTAAATAGTGAATCACACCTCCCTTTAGGTTGGTGCTTCTGTGAGATTTCTCCCACTATCTTCTTTTGATTTAGCTAATTTATCTTTGGGGAGAAGTTCATTAATGACCACTAATTTATATTCATCATTTACTATAGTTTTAACTAACTTATAATTGATTGACTTTGTTCTACTGCAAAGATAAACATTATCTTTGCCTAATTTTACTCTTAGATTCTTATTTAATAATCTACTTTTTATTACTTTAGTTGCATTATTATCTGCATTTTCCTTATGATTACATTTTGGATTTTTACAACTAAATTCTTCTTGTTTTGTTCGGTTAGATTTTGAGACATAATGACAGACTGAACATTCTTGGCTTGTGTAAGCTGGGTTTACCATGTGGGTAAATAAGCCTTGTTTTTCTGCCATACTAGAAACCCAATGTTTAATTTGTCCTAATCTAAGTAATTTAACTTGATAAGATTCTTTTAATTTAAGTTCTTCTGTTGAAGATAAATTTTGTTGTAACTTTAACTTAGGTTCTCTACTGACTAAAGTAGATAATTTTCTAACTTTAATAAAATATTGAAATTTATTATTAGTTAAATCTTTAACAATAGACATTTGCGAATTATCCAAATGCCTTGCATGTGTTCCTGTTGTATAAACTCCTAATTTAACATTACTGATTAATTTTAATTTTTTATCAATAATTAACTGAATTAACCTGTTATAAATCAATGGTTTATTTTTCTTAAATAATTCAATTTTACTATAGTCAATAATTAACTTATTGTAGCTAACGATTAATCTATTTAATTTTAATATTTCTTCAGACATAATCAATTCTTGATTGTTTAAATTAAGTAAATCTAGGTTATATTGATCCAAGTATTGATTAAGTTGGATTAACTTATCAGTAGGATTAAGGTCTAATTGATATATATTATTAACTAAGATTAAGTTAGAATTATTATTAATAAATTTAGCAATAATAGATAAGTTATTAGATTTAGAAACAAATGTAGCTTTATCTAAATATCTAGTTGCAGATTAATAGTAATGCCCTGCAATATCTTGAAATATGGTTTGTTTTTTCCCAAGAGTTTAACTCATAATTATGTAGTGATTTATAATGAGTAAGAAAAGGCTTATAATCTGAAACTAAATAAAGTAGATTATCGTAACAATATTGAGAAATTATATTTTTATAATCTTTGGTATTATCAATTAATTTAAAAAATTCATTAAATTTATCAACATTACAAGCTTTGGAATCAATAGTAACACGACAAGATTTAACCTCGGATTTAAATAACTTAATATTAGTTTTAACTACTGATTTCTTTAGCTTTTTCATTAGTTTAGATTACTTATTTAATCTATTTTTGTCAATAAAATATTGGGTTAATTTATACTTATTAATTAAATTTAACCAATTATTATTTAAACTACTTGAAACAAGTTTCAAGCGGGCTTACATCCTCGTCGTTTACGGCGAGGTTTTACGCCAAGAGAGGATAAAAATAAGAAATTTTGAAACTTATTTTAAATTAATGAAAAAAAACAAAATTTATTGAAAAATAGTTTTGTTTTTTAAAATAAGTATGTTATAATAATTAAACAGTAAGACGAAATAGTTTTGTTTTATTGTTTTATTTAAACCCCAAATTAGGAGAAACTCTATGACAGCATTTACAGGTGGAATTAAGCGCCCTCAAGCAAGAACACAATCAAACAATAACTCAGGTCAACAAAACAAATATGACCGTTTAGTAACAATCTTAGGATACAACACTGAAGCTAGAACTTTAGGTTGTGAAGATGCAAAAGGAAAAAAATATGAAGTATTCGTCAATATTGATGAATATGTGAGAGGTGAAAAGGCTGCTGAAGAAAAATCTGTAGATCGTTCAAAATCATGGATGGGTCACAGCATTGATAAAGCAATGGAAAAAAGCTATCCTGTCGGTAGTAAGGTCATTCTACAAAGAAGCCAAGTGTTAAAGAAAGACAATGGTAATGGTTTTGCTGTGACTGAAGTTCAGCGTATTGGTGGTGCACCAAATCCAGAGGCAGATAAAACTTTCCAAGGTGTGTTTACTTTAACTTCACGTATGGACCAAAATCGTCTTGAGTGGGTTGCTCGTCTTCAACATTGGTTGGAAACAGATGAAAAGCTTCAAGGTATTGATATTAATGATGATGATGCAATTATGAAGTTAAAAGCTAAAATGGATGAAGCATCATCAAAAACAGGTCAAAAAATTGGTGAATATAGTGTAACTCTACCAACTATTGGTGTTCAATTCCGTGCATTAATTAAAACTGATCGCACTTATTCAGTAGATGGAAGCACAATTTACGAAGCAGTAGATTCAAGTATTCCTTTTGATTGGATGCCAGGTCCAGATGATGAAAACGGTAAAGAAATCAAAGCACAAGCACATCCAATTACTGGTGATGAAATGGTTGCTTTTGTTGAACAATATGCTGAATATATTTCTAATCATCCTGAGTTTAAAGACCAAGTTGAAAATATGGCTATTGAAATTTGTGCATATGAGTCATTTCCTGCAAGCAATAACTCACAGTTACAATTAACTTTTGGAATCCCAAATAGAGATCAACATGCTGATAAGAATCCATTGTATCAATTGTCACATCGCAAGAGCTTTGTGGATATTGCACAAACTGAACAAATTCAAGGTCGGAACTATGCAGTAAATGGTATTGTTCAAATTTCTCCTAACAAATTAGTTAAAGTAGATGGTAAGCCTGTTGAAATTCCTTCATATTGGGTTAATAACCTACATGCAAATGGAACTAAGGGACATGTTATGGCATTTATCAGAACATCAACAGGATGTAAGGTTGAACCACATGCAAATCTAAAGCTAATTGTTGAGCCAAGAAAAGAAAATGCTTCTGCACCAGCCAAACCAGCGGCTAATGCTGAACAACAATTTTCAGCACCAGCCCAAGCACCTGCAAAGGCACCACTAGCACCAGCGGCTAAAGCTCAAGCAGCTCCTGAAGAAGATTTAGGTAGTGGAGAGGATTTTGACCCATTTGCAGTTCCTACATCTACTCCTGCCGCACAAGCTGCAGCACCAAGAGTTGCACGTTTTGGTAAGAAAAGCTAAGAAGTTATAGCGTGAAAAAAAGCCAGCAAATTGCCAAGCCCCTCTGAAACCTTGTTGAAAAACAAGTCGCTTGGTAGGGGTTGTTAAACCAAGCTGATAAACCTACACTTCCAAAGCTAGCATAAGCTATCTTTGGTTCTACTCAAAAGGATTAATCTCTTGAGCAGATTGTGGTTTAACTACCGTAGGTTGAATATAATTCATTATGTTTTTATACCAATGATTTCTATTCTTTCCTAAAGCTGAAGAAACTTCATTCCATTTCAACTCACCTACAAACAACCTATTGCTCTGCTTGGGTTGTTTGTGATAAGGGAATTTAATTTCT